>FUFK010049305.1_pt1 | contig 68899 bp, 59 predicted proteins | sample 1021851 | NCBI WGS metagenome assembly FUFK01 (sample SAMEA51879418, study PRJEB19060) | metagenome | reverse complement strand
GTTTTTGTAACTGCTATTTCTGGATACGTAGGTCTTCTTTTAGGCGGAGCTGTTTTAAATAGTTTTGATTTGGAAGATTATTGGATTACTGATCCTGGAGTAAGTACATCATTGGTGATAGGAGCAACATTCACTTTAATTTTAGCTGGATTAATAGCTGCTTATGTTCCCGCAAACAGAGCGGCAAGTATTAAACCAATTGTGGCATTAAGAGACGAATAATATGTTTAGATTTTTATTTGACATAGATACTTGGCAAGAATTGAAGGAAAGCTTAACAAAAAATAAGCTTAGAACAGTGATTACCATGATTGGCGTTTGGTGGGGTATTCTTCTTTTGATAGGCTTATTAGGTTCAGCAAAAGGAATTGAAAACAAGTTTAGTGTTCAGTTTGGAGATTATGCAACAAATAGTGTTTTTATTTGGGGTCAATCAACAAGTAGAGCTTTTAAAGGATATCAAGAAGGAAGAAGACCTAATTTAAAATTTTCTCATTTAGAAAAAATCAAAAATCAAGTCAAAGGAATCAAATTTTTATTACCTAGAAACGCTAGAGATGCTCAAGTGGTTCGAGGTGTTCAATACGCTAGTTTTACAATGTCTGGAGACTTTCCTTTGCTTGATCAGATTCAAAAAAAGAATTTAATTGCTGGAAGGTTTATAAATCAATCTGATATAAATGAAAGCAAAAAAGTAGCTGTTATTTCAGATGATGTTTTCAAGCAATTATTTGATGCAGATGAGAAAGCAGTTGGAGATTTTATAAAGATTAATGAGATAAATTATAAAGTTGTTGGCGTTTTTGAACAAGGAGATTTTGATTTCGGAGGCCAGCTACATATTCCATTTTCAACTTTTCAAAAGGTTTATAACCAAGGTGACAATATAGGCTGGATAACGGTAACTGGTGAAGATGGTTTTGATATTAGACAATTAGAAAAAGATGTAAAACTGGTGTTAAAGAACTTGAACTATGTTCATCCTGATGATAATCGCGCTTTTGGAAGTTTTAATTTGGGTGAACTTTTTGACAGATTTGAGGGTTTTTTGATGGGCATGCAGTTTTTGACCTGGTTTGTAGGTATTGCTACTTTAATTGCTGGTGTATTTGCCATTGGAAATATTTTACTTATCACAGTTAAAGAAAGAACAAAAGAAATAGGCATAAGAAGGGCTATTGGTGCAACACCTTTTGAGATAAAAAGACAAATTGTTATTGAATCAATTTTCTTGACAATNATAGCAGGAATTTTTGGAATCATAACGGGNGGTTGGATTTTAATTGCNATGGANTCTGCTTNTGGTAGTGGACCAGACTCANTTTTAATCAATGCATCAGTACCNATATTNGTTGTTTTTATTGCTGTAATTATATTAGTNNTATTTGGNACANTNATNGGANTAATACCNGCTAACAGAGCNACNAGTATAAAACCAATTGANGCTTTAAGAGAAGAATAATAAATTAAATATTAAATAAATGAAAAAACAAGTAAAGTATATTGTAATATTCCTAATAATAGGTTCACTTTTATACGTATTAAATTATTTTAAGGAAGCGAATTCGGCTTCAATCATCGATTATGAAACAGAACAACCTTTTTACACTTCAATCGAAAAAGAAGTTGTTGCTACAGGGAAGTTAAACCCAGAGGATGAAATTGAATTGAAACCACAGGTAAGCGGTATCATAGATAAAATTTTTGTAGAAGAGGGTGATATTGTAATGAGAGGAGATTTAATAGCAAGTATTAGGGTAGTGCCTAATGAACAAGCGTTATTAAGTGCAACAAGTAGAATTAACTCAGCAAAATTATCCTATGATAATGCAAAAAAACTTTTTGATAGAAGTGAAAAATTATACGAAAAAGGAGTTATTTCTAAACAGGATTTTGAAAATAGTCAATTGTCAATGGAACAAAATATGGAATCCTTAAGACAAGCCGAAAATGATTTTAAGATTATAAAAAAAGGAACCTTAACTGGGGGAAGTACAGCAAATACTAATGTATTATCTCAAATTTCGGGAACAATTCTTGAAATTCCAATCAGGGAGGGTAGTCCTATTACTGAAACTAACACATTTAGCCCGGGTACAACCATTGCGACTGTTGCAGATATGACCAAAATGATTTTTGAAGGTCAAGTTGATGAAACTGAGGTGTCTAAACTTGCTGAGGGATCTGAAATTAAGGTTATTCTAGGCGCACTCGAAAAAGATGAATTTGGAGCTAAGTTGACATTCGTTGCACCAAAAGGTATAGAACAAGGAGGTGCTGTTCAATTTAAAATAAAAGCNGATGTTGAAATTCCTGAAAGTGTTAATGTAAGAGCTGGATATAGTGCAAATGCAATTATGTCAATTGGTCAAAAAGAGAATATTTTATGCATTAATGAATCCTTATTACAGTTTAATAGAATTACAGATAAACCTTTTGTTGAGATACTAAATGAAAATGGTTCATTCGTCACAAAAGAAGTCGAAGTAGGAATTTCTGACGGAATTAATGTTGAAATATTAAAAGGTGTAAAAGAAGGAGATAAGATTAAAGTATGGAATTCTGTTGAGGATGAAGATGAAGATGATGCCAGAAGAAGACAAGATGAAAATTCCAGAGAACTAGAAGACTAATATTATTTGATAAATATGAAAAAAATTAAAATTTTAAAGTTTTGCATGCTCATAACTAGCATTTCATTTGCACAGGACAAAATATGGACCCTAGAACAATGTGTTGATCATGCATTAGAGAATAATATAACAATCCTTCAGGCTGAAAATAGTCTACTTTCATCTGAACAAGATATCATAAGCGCCAAAGGAAATTTTTTNCCNGCNATAAGTTCCAATATNAGTGGTGGTGCAAGTCTNGGAAATATTGAAGTCTTTCCNGGAGAATTTAGAGACAGAGAATTTTATTCAACATCAGTTGGTATTGGTTTTTCTCAAAGTGTTTTTAACGGGTTTAGAAATATTAATTTATTAAATCAAAGTAAACTAAGTCTTGAAAGAAATCAATTTGAATTAGAAAAGTTAAAGGACGACATATCACTTAATGTTGCAAACACTTATTTAAACGTGTTATTTAACAAAGAAAATTTGGAATTAGCCAGGCTTCAGGTTGAATTTTCAGAATTTCAAGTTGATCAGGTAAAAACATTGGTTGAAGCTGGTTCAGAACCAAATTCTACGTTAATTGAAACACAGGCAACCTACAGTAGAGATATCCAAAATTTAACAATTGCTGAAAATAACCATGATCTTGCGTTGTTGACTTTAGCACAATTATTACAATTGCCTTATGAAAATTTTGATGTAGAAGTTATAGAGATTGATACCCCTTCTGCAAATCTGATGTATGATGATATCACACCTATATTAAATTATGCAATGCAAAATCGTAATGAAATTAAAGTTGCTGAAAGAGATATCGAATTAGCAAAATTGGGAACTAAGATTTCTAAAAGTGCTTATCTGCCAAATGTATCTATGGGTTATGGATTTAATGCTTCTGCAAACTTTTCAAACTTAACAGAAGATGATCAATTTCTTGATCAGTTAAATGACAATAAAGGTCATTCAATTAATATGAATGTTTCAATTCCAATTTTTAACAGAAATCAAACAAAAGCTCAGGTAAAAAAATCAAAAATTCAAGAAGAAACAACCAATTTAGCATTAGATCAGGTAAAAATTAATCTAGAATCTACAATTCAAAGAGCATTTACAGATGCAAAAGCTGCATTAAAGGCTTTTGAAGCTGCTCAATTATCTCTAAAATCTCAAGAATTAGCTTTTAGTAATTCCCAAGAAAGATTCTCCTTAGGAGCTCTTAATTCTTTTGACTTGGAACAGTCAAGAATTAGGCTATTAAATGCTTTATCATCTTCGATTAATGCAAAATATGATTTTATATTTAAAACAAAAGTATTAGATTACTATCTAGGTAAAAGATAATTTTTGTGTCCATTATTTTAAATATAGAAACATCAAATAAAAACTGTTCGGTTTCCGTTTCTGAAAGCGGTAATATAATTGGATTAGAAGAGCAATATTTTGAGCAATATTCTCATTCAAAATATCTTCATGTTTTTATCGATAAATTGTTTAAAAAAACAAAATTATCGCCTAGTGATTTATCAGCTGTTGCAATTTCTGAAGGACCAGGATCATACACTGGTTTAAGAATTGGAGTTTCAGCTGCTAAAGGAATTTGTTTTCCTCTAAATATCCCGCTTATAGCTTTAGATACTATGCATATTTTGGCAAGAAAAATTGAATGTTCCGAAGGATATATAGTTCCTGCTATAGATGCAAGAAGAGATGAGATTTACTTTGCAATGTTTCAATCTAATAATTGTAAAATTCCTGAATTAAAAGTCAAAACCGATACAATGATTTTAAGTTCAGATTCATTTTCAAATTATTATGAGACATCAACTGTTAATTTTGTTGGTGATTGCAACAAAAAAATAATGCAATATTTAAATCATGAAAATATTTTTTTTTCCGACTACATTCTGCCCTCAGCAAATGAAATGGGANTACTGTCTCATTCNAAATATGTCAAAGAACAATTTGTGGATGTTGCAGAATTTCAACCTAAATATTTAAAAGANTTTGGGGGAAAGAAAATTAATAATTAATCAAAGAAACTGATTCTTCAACACTTTCAGTAGGCATTTTACAAGCCTTATTAACACAAACATAAATAAGGGTTTTGTCTTTTATAAATCTGTTTTTTAATAATGGAAGATTATTTTCTGAGGTTGAACCAATGATCAATTTATTGGGTATATATTTTGAATTAATTTGTTTTACTTTTTCAAGAGCATTTTCCCCTACCACTGCGACTTCATAGTAATTTGACTTTAAATTATAAATCAAATCAAACCAATTTGAATAACCACTTGGATATGCTTCAAACTCTTGAGTAACAGATAAGCTCATATTTTTAGATCTTTCATAGTATTCCTCTTTGTCAAAGTAGTGATATAATCTGAATAAATTTTTTGCCATAATTGAATTACTCGAAGGGATTACATTATCTCTAAATTCAACTGATCTTGATATTAAATCTTCATCCTTTTTTGAAGTAAAATAAAACAGCTCAGATTCACTTGAGGAAAAATTGTTAATCACATACTCTGATAATTTTAACGCCCTTTCAATCCATAGTTGATTCAAGGTAATTTCATACAAGTCAAGACTAGCTTGAATTACCATTGCATAGTCCTCTAAATAACCATTTATTTTACTTTGTCCGTTAACATAATTATGAAATAATCCCCCATCCCTTTTAACCAAATTTGAGTAAATGAATTCACCTGCATTAATTGCCTCATTCATAAAAACTTCATCGTTAATGGCTTTATAAGCGTTAACATATCCGCTTATCATTAGNCCATTCCAAGANGTAATTATCTTATAATCAAGACCAGGTTTCTTTTTTTNTTTTCTAGCGATTTTTAGTTTATTTAACCAGACGGATTTAATATTATTAAATTCTGTATGTTTTAGATTATTTTTCTTTATAAACTCCTCATCAGAAATTGTTCTTGTTAAAATATATTTATTTTCCTCCTCCCAAAACCCATATTCATTTACATTAAAATATTCTGTAAACAAATCAAAATTATCTTGAATAATTTTTTCTAATTCTTCTTTCCTCCATGTGTAATATTCTCCCTCAGCATAGCTGCCGTCTTCAAGTTTACTGTCGGCATCAAGTGAAGAGTAATATCCACCTGAAAAATCTTTCATTTCAGAGTTTATATACTCATGAATTTTATAAATAGTTTGTTTATACAGTTCGCTTTTTGAGATTCTATATCCTACAGAATAAAGACTCATTAATTGTCCATTATCATACAGCATTTTTTCAAAATGAGGAACATGCCATCTTTCATCAGTAGAGTATCTTGAAAATCCCCCCTCAACGTGATCAAATATTCCACCATATGCCATCATGTTTAATGACTTTAATATTTTATTTTTAGAATTTTCCTGTTGGTTTTGAACACTATATCTCAACAAAAATTCTAAATTATTTGGCATCATAAATTTTGGAGCACCTTTGAATCCACCATATTCTTCATCAATATCTTTTAACAATAACTCAGAATATTTACTTAAATCAACGTTTTCAAAACTATTTGTTTTGGATTCAACTACGTTTAGTGAATTAATTCCTTCTTGAACCCTTTCAGCATAAGAAATAAATTTTTCAGGCTCTGATTCATATAATTCGGAAATTTGTTTCAAAGCTGAAGACCATTGTTCTTTAGAAAAATATGTACCCCCCCAAATAGGTCTTCCGTCAGGAAGGGTTATCACATTTAATGGCCAACCTCCACTACCTGTAATTAGTTGAATTGCGTTCATATATACTTGATCAATATCGGGCCTCTCTTCTCTGTCCACTTTTATGGAAATAAATTTTTCGTTCATTAATTCTGCAACTTCTAAATCCTGAAAACTTTCTCTTTCCATAACATGACACCAGTGACATGATGCATAACCAATACTAATTATTACTAATTTATTTTCCTTTTTAGCTTGCTTTAAATATTTCTTATCCCAAGGATTCCAATTAACAGGATTTTCTACATGTTGAAGTAAATATGGGCTTGATTCGTTCTTTAAATTGTTACCATTTTTCATATCATCGCTGCATGAAATTAAAATAAATATTAAAAGTAAAATTTTAAAAAGATTATTTCTCATCAAATCAAATGTACAAAATGATTGGATTTTAACCATTTATAGCTTCAACTGAGTTTACCTTATCCGACAACATTTCTTTGAGCATATTCTCAATACCGTTTTTTAGTGTGACTGTTGAAGAAGGACACCCGCTACACGCACCTTGTAGTATAACTTTTACAAGTTTTTTATCCTTATCATAAGAATCAAAAAGAATGTTTCCACCATCAGATGATACAGCAGGCTTAATATATTCGTCAAGAATTGAAATAATTTTTTTTGATGTTTCATCAAGATCAATTTCCTCTGTTTCAACTTCTTTACGTTTAAAATTTATCTCATTTATTTCTAAATAATTTTTGATAAAATTTCTTAATTCCAGAGTTACTTCATCCCAATTTTTTAAATCATATTTTGTAATGGAAACAAAGTTTTTAGAAATATAAATACTTTTTACATAGGAAAACTCAAATAATTTTTTAGCAAATTCCATTTCTTGAGCTTCATCAATATTATTAAATTCAAAACTACCATCTACAATTAGTTTATTTGATACAAATTTCAAAACTGAGGGATTTGGGGTGCTCTCCGTGTAAATTGATATGGGATTATTTTTCTCTTTTTTGACTTCTGATATAACCTCTTTTTCAGAGTTTAAATAATTTTCGATTAAGTTTTTTACTTCTTCTTCAACATCTTCCCATTCAACTATGTTAAATCTTTCAATAGAAATAAAAGAAGGGGTTATATATACCTTTTTTACAAAAGGAAGATAGAATAATTCTTGAGCAAGCTGAGAGTTTTTTGCATCATCAATGTTGTTATATTCAAAGCTCAAGTGATTGGTAATAAACTTGTTGATTTCAAATTTATTAATGAATTTATTTTGTGTTCTTTCTACTTTAACAATATAGCTCATATTCTATGATTCTTTCTGCAAAAATAGTAAATAAGAACCTTTACTAAAACATTTGATTAGATATGTCTATTAAAATTTATATATTTGACCGATTTGCATTTTAACGGTACAGTTATTGATGCTTTAAATCTGTTACATGAAGGCTAATCATCTTATTTTAACATTATTTGTATTTATAATTTTTAATACAAAGTCTTATGCTCAAGAGGGTTTACCAATATATTCTGATTATTTAACCGATAATTTTTATTTGTTATACCCTTCTATGGCTGGTGCATCTAATTGTACTAAAGTTAGATTTACTGGAAGAAAACAGTGGATGGACCAAAATGAGGCTCCAAATCTCCAAACAGTCAGTATAAATGGTAGAATTGGTGATTCAAAATCTGCATTAGGTACAATTGCATTTAAAGATCAAAATGGATATCACTCTCAATCTGGGGCATATGTAACCTATGCTCATCATATAATGTTTTCAAGAAGTGAATTAGACCTAGATATGTTATCATTTGGATTAAGCGCTGGAATGATACAATATAAACTTGATGAATCAGCTTTTCTTGCTGGAGGTTTTGATCCCTTAATTTCAGGTTTTGAACAAAGCGCAACGGATTTTAATATTGATTTTGGATTCTCTTATCAATATTTAGATTTTTATGCACATGCATCCATTAAAAATTTACTTAATAACGATGGTATAAATTTCAATGAACAAGGGTTGAGTTACAATAACTTAAGAACATACTTGTTTTCTACTGGCTATTTATTCTCCGATGCCTCAAATAACTGGAATTTTGAACCTTCATTAATGTTTGCTCACAAAGACGCGACAAAAGAAACATTTGCCGATATAAATTTTAAAGTTTATCGTGAAACCGATTTTGGTAGATTATGGGCAGGTCTTTCATATAGAAATAGTTTTGATGGTGCTGAATATTTAAATTCACAAGATCAAATTAAAACGCAAAAACTTCAATACATTACTCCACTAGTTGGATTAGAATTCAACGGATTTGTTTTTGCTTATACCTATTCGTATCAATCTAACTCTGTTGTTTTTGATAACGGAGGATATCATCAATTAACTCTTGGGTTCAATTTTGGATGTCGCAAACAGAGATATGACTGTAATTGTCCGTGGATCAAATAGTTTAGAATTCTAGATAATTCAACTTATATTCTTTACCAATATATTTTTCCGATAGTTTTTCACCGTTGTAAAATATCTTTACATAACCTTTATTCTTATGAAGATTTAAGCTTTCATTTAAAATCAATACATTTTTGATATGTTTGTTTACCGGGGTTATTGTATCAATAATTGATATTCCTGGGGGAAGAATTTCTTTTATATTATCCTTTAAATAATGATAATGGGTACACCCTAAAACTAAACAATCAATATTTTTTTCTATCATCGGATTTAGATACAATTTCAAAATTGTATCTAGTTCTTTTTTCGAAATAATACCATCTTCAATAATATTAACTAGTTTATATCCTATCTGTTCGTGAATTTTAATATCATGAATTTTATTATCATTCGTTGTTTCAAAAAATAATTTACTGTTCAAAGTTTTTTCTGTTGCAAGAATTCCAATATTTTTTGTTTTAGTATAACTAATTGCTGGCTTTATCCCAGGTTCAATTCCAATGATTGGTATATCAATGACCTCTCTAAGTTTTTCGATTGCATTAGTTGTTGCAGTATTACATGCAACAACTAATACCTTACAATTTAATTCAATCAGTTTTTCACAATTCTTAGTACTTAAAAAAATTATCTCTTTTTTTGATTTATACCCATATGGACAATTTTTATTGTCTGCTAAAAATATAAAGTTTTCATTTGGTAATAATTCCTTCAATTTATCTAAAATTGATATACCACCAATTCCTGAATCAAAGAGTCCTATAGGTCTATTATCCATAATTTTTGTAAAAAAAAAGCTGCCTTTAAAGACAGCTTCCAAATTTTTGAAGATTTAATTTTAAAAGCCAAGTTCTTTCTTAACTTCCTCCATTAAATCTGTACCATTAGCAACGATTACCCCTTGTCCTTGAGTTGAGTCAAGTACGTAATCAAATCCTAATGCACCAGCAACTTTATTTATTGCAGCTTGAGCCTTTTCAGTTATTGGTTTTAAAAGATCAAATTCTTTTTTTTGTAATTCCTGTTGAGCCTGTGCTTGATATTGTCTTATGCTTTGCTCCATTCCTTGAACTTCCTGAAGTCTTTTTGCATTCTCTTCGTCAGTCTGGGCTGCAGCTTCAGTATCATACTGTTTAACCTTGCTTTGGAGTTCAGCGGCCATTGTTTGGATATCAGTTTCATATGTTTTTGCTAGTTTTTCTAATTCAGCTTTGGCGTCATTCATTTCAGGCATGGATGCTACTAATTCAGTAGTATTAATATGAGCAACTTTTGATTGTGCAAATGATGTAAAACTTATTGCAAAAAGGAAAATTACTAATGATATTTTTATCTTTTTCATAATCAATATTTTATGTTTTTAATTTTAATGTGAGTAAAGGTACTAATCTTTTACTTTTCTTTTGTTACTATTTTTTTGTTTTCTTTGTTCTAGTAACTCCTTAACTGTTAACTTTTTGTTAGGAGTTGATACTTTTTCATCAGATATATCTTCTTTTTCTTTATTTTCAATATCTGAAACAACCGTTGTTTCGTCAATTAGACTTTCATTTTCAATTTCTCTCTTGTCTTTTCTGGAATCAACTTTTTTTCTATTATTTGCTCTTGATATTGTTCTTAATATCTGATCGCTAACGTCATATCTTTTATCAGAATATAGCATTACAATATCAGCTGATTTATCAAAGATAAAATCATAATTTCTTGATTTTGCTAATTCTCTAATAGCATTAAATATTTGATCCTGTATAGGTTGTATCAGTTGTTGTTTTTGTATGATAAGATCTCCTCTGGGCCCAAATCTTTTTTGTTGGTATTCACTTAATTCTTCTTCATCAATTAAAATTTCTTCTTCTATTTCTTCTATCATTTCACTAGTTAAAAGTATTCTTTCTGACTTTAGTGATTCTTTTTTTTGATCAATTTTTCTAGATCTTTCTTCTATCTCTTTTTTCCAATCACCAGCTTTTTCTTCTAGTCTTTTGGAAATTTGATTGTATTCAGGTAGATTTTCAAGTATATATTCGGTATCAATATATCCTATTTTTATACCTCTTTGACCAAAAATAAAGGTGGAGGTTAGAAATAATAATATAAAAAAATAGCTTTTTTTCATGATAAGTTAGAACGTAAAAATAGTCCAAATATTTTATTAAAAGTTTTGTCCAAATATAAAATGTGTTTCCCAACCATGTTTTGATGATTGGCCTGGTACAGGATCAAATCCATGACCAAAGTCAATACCTAAAAGACCAAACTGTGGCATAAATAACCTAACTCCAATACCAGCAGATCTTTTAAGAAGAAAAGGATCAAAATCTCTGAAACTATTATATGAAGACCCCCCTTCAATGAATGTGAGAGCAAATATTTTTGCTTGTTCACCCAGACTTATTGGATACCTTAGTTCAAGTGAATATTTATTATATATAGAGCCACCATCTTGTGCGGATAGAGATTGATTAGGATAACCTCTCAAAGGTATATTTTCTCTACCATCAAGATTATACATTCCCATTCCATCTCCACCTAGAAAAAATCTTTCAAATGGAATAACTCCTCTATCATTGTTATATGCACCTAAAAATCCAAATTCAAAAGCAGGTCTTAAAACTAATTTTTTGGTTAAAGCTGTAAACCATTCACCTTTGAACTTGATTTTATAAAACTCAAGCCATTTATATCTCTCTTGGTCAATTTCAGCTATTCTATCACCGGCTGATGTATTTGTTGGGTCAACTCCAAGTTGGTCAACTAAATCATCCCTTTCATCTTTTAAAGCTTTGTAATCTACATCATTAAATGCCGAGTAAGGAAAGGTAAGTTTTGCCGATAGAGTAAAATTTGATCCGCCAGTCGGATAAATTGGATCTGTATAAGTATTATTCCTACTTAAAGCTACNGTGTAAGATAAATTATTTGATGATCCGTTTCCAAAAGTAAATAATCCAGTATTATATTCATTAAGATCATAGTACTGAAAACCAATAAATTGAGACAGTGTAAAGTAATCATCTGGAACAGTAAGTCTTTTAGCTAAACCAACTGAAACACCAGAAATATTAAAATACCTTGATTTATCTGCGGTATAGTTATATGGATTAAACATAAACTGTTTAGTTTGTGAGAGTTGAACAGAGAATTGAACAGGTCTTTTACCACCTAACCACGGTTCGGTAAAATTAAAACTATTAACTGTGTAAAATCTACTTGCCTGTAATCTTAAAGCAAGTCTTTGGCCATCACCCATTGGTATCGGGGTGTAAGCTTCTTTTTTGAAAATATCTTTAATAGAAAAATTATTAAATGACAATCCTATAGTACCTATAAATCCACCACCACCATAACCACCTTGAAGTTCAATTTGACTAGATCCAGTTTCAACAAGAGTGTATTCCAAATCAACTGTTCCATCATTAGGATTTATATTTTTAAAATCAGGAGAAATCAATTGTGGATCAAAAAAACCTAATTGACCTAGCTCTCTTAATGACCTAAAAACATTAGCCTTACTGTAAAGCTGACCAGGTCGTGTTCTGATCTCTCTGTAAATTACGTGATCGTTTGTTTTGTTATTACCTACGACAGATATTTTATTGAAGTATGCAGGTTTTCCTTCGTTAATTCTTATTTCTAAATCTATAACATTACCATCAGCATTTACCTCAACTGGTGTTATAGATGAAAAAAGATAACCGTTATTTTGATATAAATTACTTAAATCATCAGCATCTGGATCAGATCTATCAGCGATTCTTTTTTCTAATTCAACTCCATTATATGTGTCTCCTTCTTTAATTTTTAATATTTGATTTAGTTGCTGATCTGTGTATACACTATTGCCTAAATATTCTATTTTTCCAAATGTGTATTTAGAACCTTCGATTAGCGAGATTGAAACATCAATCTGCTGATCATCATTATTTAATATTGTATCAGAAACAACTCTTGCGTCTCTAAAACCATTTTCTTTATACTTATCGACTAAGCTGGCAAGGTCTTCTTTGAAATCATCAGGAACATATTTTGATCTCTTGAAAATTCTATAAAATTTTCTTTTTTTAGTGTTTTTCATCGCTTTTTCTAGAGTCTTAGATTTAAGCTCACTTATTCCCTCAAATTGTATTTTGTTAATCTTTATTTTATTTCCTTTTTTGATATCTAAGGACATTTTGACTTTTGATTTTTTTGAGGAATCAATTACTTCTTCTGTTTTAATGATTACTTTGGCGTTTAGAAACCCTTTTTTTCTGTATTTATTTTCTAAATAATTTTTGGTGGTGGTAATTAGATTTTCTGTTACTTTTACCCCTGTCTGAAGTTTATTTTCTTTTATTATTTCTTCAATTTTTCTCTTTTTAACTCCAGTAATTTGTAAATCAGTTAATTCAGGCAAGTCGTATAATTCAATTTCAAGATCAATCACCCCATTTTCAATGTTAGTTTTATAAACATCAACAGAACTAAAAAGGTTTGAACCCCATAGTTTTTTTATTGCATTACTAAGTTTTTCACCAGGGATACTTATTGCATCACCTTCTCTAAGCCCTGAAAAAGTTACAATTGTTATCGGACTAAAAGAAGTATTACCAGATACCTCAATTTCTCCGATAGTATATCTTTCTATATTATTTTGTGATAGAGATAAGTTTGAAAACAAAAGTACTAAGGTCAGTAATATTAACTTAATACTCTGAAAGCGCTTTTTATTTACGCCTTTTATTTTATTTAATCTGTTCACTAGTTTTTCCAAATCTTCTTTCTCTGCTTTGATAACTAATTATAGCCTTATATAAATCCTTTTTTCTAAAGTCTGGCCATAATTTTTTTGTAAAGTATAGCTCAGAGTATGCAATTTGCCAAAGTAAAAAATTACTGATTCTTTTTTCACCACTAGTCCTAATCAGTAAGTCTACATCTGGTAAATTACGGGTGTAAAGATGGTCATTTATTACGGTTTCATCAATATTTTTGGAAGAAATTATGTTATTTTTAACTTTATCTGATAGTTCTCTGACCACATTTACTATTTCACTGCGACTGCCGTAGCTTAGTGCTAGAGTTAAAGTCAATTTTGAATTATCCTTGGTTTCTTCTTTAACTTTTTCTAAATAATTACCGATCTTTTTTGGCAGCCTACTTAAATTTCCAATTGTTTCAAATTTGATGTTGTTTTTATTTAAAGTTTTTAATTCGTCTTTTAACGATAAAAACAACAATTGCATCAAGAAGTCAACTTCTAGTTTTGGTCTATTCCAATTTTCTGTTGAAAAAGCATATAGGGTCAAATTATTTATGCCAAGTTCAACACAACATTCTACAATCTTTCTGACGGATTTTCTGCCTTCACGATGACCATTTTCACGTCTAAGACCTCTTTTTTTTGCCCACCTACCATTACCGTCCATGATTACCGCTACATGTCTAGGTATATTACTTTTATCAATATCTTTTAAGCTCATTTCCCAATATTACAATAACACGGATTTCTGCCAAATGTGTATGTCACAGTAAATGTAGAAAACATATACCAATCATCATTGTTAATATTTCCAAAATTATAATTTAAATCATCGTTTGACATATTATTACCATCAATTTCATCTGTGAAGGTATATCTGGCACCAAATTCAAATGAAAATATAAGCTTATCAAGAATTCTGTATTTCATTCCAACTACCATCGGAATTCCAAAAGTCGATTTGTTTTGTTTTGAATTTATTATAACATTATTTACTAAAAGCTGCTCTTGAAATGTTGTATATATAATACCGGAGTAAATATATGGTGAAAACAACACATCATAATCATGTAGGTCGTAATCCAAAAAATTAAATTCCATACCCAATGATAATTCATTAATCGGAGTTTCAAAATTATATCCTCTTTCTATTCTTCTGGGATCACTTGAATCTAAATCATTAGCAGATAAAGTAGACTTATTATATGAGATTCTGTAAGAGTGTCTAGCGCTTCTATTCCATTTAAAAACAGCACCAAAAGTGTTTTCACTGGGGTTTATAAATGTTGTATTTCCAACATCTCCAATAAAATTTGATTTTCCATATGTAAATCCTAATTCATATATCTGAGAAAAGGACANTTGAGTAAAAAGAATAAAAAATAGTATTTTTTGCCAGTTTAATTTCAAAATATTTTTATTTAAGACATAAACTATAATTAATTAAAATTATTGCTCAGTTCTCCTGTCTTTTCCCCACATCAATTTTTCTCTTAGTGTATTAATATAGCTATCCTCTTCAAATTCAACCATCTTTAAGAAATAGGGCGCTTTTGAAATATTTATTTTTGAATCGATATTCACTGAAAATATTTGGGAGTCAGCCGAAACAAAATACTCATTTTCTCTTCCGTTAATTGAAATTTCAATCTGTTTGTTGTCAGAAATTACAAGCGGTCTAGCATTCAAATTGTGCGGAGCTATAGGGGTTAAAACAAGGTTTTTACTATCAGGCATTATTATAGGTCCTCCACAGCTTAGTGAATATCCTGTAGAACCAGTAGGAGTTGAAATAATTAAACCATCAGCCCAATAAGTATTTAAATATTGATCATTTAATTTTGTGTCAATTGTTATCAAGGATGTAGTATTTTTTCTAGAAATTGAAATCTCATTCAGAGCATTTTTTGTTTTTCCCTCGAATTCAACCTGGATTATTGTTCTTTCGGAAATACGATAATTTGAATTTTTGATTTTGTCTATGATAGAATCAATTATTTCAATAGGCGAGTTTGCTAGAAATCCAAGCCTTCCCTTATTTAATCCAATTATGGGAATTGAAAGTTCACCAATTTCATTTGCAGATCTTAAAATAGTACCATCACCACCAATTGAGATTACGAAATCATATTCATTAGAGAGTTTTTCAACTTTACTGAAATTAAAACCTCCGTTATAATTGTCAAGTTTTGAAATTAAATCAAAAGATTGGCTATCAACATCATAATCTAGTTGATGTTTGTCAAGGCTTTTAAAAACAGAAAATATGTGGTCATTATTTTCGTTTGAATCTAGTTTGGTGAAAAGTGCAAATTTCAAAATTTTATCTAAAATTACTGTCCATTAAAGGATCAAAATTAAGTAAAAATAAATTAGTTTTGCGTAAAATATTTTGGATCTAATTTAAAGATGACTAAGCTTAGTGTAAACATAAATAAAATTGCAACCCTAAGAAATTCTAGAGGGGGAAATTATCCAAATGTTTGTGACTTTGCAATTGATATTCAAAATTTTGGNGCACAGGGAATAACAGTTCATCCAAGGCCTGATGAAAGACATATTAGATATCAAGATGTTTATGATTTAAAAAAAGTTGTAAATACTGAGTTTAATATTGAGGGTAATCCGATTGAAAAATTTATAAGTATGGTTANGGAAGTCAAACCAACTCAGGTTACATTGGTGCCAGATGCTATTGATGCTATCACTTCAAACTCTGGATGGGATACNGTTAAAAACAANACTTTTTTAAAGGAAGTAGTTAATGAATTTAAATCATACGGAATCCGAACTTCGATATTTTTGGACCCAAATACTAAGTTTATAGAATCTGTTTGNGAAATTAACCCTGATAGAGTAGAATTATACACTGAAGAATATGCAAGAGAATTTCCTAATGATAATTTCAAAGCAATAAATAAATATTCGATCTGTGCAAAAGAGATTAATGACGTTGGAATAGGAGTAAATGCTGGTCACGATCTTTCACTGAAAAATATTAAGTTCTTCAAGCAAAACATTGACAATCTTCTTGAAGTTTCAATTGGGCATGCTTTAATAACTGAGAGCCTATATTTTGGTNTAGAAAGAACAGTTAAAAGTTATTTAGAGTATTTATCATAGGTGATGCTTTTACACTCAAAAATTTTAGGAGATTCGGAAAATCACATACTAATCTTACATGGTTTTTTGGGTTCTGGTGATAATTGGATTACTATTGCTAGGAAATTAAATTTTGAAGGTTTTACCGTTCATTTAATTGATCAAAGAAACCATGGAAGAAGTTGTCACTCTGAAAACTTTGACTATCAATTAATGAGTAATGATTTACTAAAATATATTATGCACCATAAAATTAAAGATCCTATATTAATTGGTCACTCTATGGGTGGGAAGACGGTAATGAAATTTTCTTTAGAATTTCCAAAATTAGTACGAAAACTTTTTGTTTTAGATATATCACCAAAGGAGTATCCTATCCATCATCAATCAATAATAGACTCATTAGAAAGTTTAGATTTTANTTCTTTAAGTACAAGAAAAGAAATTGACAATAAACTTAAAAAATCAATTGAGCAACCAGAATTAAGAAATTTTTTGATGAAGAATATATTCAGAAAAGATAACACAAGATTTGATTTTAGATTCAATTTAAAATCACTNTCAGAAAATATTGATAAAATTGGTGAAAAAGTTGACTCAGCTGAAAAATTTACCGGCGAAGTATATTTTTTTAAGGGTAGTAGATCTGAATATATTATGGATAGCGATAAAGATTTAATTCAAAAGCTTTTTCCAAAAGCAAAATTTATAAAAATACAAAATGCTGGGCACTGGCTTCATGCTGATAATCCAAATGATTTTTTGTCCGAATTATTAAGTTTAATCTGATTTATAGCAATTTTTCACTTTGAGACCTGTAAAAAAAACAGTACTTTCGCAAACCAATTTATATTAAATGAAAATTTCTATCACAAAAAAAAATAAGCTATCCGGAATAATTTCAATCGAGGTGGAGAAGAAAGATTATGAGCAAAAAGTCCAAGATGTATTGAAAAGATATTCAAAAACTGCAAATATTCCTGGTTTTAGAAAAGGATTTGTGCCAATGGGATTGGTGAAGAAGCAATATGGAAATGCTGTAAAAGTCGATGAAATCAACAAGCTTCTTGATACTAATCTTAAAAAATATATACAAGAGGAAAAATTAGACATATTAGGTGGTCCTATTCCTAAAGTTGATAATAAAATTGATTGGAATTCTGATAAGATTAATTTTGATTTTGAAATTGGTTATACACCAGAATTCAAGATTAATCTAAAACCAAAGAAACCCATTACTATGTTTGAGGTTAAAGCAGATAAAAAGATGGTTGATAACCAGATAAAAAACATCCAATCTCAATATGGTAAATTAATTTCGAAAAAAACAATTGAAAAAAATTCTGAAATAACAGCAAATTTCTTTTCTGAAATTGATGAAGTTAATCATTCTAGTATGTTCAAATCAGAAAGTCTAAAGCCTTCATTTTTAAAGAAGATTTTAGGCTTGAAGGTTGGAGATGAGTTAAATGAAATTNGCTCAAAGATTTTTAAAGAAAATTATGATCTTTCTAGAAATCTAAAAATAGAACTTGAAAAAGCAAAAACTTTCAAAAACAAAGTTTTTATAAAAATTGAAGAAATTAATGAAAGAGAATTAGCAGAATTAGATCAAGATTTATTTGATAAAGTATTTGGTAAAAACTCGGTTAAAACGGTAACTGAAATGAGAAAGAAGCTTTCTGAGGATTTTGTGAAACAATTTCAAAACCAAGTTGATCAGAAATTAATGAATGATACAATTGAATATTTGATTGATTCTACAAAAATCAATCTCCCTGCTGAATTTCTGATAAAATGGATGAAATTAAGTTCTGAAAAGAAAATCACCATTGATGAAGCAAAAGCAGAATACGAAAAGTCTGAAAAGGGAATGAAGTATCAATTGATTGAAAGTAAATTAATTATTGATAATGATTTACAAGTGAATTTTGAAGATTTAAAGTCTTACACAACTGATTTGATTAAAAATCAAATGCAACAATATGGCCAAGCTATACCTGATGAAAAAGAACTTGAAGGTATAGTTGCAAGAGTGATGAGCAACAAAGATGAAATCAAGAGATTAACAGAGCAACTTACTAGCAATCGAATTCTAAACTTTTTTAAAGAAAATTTTAAATATAAATTGAAAAAGGTTAGCTATGATGAGTACATTAAAGAAGCATATCCAGCGTAATTCTTATATTTATAAATAATAAAATCTATAATCATGGACTTCGGAAAAGAGTTTAAGAAATTTGCAANAAAAGATCAGGGTATTAGTAGTACATACTACAATGATATTGTAAGCAGTATGTTCCCTAAAGGATTAACTCCTAATATTATTGAAGAAAGACAAATGAATATTGCAATTTTTGATGTTTTTTCAAGACTTATGATGGATAGGATAATCTTTATGGGTACTGCTATAAACGATCAAGTAGCTAATATTATTCAGGCTCAATTATTGTTTTTGGAAAGCACTGATTCNACCAAGGACATTCAAATTTATATAAATTCNCCGGGTGGTAGTGTTTATGCTGGCTTAGGAATTTATGACACAATGCAATTAATTAAACCTGATGTGGCCACAATTTGTACTGGTATGGCTGCCTCAATGGGAGCTGTACTATTATGTGCTGGCGAAAAGGGTAAAAGAAGTGGATTAACACACTCCAGAGTTATGATTCACCAACCCTTAGGAGGTGCTCAAGGACAAGCAAGTGATATTGAGATAACAACAAGAGAAATTCTTTCACTCAAAGAGGAATTATATAAAATAATCAGTAAACATACTGGACAAGAATATGAAAAGGTTTATGCTGACAGTGACAGAGATTATTGGATGAAGGCAGACAAAGCTTTAGATTACGGAATGATTGACGAAATTCTAACCAAAAGCTAGACTACATGAGCAAGTCTGATTTACAATGTTCATTTTGTGGTAAGAAAAAAGATCAAACCAGCTTACTTATNGCTGGAATTGATGCTCATATTTGTGATTTGTGTATTGAACAGGCAAACGGTATTATTTTACAAGAAAATAGTTCAGTAGATAGTAAGGGTGAAAAATCTAAACTTGAACTTTTAAAACCTCAACAAATTAAACTTTTTTTAGATGATTATGTTGTGGGACAAGATTACACAAAAAAAGTAATTTCTGTTTCAGTATACAATCATTACAAAAGAATTAATCAGGAAATTGAAAATGAAGTTGAAATTGAGAAGAGTAATATAATTATGGTCGGTCAGACTGGGACAGGAAAAACCTTAATAGCTAAGACTATAGCAAAAATGTTAGATGTACCTTTAGCAATTGTAGATGCTACTGTTTTGACTGAAGCTGGATATGTTGGTGAAGATGTTGAAGGAATATTGACTAAACTTTTACAGTCCGCTAATTATGATGTTGAAAAGGCTGAAAAAGGAATTGTATTTATAGATGAGATTGATAAAATTGCTAGAAAAAGTGACAATCCATCAATAACAAGAGATGTTTCTGGTGAAGGAGTTCAACAGGCCTTATTAAAATTATTAGAAGGAACTATTGTAAACGTACCACCNAAAGGAGGAAGAAAACATCCTGATCAAAATTTTATTGAAATAAATACAGAGAAAATTTTATTCATCGCTGGAGGAGCATTTGACGGAATTGAAAGACATATATCCAGACGATTAAATTTAAATGTCATTGGCTATAAAAGTGTCGGTAAAGACTCTGTTTCTAAGACTAATATTTTAAAACATATTAACCCAAAAGATCTAAAAGAATTTGGTTTAATCCCAGAAATCATTGGTAGATTACCTGTTGTAACCTATATGAATCCATTAAATAAAGTGGCACTGCTTAGTATTCTAACGGAGCCNAAAAATGCATTGATTAAGCAATATGTAAAATTATTTGAAATGGATGATATTACTCTTGAATTTAAGAAGGATGCTTTAAATTATATTGTCGATAAAGCTATCGATTACAATTTAGGTGCAAGAGGTCTAAGATCACTTTGTGAAGAGATTTTAAATGATGCAATGTTTAATCTTCCTGGTAGTGAAGTAAAGAAATTAGTTGTAAATAAGAAATATGCTGAGGAGCAATTATCAAGGGTGAGTTTTGAAAAACTTAAGGCAGCTTCTTAACAATTCAATTCAATTAAACTGTCAATAAATTTTCTTTCGTTAGATAATCTAGGAATTTTATTTTGTCCGCCAATTTTATTATTCATTTCCAACCATTTCATGAATACCCCTTTTTTAGAAACAATAATTTCAGGTCTCTTGAGTGTAAAATTATTGTATCTCTTGGCATCATAATCTGAATTTTCAGATTTAAGTTCTTTGTCTATAATTTCTGCTAAATTTATATTTTTAGGGGGATTATTTTTAAATTCTATAAACCACTGATGTGCACCTTTTTTATTTTTTTGCATGAAAACTGGGGCAACTGTGTAATCAACAATTTCAAGATTGTACTTAGATGATATTTTATTTATAACATTATCAGTATTCTCAATAATTACCTCTTCTCCAAAGACATTTATATAATGTTTTGTTCTTCCTGAAACGATTATTTTATACGGATTTAATGAAGTAAATTTTACAGTATCACCAATTTTATATCTCCATAAACCTGCATTTGTTGTTATTAATATTGCATAATTTATATCCTTTTTAACTTCGCTTAGCGGAATTATTTTTTCATCTTTTGTTCCATAGTTTTTCATGGAGATAAACTCGTAGAAAATACCATAATCTAACATTAGTAAAAGTTCATTTGAATCATTTTCATATTGAATTGCAAAAAATCCCTCCGATGCGTTATATATCTCATAATATTTCATTGATTCACTATTGATTAAGCTCTTATATTGATTTAGATAAGGTTTGAAACTAACTCCTCCGTGAAAATAAACTTCTAAATTTGGCCATTGTTCAGAAATATAGTCTTTATTACTTTTTTCTAAAATTTTATTTAAAAGAACTAACATCCAAGAAGGTACGCCAGCTAAACTTGTTACATTTTCGTTCAATGTTTCATTAATTATAGCATCTATTTTGTAATTCCAATCATTCATAAGAGAAGTTTTGTTACTTGGAGTACTACTAAACTCAGCCCAAAAAGGCATATTATCAATTAGAATAGCTGATAAATCACCGTAGAATGTCCCGTTTTTTTCATANGGACTTTTACTTCCACCCAACCTTAAACTCTTTCCCGTAAAAAGTTGAGAATTTGGATTATTATTTAGATACATACAAAGTAAATCCTTACCAGCTGCATAATGACAATCCTCAAGAGACTCATTACTTACTGGAATGAATTTGCTTTTAGCATTTGTCGTCCCACTTGATTTTGCAAACCACTTAATTTTCGAAGACCAAAAAATGTTATTTTCTCCTTTTCTAGCCAGATCTATTTTATCAGCAAATTCCTCATAACTAAAAACAGGAACTCTTTCAGAAAAATCTTTATAATTTTTAATTGATTTAAAATCAAANTTTTGACCAATAAATGTTTCTTTTGCTGATTTGACCAAATTTAATAGAATATCGTTTTGAACTTCATTTGGATACTTTATAAATAATTCAATTTGATGCATTCTTTTTTTTAAAAACCAGGAAGCAATTGAATTAATTAATGGGATTGGCATCTTTTTTTTGTAATTTTCTTTTTTAAAATTATGAAATTTTATGCATTTTGAAGGGGTCGTAAAAAAAATGACAACTGAATATTCTTCAGTGGTGAACTACTTCATTGAATTTGAAAATAGTTTCATTCATTTAAATCAATTTTTAGAAAAATCATTTACGATAGAGTGTATTGGTTACAGTTGTCTTTCATGTTCTTCAAATCAAGAAATTTTTAGACAAGGATTCTGTAAAAGTTGTTTTTTTGAAAGTCCATTNGCAGGAGATTGGATAATAAANCCCGAATTGAGTAAAGCTCATTTAAATATAGCTGATCGTGATCTTGAGTATGAAAAGAAAATTCAGCTTCAACCACACATTGTTTACTTATCAAATACCGGATCNGTCAAGGTAGGAATTACCAGAAAATCTCAAATTCCTTATCGTTGGATTGATCAGGGTGCNCATGAGGCAATTGAAATTATNGAAACACCAAATAGATTTTTAGCTGGTACTGCTGAAGTTGCTCTTAAAAAATATATGAGTGATAAAACTAACTGGAGAAAAATGTTGAAAAANGAAAGGGANAACNTTAATTTGACAAGTTTTAAAGAACAAGCAAAAACATATGTTCCTAGTAATTTAACTCATTATATTAATCACAAAAGTAAAGTTCTAAATATAGAGTTTCCTGTAAAAAAGTTTCCACAAAAACCAAATTCGGTCAAACTGAAAAAAAATTCAAAATTTTCAGGAAAATTAATGGGAGTAAAAGGACAGTATTTAATTTTTGAAGACGATAAAGTCATCAACTACCGTGCACATGAGGGTCATATTTTTAGTATAACTATAAATTCTTAATCTATATTTATCTCTTCGTTAACTTTTAAACTAAATTTTCTTCGAAAAAGGTAAACTCCCAAATATAAAAATGGTGTGTCAACTAATGCAACTAAAACCTTAAATAAAAATCCTGAAATCAATAGCCCTGCGAACTGATCCCAAGACAACACATTAGTAATACATAATAAAAATAAAATAGTAAATGTATCAACAAATTGAGAGAAGAAAGTTGAAAAGTTATTCCTTAACCACAGCATCCTTCCCTTAGTCAAGTTTTTCCAAAAATGGTAAATGTGAATATCAATATATTGAGCAAATAGATAACTAAGCATACTGGAAAGTACAGCAATTATAGTACTACCAAATACTTTTCTAAAAAGTAAATCATCAACTGGTGAATTTTCCATTGCAGGAACAGAGTCGGCAACATAAATTATGAGCGTTGAAAAAATAGCAGCAAAAATACCAACAGTTACAACTTGGTTAGCTTTCTTTTTGCCGTAAATTTCACTGATTAAATCTGTTATTAAAAATGTAATTGGGTAAGGAAGAATTCCTACAGATAAATAAAAAAGTTTTTCTCCAAAAATTTCAATATCAAATGGGTGCCAGTAAAAAAACTTTTGAAAAATTAAATTTGATACTACCAGAGAGGTAATGAAAAGAGATGCTAGAATTAAATAAAGTTTTCTTGCTAATATTTTTTTTCCTGCATTCATTAATTTGTCTTTAATCAAATATAGTAAATCAATTTCTTTTGACTAATTTGTTCACCCTAATGGAAATTCAAAAAAAATATCACATATCAATAGGTTCTAATATTGGAAATAGGATAAAAAATATTCAAGAGACAATTGATTTAATACATTCAAGAATTGCCTCTTTACTTTCTATTTCATCAATTTATGAAACTGAATCGATTGGTTTTGAAGGTGATGATTTTTTTAATATTTGTGCATCGTTTAATTCTTTTAAATCCCCTCATTTTATAATGAATGAATTTCTTGAAATAGAAAAACTTTTGGGAAGAGTTAGAAGTAAGGAAAAAAAATATACCTCTAGAATTATTGATATTGATATTTTATTAGTAGATGATATGATAATTAACTCCGAAGAATTAACTATCCCACATAAAGAAATGTGCAATAGAAGATTTGTACTAGACCCTTTAATTGAGATTGATCCAAATATAATACATCCTGTAAATAAAATGTCGATTAAAGAAATTTTGAATTCTCTTGAATCTAAACAGAAAATTCAAAATAAAGATATAATTCTTCAAAACCCTGCTCATTCAGTTTCAATAAACAACTATAGCTATATTGCAATTGAAGGGAATATTGGATCTGGAAAAACAAGCTTATCAAAATTGATTTCAAGTGACTTCAATACAAAATTAATGTTGGAAAGATTTATTGATAATCCGTTTTTAGCCAAATTTTATAAAAACCCCAAGGACTTTGCATTCAAATTAGAAATGTCTTTTTTGGCTGATAGATATCAGCAAACAAACGAGGATTTATCCCAATTAAATTTTTTTAGTCAAAATATTATTAGTGATTATGATATTCATAAATCACTAATTTTTTCAAAAATTAATTTAAATGAGGATGAATTTAATTTATACAGAAAACTATTTTATTCTTTATATAAAAGTATTGTAAAACCAGACTTAATTATTTTCTTAAATCAGACTATTGAAAATTTAAAAATAAATATAGAAAAAAGAGGCAGGGAATATGAGTCAAAAATATCAGAAGAGTATTTAAAAAAAATAAATCAAAGTTATTCTGATTTTTTTAAATCAAGGCCTGATTTAAATGTTAAATTTATAGATGTTTCAGAGATGGATTTTGTAAAAAATAGATTAGATTACTTATCTATAATTAATGGAATTAGTTAGCGTTAATTTTTAAAAAAAAATCCCAAACCACAATCCCTGCGGAAACAGAAACATTTAAAGAATGTTTAGTTCCATATTGAGCTATTTCAACTACATCATCACTAAGATCAATCACGTTTTGACTAACTCCTTTTATTTCATTACCAAAAATTACAGCATATTTTTTACCTGAGTCAAGGCTGAAATTTTCTAAAGGTGTTGATTTATCAGCTTGCTCAATAGAAACAATATTGTAATTTTCACTCTTTAGTTTTAAAATGGCATTTTCAATTTCTTCGACATAGGTCCATTTTAAAGATTCGGTGCTGCCAAGTGCGGTTTTTCGAATCTCATTATTTGGTGGTACAGCGGTAATGCCACATAGAATTATTTCNTCGATTAGAAAAGCGTCACAGGTTCTAAAAATACTACCAACATTATGTGCACTTCTAATATTATCTAGTACAACTTTAATAGGCGTTTTAGATGAATTTTTAAACTCCTCTAAAGAAATCCTATTTAATTCACTATTTTTTAGTTTTTTCATTTGAGCTTACTTTAAACATTTGTTTTCTAAACAACTAAATAATAATTACATTAGTAAAGATGTAGTGGTAAAAATAGTATATAAGTTATCCAATTGAAAAAAGACGCAAAAAAAATTACACCTTTAATGCAGCAGTATAATGCTATTAAGGCAAAGTATCCTGATGCTTTACTACTTTTTCGAGTAGGTGATTTTTATGAAACTTTCGGACAAGATGCAATTCAGGCTTCCAAAATCTTAGATATTATTTTGACTAAACGAGGTGCTGGAAGTCAAAGTGAAACAGAGCTCGCCGGATTTCCTCACCATTCTTTAAATCTGTATTTACCCAAACTTGTGAAGGCTGGTCATCGTGTGGCAATTTGTGATCAATTGGAAGACCCAAAAAAAACAAAAAAAATTGTAAAGAGAGGAGTAACTGAGCTTGTAACCCCAGGCCTAGCCTCTGTAGATGGAGTGCTGAATCCAAAGAAAAATAATTTTTTNGCTTCAATTTATTTTAGCAANAATATNGGGATTTCATTTTTAGATATTTCAACTGGAGAGTTTTTATTATCTCAAGGTGATTCTGAGTATATAGCTAAATTATTATCAAACTTTAACCCAAGTGAGATACTAATTGCTAAACAACAAAAGAAAATTTTCAAAGAGCAGTTTGGAGAATTACATAATCTCTTTTTTTTAGAGGAATGGGTTTATAATTCTGATTTTGCTAATGAGTTAATACAAAAACAATTTGAAACTAATTCACTTAAAGGTTTTGGTATTAGTGATTTATTGGAAGGGATAATTTCTAGTGCAGGTATTTTACATTACTTAAGTGAAACTCAACATCATCAGTTGAATCATATAACAACAATTAAGAGGATTCCTTTTGAAGGCCACGTTTGGTTAGATAGATTTACCATTAGAAACCTAGAAATATTTTTTCCGAATACTGTTGAAGGAAAATGCTTAATTGATGTTATTGATCATACGATTTCGCCAATGGGAGGAAGATTATTGAAAAGGTGGTTGGCATTACCATCAACTGATAGTGATCTTATTTTTAAAAGACACAATATTGTTGAATATTTTATTAATAAAGAAAAACATAGAAGTTTTTTAATCGAAACCCTTTCCTCGCTTAGTGATTTGGAAAGATTGGTTTCTAAAGTTGCAACCAAAAAAATTAATCCTCGAGAACTTTTTACACTTAATGAATCTCTAAAAAATATTAAACCATTAAAAAATGAGTTTAAAAAAACTACATCTGATGATTTAAATTCATTGTTTAAATCATTAAGTAATTGCGACGAAATAATAAACCTAATAGGCTCTACACTTTCTGAAACTCCACCGGTGAATATTATTAAAGGAAATACAATTTCTTCAGATTTTTCAAATGAACTAAAGGAACTTAGAAGTTTATCCAAGAATAATAAAGATTTTCTAGACGACATGTTAAAAGAACAGTCTGAGATTACAAATATTCCGTCTTTGAAAATCTCATCTAATAATGTTTTTGGATATTATATAGAAGTAAGAAATACGCATAAAGATAAAGTTCCTGAAAATTGGATTAGAAAACAAACCTTAGTAAATGCGGAAAGATATATTACTGAAGAACTCAAGGAATATGAGTCAAAAATATTAGGTGCTGAACAGAAAATAATGGAACTAGAAATAAAATTTTTTGATGAATTATTAAATTCTTGCCAGTCTCATATCAAAGAAATTCAAAATAATTCTTCAATTATAGCGGAGTTGGATTGTCTTATTTCTTTTTCCAGTCTATCAATTTTGAAAAATTATGTAAGACCTGAAATTGATGAATCTTTTGATATCGAAATTATTAATGGTAGACACCCTGTAATTGAAAGCCAGTTGCCAATAGACAAACCTTATATTCCTAACAGTATTTATCTTAATAAAAAAAACCAACAAATTATAATGATTACTGGACCAAATATGTCTGGTAAATCTGCAATTTTACGACAAACAGCAATAATTTGTTTACTTGCTCAGATTGGATGCTTTGTTCCTGCCGAAAAATTAAAAATGGGTATAATTGATAAAATTTTTACTCGTGTAGGCGCTTCTGATAATATTAGTATGGGTGAATCTACTTTTATGGTTGAAATGAATGAGACAGCATTGATTCTCAATAATATTTCCGAGAGAAGCCTAATATTATTAGATGAAATTGGAAGAGGAACAAGTACTTATGATGGTATTTCAATTGCTTGGGCAATTTCAGAATATCTACATCAACACCATTCAAAACCAAAGACCTTATTTGCAACTCACTATCATGAATTAAATCAAATGAAGGATTCATTTGAAAGAATTAAAAATTTTAACGTGTCAATAAAAGAAGAAAATAATCAAATATTATTTTTAAGAAAATTAATTCCTGGGAGTAGTGAACATAGTTTTGGAATTCATGTTGCAAAAATGGCTGGAATGCCTAAAGATGTATTAAACAAAGCAAATGATATGCTAAAGCAACTTGAACAGTCCCGCTCATCAAAAGAGTTAATTGTTAATGAAATTTCTCCTCAGTTGGAGTTTTTTAATATCAGTGATCCTATTCTTGAGGAATTGAAAAATGATTTAGAAAATTTAAATTTGGATGAATTAACTCCNATTGAAGCACTTCTTAAATTAAATGAACTTAAAAGAAAGATAAATAATTAGTATTTTTTTTTAATTTTAACACCCTAATAAAAACTAACTAAAACGATTAAGTAATGAAGAAATTTATTCCCTTTTACTACTTTCTGTTCTTTACAATTTTCATAAATGCTCAAAACCTGAAATCACCGGATAATAATTTTGATTTGATTTTTACAATTGACGAAAATGGAAGACCAAACTATTCACTAAATTTTCAAGAAGAACCTGTTATTCTGAACAGTGGATTAGGATTTATACTAAAAGATAATGTTGAGTGGATGAAAACCGATACTTTGGACATGATAAGTGATTTTAAAGTTGTCAATGTTTCATTTGATACTGTAGACGAAACATGGAATCCAGTTTGGGGTGAAGAAAATGAAATTAGAAATAATTACAATGAAATGTTTGTAGAACTTGAGCAAAAAGAATCCCAGAGAAAAGTAAATATTAGATTTAGATTATTTGATGATTCACTTGGTTTTAGATATGAATTTCCATTACAAGAAAATTTGGGATCTTTTATTGTCATTGACGAAAAAACCGAGTTTGCAATGACGGGCGATCATAAGGCNATATGGATTCCAGGNGACTATGATACTCAGGAATATAATTACACAACATCTAAGCTTACTGAAATTAAACAAAAATCTATTGAGTTTAAGGAAGAAAATGTTTCAATGTACAGATTTTCTGATTGGGGAGTTCAAACTGCATTAATGATGAAGTCTGACAGTGGTCTCTATATAAATATTCATGAGGCTGCATTGATAGAATATTCTGCAATGCATTTGGAATTTAATCCTTCAACTATGACTTTTGAAAGTCATCTTACACCTGATGCATATGGTAATATGGCTTATATGAACGCACCTCATAATACCCCATGGAGAACGGTCATAGTAAGTGATGATGCAAGAGATATTTTAGCAAGTAGAATTACTTACAATTTAAACGAACCCTCGAAGATCGAAGATACTTCATGGATAAAACCCACAAAATACATGGGTGTATGGTGGGAGATGATTACAGGTCAAAGTACTTGGTGGTATACCAATGATCTTTCCTCAGTAAGAATAAACGAAACAAATTATGATGAGTTAGAGCCAAATGATTCACATGCTGCAAATAATAAGAAAGTAATGAGGTATATAGACTTTGCAGCTCAACATGGTTTTGATGCCTTACTTGTTGAGGGATGGAACATTGGATGGGAGGATTGGTTTAACAAGAAAAAAGATTATGTATTTGACTTTTTGACTCCTTATCCTGATTTTGATATTGAAAAGTTAAATAACTATGCCAAAGAAAAAGGTATAAGTTTAATGATGCACCATGAGACATCTGGCGCCATAAGAAATTATGAAAGACACATGGATGAAGCATATTCGCTTATGAATAAACATGGCTATAAGTCGGTAAAGAGTGGTTATGTTGGACGGATAATTCCCGCCGGAGAAAGACATTATGGTCAATACATGGTTGATCATTATATTTATGCGATTGATAAAGCTGCTGACTACAAGATTATGGTAAATGCACATGAAGCTGTAAGACCAACAGGTGTCGCACGAACTTATCCAAATCATATTGGTAATGAATCAGCCAGAGGTGCTGAATTTCGTGGTTCAAAGTTAAATCATACGACTATTTTACCCTTTTCAAGATTAATCGGTGGTCCTATGGATTACACCCCAGGAATCTTTGAAATGGACCCTAGAAAAAATAGACCTGATTTTACACCAAATTTAAATGAAACTCTTGCTCCCGGTTCAGTTACCACAACATTAGCTAATCAACTTGGTCTGTATGTTGTTATATATAGTCCTTTGCAAATGGCCGCAGATTTACCTAAGAACTATATGCGATTTCCTGATGCTTTTCAATTTATTAAAGATGTTGCTTTAGATTGGGATAAATCCGTTTATTTAGAGGCTGAGCCTGGTGAGTATGTAACCATTGCCAGAAAAGAAAAGGGTGCTGATAATTGGTTTGTCGGAAATTCAAACGGTTATAATAAAAGGAATGCAGAAATTGATTTTAGTTTTCTTGATAAGAACAAAAAATATACTGCTACAATATATAGAGATTCAAAGGACGCAGACTATGCAAAAAATCCACAATCTTATAAAATAGAAACTAAGACTGTTACCTCTAAAAGTAAAATTAAAATACCAACAGTTCCTGCTGGAGGATTTGCTATTTCAATTTTCCCTAATTAAGTTTCATATTTGAAAATTTATATTAAATTTGCATCCGCACTTAAGGTGCATGATCTTTTAAATATTGCGAAAGTAGCTCAGGGGTAGAGCATCACCTTGCCAAGGTGAGGGTCGCGGGTTCAAATCCCGTCTTTCGCTCACATACAATATAAGCTGAAGTGGTGGAATTGGTAGACACGTTGGACTTAAAATCCAATGGATAGTAATATCCGTGCGGGTTCAAGTCCCGCCTTCAGTACAAAACCCCCGTCTTTATGATGGGGGTTTTTAATTTATCTAAATCTTGATTTTTTCTTTTTCTTTGATTTTTTTCTAGAGCTAATTTTCTTTCTTGTTCTTCTTCTTTCTTCTCTTCGTCTAGGTCTTTCTTCATCCAAATCAATTGAAGTCCCCAAAACAATATCATTACCTCTAAAATCAATCTTTTTAATATTTGACGTTAATTCGTCAGCAAAATCTTTGTCAATTTCAAAAAAACTCTGGTATCGGTTGAGTTCAATTTTTCCAATTTCAATATCGTTAGATTTAAGAGCTCTGTTAATAATTGAAATAATATCAATTGGTGTTGCTCTGTGTTTTCTTCCAATATTAATCGAAAACCCAGTCATTGATTTTTTGTTTCCTCTTTTTTTCTCTGATTTTTTACTTCTTTTAGATTGTAGTTTATTAGCTTCTTTATAATAGTTTAAAAATCTGTTAAATTCTACAGAAACAAATCTTTTGATTAACTCATCTCTATCAAGCCATTCAAGTTTTTGATAAATATCCTTTAAAAATGGTTTTATTTGTTTTTCATCAACTTCAACATTTTCAATTTTATCTATCATTTTATAAAGTTGATTGGAACAAATTTCCACTCCGGTTGGAACGTCCTTATTTACAAATTTAATCCCTCCCTTTTTTTCAATTGATTTTATTTTTCTTCTTTCACTTTCATTTGAGATAGCAATTGAAATCCCGCTTTTACCTGCTCTTGCAGTTCTACCACTTCGGTGGATGTAAACTTCTGGATCATCAGGTAATGAGTAATTTATTACGTGCGTTATATCATCTACATCTAAGCCACGTGCAGCCACATCAGTTGCAATTAAAATTTGTAGTGACTTATTTCTAAATCTTTGCATGACCTCATCTCTTTGATTTTGAGATAAATCTCCGTGAATAGCATCTGCATTATATCCCTCAGCCATAAATTTATTTGCAATATCTTTTGTGTGTCTTTTTGTCCTACAGAATACTATACCATATATATTAGGATTAAAATCGGCAATTCTTTTTAATGCTTCATATTTATTTCTAGAACTAACATTGTATATATGATGCTCAATATTTTTTGCGCCTGAATTAATTTTGGATACGCTAATTTCTTTTGCATCACTCATGTATCTTTTGGAGATACTTTTAACTTCCTTGGAAATAGTTGCAGAAAAAAGCATGGTTTGTCGATCGTCTCTTGTTCTTTCTAGTATAAAATCTAAATCATCTTTAAAGCCCATACTTAACATTTCATCAGCTTCATCCAATACGACCTTGTCAACCAATTCTAATTTTAAAACTTTTCTTTTGATTAAATCCTTGGTTCTTCCAGGTGTACCAACAACAATATGAACCCCTTTATTTAAAGATTTAATTTGTGTGTCAATATTGGTCCCACCATAAACTGCTAAAATTTTTATTCCAGATACATATTTTGAGTAAGTTTCTAAATCTTTACATATTTGAATACAAAGTTCTCTGGTGGGGCATAATATTATAGATTGTACGTATTTATTTTTTAATTCGGTTTTTTGAATTACTGGTAGTCCAAATGCTGCTGTTTTCCCAGTACCTGTTTGAGCCAGTGAAATTAAATCCCTGTTTTCAAGTAATAAAAACGGTATTGATTGTTCTTGAACTTCAGTCGGGTTGATAAAGCCCATTTCATTTATGCCTTTACATAAATCTTTTGCTACACCAATTTCTTTAAATTTTGACATAAAATATTTTCTCGCTGCAAATGTCGACTATTTAATTCGGTATTCAATCAAAAAAAATAGATTAAAATTTTTTGATTTCATTTTTTATTTAAAAAAATAGATTGTTATATTTACATCAATGAAAAAATTACAATTAAATATGTGGTGGTGGAAACATGAAATATTCATTTCGTGAGGTAGTCGCTATATTTTAATTTGAAAAAAAGCTTATCATCACGATAAGCTTTTTTTTTGTTCATGATTGGTTTTAGTTTGTTTTTTTAACGGGGGTGTAAAAGCCCCCATTAAGAAGTAAAAATGAAAAAATTTAGATTAAAGACATATAAAAAGAAATTTTTAGTAGACACAATTACGCCTGTAAGTGTTTATTTAAGAATTAGAGATAAATATCCTAATAGCCTTCTCTTAGAGAGTAGCGATTACAACTCAAATAATAACAGTTTCTCATATATATGCTTTAATCAGATTGCATCTTTTGAAGTTTTTGAAGATATTCTATCAACGAAATTTCCTGACAAGTCAAACAATGAAATTTCTTGCTCTAAAGAAAATTTAATCATTGAACTGCAAAATTTCATAAATCGATTTAAAGTTGAATCTTCTGAATTACCATTCATTAGCAACGGTCTTTTTGGATACACCTCTTATGATGCTGTAAAATATTTTGAGGATATAGAAATTAGTGTGAAAGATGATTCAGTAAAAATTCCTGATATGTATTATGGTATTTATAAAAATATTATTGCAATTAATCATTTCAAGAACGAGGCATATATTTTTTGTCATTCTTCAGATGAGCAAAATAATATTGACAAAATATATCAACTTATAAAAGTATCTAGTTCAAGTAATTATAAATTTAATTCTATTGATGATATAAATTCAAATCTAACCGACAAAGAATTTATAAAACAAGTTAATTATGCCAAGAATCATTGTAAAAGGGGAGACGTTTTTCAACTGGTTTTATCTAGGAGATTTTCTCAAAAATTTTCTGGAGATGACTTCAATGTATACAGAGCACTAAGAAGTATAAACCCCTCNCCATACTTATTTTATTTTGATTATGGAGGTTACAAAATTTTTGGTAGTTCACCGGAAGCCCAACTTGTTATTAAGGAAAAGTTAGCTGAAATTCACCCTATCGCAGGTACTTTTAAAAGAACTGGAAATGAAACAGAGGATAAAATACTTGCTGAAAAATTACTAAATGATCCAAAAGAAGGAAGTGAGCATGTTATGTTAGTCGATCTTGCTAGAAATGATTTAAGTAGGAATTGTCAGCTTGTTAAGGTTGAAAAATTTAAAGAAGTACAATATTTCTCTCATGTTATTCATTTAGTAAGTAAAGTGACAGGTAGGCTGGATAACAATGATAAAAATTTAAAAATAATTGCAGACACTTTTCCTGCTGGAACCCTTTCTGGAGCACCAAAACATATGGCTATGACATTAATCGAAAAATATGAAAAAACTAATAGAGGTTATTATGGAGGTGCAATAGGAATATTAGATTTCAATGGGGATTTTAATCATGCTATAATGATAAGAACTTTCCTAAGTAAAAATAACTTTTTGTATTGGCAAGCAGGTGCTGGGATTGTAGATAAGTCTGACGAAAATAATGAATTACAAGAGGTTTATAATAAATTAAATGCATTAACAAAGTCAATTAAAATGGCTGATAAATTATAAAATGAATAAGGTTTTAGTAATAGATAATTACGATAGTTTTACTTACAATTTGGTACACCTAATTAAGGAAATGAATTATGATGTAACCGTTGTTAGAAATGATAAATTTAATTTAGATGATATCTCAAAATTTGATAAAATTTTATTATCACCTGGCCCTGGGATTCCCGACGAGGCAGGTCTATTGAAAAAAGTAATTGAAAAGTATGGCCCAACAAAAAGTATTCTTGGAATATGTCTTGGCCAACAAGCTATTGCTGAAGTTTATGGTGGATCTTTGAAAAATTTAGATGAAGTATTTCATGGAATTTCATCTAACATAAACCTTTGTGTAAAAGACGAATCAATTTTTCATGGAATCAAAAATAATTTTCAAGCAGCTAGATATCATTCATGGGTCGTAGACAATATTTCTGATCAACTTGAAATAACATCTGTCGATGACAATAATCAAATTATGTCGATAAGACACACCCAATATGACGTTAAGGGAGTTCAGTTTCATCCTGAATCTATTTTAACCCCTTATGGAAAAAAAATTATAGAAAACTGGATTAATAATTAAAATGAAAGAAATTTTAACAAGATTAATAAATCATGAAAATTTAGATGAAAAAGAATCTAAAGAAATTCTTATTGATATTTCAATGGGAAAATATAATCATGAACAGGTTGCTTCTTTTTTGACAGTTTTTATGTTAAGAGGAACATCAACAAATGAGCTTATTGGATTTAGAAATGCATTGCTAGAATTATGTGTAAAATTGGATTTTAGTGATTTTGAAACCATTGATTTGTGTGGCACCGGCGGTGATAATAAAAATACATTTAATATCTCTACCTTGGCATCTTTTGTTACAGCTGGTGCAGGAATTCATGTTGCAAAACATGGTAATTATTCTGTTTCTTCAGCTTGTGGTTCATCCAATGTGTTAGAGTATTTTGGTATAAAATTTACAAATGAAGAAGACTATTTAAAAACCTGTTTAAATAAGGCTCATATATGTGTCTTACATGCTCCATTATTTCATCCTGCAATGAAAAATGTTGCACCTGTGAGAAAGGCACTTGGAATGAAAACATTTTTTAATATTTTAGGTCCATTGGTAAATCCTTGTCGACCAAATAATCAACTTGTTGGTGTATACGGATTGGATATTCTAAGACTTTATAAGTCTGTTTTTGAAACAACTAAGGGATTTAAATATTCAATTGTTCATTCTTTAGATGGCTACGATGAAATTTCATTAACAGGAGATTCAAAAGTTGTTTCAAATAATAATGAGTTATTAATAAAACCTAAAGATTTTGATTCAAAGATAATTTCCCCTGAAAAAATCTTTGGTGGTAATTCTATTGAGCAAGCTGCTTCAATTTTTCTTGATGTTTTAAATTTGAGATCTACGAAAGAGCAAACTGATGTTGTTCTTGCAAACTCTGCTTTGGCAATTTCTACTGCAAAAGAAATCGGAATTTCCGAAGCTTTTGACTTAGCAAAAGACTCATTATTAAGAAAAAAAGCCCTTCAATCATTTAATACATTAATTGAACTAAGTAAATGAATATTCTGAATAAAATAATTCGCCATAAAGAAAATGAGATAAATCATCTCAAACTAAATTATACCACAAGTCAATTAGAGTCTTCTTTATTTTTTGATAGAGAAACTATTTCTTTAAAAAGCAAATTAAAATCAAGCAGCTCTGGAATAATTGCAGAGCATAAAAGAAAATCTCCATCAAAAGATATCATCAACAATAAACTAAAAATACAAGAGGTTATTAGCGGCTATCAAGATGCAGGAGTTTGTGGAATTTCAGTTCTAACAGACTTTGATTTCTTTGGTGGGACAAATGATGATTTAAAAATTGCNAGAGAAATTTTTGAAGGACCAATTTTAAGAAAAGATTTTATTTTAGATGAATTTCAAATTGTTGAATCAAAATCATTAGGCGCTGATGTAATTTTATTAATCGCTTCAGTTTTAAGTAAACAGGAAATTTTCAAGCTGTCCAAGCTAGCTAATGAGTTACATCTNGAAGTCTTGGCAGAAATTCATAATGAGAATGAACTAGAAAAGGTAATGAATCCATATATAGATTTGATTGGAGTGAATAATAGGGATTTAAAAATATTTAAAACAGATATAAACATCTCAAAAAACATCTCAAAAAAAATTCCTAGTGATTTTTTAAAGATTTCAGAGAGTGGAATTGACAATTATAATACTGTCAAAGATTTAAGGAAATATGGATTCAATGGTTTTTTAATAGGAGAATATTTTATGAAAACAATAAATCCCGGACTGGCCGCAAGCGAGTTTATAAAAAAAATTGAAGTATGAAATTAAAAATTTGTGGTATGAAATATAATGATAATATCAGTTTAATTTCAAAATTAAACCCTGATTATATGGGTTTTATATTTTATAATAAATCAAAAAGATTTTTCGATAATGAACCAATACCAAGGGTTAATAAAAATATTAAAAAGGTAGGTGTTTTTGTTGATCCTGAAATCGAATACCTAAACTTTATTATTAAAAAATATAGTTTAGATTTAGTACAATTACATGGAAATGAGAAACCTGATTTTATATCACAAATTCGAGATGTTAAAATAATAAAAGCATTTTCAATTGATAAAAATTTCAATTTTAATTCAACCGAAAATTATATGAAATGCGATTATTTTCTTTTTGATACAAAAGGAAAATTACCGGGGGGTAATGGAATATCTTTTGACTGGAAAATTTTAACAAGCTATAAATTTAATAAACCATATTTCTTAAGTGGCGGTATTGGTTTACACAATATAGAGGAACTAAAAGACTTTTTTAGTTCAACAATTTCAAAATACTGTTTTGCANTAGATATTAATAGTCACTTTGAAATTGAGTATGCAAAAAAAGATTATGAATTAATTAAAAATTTTAAAAATGAGTTATAATGTAAATTCTAAAGGTTACTATGGAGATTTTGGAGGCGCATATATTCCAGAAATGCTCTTACATAATATTGATGAGCTTAAAGAAAATTATATTAAAATAATGAGTGATGATAGTTTTCAGCAAGAATTTAATCAATTGCTTAAAGACTATGTTGGTAGGCCATCTCCTCTGTATTTTTCAAAAAATTTATCTGAAAAATATTCAGCTAAAATATATTTAAAAAGAGAAGATCTAAATCACACAGGAGCACATAAAATTAANAATACAATAGGNCAAATAATNCTTGCAAAAAGATTAAAAAAATCGCGNATTATNGCTGAAACTGGAGCAGGACAACATGGAGTGGCTACAGCAACAGTTTGTGCTTTAATGGGTTTAAAATGCATCGTATATATGGGTGCTACTGACGTTAAAAGACAGGCTCCAAATGTTGCAAGAATGAAAATGTTAGGAGCTGATGTCATTCCTGTAACATCTGGAAGTTCAACTTTAAAAGATGCGACAAATGAAGCAATGAGAGACTGGATTAATAATCCAATTGATACTCATTATATTGTTGGGAGCGTTGTTGGACCGCATCCTTTTCCTGACATGGTTGCTAGATTTCAGTCTGTTATTTCAAAAGAGATAAAAGAGCAACTTCTTTTAGCTGAAGGAAGAAATTACCCAGATTATTTAATCGCTTGTGTAGGTGGAGGAAGTAATGCGGCTGGAACGTTTTATGATTATTTGGACGATGAAAGAGTAAAAATTATTTGTGTTGAGGCATCTGGAAAAGGAGTAAATTCTGGAAAATCAGCTGCGACTACAAAATTGGGTAAAACGGGAATTATACATGGGAGTAAGACCTTACTTATGCAAACCGACGATGGTCAAATAACTGAACCTTATTCAATTTCAGCTGGATTAGATTATCCAGGAATAGGGCCTATGCATGCTAATTTATTTACCTCAGGAAGAGGAGAGTTTATTTCAATAGATGATGATGAGGCAATGTCAGCTGGTTTGCAATTGTCACAACTTGAAGGAATTATTCCTGCTATTGAAACCTCACATGCTTTAGCAGTATTTGATCATAAAAAATTTAATTCGACAGATATAGTTGTTCTAAACCTTTCAGGTAGAGGTGATAAAGATCTAGAGAATTATATAAATTATTTTAATATATAATGAACAGAATTAGCAAAACTCTTAAAGAAAAAGACAATATTTTGTCAATATATTTTACTGCAGGATTTCCTGAATTAAATAGTACAATTGAAATAATTAAAAATTTAGTTTCTGCTGGTGTGGATATGATTGAAATTGGTTTACCATTTAGTGATCCCTTGGCTGATGGTGAGACTATACAGATGAGCTCAAAAATTGCATTAGATAATGGAATATCAACAAATATTTTATTTGAACAACTCAAAGAAATTAGAAATCATATCAATATTCCATTAATAATAATGGGGTATTTCAATCCTATTTTCCAATTTGGAGTTGAGGAATTTTGTAAAAAGTGTAATGAAATTGGAATTGATGGCTTGATAATTCCTGACTTACCAATTGATATTTATCTTTCAAATTATAAAAGAATTTTTGAAAAAAATCAACTTCAAAATATATTTTTAATTACTCCGCAAACTAGCAACAAAAGAATAGAATATATAGATAAAAATAGCGATGGATTTCTTTATGTTGTAAGTTCATCAAGTATAACTGGCTCTACAAATAAATTTGATGAAAGAAGTATAAATTATTTCAAAAAATTAGAAAAAATGAATTTATCTACTCCTAAAATTATTGGTTTTGGAATTTCAAATAATGAAAATTTCTCTGTTGCTAGTAAATACTCAAAGGGTTGTATTGTGGGTAGCGCTTTTATAAAATACATTCAAAAAAATGGTTTAGAAAACGTCCACAACTTCATCAATCAAATTAAAAAAGGAAATTAATTTTTAATCAACTTTTTAACCAGATAGCCGTCAACTTTTATAATATAAGTTCCTTTATTTAGGAAGCCTAAATCCAAAATTTCCTGATTATAATTTTTAAATTCCCTTAATTTCCTTCCTGATAAATCGTATAATTCGATATTAATTGGTCTATCTGAATTGATTTGAATATAATCTTGAAATGGATTGGGAAAATAATTAAGTGTATTACTATCAATTTCATTATTTGATAAGGCAGCATCAATAATTTTATAAATACCTCCATTAATTGATGCTATATAAAGCTCACCATTTATATCTTCACCAAATGAAACCCAACTACCATTAATATTTGGAAACGCAAGGGACATGTCCCATTCATCATTCTCATTTTTTGAAAGTAATCCAATTTCACCACTGCAATAGTCAGCGAAAAAATAAACCCCATTCAACCCCGATATCTGATTACCTCGATACACATATCCACCAGTTATTGAACACTTAAAGTCTCCACTACTATAATGCGAATATGTTGAAACAGGAAAAGTTAGACCTTCATCAGGGCAACCAGACAGATTATAAGGTTCGTTGCCCTCATAACATCTCCATCCATAATTTATATTAGCAGGATTATTTTGAACCATATTAATCTCTTCAAATTCATTTTGACCAACATCCGCAATCCATAAATCTCCGTTTAAACTATCAAAGGAAAATTTCCATGGATTTCTTAGCCCAATACTCCAAATCTCATCTCCATAAGGATTATTTTCTGGGATTGAATATGCCCCACTGTTTACATTTATTCTTAGCATCTTTCCCAATAATGATTCGGTATTTTGAGAATAATTTTGTGGATCTCCACCACTTCCGCCATCACCCATTCCTATGTATAGATTTCCATCAGGCCCAAAATTTATACAACCCCCATTATGATTTGCGTATGGCTGATTAATTTCAAGTAAAATAGTTTCACTGTCATTGGCAATGTCCTGGTTGGCACTTACAGAAAATTTAGATATTGTTGTAGCGCCACTATTATTTGTGTAATTAACAAAGAAAAATGGATTTTCAGGGTAATTTGGGTGAAATGCTAGACCTAGCAATCCTCTCTCATTAGCATTGGTGGACACTCTATCTTCAATATCCAAAAATGGGGTTGAATTTACACTTCCATTTTGATTTAAAATTTTAATTTTTCCTGATTTTTCAACTACAAATAATCTTTCATCACCAGCATTTTTAATCTCAACAGGACTATTGAAAGATGGTCCGAATGATTCCAAAAGTACACTTTGTGAGAAGCTTGAATTATAACATATAAATATCAGAGCTAAGTAATTTATCAGTTTTTTCATTTTAAATCATTTAGTATTATTTTCACAGCACCCTTTTTTTTATCAAAATACTCTGTGCATTTTTTTGACATTTTTTTCAATAAATTTTCGTTATCAATAATTGATTCAATTGCGTTATAAAACTCATTATAATTTGAAATACTAATCATATTTCCATTTTTAATCATTTCGTTTGCTTCTTCAAATTTTTGATAGTTTTTACCGATAATTATTGGCTTAGAAAAGTATGCAGGTTCTAATGTATTATGTAATCCTTTTTTCCCCATTCCACCTCCGACATATGAAATCGAACTGTAATTATACAGAGCTGATAACATACCTATATTATCTACAATTAGGCAGGAGAATTCTTGCAGACTAGTATTTGATTTAATATCCGAGTAAAGAATTGATTCATCACCTAAAAATTTTTTTATTCTTTTAGGATTATTAGAAATTTCATGAGGCGCAATAATATATTTTATATTTCTGTTTGAACTTTTAATATAACGCAGGATTATGTCTTCATCTTCCTTCCATGTACTACCAAAGACAATACATGTCTTGTTATCTATAAATTTGCTGATATTTTCAGAGGCTTTTTTGGTTAATTTTGGAATATCAGCATCAAATCTTAAATCACCACAAACGATTGTATTTTTATTTCCAATAGATTCAATTACTTTTTTAGACTTTTCGTTTAATGTATATATTGAATCAAACTGTTTAANCCCAGAATTAATTTTTAAAAGTTTTTTTAAGAAATTTGTTCTAAAATTCCCTCCAATTGAGTAAACCTTTGACCCATTCAGTTTGGCATGTTTAATATAATTTGGCCAAACTTCATTTTTAATAAAAAATGTAGCTGTTGGTTTAATTANATTATAAAATTTAATACAATTTTTATTTGATGCCAGAGGAAGATAAATAATACAATCAAATAAATCACTTTTTATATTTTCATAACCTGACGGAGAAATGAACGAAAGTAAAAACTTGTGATTTTCAAATCTCTTTTTAAGATTTTCGATTAACTTTTTTGACAGTAAATACTCTCCGTGAGATGCNCAGTGAATATGTATAATCCTGTCACCTTTCTTAAAACAAAGATTCAGTTTTTTAAAACTATTTTTTCTACCGATTATTCCTTTTTCAATTTTATTTGAAAAAGGGGCGCAGATGTATAATAGANCTTCAAATATTTTAATTAAAAGAGAGTTAATATTNTAAATTTTAAACAAAAGTAACCAAAAATAAATATTATATTAGTTAGTCCTTAATCAATGTTNTTATGAAAAAATTGTTATTNATATTTTTATTTATTCCCTTAATAATTAATGCTCAGGACTATTACTTACATGCAGGTAAGTTATTTGATTCAAAAGACGGAAAGATTTTAAANAATATGACCATAATTNTCNCNGGNAAAAAAATTAAANCCGTAAAAAAAGGTTTTGAATATCCAAAAAATGATAATGATATAGTAATTGATTTAAAGGATTCTACTGTAATGCCAGGATTTATCGATTTACATGTTCATATAGAAAGCGAATATAATCCTGAAAAATATCTTAATGAATTTACCGCNGAAGAATCAGAAATAGCTTTTAGTTCTTTAAAATTTGCAAAGAGAACTTTAATGGCTGGATTCACAACAGTNAGAGATTTAGGTGGGAGTGGAGTAAATATTTCATTAAGAAATGCTATAAATAAAGGTGAAGTTGATGGCCCACGAATTTTTACAGCTGGNAAGGCTATTGGAACAACAGGTGGTCATGCTGATCCTACTAATGGTTGGAAAAAAAATATTGCCGGAAANCCAGGTCCNAGNGAAGGAGTTATAAACGGNACAGATGATGCGAGAAAAGCGGTGCGCCAACGCTACAAGAATGGGGCAGATGTTATTAAGATTACTGCTACTGGAGGTGTGATGAGCATTGCAAAAAACGGTCAGAATCCACAGTTTACAATCGAGGAGATAAAGGCAATATGTGAAACTGCTAAAGATTATGATATGATAGTTGCAGCTCATGCTCATGGTGATGAAGGAATTCAAAGAGCAGTGATGGGTGGAGTAAACACAATCGAACACGGAACCTTATTGAGCGAAAAGTCAATGGAATTAATGAAGCAATATGGNACTTATTATGTACCAACAATTACAGCTGGTAAAGAAGTAGCAGCTAAAGCAAAAATTCCTGGATACTATGATGATTTGGTTGTTCCAAAAGCATTAGCAATAGGACCAAAAATTCAAAGTACTACATCCAAAGCTTATAAGGCTGGTGTAAATATTGCATTTGGTTCTGATGCTGGTGTNTTCCCACACGGGGAAAATGCAAAAGAATTTAGATATATGAATGAAGCTGGNATTCCTNTTATTGAATGTCTNCAGGCNGCAACAATTGTAAATTCAAAAATTCTATCAATGGAATCTGAAATAGGTCAAATAAAAAAAGGTTTTATTGCAGATATTGTAGCAACTAAAATCAACCCAATTGATGACATTACTTCTTTGGAGAATGTGCAATTTGTAATGAAGGAAGGTAAAATTTATAAAAATTAATGTTTCTTTTTAAAGCTTGAAATCAAAATTAAAATCATTCCGATTGTAACAGATAAGTCAGCAATATTAAAAATTCCTGTTTTAAAAAACTCAAAATTTAAATAAAGAAAGTCGGTCACTGATCCATAGACTATTCTATCAAAAATATTTCCGATACCACCTCCAATTATTAATGAAAATCCGATAATTGAGGTTTTGTCCAACGATTTATCCAAGTAAGTATAAACAGTTATACCAACCAAAACTATAACAGGTAAAACAATTAACAACAAGACCCGTAGTGTTTCNGNTAATTCACTNCCCATNCCTAAAAATGCTCCNGTNTTTTCAACTTTTATNAANGTNAANANATCNCCAACAATACTCGTTTCTATATAACTTTCAAAGTTATTTCTTACCCAAACTTTTGAAATTTGATCAAAGGCAATACCTAATAAAACAATTATTGTTATTAATATGTTGCGTTTTCTTCTATCAATCATTTTATAAATTTAGTGAACCTGCCTCTATATCCCTATTAATTTTCCTTACCAAACCTTGTAAAACTTTTCCTGGTCCAACTTCTATAAATTCACTTGCGCCATCATTAATCATATTATTGATTGATTGCGTCCATCTCACAGGGCTAGTGAGTTGAGAAATTAAATTTTCTTTTATTTCATTTTCCGTTGATAAAGCAAGCCCACTAACATTTTGGTATATTGGACAAATTGGATTTGAAAAAAGGGTTTTATTGATAGCATCTTCTAGTTCTTTTTTTGCTTCTTCCATTAAAGGAGAATGAAATGCTCCACCAACAGCTAAAACTAGGGCTCGTCTAGCTCCAATTTCTTTTAATTTTTCACATGCTATTTCTATAGAATTTAATTCACCTGAAATAACCAATTGACCAGGACAATTATAATTTGCAGCTACAACAGTACCATTAATTTCTCCACAAATCTTTTCAACAATATTATCTTCCAGACCCAAAACAGCAGCCATTGTTCCTGGATTATTTTCACATGCTTTTTGCATAGCATTAGCTCTGATTGAAACTAATTTTAACCCATCTTCAAAGGAGATTGATTTATTTACAACTAATGCTGAAAATTCTCCTAATGAATGGCCTGCAACCATCTCAGGTAATATTCCGTCTTCTTTACTTAAGGCTAATATAACNGAGTGTAAAAAAATTGCTGGCTGAGTTACCGAGGTTTGTTTTAAATCTTCAGCAGAACCATCAAACATAATATCACTTATTCTAAATCCTAAAATTTCATTTGCAATATTAAATAAATCATATGCGGTTTTCGAATTTTCAAATAAATCCTTACCCATCCCTGGAAATTGAGCTCCTTGACCTGGAAAAATATATGCTTTCATTATCTAATTTTAATATAAGTTTTATATGTGAATGAAAATTGATGTCTTTCATCTTTTTCATTAAATTCCTCATGAATAAGTTCCCATTTATCCTCATCAATTTTTGGGAAAAAAGTATCAGCTTTAAATTCTTCATGAACCCTTGTAAGTTCAATTTTATCACCTACGTCCATGGCTAATTTATAAATTTGTCCACCTCCTATAATAAAAGGATTTTCATCATCACCTGATTCTTTTATAGCATCTTCAAAGTTATTTACAACTGTAACTTCATCAGGAAAGGAAATATTTTTATTTCTAGAGATAACAATGTGTTTTCTGTTTGGTAACAACCCAGGAAATGAATCAAAAGTTTTTCTTCCCATTATGATNCTGTGNCCAGAGGTTAATTTTTTAAATCTTTTTAGGTCATTGGGTAAACTCCAAATAAGGTCATTGTCTTTACCAATTGCATTATTTTCAGCAGCAGCAACAATAATAGTAATAGATTTTTTCATTAAAATAAATTAAACGGCAACTTTACCTTTTATATGCGGATGAGGGTCATAATTTTCTAAAATGAAATCTTCAAATTTAAAGTCAAAAATATTTTTAACCTCATTATTTATTTTAATAGTTGGTAATTTCTTTGGTTCTCTTGTTAATTGCAATTTCATCTGCTCGAAATGATTGGTGTAAATATGCGCATCGCCAAATGTGTGTATAAAATCACCTGGCTCTAAATCGCAGACCTGAGCTATCATAAGGGTTAATAGTGAATAGGAGGCAATATTAAAGGGCACACCCAGAAAGATATCAGCACTTCTTTGATATAATTGACATGAAAGCTTGCCATTGATAACATGAAATTGAAAAAAAGCATGACAAGGGGGTAAAGCAGCTTTTCCATTAGCAACATTAGTTTCGAATGATTTAGAAGTATCAGGTAAAACAGAAGGATTCCAAGCTGAAATCAAGTGCCGTCTACTATTTGGATTATTTTTTAAGTCGTTTATCAAATTTGAAATCTGATCAATTCCATCATTATTCCAATTTCTCCATTGAAAACCATAAACTGGGCCAAGNTCACCGTTAGAATCAGCCCAAGCGTTCCATATATTTACACCATTATCTTTTAAGTATTTTATGTTTGTGTCGCCGTTTAAGAACCATAAAAGTTCATAAATTATTGATTTCAGATGTAGTTTTTTGGTTGTAACCATAGGAAATCCATCCGAAAGATTGAATCTCATTTGATATCCAAACACACTTTTAGTTCCTGTTCCGGTTCTATCTTCTTTTAGTTCTCCATTTTCAAGAACATGTTTAACTAAGTCTAAATATTGTCTCATAAAATTCAGTTAGTAAAAATAATTAATAGTGAGAATCTTAATTAAAAAGAAAACTAAAAGTTATTAACTTTTTAGCCAATAATCATACCTGCAATTGTTGCTGATAAAAGAGAAGCTAAAGTACCACCAATTAGTGCTTTAAATCCAAATTTTGAAAGGTTTTTTCTTTGTTTAGGTTCAAGAGCTCCAATTCCACCAATTTGAATTCCTATTGAGGCAAAATTTGCAAAACCACATAGCATATAAGTGGCAATAATTATTGATTTCTGATAATTCAAATGAATTAAATTTGTAGCATCTTTTAAATCTGACAACTGTATATATCCAATAAATTCACTTGCTGCTAATTTTATTCCTAATAGTTGGCCCATAAGTGTAACATCCTCTTTAGCAACTCCAATCAACCACATAACTGGAGCAAAAATATATCCCAATATTAATTCTAAAGACAATTCAGAGTAAACNGTTCTGTCACTAATCCAATCGTTTAAATTTGTTAGTTCTCCAAAGCCACTTAATATATAATTGATTAATGCAATGAAGGCGATAAATACTAAAAGCATCGCAGCAATATTAGCAGCTAACTTTAAACCTTCTGATGTTCCTATAGAAATAGCATCTAAAAAATTTGAACCTATTTTATCTTGGGATACTTCAACATTTGAATCAATTTTTTCTGTTTCAGGATAAAGAATTTTAGAAATTACAATTGCACCAGGAGCAGCCATTACCGAAGCAGTTAATAGGTGTTTTGCGTAATAAACCTTAAGCTCTGGATCATCTCCACCAAGAAAACCAATGTAAGCAGCTAGTACACCTCCTGCTACTGTAGCCATTCCCCCAATCATCACTAGCAAAATTTCTGATTTTGACATTTTTTCAAGATATGCTTTAATCATTAGCGGAGACTCAGTTTGACCAAGAAAGATATTTCCTGCTACACTTAAACTTTCTGGACCAGAAACACCTAAAAGTTTAGATAAGAGCAATGCCATAACTCTTACTATTTTTTGTATGATTCCAAGATAAAANAGAATAGATGTTAATGCTGCAAAAAATATTACTGTAGGTAAAATGGAAAAAATAAATACATTTCCAAAATTTTCTGCACTTACTAAATCACCAAATAAAAATTTGGTACCCTCCATTGTGAAATCCAGAATTTTTACAAAAACCTTACCTGCACTTTCAAAAATCATCTTAACCCAAGAAATTTTTAAAACTCCAACTGCAAGAATAAGCTGAAGAAGTAATCCTGTCGATGCAGTTTTCCAGTTAATGGCCTTTTTATTACTTGAAAGTAGATAAGTTGTTAAAATTAAAAATGATATCCCCAGTAGACCTCTTAGAAACCCTTCAAGGGTAAATCCGTTACTGGGAATTATGTCTTGCTCTTGTGCAAAAACAAAAGTATTTGCAGCAATAAATAACAAGCTAGTTAAAAATATCTTTTTTTTATCTGTTAGAAATTTCATCTCTTATTTTTGCTGCTGACTCGTAATTTTCATTTTGAACGGCAATTTTTAATAATTCCTCTAATTCTTTCTTTGACTTCTCTTTTAGATCATCAATTGTTGTTGTTTCAGCTTTTTCATCCGAAAATAACTCTTTAAGCAGAGACTTTTCGTCAATTTCTTTTTCAATTTTTAATACAACCCCAGCTTTTTCAAGAATATTTTCATAAGTATATATAGGTGCCTCAAATCTTATAGCCAAGGCGATAGCATCACTAGATCTGGAATCTATTATTTCCTCTATCCCATCTCTTTCACAAATAACACTAGAGTAAAAAACTCCGTCAACAAGCTTATGAATAATTACTTGTTTAATTTTTATGTCAAATCTTACGCAAAAATTTTTAAATAAATCATGGGTTAATGGTCTAGGGGGTTTGATTTCTTTTTCAATTGCAATAGCTATAGATTGCGCTTCATTGGTTCCAATTACAATGGGTAATTTTCTTTCGCCTTCAATTTCACTTAAAATTAACGCGTAGGCACCATTTTGAGTTTGACTGTATGAAATACCATTAATTAGTAATTGAACAAGATTCATATTGTAAAACTAGTATTATGTTTTAAGTAAAAAAAATTAACCCTAATCATTTACTGATTTAAATTCCTTCAGCTTATCAATCAGATTAGGAACAACATCAAATGCATCTCCAACAATTCCATAGTCAGCTGCTTTGAAAAAAGGAGCATCAGGATCTGTATTTATTACAACTTTTACTTTTGACGAATTAACTCCAGCCAAATGCTGAATTGCACCTGAAATTCCTATAGCAATATACAAATTCGATGAAACAGGCTTTCCAGTTTGTCCAACATGTTCGCTATGAGGTCTCCAACCTAAATCTGAAACGGGCTTTGAACACGCTGTAGCTGCACCTAAAACTTCAGCTAAATTTTCAATGAGATGCCAATTTTCGGGCCCCTTTAACCCTCTTCCCCCAGAAACAACAATATCTGCATCAGCGATTGTGACTTTATTTGATGTTTTTTCAATAGAAGATACTTTATTTCTTCTTTCTGAAATGTTAAAATTAAAGTCTGAAATTTCAGTTTTTGTAGGATTTTCCTTTAGGCCAAAAGAATTTTTTGAAACGGCCAAAATACTATTACTTTTAGTTATTTCTACAGTCTCAAAAGCCTTATTTGTAAATGTNTTTCTCACAACAACTAAATTATTATCCTTAACCGGTATTGAAATTATATTAGTGACGTAGCCTGCATCAATTTTTACCGAAAGTATTCCGCCAATGTATTTTGAGTTTGAACTCGAGCTNAAGACAAGCATACTACAATTCTCACTCTTGAAAACATCACTTATACAATCAGAATAAATTCCAGCATCAAAATTTTTTAGCTCATCATTTTCTGAGTTAATTATTTTTTTAACTCCATAATCAGATAATTTTTCAGGATTTTTTGAATTAAAACATATTGCCTTNACACTNCCTCCAGTTTGAGATGAAATCTCATATGCATAGGAGGCAATTTCAAAAGCATCTTTTTTAAAATTACCCTTATCATCAGTTTCTGCAAAAATTAGTATATCCATATTATATTGCCTTTGCTTCGTTGTGTAATAAATCGATTAGCTTATCTATTTCATCTGCCGAAATGAGAGTTACTTCCCCTTTGGGGAGAGGTTTTTCAAAACTTTTAGAGTTTGTAGATTGNTAATCTTCGTTAACCTCAACTACTTCAAGTTCTTTTTTTCTTGCCATCATAATTCCCCTCATGTTGGGAATTCGTAAATCACTTTCTTCAACTAGCCCTTTTTGTCCACCTATAATCAATGGTAATTTTGTAGAAATATTTTCTTTACCTCCTTCAATTTCTCGAGACGCCTCAACTGAATCACCAGAAATATTCAAATCAATGCATTTATCAATAAAGTTAATATCTGTAAATGCAGATATCATTCCAGGGACCATTCCCCCATTGTAATCAATCGACTCTCTTCCTGCAATAATTAAATCATAGGAATTGTTTGAAATATAATTTGAAATATACTTAGCAACAGAATNCCCATCTTTAGGATTGTGATTGATTCTTATTGCTTTGTCTGCACCAATCGCAAGTGCTTTTCTAAGTGTTGACTCTGTATCTGAAAGACCAACATTGATTACATGGACAACAGCATTATTTTTTTCTTTAAACCAAATAGCTCTTGTTAACCCGAATTCATCNTTTGGATTTATAACAAATTGAACACCAGTTTTATCAAAAACAGTGTTATTTTCAGAGAAATTTATCTTTGATGTTGTGTCAGGAACATGACTAATACAAACAAGAATTTTCATAATAATTGAATTGAAAAGTTGTTTATCAAAGTTACTAATTTGAGAAATAAAAATCTGTGATTAGTAAATATTTTTAACTTAATTAATGTTTAATTTTAACCGCTTTATTATTTTTGTCAAAAATTACATTTTATGAGGACTATTCAATTTAGAGAAGCTGTCTGTGAGGCAATGAGCGAGGAAATGAGAACNGACGAAAGTATCTTTCTTATGGGTGAAGAAGTTGCTGAATACAATGGTGCTTATAAAGCATCAAAAGGTATGCTAGATGAATTTGGACCAAAAAGAGTTATTGATACCCCAATTTCTGAACTTGGATTTGCTGGTGTAGCAATTGGTTCAACCATGACTGGGAACAGACCTATTGTCGAATATATGACTTTTAATTTTTCTCTTGTTGGAATAGATCAGATTATTAATAATGCCGCAAAGATTAGACAAATGTCTGGCGGTCAGTTTAATTGTCCAATCGTTTTCAGAGGCCCTACGGCATCTGCTGGACAGTTAGCTGCAACTCATTCTCAAGCTTTTGAAAATTGGTTTGCAAATACTCCAGGTTTAAAGGTTATTGTTCCTTCTAACCCATATGATGCTAAAGGTTTGTTGAAATCAGCAATACGTGACGATGATCCTGTAATTTTCATGGAAAGTGAACAGATGTACGGGGATAAAGGTGAGGTGCCGGATGGTGAATATACAATTCCCATAGGTGTTGCGGATATTAAAAGAGAAGGAACTGATGTTACAATTGTATCATTTGGAAAGATTATAAAAGAAGCATACAAGGCAGCTGATGAATTAGACAAAGAAAATATTTCATGTGAAATAATTGACCTAAGAACCGTTAGGCCAATGGATCATGAAACAATTCTTAACTCTGTAAAAAAGACAAATAGGCTTGTTATTTTGGAGGAAGCATGGCCTTTTGGAAATGTTGCAACTGAGATTACTTACCAAGTTCAATCACAAGCGTTTGATTATTTGGATGCTCCGATTGAAAAAATTAATACAGCTGATACTCCTGCTCCTTATTCACCCGTTTTACTGAAAGAGTGGCTTCCTAANAGTGAAGATGTAATCAAAGCAGTTAAAAAGGTATTGTACAAATAATCCGTGAGTTTTCCGTAATTAACTCTATTTCACTATTTTTGCCAACTAATTAAAAAAATTAACTATGGATGCAATGATGATATACATGCCAATAATCATGTCTGCTTTAGGTTTAGCTTATGTTTTTATAAGAAGATCTTGGGTTATGAAACAAGATGCCGGAGACGGAAAGATGAAAGAAATTTCTGATCATATTTATGAAGGGGCTTTAGCTTTTTTGAATGCTGAATATCGATTATTATCAGTATTTGTATTGGTTGTAAGTGCTGTTCTAGCAGGTATTTCTTTTATTGTACCCACAACGCATATTTTAATAGTAGTTTCATTTATTTTTGGAGCATTTTTCTCTGCTTATGCTGGAAACATAGGGATGAAGATAGCAACCAAAACCAATGTAAGAACAACTCAAGCTGCTAAAACATCATTACCAAATGCATTAAAAATTTCTTTTGCTGGAGGAACAGTAATGGGATTAGGTGTGGCTGGATTAGCTGTTTTGGGCTTGACTGCTTTCTTTATAATATTCTTCAATTATTTTATGGGTGGAGTATGGTCAGCTACTGATTATGGATCGGCAAGTGATACAATGACAGTTGTTCTTGAAACATTAGCAGGCTTTTCGCTAGGAGCTGAATCTATTGCTTTATTTGCCAGAGTTGGTGGTGGAATTTATACAAAAGCTGCAGATGTTGGAGCAGATTTAGTAGGTAAAGTTGAAGCTGGTATNCCAGAAGATGACCCGAGAAATCCTGCTACTATTGCTGATAATGTTGGAGATAATGTTGGAGATGTTGCCGGTATGGGAGCAGATCTTTTTGGTTCATATGTTGCGACAGTACTTGCTGCAATGGTTCTTGGAAATTATGTAATTACTGATATGGGAGGATCAATTAATGATACTTTCGGTGGAATAGGACCAATTCTTTTACCAATGGCTATTGCAGGTGTTGGTATTATAATATCATTAATAGGTACCCTATTTGTTAAGATAAACTCTAATGATGCAAAAGAAGCTGAAGTGATGGGGGCTTTAAATAAAGGAAATGGTATTTCTATTTTATTAGTTGCCGTCTCATGTTTTGTATTGGTTGATTACATGTTGCCTGGAACATTAAGAATGGAATTTTTTGGTGAAGGTATCAAAGAAATTTCCTCGATGAATGTTTTCTTTGCTACATTGACAGGTTTAATTGTTGGTTGGTTTATTTCTGCAATCACTGAATATTATACAGGATTAGGTAAAAAACCTGTTCTTGAAATCGTTCAAAAGTCTAGCACTGGAGCGGCTACAAATATTATTGCTGGTTTAGCTACAGGTATGATTTCTACTTTTGGATCTGTTATATTATTTGCTGCTGCAATTTGGGCGGCTTATGCATTTGCTGGATTCTACGGAGTAGCCTTGTCTGCATCAGCTATGATGGCAACAACCGGTATGCAATTAGCAATTGATGCATTTGGACCAATCTCGGATAATGCTGGAGGGGTAGCAGAAATGAGTGGTCAAGATCCAATTGTTAGAGAAAGAACAGATATTTTAGACTCAGTTGGTAATACTACCGCTGCAACTGGTAAAGGATTCGCAATTGCATCAGCAGCGCTTACTTCCCTTGCTTTATTTGCAGCGTATGTAACATTCACTGGAATTGAGGGTATAAATATATTCAAGGCGCCAGTTCTTGCCATGTTATTTGTTGGAGGAATGGTTCCAGTGGTATTTTCAGCATTAGCCATGAATGCCGTTGGTAAAGCTGCTATGGAAATGGTTTANGAAGTAAGAAGACAGTTTAAAGAAATTCCTGGAATTATGAAGGGTAAGGCAAAGCCTGAATATGATAAATGTGTTGACATTTCTACAAAAGCGTCTCTTAAAGAAATGATGTTACCTGGAATATTAACCATTGGAACACCAATAATCATTACAGTTTTACCAATGTTATTTGGACTAGATAATCAGTTAATCGCTGAAATGCTTGGTGGATATATGGCGGGAGTTACCGTTAGTGGAGTTCTTTGGGCAATATTTCAAAATAATGCTGGAGGTGCCTGGGATAATGCAAAAAAATCTTTTGAGGCAGGAGTTGAAATAAATGGAGAAATGACTTATAAAGGTTCTGAAGCACACAAAGCTTCTGTTACTGGAGATACTGTTGGTGATCCTTTTAAAGATACTTCTGGACCATCAATGAATATTTTAATAAAACTTACTTGTTTAATTGGTCTTGTAATTGCTCCAATTTTAGGTGGTCATTCGACAGGACATCATGATTCTCATGAGGTATCAAGTAAAGAAATTCAGATTTCTGTTGATATGAATAAATTAGATGAATCAGATAAAGTCTCAGCAACTGTAAAACTTACTAAAGATTACGACGGAAAAATCACAACTGAAGAGTTTGAAATATCAGGCTTTGAAGACGAGGTTAAGGAAAAAGTTGACAAGATTGTTGAAGAAAACAAAAAGTCNTAGATAAAAAAAAGCCTCATATCGAGGCTTTTTTTATTTCATNTTTTTATCAATCAATGAGATAATCTCTTTAAGGTCTTCTTTATTTTCAACAAAATCTAAATCNTCTATATCNATAANTAATAAGGGACCTTTTTTATAATTGTGAATCCAAGCTTCGTATCTCTCATTTAACCTACTTAAATACTCAATGCTTATAGAATTTTCGTACTCACGTCCACGTTTATGAATTTGTGATACAAGATTTGGAATGGAACTTCTTAAATATATTAAAAGATCAGGCGCTGCAACATTCTCTTCCATTAAATCAAATAATGACCTGTAGTTTTCAAAATCACGATTAGTCATCAGACCCATTGCATGTAAATTAGGCGCAAAAATATTTGCATCTTCATAAATAGTTCTGTCTTGAATGACATTTTTATTTTTTTCATGAATTTCTTTTACTTGCCTAAACCTGCTGTTTAAAAAATAAATTTGAAGATTGAAGCTCCATCTTTCCATCTGATTATAAAAATCATCTAGGTAAGGATTCTTAACTACATCTTCTAATTGCTTGTTGAACTTATAATGTTTAGCCAGAAGCTTTGTCAATGTAGTTTTTCCGGCACCAATATTTCCCGCTATTGCTATGTGCATTTTAGTTACTTAAAATTAAATATTTGTTTAAATGATCCTTGTCATAAATATACAAGGTTTCATTGATTACGAAAAAATCTTTTATAAATAATTTTTCAAGTTTAATTTTTGTGAATAATTNNTTGTTATTTTCTAAATGATACAACTCTGATTCATTCGAAAGTAAGATATCATTTTTATAGAATCCTATTTTTTTGGATCCAATTTTATTTTCTTTTTTAAAAATTATTAAACCGTTATAATTTATTTTGTAAAGGTATTTATCTGTTAAAACCCACAAGTAATTATAATTACTTTTCATATCAATTAGATTACCATCAATTAGGGTGTGGACGTTTTCAGTGAAAACTTGATTAAAAAAATCAAATTTTTTTATTCTCATGTTTGATTCGTCATAAACCCATATGTCATTTTCATTCGCAGATGATATGTCAGAGATTTCAAAGACGGATGAGGCTTTATTAAACTCAACCCTTGTTATTTCGTTTAAATAATTATCTAAAATTACTAGAGTGTTAAAATCCTGGTACCAAACTTTTAATTTGAAGTTATTATAAAAATCAACTTTAGTAATAGGGCCTANTGATGAATCTGAAAAAAAATAATCCTCTCCTTTTCTTAAATTATTATCTTCTAAAAAAAATAATTCACCTAAAATATCAACTGAAATTAATTGATAACTGTCGTTAGTTTTGATACTATCAATTTTATTTAAAATAATCTGATTATGAGCTAAAAAAAAATTAAAAAAAACAATAAGGAACAATAATTGTGCTCTCATAATATCAATGTACAAAAATATTATGATTAATTTAACTCCATATTAACAGTTGATTTGGGGTGCAGTTTCTAAATTTAAAACAAAAAAACATGAATAAAATCCTTTACTTATTTACTCTTTTATTTTCATTGACAATTAGTTCTCAGGACTTTCAAGGTCAGGCTTTTTATAAGACACAAACAGCTATGGATTTTGGATCTTGGGGAGATAGAATGTCTGCCGAACAAAAGAAATCAATGAAAGAAAGGATGAAACCTTTTTTAGAACCAGTTTACATATTAACCTTTGACAAGACTAAATCTATTTATCAACAAGAGGAAAGGTTAGATGCACCAGGAAGTGGTGGTGGNAGAGGNTGGGGAAGAATGTGGGCGTCTGCGGGTGGTCCNNTTTTTAAGGATATTTCAACAAAAAAATCACTGCAAAGCACAGAGTTTATGGGTAAAAAGTTTTTGATTTCAAATGACCCAAATAAAATCAAGTGGGTGATGGAAAAAGAAACAAAGATGATTGGTAATTATCTGTGTTTTAAAGCTACTGCACAGGTGAAAAAACCAAAAACAATGACTAGTGTTTGGAGACAATCTGAAAAGGAATCAAAAGAAACTAAAGTTAATGAGAATAAGAAGGAAAGTTCAGATGANAACNCNGATAAAAAAGTNGAAGAGCTGGATGAAGTAATTGTTAANGCAGATGTTGAAACNATTACGGCGTGGTACACCCCTCAAATTCCCGTAAGCCATGGCCCTGCTCAATATGGTGGGCTTCCAGGTCTAATTTTAGAACTTACAACTGATAAAACAGTTATGTTATGCACTAAAGTTGTAATGAATCCTGAAAAAAGAATTCAGATTTCAGAACCAACTAAAGGGGAATTTGTATCAAGATCTGAGTTTGAAAATATTGTTGAGGTAAAAACTAAAGAAATGAGAGAAATGTGGAGAGGTGGTAGATCGAAATCAATAAGAAAAAACTAAGTTCCAAATGAATAAAAGCGATTTGAAATTGTTTAATGGTTTTCTGTTTACAGATTTTAAATACTTGATGGCGTATTCTATCCCCTTAACAGCATTAATCGGAATTTATTTTGGGGGTTATTGGTTATTTTTAACGCCTGCTTACATATTTGTCATTATTCCGATTGTTGAATGGATTCTTACNACTCTTGGAATAGACGAACTGGAAACAAAAAGGTCAGAGAAGGCAATTCATTGGATTTTTGATACGATGCTTTATTTGAATATTCCAATTGTGTTTGGATTACTATTTTTTTCCCTTAAAAAAATTATAATCCATGATTATTTTACACTTGAATTTATAGGCTCACTAATTACAGTTGGTCTGGTTATAGTTTCTAACGGAATCAATGTAGCCCATGAATTATGTCATAGGACCAAAACATTTGAAAGGTTTTTAGGAAAATTTCTTTTAATACCATCTCTTTACATGCATTTTTATTTAGAGCATAACTTTGGTCACCATCTCAATGTAGCAACAAAAGAAGATCCTGTAACAGCAAAATATAACGAGCCAATATATTCTTTTTGGATTAGTGCTATAAGGGGAGAACTCTTGAGCGCTATCAAAATTCAGAAGAACAGATTATCAAAGAAAAAAATTTCATTCTTTTCCGTTTATAATGATATGTTTTGGTATGCCATAATTCAACTATCTTATTTACTTTTAATACTATTTCTTTTTACGACAAAAGGATTGGTATTCTGTCTACTCGCTGCTCTTTTTTCAATTTTAATGTTTGAAAGTGTTAATTACATTGAACANTATGGATTACTNAGAAAAAAANTACCATCNGGAAGATATGAAAGAGTTCAACAGAGACATTCATGGAATTCAAATCATATTCTTGGGAGAATTGTTCTATACGAATTAACAAGACATAGTGATCATCANAGGATTGCCGAAACTGAATATCAAAATTTAAGCTCGATTGATGATTCCCCACAATTACCATATGGGTATCCGACAAGTATTTTACTTTCATTTATTCCAGTGATTTGGTTTAAATTAATGAATCCTAGGGTTCCGAAGGACATGTATGAATTATCATTAAAAAATTAAATAATGAAAAAATATATTATAATTCTTTTTTTACTAATAAGCTCAATGACATTTTCTCAAATAAAGATGAGCGGTAAAGTAACAGATAGTTTAGGTACTCCATTAGAATTGGCTAACATCATTCTTATTGATTCTGAATCAAATACCCTTGAGACTTTTGCCATGTCTGATAATCAAGGGGTTTACAAATTAAATTTAAAGAAGAATAATAANTATAATCTCCAGGTTAGTTACATTGGTATGGCTACATTTTCTCAAACATTTAAATCAGGAGAAACTGATATATCCAAAGACTTTTTACTTAGACCTGATAATCAACTTGACGCTGTCGAATTGACTTATGAAATGCCAGTAGTGGTTAGTGGTGACACACTTGTTTATGATGCTGATTCTTTTAAAACTGGAACAGAGAGAAAGCTCGAAGATGTTTTAAAAAATCTTCCAGGAGTTGAGGTTAACGACGATGGAGAAATTGAGGTTGAAGGGAAAGCTGTCACAAAAATTATGGTTGAAGGGAAAGATTTTTTTGATGGTGATTCAAAAATCGCTTCTAAAAATATTCCTTCAAATGCTGTTGATAAGGTTCAAATTTTAAAGAATTATGCAGAAGTTGGTCAACTTAGTTCAGTTCAAAATAATCAGGATAATATTGCAATTAATATCAAGTTAAAAAAAGGAAAAGATAAATTTTGGTTTGGGAATATACTTGCNGGAGCTGGTGAATCNCCTGCTGATACACAAAANCAAAATCTGGACCTGCATATTTTTCAACCAAAACTGTTTTATTANAGNCCAACCTACAGTNTAAATGTAATNGGTGATCTNAATAATATTGGTGAACAGGCNTTCACAAGAAGAGATTATTGGAATTTTTCNGGNGGGTTCAACAGACCAAGTGGAAAAAGCGGTACAAATATTTCTCTAGGAAATAATAATCTTAGTTTTTTACAGCTTCAAAATAATAGAGCAAAGGATATTAATACTGAGTTTGTCGCAATAAACTCAAGTTATTCACCAGATAAGAAAATTGACTACTCTGCCTTTTTAATTCTGACAAATAGTGAGACTGAAATACAACAAAATAACAGTACTCAATATGTTGGNTTACCTNNAAATATTCCAGATGAATNTACCCAAACAAANACTTCTCAAATTAGTGAGCTTGGAATTGGTAAGTTTTCATTAAAATATATACCAAATGTCAATAATCAGCTTGATTACGAGATTTTAGGTAGATTAACGAATGAATCTCAAGATCAAAATTATTTATCATCCGTTATCGGAGCTATTGATCAATTAGATGATGCTGAAACATTTAGTATAAATCAGAACCTAAATTATTATTACACACTTAATGAAAAAAATATTTTTGCTCTTGAAGCCCAACATTTAATTAAGGATGAAGATCCTTTTTACAATGCTATTTTGGAAAATAANGAGAACTATCAAACCACAGCTACAGGNCTAGGACTAGATAATTCTCTTCCCTTTTATAATATTGCTCAGGAAAAAAAGGTTAAGTCAAATCAACTAGACGCTAAAGTTGATTACTGGAATATTATAAATAAAAAGAGCGATATTAATCTGACTTTCGGAACAATTTACAGTAAACAGGAATTCGATTCAGATATTTTTCAGTTTCTCTCCAGTTCAAATGATGACATTTATAATCCAACTCCTGTAATTAATAACGGCTTAGATTATAATGATATTAGCTATGTGTTTAATGACGTTTATCTGGGATTACACTACAGGCTAAAAACGGGAAAATTTACAATTAGCCCAGGATTTACAGCTCATTCATACAATTCTGAAAATTCTCAGAATGAGGCTTTTGATGCAGGATTTGTAAATTATAAAAAATCATTTTTTAAACTTCTTCCTGATTTTAATATGATTATTCAACTTAAGGACAGCGAGACACTTAGGTTAAATTATGCAATGAGAACACAATTTACGGATGTTAGTAAAATTGCTAGAGGATTAGTATTAAACAACTATAACTCGATTTTTATCGGTACACAGGATTTACAAAATGCCATTTCGCATAATATCAGTTTAAATTATTACAGTTTTAATCTTTTTAATTATACAAATGTTTATGCTGGAATTAACTATAATAAATCTATTGATCAAATAAGAAATCTAACCAGTTTTGAAAGTGTAATTGCCACAAGTAGCCCCTTTAATTCTGGATTCGCGGATGAAAATCTATCTGCATATGGAAGATATCAAAGATCNTTTGGTAAAATAAGAGGAACTTTAGGGACAAACTTTAATTTATCTAAATTNAANCAATTTATACAGGACACCTCAAGGCCAAGCTTAAGTGAAACTTTTTCTCAAAATTATAATGCCTCTGTAAGGACTTTATTTAAGAATGCTCCCAACTTCGAAGTCGGCATGAAGTACTCTGCGAGTGAGACAAATATTGGAGATTTAGAAACTAAGTATTTCACAGAAAGTCCGTTTATTGAAATAGANGCACTTATATTAAAATCATTTACTTTCAGATCAAACTATTCCACAACTAAGTTCAAAGATCAAAATTCAATTATTAACGATTATGAATTTTTTGATGCAGCTATTTCTTACAGAAAGGATAAGGACAGTAAATGGGAGTTTGAATTAAGAGCAACTAACTTATTAGACACAAAATCCCAAAGTCAATCAAATGTTTCTAATATCTCTGTTAGTACTAATGAATACTTTATTCAACCAAGATTTATCACATTAAGACTAATTTATAGTCTTTAAGTTTTCTGAATAATTCTTTTTTTAATTCAAGAAAAAGTTTTTCTTTACAGATTAAATTATCTATTTAAATTTATTTACATAGATAATTTTCTTTTTTTATAGATGGAAAAATTAAATAAATATAGTTCCTCGATTACACAGGATAATTCACAACCTGCTGCACAGGCAATGTTGTATGCTATTGGATTCTCAGATGAAGATTTTAATAAACCTTTGATAGGAATTGCAAGTACTGGATACGAAGGCAACCCTTGTAACATGCATCTTAATAACATAGCTTTAGAGGTAAAATCGGGAGTTAATAGTATCGATTTTGTTGGTTTAATTTTTAATACAATTGGGGTAAGTGATGGAATTTCTATGGGAACACCAGGAATGAGATATTCTTTACCATCCAGAGATATAATTGCAGATTCNGTTGAAACAGTGGTACAAGCGATGAGTTATGATGGTTTAATCACAGTTGTTGGATGTGATAAAAATATGCCAGGTGCATTAATGGGCATGATAAGGCTAAATAGACCATCAATTTTACTTTATGGAGGGACAATTGATTCTGGCTGCCACAAAAACAGAAAATTAGATATTGTTTCTGCATTTGAAGCGTGGGGAGAGAAAGTTTCTGGCTCAATTGACAATAAAGAATATAAAGAAATTATCAGNAAATCATGTCCTGGATCTGGAGCCTGTGGAGGAATGTACACTGCAAATACCATGGCTTCGGCTATTGAAGCACTTGGTATGTCTTTACCATTTTCTTCTTCAATACCTGCCAATAATAATANAAGAAATAAAGTTTCAATNGAGACAGGAAAGTCGATGAAGAAACTGATAGAANCTGATATTAAACCGTTGGATATAATAACTAAAAAATCAATCGAAAATGCTGTAACAACTGTTGTTGCTCTTGGAGGATCAACAAATGCAGTTTTACATTTTCTTGCAATTGCAAGAGCTGCAAAAATTGATTTTACACTTGATGATTTTCAAAGAATTAGTGAAAAAACCCCTTTTATCGCTGATTTAAAACCTAGTGGAAAGTATCTAATGGAAGATTTACATGATATTGGAGGAATTCCTATTGTACTCAAATATTTACTTGAAAAAGGTTTTTTACACGGTGATTGTTTAACTGTAACTGGAAAAACTTTGAGAGAGAATTTAGATGATGTTGCAAATCTAAACTTTGAACAAGATGTAATCAGACCATTTGAAAACCCCATAAAAGAATCTGGTCATATAAGGATACTATACGGAAATTTAGCTAGTGAAGGTAGTGTTGCTAAAATAACTGGAAAGGAAGGGCTTCATTTTAGTGGTTTAGCAAATGTATTTGATTCTGAAGCAGAAGCAAATATTGGCATAAAAAATGGAAGTGTTAAAAAGGGTGATGTTGTAGTAATCAGGTATGTGGGTCCAAAGGGTGGCCCTGGAATGCCAGAAATGTTAAAGCCAACTGCTGGAATTATGGGTGCTGGTTTAGGAAAAGATGTTGCATTAATTACGGACGGAAGATTTTCAGGTGGCACACACGGTTTTGTTGTTGGCCACATAACCCCTGAGGCACAGGTGGGTGGAAATATTTCTGTAGTAAAAAATGGAGATAGAATATCAATTGATGCTGAAAGTAATACTATAACTTTACATGTTTCTGATCAAGAATTGGAAACAAGGAGAAAAAACTGGAAAAACCCTCCGTTAAAGGCTGAAAAAGGATCATTATACAAATATGCTAATATTGTTTCTTCAGCTTCAATGGGATGTGTAACTGATGAATTTTAACTAAAATATTATGTCAAAAATTACCGGTAGCGAGGCTGTTATAAAATGTTTGCTAGAGGAGCAAGTAGATATTATTTACGGATATCCTGGAGGAGCAATAATGCCTGTTTATGATGAATTGTATAAATANCAAGATAAGATACATCATGTACTCACNAGACACGAACAAGGTGCNACTCATTCAGCACAAGGTTTTGCAAGAATTTCAGGGAGAGTTGGAGTTGCNATAGCTACTTCNGGACCAGGAGCTACAAACTTAGTAACTGGATTAGCAGATGCTCAAATTGATTCTACTCCAATGGTTTGTATTACTGGTCAAGTTAGTTCACACTTACTTGGTAGTGATGCATTTCAAGAAACTGATATTATCGGAATTTCAACCCCTATTACAAAATGGAACTATCAAATAACCAAAGCATCAGAAATTCCTGAAATATTTGCTAAGGCATTTTACATAGCTAAAAGTGGAAGACCTGGACCTGTGTTAATTGATATAACCAAAGATGCCCAATTTGAAAAAATTAATTTTTCGTATAAGAAAATTGTGGGTATCAGAAGTTATAAGGCAGTACCAAAAATTAATCATAACAATATTAAACTTGCCGCTGAATTAATAAATAATGCAAAAAAACCTCTTATCGTTTGGGGTCAAGGGGTTATTTTAGGTAATGCTGAGAAAGAGCTAATTAAATTTGTGGAAAAATCTGGAATTCCTGCCGCTTGGACGATTTTAGGAGCTTCCGCAATTCCAACAAGTCATCCACTTAATGTTGGAATGCTTGGAATGCATGGAAATTATGCTCCAAATATTCTTACCAATGAATGTGACGTACTTATTGCGATAGGAATGAGATTTGACGATAGAGTTACAGGTGATGTAAATAGATATGCAAAGCAGGCAAAAATTATNCACTTTGAAATTGATCCCGCTGAAGTAAATAAAAATATTGAAGTTGATGTTGCAGTATTAGGTGATGCTAAACAAACTTTAAATGAAATTTTAAAAATAACAGAAAANAAATCTCACAAAAAATGGCATGAAAAGTTTAAAGAATTATATGAAATTGAATACAAAAAAGTAATACATGATGACTTAAACCCAAAGAAAGAAGGTTTAACAATGGGTGAAGTAATGAAGGAAATTAATATTCAAACCAAGGGTGATGCAGCTATTGTTTCAGATGTTGGGCAGCACCAAATGATTGCTTGTAGATATTCAAACTTCAATAAAACAAAAAGTAATATAACATCTGGTGGGCTAGGAACAATGGGATTTGCATTACCAGCAGCAATTGGAGCCAAAATGGCTTGTCCTGAAAGAGAAGTTGTTGCAGTAATTGGTGATGGTGGTTATCAAATGACTATTCAGGAATTAGGTACTGTTTTTCAAACAAAAGCAGCGGTTAAAATAGTTGTTTTAAATAATGACTTTTTAGGTATGGTGAGGCAATGGCAGCAATTATTCTTTGATAAAAGATATGCTTCAACTGAAATGGTAAATCCTGATTTTGTAAAAATCGCTGAAGGGTACTATTTAAAAGCTAAAAGGGTAACTAAAAGAGAAGATTTAGCTGATGCTGTGGAGGAAATGATAAAATCTGATGAACCATATTTTTTGGAAGTTGTTGTAGAAAAAGAAGATAATGTATTTCCAATGATACCCACAGGTTCTTCAGTTTCAGAAATAAGATTAAGCTAACTAGTTATGGGAAAAAAATTAATAAAATATACAGTTTCTGTCTACACCGAAGATAGTGTAGGTTTACTTAACAGGATTTCAGCTATATTTCAAAAGAGACACATTAATATTGAAAGCTTCAATTCATCGATGACAGAAATTGAAAATGTTCAAAGATGGACTATTCTTGTCATTACATCTGAGTCGTTGATAAAAAAAATAGTTGGTCAAATTAACAAACAAATTGAAGTTATTCAGGCATATTATCACACTGANGAAGAAACNATATANCAAGANTCATGTTTGTTTAAAATAAAATCATCGCTGTTATTTGATGACAGAAAAATTCAAAATATAATTAAAGAAAGTAATGCAATTATAGTAACGGTTAANCCTGAATTTTTTGTNATTGAAAAATCNGGNAGAACACACGAGCTAGATGACTTATATGAAAAGTTAAATAAATACGGGATTTTACAATATGTTAGATCTGCGAGAATTGCAGTAACAAAAGCTCCNTTAATGATTTCAGAAATACTAACAGATTTTAAAAAAAAATAACACGATATGAGTAATTATTTCAATTCACTTAACGAATCAGAGAAAAAATCACAGTTGTCTAAGTGTAGATTTATGAATATTGATGAGTTTCAAAATGAAAATAATATTTTAAAAGAAAAAAATATTGTCATTGTTGGTTGTGGTGCACAAGGCCTGAACCAGGGTTTAAATATGCGAGATTCAGGTTTAAATATTTCATACGCCTTAAGAGATAGTGCAATTTCATCAAAAAGAAAGTCATTTATAAACGCGAGTAGTAATAATTTTAAACTAGGATCTTTTGATGAGTTAATTCCAAATGCTGATATGGTAATTAATTTGACCCCTGATAAGAATCATACTCANGTAGTTAATANGGTTATGCCTCTAATGAAGCAAAATTCAATTCTTTCATATTCNCATGGTTTTAATATAGTGGAAGAAGGAATTAAAATTAGAGAAGACATAACGGTAATTATGGTAGCCCCAAAATGTCCGGGAACAGAAGTTAGAGAAGAGTTTAAAAGAGGTTTTGGTGTGCCAACATTAATCGCTGTACATTCTGCAAATGATCCCAATAGTCAAGGGTTAGATTTAGCAAAAGCATATGCGTATTCACTTGGTTCACACAGGGCTGGTGTTCTAGAATCATCTTTCGTTGCAGAAGTAAAAAGTGATTTAATGGGAGAGCAGACTATTTTATGTGGAGTACTTCAAACGGCATCAATACTATTATTTGAAAAAATGGTTAACGAGGGTCTAGAAAAAACATATGCTGCAAAACAAATTCAAAATGGTTGGGAGGTTATTACTGAGTCATTAAAGCACGGAGGTATTTCTAAAATGATGAATTCGATTTCTGATAGTTCTAAAATCGAAGCAAACAGGATTGCAGGAGAACTTAAAGAGATTATGAAGCCCCTATTTAAAAAGCATATGGATGATATAATGTCTGGAGAGTTTTCAAAAGGTATGATGGAAGATTGGAATAACGACGATAAAAAACTTCTTAATTGGAGGGAGGAGACTGGTGAGACAGCATTTGAAAAAACACCTCCAACGGAAGAGACTATTTCTAATCAAGAATACTTTGAAAAAGGAATCGCCATGATAGCATTTATAAAATCTGGAGTTGAATTAGCTTTTGAAACAATGGTTGAAGCTGGTATCATTGACGAATCAGCATATTATGAATCTTTACATGAATTACCTTTAATCGCAAATTTAGTTGCAAGAAAGAAATTATATGAAATGAATAGTATAATTTCTGATACAGCTGAATACGGATGTTACTTATTTGCAAATGAAGCAAAACACCTTTTAAAAAATTATGTTAGTAAATTAAGCCTATCTTCTTTAGGCATAGAGCCTAATATTAATAAAGAAATTGATAAAGACTTACTTAAAAAAATTAACTTTGAAATAAACAATCATCCTATTGAAAAGATTGGACTAGAGCTTAGAAAGTCTATGACAGCGATGAAAAATTTATTTTAGTGGGTAATTTTATCGGATTAAATGAAATAAAAAAAGCTAGCCAAATACTGCAGACAGTAGTAATTGAATCTCCTTTCCAGAAAATTGAAAGTTACTCTCAAAAATATAATTCTAATATATTTTTTAAAAGGGAAGATTTACAAAAAGTTAGATCATTTAAGATAAGAGGTGCTTTTAATAAAATTTCATCTTTAAATCAATCTCAAGTAATAAATGGAATAGTTTGTGCTAGTGCTGGAAATCATGCTCAAGGTTTTGCTGTAAGCTGTAGCACCCTAGGTTATAAGGGGAAAGTATTTATGCCTACAACTACTCCAAATCAAAAAATTGAACAAGTAAAAAAATTTGGAAAAACTAATGTTGANGTTNTTTTGTNNGGAGAAAACTTTACCCAAGCNTATGAAAAAGCGNTGCAAGAATGTGATAAATATGATAAAACTTTTATACATCCTTTTGATGATAAAAAAGTAATTGCAGGACAGGCTACATTATTTTTAGAAATAATTAATCAATTTAAAGATCATCTAGATTATCTGTTTATTCCAATCGGGGGTGGCGGATTAATTTCAGGCGCAATAAATGTTTTCAAGCAANTGAGTCCAAANACAAAAATAATAGGCATNGANCCTAAAGGAGCNCCATCAATGTCTAAATCCATTGAAAAAAATAAGTTAATTACTTTAAATAGAATTGATGGTTTTGTTGATGGAGTTGCGGTAAAAAAAGTTGGCAATTATAGCTTTGATTACTGTAAAGAACATTTAGATGATTTAATAATTTTAGATGAGAATGAAATTTGTAATTCTATTCTAGAACTAAAATCGTATGAAAATATTATTGCTGAACCNGCAGGTGCAATGTCAAGTGCTGCTCTGAGACATTACAGACATAAAATCNTAAATAAAAATATTGGTTGTATAATNTGTGGAGGTAATAATGATAATTCTAGAATGCCCCAAATAATAAAAAGAGCTGAGATTTGGAAATCTAATAATCCAAAAAACTAGTTTTTTCTTGCTGCCCAGTGAAATGAAAGTATTTTTCTAAAACCAACAATGATATAAGGTCCTCTCTGCTTTTATTTTTGAATTGTATAACATAATCATTGGCATTTTTGATAATACTTTTACATTTTTCAGGATTCTTTATGTAGTATTTAATTTTACTTTCTAAATCTGAATAATCTTCCTTTATTTCAATATAATGCTTTTCCGGAATCAGCTTATTTTCCATAAACCAAGATTCAATTTTAGGTCTAGGCATCACAGCAATTGAATTTGAAGACATTACCCATTTTAGATTTGTAGCAACATCAACTCCCTCCACACACATAATAAATTTATATTTTAAATGATCCTCTATTGATATTTTATTTTTTAGCCATTCTGGGTGTGGTGTATTCTTATTTATTGCTCCAAGATCGCATAANTGATTATTAAAGTATATTTTAAAAAAATCAATTCTTTTTTTATGCTTTTTAGTTATCGCAGATCTTCCAATTAGTTTATTTATTTTATGATCAAATTCATTCGAATCTTTTGTATAGGTAAAATGCCTGATTTTGTTTAGTTTCAGCAAAATTGAATTTTGATTATTTTCATTGATCGGTCTGCTTTTTACAATCGATGGAACATCAGGGCTATGAGTGATATCTCCGAATAGCATTTTTAACTTTAATCTTTTTTCAAAGAATCTAGTGTATTGGTAAGTATCAAAAAAATAAGTTCTATGGAAGTTTTTAATTTTAAAATTATTAAGACTTTCATCATCCTTATTTAGTTTAATTTCTTTATTTAGTTTGTTGTAATAGTTTACCCTATTTTTAATATAATCAAAATCAAAATCAGACAGAGAGTTTAATTTTTTTCTTAAGTTATTTCTGTAGAAAAAATCAGGAATTAATAAACTTAAATAATTTAATAAATAATATTTCTGCTTATTGTTGCGATGTTTAATACTTGAAAGCATCAAAAATTATAATTAATGAATTTCAAACTTAGTGATTTATTTTTTTGGAATGGAAATTGCTGCTAGGTAAATTAATTATTATGGAATTTAAATTTAAGCATATACCACAAGAGTTTGAGATAACTGAAAAGATAAAGCAAGATAACTATCTGATCAATGGAAATTTGGTAAAGTGGGATGGTGAATTTTCACCTGTTTATTCTACAATCTCATCAACTCCTGAATATAAGCCTACTTTGCTTGGTGAAATACCAAGTTTGGGTAAAGATGAAGCTATTAAGGCGCTTGACTCTGCTTGTAATGCATTTGATAAAGGTAAGGGTTTATGGCCAACGATGAAGGTTGTTGATCGCATTAATGCAATGGAAAACTTCGTTGAAGAAATGAAGCAGAAAAGAGATGTAGTTGTAAAGTTATTAATGTGGGAGATTGGAAAAAACCATACTGATTCTCAAAAAGAATTTGACAGAACCGTAGATTACATATACGATACAATTGAAGCTTACAAGAAAATTGATAGAGATTCTGCAAAATTTCAAAAACATAGTGGTATTAACGCACACATTCGTAGGGGACCACTTGGTGTAGTTCTTTGTTTAGGACCATATAATTATCCATTGAATGAGACATTTTGTCTTTTAATTCCAGCTTTAATTATGGGTAATACGGTGATATTTAAGCCAGCTAAACACGGTGTACTATTAATATCTCCATTAATGGAAGCTTTCAAAAAACATTTTCCACCCGGTGTAGTAAATATTTTATTTGGAAGAGGTAGGGTTTTAGCAACTCCTATTATGGAGTCTGGTAAAGTAAATGTCTTGGCACTAATAGGACACAGTTCATCTGCTAATTCCTTGCAAGAATCTCATCCTAAGAAAAATAGACTAAGATTAGTCTTGGGTCTTGAGGCAAAAAATCCAGCGATTATATTGCCAGATGCTGACTTAGACTTAACGATTCAGGAATGTATTAATGGATCCCTTTCTTATAACGGACAAAGATGTACNGCCCTTAAAATAATTTATGTCCATGATGAAATTAGAGATGAATTTCTCAACAGATTTTCTAAGGCTGTTGATGAACTAAAATACGGAAATCCATGGGAGGACAACGTTAAGTTAACNCCGCTACCAGANCCAAATAAACCCCAATACATACAATCACTAATTGCTGATGCAAAACAGAAGGGTGCTAAGATAGTTAATCCTAAAGGTGGAATTCAATGTGAAAATTATGTATATCCAGCTATTTTATACCCTGTCACTAAAGATATGAGTGTTTATAAAGAAGAGCAGTTTGGGCCAGTGATTCCAATAATTTCATTTAAAGATATTAATGAACCTCTTGATGATATGGCAGAATCAAATTATGGACAACAGGTTAGTATTTTCGGTAAGGAAACAAAGAAGCTAGGCCCCCTAATTGATACCTTAGTGAATTTAGTTTGTAGGGTCAACATAAATAGCTCATGTCAAAGAGGCCCCGATATTTATCCATTTACAGGAAGAAAAGATTCTGCATTCAGTACATTAAGTGTTCATGATGCACTAAGATCATTTTCAATTCGTACGTTTGTTGCCTCAAAGGATAATAATGAAAACAATAAGATAATTAAGGATTTGTTAAGTTCTGATAATTCTAACTTTGTATCTACAGATTATATTCTTTAGTTAATTTTCTTTTTTTTAATAAATATTATTTACATTAGACCAATCAATATTTAAAAATGCTATTTTTTAACTACAACTTTAACTTCTATTACTTCTTTTATTTAAAAAGGATGTAGAGGCTGTTGTAATATAACTAATCAAAAAATTATTTATGGTCTCGAAATTTCGAGACTTTTTTTTTATGAAAAAAAATATAGGTATACAGGGAATAAAGGGTTCATTTCATCACATAGTTGCAAACAACTATTTTGAAGAAGATATTAATTTGATTGAATATCTTTCCTTCGAAGAATTGATTTTAAACTTATTTAATGATAAAATAGATTATGCTATCATGGCAATAGAAAATTCTACTGCTGGATCTATTATTCCTAATTATGCATTGATTGATGAATATGGAGTAAATATTGTAGGTGAATATTATCTTCAAATAACACATAATTTGATTGCCTTAAAAGGTCAATCAATTGAAGATATAAAAGAAGTTCAGTCTCATCCTATGGCTCTTCTTCAATGTAGAGATTTTTTTAAAGATAATGAGGATATTGTTTTAATTGAGGATAAGGATACGGCTCAAGTAGCAAAGAAAATTTCTGA
>FUFK010038025.1_pt1 | contig 68923 bp, 66 predicted proteins | sample 1021851 | NCBI WGS metagenome assembly FUFK01 (sample SAMEA51879418, study PRJEB19060) | metagenome | reverse complement strand
ATTTCATTATCTGTTCTATGTGCGCCATAAATGCTATCAGCTGGTCCGTGAAATCTTGTTATTTTCGTAAATTTTTTAATATTGTTGATTATAAATGCAGCTAGAAGAATTGTTATGATTGGTGCGTAATTTATTTGATAACCTGCTATGGAGGTTGAAAAAAAGGTAGTAGTTTCCCGTATTTCAGTAAGATAAAGTATCGAGTTAACAAATATTTTGGTGGCAATTGCTACACACGAACCAATAAAAAGCCCTATAAAAATTATTATGCCAATGGTTTTCCATGGATTTAATATATTAATAAAAAATTTTTCCATTAGTTTTTTTATTTTGATCATAATATTTTATAAAAACTATCATAGAAACTTATTTTTATTAACTCATGTGTGATATATATGTATCATATAAAGTTTAAGGATTAGGAATTAAAGATATTTTTTCAATTAGTTAAACTATTTACAATACAAGTCGTACCTTTTGTTGACGAAGTAAACAACGTGAGGTGCTTTAATGAGAGTTTTGCTTATATTATTATTAGGAGTATTAGGGGCTTGCCAAAGTGCACCAATTGCAATGGATCTAGGTTCCCCAGTAGTATCTAATGCTCAAGGTGCGGCTCGAGAAGGAGTGGTTCCGTTGAGAGGTGTAAGTAGAGTAAGTTTACATGCTGATAGAACACTTAGNATGGAGCCATCTTGTGCTCAAATTCTCAAGCTAGCTTATTCTTCTAACATTAACTATTCTGAGGCTATTATAGGTTTAAGNAANAGAGCTAGAGTAATGGGTGGAAATGCNATANCTNTTGTTGGTTGGGCAGAAACTGCTTCTGCTTCTGGTTTAGTTGGTAAAATTTATATGTGTAAAAAGAAACCATTTCATAAACATCCACATTAAAATCGATAANAATAANATAANAAAGGGACTTTATGTCCCTTTTTTTTTGTTGATATTTATATTTTTTTATTCTAAGTATCTTCAACTTTTATGGGGATAATTAGGGGGATATTATGCTTGAATGTTTTTTTCCAAAACCAAAAGAATTTTTTNCTAGTCTTTTAGTATGGGTAATTTTAGTTGTATTTTTNTGGTATTTCGGTGGAAAAGAATTTGGTACAGTTTTTGGNTTTAACTTTCCAGCGCCTGATGCTCCTCCAGTAATTGGCTTAGGTCACTTTACTACCCCTGATTTTTTATGGTTTTACATCTATTTTATAGTAATAACAGCAATATTTTACTTATTCTGGAGTATGTATTCTCCACACAAATGGCAAGTGTGGTCTATATTGGGTTCTGCATTTATCTTATTTATAACCTATTACCAAGTACAAGTGGCTGTCGCAGTGAACAATTGGTATAGACCTTTTTATGATGCCATCCAGAATGCCCTCTCTGATGAATCTACGACTACAGCTTCTGATCTTTACGGCTATATGTTTAGTTTTTTAATTTTAGCTCTCACGTATGTATTGATTGCAGTATTCACGAGCTTTTTTGTGAGCCATTATGTTTTCAGGTGGAGAACTGCNATGAATGACTATTATACAGAAAAATGGAAACAAGTAAGACATATCGAAGGTGCTTCACAGCGTATTCAAGAAGATACTATGAGGTTTGCATCCATAATGAAATCTTTAGGAGTTTCCATAGTAGACTCCGTAATGACATTAATTGCATTTCTTCCAGTTTTACTAGAATTATCAAAAAATGTTAAAGAAATACCAGTGGTTGGTGAAATAGCTTATCCATTATTTTATGCAGCTATTTTTTGGTCCATTTTTGGAACTATTTTAATGATAGTAGCAGGTATAAAATTACCTGGTCTCGAATTTAGAAATCAGAGAGTTGAAGCTGCATTTAGAAAAGAATTAGTTCTTGGTGAAGATGATGAAAAACGCGCTGAACCTGAAACCCTTAAAGAACTATTTGCTAACGTTAGAAGAAATTACTTTCGTATTTACATTCACTACACATACTTTAACTTATTCAGGAACTTTTATTTCCAACTAAATAACCTATTTGCTTATATATTATTAATACCGACGATAGCAGCCGGAACAATTACTTTAGGTATCATGAACCAAATTATCAGAGCCTTCAGTGAGGTAACCAGCTCATTTCAATATCTAGTACGTTCTTGGTCAACCATTATAGATTTGATTTCAGTATTTAAACGATTACAAGCATTCGAAGCTGCTTTCAAAGGAGAAGAGCTCTCAAATTTAGATAAGGAATATATAGAAACAAAGGGCAAAGTAGATTACTAATCTATTTTTTATATTTTTCTTTAGGTGGCATTAAAAAGATTAAGTGCGAACTGAAGAAGTCTATCATCTTCATTTTTGGCACCTATAAACTGAGTAGCTAATGCTTTCTTACAGCTACCAGTATTATGTGGAATTGAGATGACTGGCAATCCTATTAGACTAGGTAATATCGTAATTTCAAGCCATTGGTGATATGTAGTAGTTTTTACTTTGTTTATAGTTTTAGGAAATGCATTATTTTTATCAAATGGAAATACTTGTGCTGAGGGTAGTATCAAAAAATTAAATGTACTTAATATTTCATTAATCTTTTTTGTAAGATATGAACGTTTTTTTTTGGCAACTTTTATACTTTCATCTGTTATTTTTTTTCCTCTTTCAATTTCCCAAATAATTGTATCTTTAAGTAAATGAGAATTTTCCTCAAATTCTTTTTTGAGATTCAAAGAAATTATTTTACTTCTCAGATCAATCCATGACTCCCAAAAAAGATTGGGTTCAAAATCAAAATTTATTTTTTTAATTTTGACACCTAACTTTTTAAAGGTCTCAATATTTTGATAAAATTGTTTTGTTACTTTGTTATCAACTAAAATATTTTCCAGATAGTTTTCGGGGATGCAAGCAGTAACTTTTCTAAGTGAAAACTTATTTCGAATTAATTTTTCAAAATAGGCTTTTTTTCCGATGCATCCATCTAGCATTAAGGCTAAATCCATAGGGTGTCTTGCAATCACACCATTAGTTGAGATTCTTGGCATTTTATATGATAAAGTTGAATTGGATGGAACAAGTCCTGGAGTTGGTCTGATACTGAATGTTTCACAGAATGATGAAGGTGTCCTCAAAGATCCCATCATGTCTGATCCATCTGCAAAAGGTATGAGTTTAGATTGTACTGCAGCTGCAGCACCCCCACTTGATCCACCTGCAGTTTTTTTAAAGTTAAATGGATTGGAAGTAGTNCCAAAAACTTCATTGAAAGTTTGTCCACCTACACCAAATTCTGGGGTGTTAGTTTTACCAATAATTAATAAGCCACTTTTTCTCAAATTAGAAACCATTGGGCTATCATTTTTGGGTTTGTAGTGAGAATATATTAGAGAACCATAAGTAGTTATTATATCTTTTGTTTCTTCTAAATCTTTAATTGCAATGGGTAATCCACTAAGAGGTTTTAATTTTTTTCCTTTTTTTCTCGATGCATCTATTTTTTTACAATTCTCAAACAGTAAAGAAGTATCTTTCAAAGATACAATTGCATTCAATTTAGGATTAATTTTTTTAATTTTATTAATATAAGATTCTAAGATTTTCTCTGATGTAATTTCTAATTTTTGCATTTTTTCAGATAATTGAAATCCATAAAACTCTGTTAAATCCATTTTTTTACCTAATAATCACTTTTATTATACTTTAGCTCTTATAATTAAAGAAAAAAACTGTTAATATTATAAAAAATTAAGGAGCTTTAAAAATTGTCTAATACAAAATTGTCCCCAGGAATAGTATCCTCAAGGCTAGCAAAAGAAGATTATTTAAATAACTTTTCAGATGCTTATCCAGGTTTTACCAATTATGAAGCTAAGGTCGAGGCTGATAGGTGTTATTTCTGCTATGATGCTCCTTGTATTTCTGCCTGCCCTACAGAAATAAATATCCCACTTTTTATTCGTCAAATTTCAACTGAAATGGAAGAAGAGGCTGCCAAGACAATTTTTGATCAAAATATTTTAGGTGGTATGTGTGCTAGAGTGTGTCCTACAGAAACACTTTGTGAAGAAGCCTGTGTAAGAGAAGCCGCAGAAGGTAAACCAGTAAAAATTGGGAGATTACAGAGGTATGCTACAGATTCTATTATGGAGAAAAATATTCATCCTTACACTAGGAATGAAAGTAATGGAAAGAAAATAGCAGTGATTGGCTCTGGGCCAGCGGGCTTGGCCTGCTCACATAGATTAGCAATGTTAGGATACAATGTAGAAATATATGAGTCCAAAAATAAACCAGGTGGTTTAAATGAATATGGTATTGCTACATATAAAAGTGTAGATAATTTTGCATCAAAAGAAATTGAATGGTTATTAAAAATTGGTGGTATCCAAATCAATTATAATAAAACTTTGGGTAAAGATTTTAGTATTGATGAATTGAGAAAATCTTATGACGCAATTTTTATTGGTTGTGGTCTTCAAGATACTAACAAAATTTCAATTGATAGCAGTGCTGATCCACTGGTTGAGGACGCAGTTGATTTTATAGCTGATTTAAGACAAGTTAAAGATTTTTCATCACTCCCAATTGGAAGAAATGTAGTTGTAATTGGTGGTGGCATGACTGCTATTGATGCGGCAGTTCAATCCCAGTTGCTTGGAGCCGAAAAAGTAACGATAATTTATAGAAGAAATTTAGATAACATGAGCGCTTCCAAAAAAGAACAGAATAATGCTACCTCAAAAGGTGTTAAAATTATTACAAATGCTGTTCCAACCTCTATTTATAAACAAAATGGTATTCATAAGTTAAATTTATCCTATACAGAGGTTGATAAACATACAGGAAAATTAAAAGAACTTGAACAAACATTCTCTATTGAGGCTGATCAAATATTCTGTGCTATTGGTCAAAAATTTAACAATTTGCTTGATGTTTTTAAATCTCATAAGGGAAAAATAATGATTGACGAAAACTGTAAAACTTCAGTTGAAAATGTTTGGGCAGGTGGAGACTGTGTTGATAAAGGAGAAGATCTAACAGTTTCTGCAGTTGCTCAAGGTAGGAATGCGGCTCAAGCCATACATAAATCAATTTTTTTAAAATAAGGAATTAGCTATGAACCTTCAATCTGAATTTCTAGGAATTAAATCACCTAATCCATTTTGGCTTGCTTCTGCTCCACCTACTGATAAAGAATATAATGTAAGGAGAGCATTTGAAGCTGGTTGGGGTGGAGTTGTTTGGAAAACATTAGGACTCGATCCAAATATAGTAAATGTTAATGGCCCACGTTATGGTGCTGTTTGGGGCCCAGATCGAAGACTTCTTGGAATGAACAATATTGAATTAATTACAGATCGACCCCTGCAAACAAATCTTGATGAAATTAAAATTGTAAAAAAGGATTATCCTGATCGTGCAGTTATTGTATCTTTAATGGTTCCTTGTGAGGAAGATTGTTGGAAGTCAATATTACCTAAAGTTGAAGAAACTGAGGCTGACGGCTTAGAATTAAATTTTGGTTGTCCACATGGCATGAGTGAGAGGGGTATGGGATCAGCAGTTGGTCAAGTTCCAGAATATATCGAAATGGTTACCAGATGGGTTAAATCAAATACTCGTATGCCTGTAATTGTAAAACTTACTCCTAATATTACTGACATAAGATATCCAGCTAGAGCTGCTTTTAAGGGAGGAGCTGACGCAGTAAGCTTGATTAATACTGTTGCATCTATAGTTTCGGTAAATTTAGATACATTCAGCCCAGAACCAAGTATAGATGGAAAAGGGACACACGGAGGATATTGTGGACCGGCAGTAAAACCAATAGCTTTAAACTTGGTATCTCAAATTGCGAGGGATCCAGAAACACAAAACAAAGATATATCTGGAATTGGTGGCGTAACAACTTGGAAGGATGCTGCAGAATTCCTTACTCTGGGAGCTGGAAATGTACAAGTCTGTACTGCTGCTATGACCTATGGCTTTGGTATTATTTCAGAGTTAACATCTGGTTTATCTAATTGGATGAAAAAGAAAGAAATCAATTCAGTGAGCGAAATTGTAGGAAAAGCTATTTCTAACGTTACTGACTGGCAGTATTTAAACCTTAACCATGTTACAAAAGCTCAAATTGATCAGGATCTATGTATTAAGTGTGGTAGGTGTTATGCTGTTTGTGAAGACACTTCTCATCAAGCAATTTCAAAAACAATTAATGGTGAAAGAGGATTTGAGGTTATTGATGAAGAATGCGTAGCCTGTAATATGTGTATTAATGTTTGTCCTGTAGAAAATTGCATTACAATGAGGAATCTTGAGCCAGGAGAAATTGACAAAAGAACTGGACAAACAGTTTCTGATGTATACGCAAACTGGACTACCCATCCTAATAACCCTTCGTCTATAAAGGCTGCAGAGTGATTTAATTATTTAAGTAGGAGTAGATTTTGGCAAATTTAGCATCAAATTTTAAAATAAATGGTGATCGGCTTTGGGAAACTATAATGGATATGGCAAAAATAGGTCCTGGTATAGCAGGTGGAAACAATAGACAAACCCTAACTGACGAAGATGCTAGAGGTCGGGCTCTTTTCCAAAAATGGTGTGATGAAGCAAATTTATCAATGGGAATTGACAAAATGGGTACCATGTTTGCTCGTAGAGAAGGAACTGATCCTGATGCACTTCCTGTTTATGTAGGAAGCCATTTAGATACCCAACCTACAGGTGGAAAATATGATGGAGTATTAGGCGTTCTTGGTGGTTTAGAGTTAATAAGATCCCTTGATGACATGGGGATAAAAACTAAACATCCAATTGTTCTAGTAAATTTTACAAATGAAGAAGGAACTAGGTTTGCTCCACCCATGATGGCGTCTGGGGTATTTGCCGGGGTCCATACACTAGATTGGGCTTATGCAAAAGAAGATGCGGATGGAAAAAAGTTTGGTGATGAACTTAAAAGAATAGGCTGGATTGGTGACGAAGAGGTTGGCAACAGAAAAATGAAGGCATTTTTTGAGTTACACATTGAACAAGGTCCAATATTAGAAGCAGAAGGCAAAGATATTGGAGTGGTTTCCAGAGGACAAGGCTTAAATTGGCTGCAGGTCACTTTGACTGGAAGGGAAAGTCATACAGGATCAACACCAATGCCTATGAGAAAAAATGCTGGATTAGGTATGGCAAAAATAACTAATTTAGTTCATGAAATTGCAATGAGCCACCAACCTGATGCTGTAGGAGCAGTTGGCCAATGCGATGTATATCCTAACAGTAGAAATATAATACCAGGAAAGGTAGTATTTACGATTGATTTCAGATCTCCATCGTTTGATACACAAGATGATATGGAGAAAAGGTTACATGAAGGAGCAAAATCAATATGTAAGGATCTTGATTTGAAATTAGAAATTGAGAAAGTAGGGCATTTTGATCCAGTAACTTTTGATGAAGAATGCGTATCTAAAATCAGAAATGCTGCTGAAAGATTAGGATACTCACATAGAGATATTATTTCTGGTGCAGGGCATGACGCTTGTTGGATTAATAAAGTTGCACCAACAGCTATGGTAATGTGTCCCTGTGTTGATGGGTTAAGCCATAATGAGGCTGAAGAAATTTCACAGGAATGGGCGGTTGCTGGCAGCAATGTTTTATTTCATGCTGTTTTAGAGACTGCTGAAATAGCAGATTAATTTTTTATTTGGAGGATAAATATGTCTAAAGTCATCAAAGGTGGAACCATTGTAACAGCTGATCGTGAGTGGAAATCAGACATATTAATTGAGGGAGAAATCATAAAGCAAATTGGAAACAATTTAGCTGGTGATGAAGTGGTAGATGCAGAGGGTGCATATGTAATTCCAGGAGGTATAGATCCACATACTCATTTGGAAATGCCATTCATGGGAACAACGGCTGCTGAGACTTTTGAGTCTGGTACTTGGGCAGCCGCAGTGGGGGGCACAACTATGTTAGTTGATTTTTGCCTTCCGGGTGAAGACGGTAGTTTAGTAAATGCAGTTAATGAATGGCATAGAAAATCTAAACCTCAAATCTGCTCTGATATCGGTTTTCATATGGCTATAACAGGTTGGAATGAGCAAATATTTAATGAAATGCCAAAAGTTTTAGAGATGGGTGTGAATTCATTTAAACATTTTATGGCTTATAAAGGCGCCCTTATGGTCGAAGATGATGAAATGTATGCTTCATTTCAGAGATGTGCTGCTATAGGAGCCTTGCCAATGGTTCATGCTGAAAATGGAGATATTGTAGCTGAATTACAAAAAAAATATCTTGATTTAGGTATTACTGGTCCTGAAGGACATTCTTTTTCACGTCCTCCAGAAGTAGAAGGAGAAGCCACTAATAGAGCTATTATGATAGCAGATGCTGCTGGTGTACCACTTTATGTAGTGCATGTATCTTGTGAACAAAGCCATGAGGCAATAAGAAGAGCCAGACAAAAAGGCATGAGAGTTTATGGAGAACCATTAATTCAGTTTCTCACACTTGATGACAGTGAATATCTTAACAAAGATTGGGAATACGCTGCAAGAAGAGTAATGTCACCACCTTTTAGAGATAAGATACATCAAGATGGTCTTTGGGCTGGTTTACAAGCTGGTTCTCTTCAGGTAGTTGCAACTGACCATGCGGCATTCACTACTGATCAGAAAAAAATGGGTATTGATAATTTTACTCTTATACCAAATGGTACTGGTGGTTTGGAAGAAAGAATGTCTGTTTTATGGACTAAAGGAGTTGAAACAGGAAGATTAACTAGGAATGAGTTTGTTGCTGCTACTTCAACTAATATTGCAAAAATTCTCAACGTTTATCCTAGAAAAGGAAGCCTAGTTGAAGGTGCTGATGCAGATATTGTTGTTTGGGATCCAAAAATATCGAAAACAATATCAGTGGCAAGTCATAAATCTGTTCTTGATTATAATGTTTTTGAAGGTTTTAAGGTAAATGCTCAACCAAGATACACAATGTCTAGGGGAGAAGTGATTTGGGCATGGGGGAAGAACTCAATGCCTAATCCTGGAAGAGGTAAATTTATACCTCGCCCAGGNTTTCCTCCTGTGCATGAGGCATTAAAAAAGTGGAAAGAGCTAAACTCCCCAAGAAAAGTTGAAAGAGATCCTATGAATATACCTTCNGGTATATAGTTTTTAGGTTAGTTCTTATATGATTTCTGTNAAAGATGTAGATCTTATATTTGAAACTAATGATGGTCCTGTACATGCTTTGAAGGATGTNTCATTAGAGGTTGAAGAAGGCGATTTCGTTTCATTTATAGGACCTTCTGGGTGTGGCAAAACCACTTTACTGAGAGCTATAGCTGCACTTGAAATTCCTACAAAAGGTCATTTGACCGTAAATGGCAAGTCCCCAGATGATGCCAGAATAGACAGAGAATATGGATATGTTTTCCAAGCAGCAGGGCTTTATCCATGGCGAACTGTTGAAGGGAATATAAAACTTCCACTTGAAATAATGGGTTATTCTCAAACAGAAAAAAAGGAAAGAATTCAAAAAGTAATTGAGTTAGTAGAGTTGAAAGGATTTGAAAAAAAATTCCCTTGGCAACTTTCTGGTGGGATGCAACAACGTGCGTCCATTGCAAGAGCTCTTGCATTTGATGCCAATATTTTACTTATGGATGAACCATTTGGGGCTCTTGATGAAATTGTGAGAGATCGACTTAATAGTGAATTGCTTGACCTTTGGATGCAAACAAAAAAAACAATATGTTTTGTTACTCATTCCATTCCCGAAGCTGTTTTTCTCTCTACAAAAATTGTTGTTATGTCACCTAGACCAGGAAGAATTACAGATGTTATAAAAAGTACTTTACCTAATAAAAGAGAATTAAATATAAGAGATAGTCAAGAATTTATTAAAATTGCTCAAAGAGTTAGAGAAGGCTTAAAGTCTGGACACCAAGATGAAATTNTTTAATTTTATTTATAGCCTTTTTTTTAGAAGTAATTTTTTNCCAATAGTTTTTATTTTAANAGTAATTGGTATCTTTTGGTATTTGATTGCCATTCCAATGAATACTGAAAAAGTTGAAAGAAAATTTAAAAATTTGAATTCAACAGAAAAAATAATTCAATCTTGGAACCTTGAAAAACCTAAATTGCCTACACCACATCAGATTGTAAAAGAAATTGTAAATACTGTATTTTTTAAAAAAATTACATCAAAACGTTCGCTTGTATATCATGGATGGATTACTTTAGAGGCTACATTGGCAGGTTTTTTTCTTGGTACAGTGTTAGGAATTTTACTAGCGTTAGGTATAGTTCATAACAGGGCAATGGACTTAAGTGTAATGCCGTGGGTTATAGCAAGCCAAACTGTTCCAATTTTAGCAATAGCTCCTATGATAATAGTTGTAATGAACTCTGTTGGTGTAACTGGTTTATTACCCAAAGCTATAATATCAATGTATTTATCTTTTTTCCCAGTTGTAGTCGGAATGGTTAAAGGTTTAAGATCCCCTGACCAAATGCAAATTGATCAAATGAGAACATGGTCTGCTAGTTCAAACCAGCTACTTTGGAAACTTCGTTTTCCTTCCTCAGTTCCTTACTTATTTGCTTCTTTAAAAGTAGGTATTGCTGCTTCTTTAGTAGGAGCTATAGTAGGAGAACTTCCCTCTGGGGCAATTGCTGGTCTAGGTGCTCGAATGCTTGCTGGCACTTATTATGGACAAACTATAATGATATGGAGCGCTTTATTTACTGCAGCATTCCTAGCTGCCTTTTTAGTAATTACTATTAATTTTATACAAAATTATACTCTTAAAAAGATGGCAATACTAACATGAATTTATATCTTTGGTTATTTTTTGGTATTTGGATTATAGGATGGTGGTTAAACTCAATACTTTCAAAAAAATATAATTCCAATTTGATAAGATTTTTTGTTCCAACTTTTTTTGGAATTATTTTCTTAATAATGTGGGAACTTATAGTTTTAGGTTTAAATATCAATCCAGTTCTTTTACCTGCTCCTACTGCAATAGGTTCAAAATTTATAGAAGAAATTCCTACACTTTGGATAGATTTCACACAAACCCTTATAAAAGGAGCCTTATCTGGTTACATACTGGGATGTGGTTCAGCTTTCATAATAGCTATTCTTATTGATAAATTTNATTTTTTAAANAGGGGNCTNCTTCCTTTGGGAAACTTTGTCTCAGCTTTACCAATTGTAGGTATGGCGCCTATTTTTGTTATGTGGTTTGGGTTTGATTGGGAATCAAAATGTGCTGTAGTTGTAGTAATGGTTTTTTTTCCTATGCTTGTTAATACTGTTCAGGGACTTAGTATTATCGATAAAAGCCGACAGGATTTAATGAAAACGTATAGTGCTTCTTATTTGCAAACTCTTTTTAAATTAAGGTTACCATCTGCTTTACCGTTTGTTTTCAATGGATTGAAGATTTGTTCAACCTTAGCTTTAATAGGAGCAATTGTGGCAGAATTTTTTGGTTCTCCAATAAAAGGAATGGGATTTCGTATATCTTCTGAAGTGGGAAGATTTGCATTAGATATGGTGTGGGCAGAAATTTTTGTAGCTGCTTTAGCTGGTTGTTTGTTTTATGGATTTATAGCATTAATGGAAAAACAATTTACTTTTTGGCACCCAAGTCAACAAAAATAAAAATTGCCAAGATTTGAAATTTGATTAAAATCAAAGTTAGAAAAGAGAGGAGATCAATATGAAGAAATTAATATCATTAATTGCGATAATGTTTACTACAATAGTTAGTACTGCATTTGCCGGTGATAAGGTGACTATCCAATTAAAATGGGTAACTCAAGCTCAATTTGCCGGGTACTATGTTGCAAAGGATAAGGGCTTTTATGATGCTGAAGGTTTAGATGTCACAATTAAACCTGGCGGCCCTGATATTGCACCAGCTCAAGTACTTGCAGGTGGAGGAGCGGATGTAATGGTTGACTGGATGCCATCTGCTCTAGCAGCAAGAGAAAAGGGTTTGCCATTGGTAAATATTGCACAGCCTTTTAAAAGTTCTGGAATGATGCTTACTTGTAGAAAAGATATGGGTGTAAATAGTACTGATGATCTAAAAGGAAAGACTCTTGGAGTTTGGTTCTATGGAAATGAATATCCATTTTTAAGCTGGATGAGCAGACTTGGATTAGCAACAGATGGAAGCGCTAATGGAGTAACAGTTCTTAAGCAGGGTTGGGGTGTTGAACCTCTAACAGAAGGTCAAGCAGCTTGTGTCTCTACCATGTCATATAATGAATATTGGGTCGTTAGAGATGCAGGTTATACACCTGAGCAACTTACAGTATTTAAATATCAAGCAGAAGGAGCTTCAACTTTGGAAGACGGATTATATGTTCTAGAAAAGAACCTTGGTGATAATAGCTTTAAAGACAAAATGGTTCGTTTTGTTAGAGCGTCAATGAAAGGTTGGAAATATGCAGAAGCTAATCCAAAAGAGGCCGCATCAATAATTTTAGATAATGATGATGCTGGTGTGCAAACTGAAAAACACCAAATAAGAATGATGGGTGAGATTGCTAAACTAACTGCTGGTTCAAATGGGTCTCTAGATCCCTCAGATTATGAAAGAACTGTTAAAGTTTTAATGTCTGGAGCATCTGATCCAGTCATAACAAAAGAACCATCAGGTGCTTGGACACATGATATTACTAACGCAGCTTTAAATTAATTTTAAGCTATTAGTTTGAGTAAGAGCACCATAATTTGGTGCTCTTATTTTTTTATTATTAGACCTATTTAAATTTTTTTAAACTTGGTGGAGATTTTTATTGACACTAAGCAATAAAAGTTACATTCAGCAATTAATTATCATCACTAATTTTTTTATAGGAAGAATTAATTGGGACTTTTGTTATCTTTCTCAGCCCTGATAGTTTCCACTATCTTTCTTCAGCTTGGTAATGGTGCAATTGCTCCTTTAGATGCTTTGGCAGGAATAAACGCATCCTTTTCAGGGACTGAAATAGGTTTACTAGGATCTGCACACTTTTTAGGTTTTTTGTTTGGCTGTTGGATTACACCGATTTTAATGGGACAAATAGGCCATATCAGGACTTTTACTGTTTTAGCATCAATTGGAGTAATAGGATGTTTGCTACATCCTATCATCGTTGATCCTTATTTTTGGAGTTGTTTAAGAATTGGAAATGGAATTACAATTGCAGGTTGTTTCACTGTAATTGAAGCATGGTTAAACTCTAAAGTAGATAGACAATCTAGAGGATCAGTATTTGGTGTTTACAGGTTAGCAGATTTAGGCTCTCAAATGATAGCTCAATTCATGATTGGTTTTTTGGATCCATCATCTTTTGTAAGCTATAATTTAATCGCAGTTTTTTTCTGCCTTTGTTTATTTCCACTTACTTTAACAACTAGGGTAGTTCCTGAAATTCCCAAATCACCTAGATTAAGAGTTATATCGTCATTTAGACTTTCTCCATTAGCTTTTTCAGCAGTAGTAGTNGCTGGGTTAACTGGATCTTCAATTAGAATGGTAGCACCTGTTTATGGAAATGCAATTGGGTTAATCAAAGAAGAAATTGCTATTCTTATGACGGTATTTTTATTTGGAGGGTTAATTGCACAAATCCCTATTGGTAGATTAGCTGATTTGTTTGACAGGCGATGGGTACTTATTATTTTGTCATTATTTGCAGCTACTATTTCTATCATCTTATCGGTAATTGCATCTCAGTACGTACTATACATATATTTATGCTCTTTTTTATTTGGTTTTGCCACATTTCCAATTTTTTCAGTAGCTGCTGCTCATGCGAATGATTTTGCTGAACAAGATAAATATGTAGACATAGCTGCATCTTTAATTTTTATTTTTGGTTTGGGTTCAATTATAAGTCCACTATTTAGCTCCGCTTTAATTGATTATTTTGGTCCGGCATCATTGTTTATTTTTCTCTCTGTAGTGCATATTTTACTTTCTATAATTGGTGGTATTAGAATGATGGCAAGACCCTCGGTTGCTGAAAAAACGCCATANATGTATTTACCTAGAACTTCATTAATTTTTGGAAAATTTTTGAATCCATCAAAAAAGGAAAGTGATGATAATTAATTTTAATTGTTGTGACTAAATCAAGTCCATAATATCTTTAATAAAACCAAAATAAAGAGATAAAAATATTGAACGAAAAAACCAACTCACAAAATATGATTATAGGTCCTAACCTTGATGATAAAAGTTTAGTTTCAAGTGTAATAGGAAAAGATCATCATGGTCAGATAAATAAACTTGATGTAATCGAAGAGAGGCCTCTTTCAATTTATCTTAATTCTCAAGAAATAGTTACTGCGATGACTATTGGAGATCACCCCAAATATTTAGCGTTAGGCTTTTTAAAAAATCAAAAATTAATTAAAGAAAATGAAAAAATATCTGGAATTGACTATGATGAAGAAACCAGAGCAGTTGTTGTCAGAACAGAAAAAGAAAGTAACTATGAACAAAAAATAAAGAAAAAAATTAGAACAAGCGGATGTGCAGTTGGTACAGTCTTTGGGGATATGATGGAAAGTGTTGAGGAGATTGTACTTCCTGAAAGTAAGATAAAAATTTCCTGGTTATATGATTTAGCAAAAGAAATAAATCAAATGAATAGTCTTTATCTAGAAGTTGGAGCAATTCATGGTACGGTTCTTTGCTGTAAAAATAAACCCCTAGTATATATGGAAGACGTTGGAAGACATAATGCGGTGGATAAAGTTGCTGGTTGGTTATTCAGTACCAAAACCAACCCTAATGATAAAATTCTATATACAACTGGAAGATTAACATCTGAAATGGTAGTTAAATGTGCAAATATGGGTATTCCTGTATTAGTTTCCAGATCTGGATTTACAGCTTGGGGCGTAGAGTTAGCAAAATTAACGAATATGACTTTAATTGGAAGATTAAGAGGAAATAGATTTATTTGTTTAAGTGGAGATANACGTCTTGATTATGATACTGAAATAAACACTAAAAACTAACTCCAAATTTGGAAAAAATTATGATTGATATTCCTGGAATAATATTAGCTGGTGGACTTTCTAGAAGAATGGGAGGTGGCGACAAGGGGTTACTTATGTTAGGTAAAACAACTATTATTGAAAGAGTTATAGATAAAATTTTACCACAAGTGGGTTCTTTAGCTATAAATATAAACGGTGATAGTTCTAGATTTCCAGATTATAAACTCCCAATTATTCCAGATAGTATCAAAGGCTATTTAGGGCCACTATCAGGTATTTTGGCGGGAATGGAATGGGCTTTCAAGAATGGTAATAGGTATATAGCTACTGTTGCTGCTGATACACCATTTCTTCCGGATGACTTAATTAAGAGATTACATGCCATGGTTAAAAGTAAAAATCTCAATATTGGAATTGCAGCATCAAGAATTTTAAGTGGAGATGATGTATTCATTCATCCCACTTTTGGTATATGGGAAGTAGCTCTCAAGGATGATTTAAGAGATGCATTAGCTAATGATACTCGAAAAATAATGTTTTGGGCTAAGAAATTTAAATTAGATTATTATTATTTTGACACTAGTGATAAATTAAGTGACCCATTTTTTAATATAAATACTCCAGATGATTTAGAAGAAGCAAAATACAGACTAAAAAAAGGTCTTTTATGAAATATAAAAACGTTTTTGGTATTGTTGGTTGGAAGAACTCAGGAAAAACTACCTTAGTTGAAAGTTTGGTTAAGTATATAACTGAACAAGGTTATCAAGTATCAACCATAAAACATGCTCATCATTCCTTTGATATTGATCACGAAGGTACAGATAGTTTTAGACATAGAAAAGCAGGAGCGAAAGAGGTTATCCTAGCATCTAGAAAAAGATGGGCTCTTATTCATGAATTAATTGACGAACCTGAAAAAGATTTTGACTTTTTAGTAAATAGTATATCACCAACTGATTTGATTTTAGTTGAGGGCTTTAAAGAAGAGGGACATAATAAAATTGAAGTGATTAGAGCAGAAAATAAAAAGATTCCAATTTATCAAAGTGATAATGGTATCCTAGCAATAGTATCAGATTACAAAATTCCAGATTTATCGTTACCTATTTTTAACCTTGATGAAATTTCAAAGATAGCTGATTTTATATTAAAAAAGACTAGTTTAAAATGAGTAAACCAAAAAAAATATTGGATGATTGCTTTGCTTTACCAAAAGGGGTTAAATGGTCTCCAGTTGATACTGCACTAGAAAAATTAAAAAATGGTCTATCAATTATACCAAAGGAAAATCTTCAGCCTGTTGAAAAATCAGTTGGTTTTATAATTTCTAAACCTTGTTATGCTCAAATTTCGAATCCAAACTTTTCCAATTCGGCTGTAGACGGATATGGGTTAAACGGTAAAAATCTCTCAGAGGAAAATACTTTTAATCTTTTACCAAAAGTAGCTTATGCGGGAACAAATTCTATTGATACTATTCCTAATAATTACGCTATAAGGATTATGACAGGAGCAAGATTACCCAAAGGTATAAATACTGTTGTATTGAGTGAAGATGTAACTTTAATAAATAAAGATAAAATTTATTTCAAAGGTAAATTAAAAAAAGGAAGTAATATAAGATTAGAAGGAGAGGACGTAAAAAAAGGAGAATTACTTTTTAATCAAGGTCACAGATTAAAAGTTCAAGATTTAGCACTACTTGTTGCTGCTGGAGTTAAATTTGTACACGTTTATAAACCACTTAAAGTTGGTATTTTATCAACTGGTGATGAAATATTAGATCCTAAAATTGATATAAAAAAATTATCAGAAGGCATGCTTTTTGACTGCAACCGACCCTTATTAGCCTCATTAGTATCTAAATGGGGTTGTGACGTAATAGATTTAGGAGTTGAGAAGGATCATTATGATAACATAAAATCAAAATTAAATCATGCTTCAAAAATTTGTGATGTACTTCTAACATCAGGTGGTGCATCTGCTGGTAAAGCAGATTTTTTGTCTCGCATGATAAAAGATGAAGGAAAACTTTATGAATGGCGGATTGCTGTAAAGCCAGGAAGACCTTTGAGTTTAGGTATGTGGAACAATATGCCTATTTTTTGTTTGCCAGGCAATCCAGTAGCTGCTTTCGTTTGTTCGCTTATATTTTTTTATCCTTCAATGTTATTAATGGGGGGAGCAGGATGGAAGGAACCACTTATATTTCAGGTATCCTCAAATTTTACTAAAAAAAAGCGATCTGGAAGAAAAGAATATTTACGAGCTAAAATTAATAGTGAAGGAATGGTTGATGTTTATAAATCAGAGGGTTCGGGTAGAATTTCTGGATTGAGTTGGTCCACAGGACTTGTAGAATTACCTGAAGAATCATTGGAAATAAATAAAGGTGATAGTGTAAATTTTATTCCTTATTCAAACTATGGGATTTAAAAATTAATTTATTTTTTTCTTATCATTTATTATTTTCATAGATGACATTGCGTCACTTTCAAGCTTCGCAATAGAAAAAGGTCCACCGAGATATTGATCTCCTGGTTTGTCTTTTTTTATGTCTAATTTTTGCTCTAACTTATTCAAAAACTTTTCAGCATTGTCTTTAATATTTATTTTTAGTTTTCTAGTTGCATTTGTATTATCAACGTTCAAGCGTTTATTATTTGAAACACCATAAATAATTTCAAACCCTAATTTTTTTATTTTTGTAGATTGAATAACTATCCGAATAAGNTCATCATATGAAAGCCAAGTACTCAGGGATCTTTTTGAAGTAACCTTAGCACAAGATAAAATTCTAATAGTAAGGCATTCGATCCCACATTTATCCCAGTACATTTGTGCTAGATTTTCACCAAAACATTTTGATAAGCCATAAAAAGTGTCAGGTTTATGCATTACTTTATGATTTATGGTTTCATTTGCTCTATACATCCCTACAGAATGTATTGAACTTGCAAAGATTATTCTTTTAATTTTGTTTCTTTTAGCGGATTTCCATATATTATAAGTTCCTAATATGTTTGAGTCTAATATCTCTTGAAATGGCCCCTCGTTTGAATAACCTCCAAAATGAATTATCAAATCTGTTTTTTTTAAAATTTTATTAACATCTTTAAAATTTTTGATGTTCAGTTTTTTAAAAACTTCATTATGGAGTGTTTTCCCAATATCGTCTTTATCTGTTGAAACCAATTTTTTTGTTATTTTGGAAAGAGGTTCTCTTAAATAAGATCCTAGCCTTCCTGAGGCACCAGTAAGTACTATTCTATTATACTTTTTCATCTATATTATTGCTTTCTCCAAAAATGGTTTTTTCTCAACTAATCTTTTTGGGCTAAGTTGTTTTAAATCTAAGCTTTTATATTTGTTATAGATTATTTGTTCACTCAATGCCCTACCAACTGCAGGACTTTGTTGCAAACCATGTCCTGAGAATCCATTTGCAAAATAAAAGTTACTAAACTCTGGATGAGGTCCTATTATACCATTTTGGTCAAAGGTATTAAAAGCGTAATGTCCAGCCCACGCATTTACTAATTTTATTCTTTCAAAAAGAGGAATTCTATTTGCCAATATAGGCCATATTTTTTCTTCCCACAATTTATAATCGACTTTAAAGTCATCATATTCTACAGGCTCGTCAATATCTGGTGCAAAGCCACATAAAAATTGATGNCCATCTGAACGAAAGTGAATACCTGTTGGGTCTATNATTAGTGGCAAAGTAAATTTTAATTTTTCTTCAGATTTAAAAATAAAAGAATACCTTTTTCTTGGCTCAACTGGTATTTTGAGAGAATGTACTTTATCAAAACTTGAAGCTCTTGTACCCGTTGCATTTACAAAATTTCCTACATTTATTTTTGACCCATCTTTAAGATAAATAGTATTAATTTTCTTTGCATTTAAACCTATATGAACTACTTCATTTTTAATAAATTCAACNCCTTTTTCAAATGACTTTTTTCTCCACCAATTTAGTATTATACTTGAATCAAAGTATCCTTCATTGAAATTATTATAACTTCCTCCAACCAATTCAGTGTTATTGAGATAAGGAAATTTTTCTAATANAGAATTCTGATCATAAATTTGGGTAGGAATATTAAGAGAGTTTTGTAGTTTTTGATTTTTCTTCAAAACTTTCATCTTTTGAGAATCATTAGCTAAGTATAAATAGCCAATTTTATTAAAACTTACTTCTGGTATTCTCTCATCGTTTTCCATAAATGATTGAAAATTTGAAATATAATTTGATGAAAATTTTGAAATTTCAATGTTAAGTTTGTTTGAAAATTGTTGTCGTATACTGTTATTTGTGCGTGAAGTACTAGAAAATTCTAGTCTTGGATCTTTTTCTACAATTAAAATTTTACCTTTGAAATCTTTATTTGAAATTAGGAACCATGCTATTCCTGTCCCAATCATTGCNCCACCTGCAATAACAACATCATAATAATTGTGTTTTGGTTTATATTCTGTTTTATTGAGTTGCATTATAATTTTATTAATACATGGGTAAATATTATTTTTAAACTGTTTATTGGAGTGTTTTTTGGATGCTGATTTTATNATAATTGGGGCTGGTTCTGCTGGTTGTGTTTTAAGTNATAGGCTTTCTGAGGACAAAAATAGTAAAATTTTACTGCTTGAAAATGGAGGGTCTGATAAAAGTCCCTTAATTCAAATGCCTGCAGCACTATCTTATCCTATGAATATGAAAAAATATGACTGGGGATTTATGTCTGATCCAGAGCCTAAATTAAATAATAGGAGACTGGCCACACCTAGAGGTAATGTTATTGGGGGCTCCTCTTCAATCAATGGAATGGTTTTTGTTAGAGGTCATGCAAGAGACTTCGATAATTGGGCACAATCTGGAGCTAGAGGATGGTCCTACGCTGACGTTTTACCCTATTTCAAAAAAATGGAAACTTGGCATGGTGACAGAGATACCAATTCTGAAAAATTCCGAGGTTTTTCTGGGCCTCTTCACATATCCAGAGGAGATCAAAAAAACCCATTATTTAAAGCTTTTGTAAAAGCTGGTAATCAAGCTGGTTTTGAAATTACGTCAGACTACAACGGTTTTAAGCAAGAGGGTTTTGGAGTAATGGAACAAACGATTTATAAAGGAAGAAGATGGTCAGCAGCTAATGCCTATCTTAGACCAGCATTAAAAAGAAATAATTTAAAGATTCTGAGGTGTTTTGTAGAAAAGATAGTTTTTGATGGCTTAAAAGCAGTAGGAGTTGAAGTAAATATAAAGGGTAAAATAAAAAAATATTTTGCTAAGAAAGAAATTATTATATCTGCCTCTTCTATAAATTCTCCTCGATTATTACTATTGTCAGGAGTGGGTCCAGCAAACGANTTAAAAGGATTAGGTATCAATCCAATAGTTGATCGACAAGGTGTTGGCCGAAATCTGCAGGATCATTTGGAAGTTTATATTCAACAAAAATGTATAAAACCCATAACTCTTTATAAATATTGGAATTTGATTTCAAAAGCTAAAATTGGTTTACAATGGCTGATTACTAAAAAAGGTCATGGGGCCTCTAATCATTTTGAAAGTGCCGCATTTATTAGATCAAGAGCTGGTGTAGAGTATCCTAATATTCAATNTCATTTTTTACCATTAGCAGTGAGATATGATGGTAAAACTTCTGCAGACTCTCATAGTTGGCAGGCGCACGTTGGTCCGATGCGATCCTCATCTAGAGGTCAGATAAGTCTCAAATCTAAAGATCCTAATATACCGCCTTCAATCAAATTTAATTATATGTCTCATGAACAAGATTGGATTGATTTTAGACATTGCGTTAGAATTACGAGAGAAATTTTCAATCAAAAAGCATTTGAAGAATTTAAAGGAAAAGAAATACAACCAGGTGATCATTGTAATACTAATGATGAAATTGATGATTTTATTAAACAACATGTAGAAAGTGCATATCATCCATGTGGGACCTGCAAAATGGGTTCAAAAAGTGATCCATTAGCAGTTGTAAATGAAGAATGTAATGTTATAGGATTGCAAAATTTAAGAGTTGTAGACAGTTCAATTTTCCCCAATATAACAAATGGAAATTTAAATGGTCCTACTATAATGGTAGCTGAAAAGGCTTCAGATCATATTATAGGGAAAGGTGTTTTGCCTAAGTCTCATTTCGAACCATGGATTAATACTAATTGGGAAATAAAAGATAGGTAGTTAATCTTCAGTTCTTTTTTTAAGCTTTTATTTGAATATAAATTTGATAATATTTATAGATTCAATTCTATTTTGAAAAATCTTAATAAGGAATTATAATGGTAGTTACAGCTCTTTCTCAAAAAAAAGATGATCATTGGCAAAAAAGAGTTGATTTAGCTGCGGCATTTCAATGGACTGCAAGATTAAATATGCATGAAGCAGTAGCTAACCATTTTTCATTGATAGTTAATGAAAAGGAGAAAACTTTCCTTATCAACCCAAATCAAAAACATTTTTCTAATATAAAAGCATCAGATTTACTAGAATTAAACTGGGATAATAGATCTGTTCTCAATCAACCTAATGCACCTGATGCTACCGCTTGGGGGTTGCATTCTTCAATTCATAAATACTGTAAGCATGCAATATGTGCATTACATATACACTCAACTTATGCGACTGTTTTAGCCTCTTTAGCAGACAGTAAATTACTTCCAGTTGATCAAAATTCTGCAATGTTTTTTAACCGCTATGTTATTGACGAAGGTTATGGAGGGTTAGCTTTTGAAAGTGAAGGAAAGCGTTGTGCTAATTTGATGAGTGACCCAAAAGTTAAGGTGCTCGTAATGGGTAACCATGGTATTTTAGTTATTGGTAACTCAGTTGCTGACGCATTTGACCGTATGTATTATTTTGAAAGGGCCTGTAAAACCTATATTTTAGCTTTACAAACTGGTAAACCACTTAGGGTAATCTCTGACGCTATAGCAGAGAAAGTAGCATGTCAGATAGATAATTTCTCTGGTGACGACAGTAATCATTTTAATGAAATAAAGTTAATTTTAGATAAAGAAGGAAGTGATTATGCAAGCTAATTTTTTTATTTATTTATTGTTAAGTTAGAAAATTGAACTTTGATATTGAGAAAATTTTATCAACAATAGAAAACGATATCATTCCTAAAACAAGGGCTGGCGTTTTAAAAGGTAACAAAATATTTGGTGGAGCAATACTAAATAAGCATGATTATTCTCTTATCATAGCTGATACTAATCATGAGCTTGATAATCCAATATGGCATGGTGAGATGTATGTTTTAAAAAAATTTTATGAACAAAAAAATCCTCCACCAACAAAAGATTTAATTTTTTTGTCTACACATGAACCTTGTTCAATGTGTTTGTCCGCAATTACCTGGGCAGGATTTGATAATTTTATCTATTTGTTTAGCTATGAAGAAAGCAGGGACCTTTTTGCCATTCCTCACGATCTAAATATTTTAAATCAAGTATTTAATATTCAAGATGGAAATTATAAAAAATCTAATCAATATTGGACTTCCTACTCTATTGATGAAATCTTGAATAATGGCAAATTTGAAAACTTAAAACTTTTGAAACAAAGAACTAAAAACATAAAAAAATGTTATGATGAACTATCTGAATTATATCAACAAACAAAAGCTAGCAATCATATTCCCTTGAATTGACAGCAGNAAGAAATAAAATCATCTATTAAAAATGCCAAACAAAAACATAATTTTAAGAATAGAGGGTATTTCAAAAGAGTATCCTAGTGTTAAAGCCAATGATTATGTTTCTTTAGATTTAGAGTATGGGAAAATCCAAGCTTTGCTTGGAGAGAACGGAGCAGGCAAGTCAACGCTTGTAAAGATAGTTTATGGTTTAGTAAAACCAGACCATGGCAAAATGTATCTGAATGGTGTTGAATATCGTCCTAAAGGTCCCCAAGATGCCAGATCAAAAGGTGTTGGTATGGTTTTCCAACATTTTTCATTATTTGATGCATTAACTGTTTTTGAAAATATTGCATTAGGATTAGATAAAACCCTAAAGAAAAATGAATTAAAAAAAAGAATTCTTGATGTCTCAAAAGAGTATGGACTTTCAATTTCACTCGAAAAGATTGTTGGCAATTTATCTGCAGGAGAAAGACAACGTATTGAAATTATTNGATGTTTACTTTTAAACCCAAAAATAATGATAATGGATGAACCAACTTCTGTTTTAACACCTGGAGAGGTTTCTGACTTATTTTCTGTTCTAAAAAAACTATCTAATGCAGGAATGTCTATTTTGTATATTTCACATAAATTGGAAGAAATTAGGACTTTGTGTACGAAAGCAACAATTATGCGTAGAGGACAAGTTGTTAAAAAATGTGATCCCCAAAATATTAGTACTTCCAAGATAGCAGAAGAAATGGTTGGTACATCTTTCTCAAGTCCAAAAAAAAGTAAATTTAAAAAAGGTAAGGAATGTTTAAAAATTAATAATTTATCATTTAAACCGTTGGATCCATTCGGGATTCCTATTAGAAATTTAAACTTAAAAATACACCATGGGGAAATACTTGGAATTGGTGGTGTAGCCGGCAATGGTCAAGAGGAATTTTTATCATTATTAAGTGGAGAACTAAAACCATCAAATGGAAGTTTGCTGTTTGATGGTCTAGATATTACAAAATTAAATGTAATTGAAAGAAGAAACAAAGGTTTATTAACTGCTCCCGAAGAAAGATTAGGTCATGCAGCGGTTCCAGTAATGACTCTTACGGAGAATTGTTTAATTACAGCAGAACATAGGATGAATTTATCAAAAAAAGGGTTTATTGATTATGAGAGCTCAAAGAAACTTTCTGATGAAATAATAAAAAAATTAGATGTTCGTACAAGTGGGTCAGATGCTCTCGCGAGATCATTGTCAGGCGGTAATTTGCAAAAATTTGTGATTGGACGAGAATTAATACAAAAGCCAAAAATTTTTATTGTAAACCAACCAACCTGGGGTGTGGATGCTGCTGCTGCTTCCTCGATCAGACAACAAATTCTAGACTTAGCTAAAGATGGTGCAGCGGTTATTGTAATTAGTCAGGATTTAGATGAATTACTAGAGATTTCCGATGTTTTTTGTGCATTAGTTGGTGGACAATTATCCTCTCCAGAAAATACTAGTGAACTTAATCCAAGTAAGATAGGAATGCTAATATCAAATTCCAAAGAGTAAGTATAAATGATAATGTTAAAAATTGAACCAAGAAAAAACCGTTCAAATTTTCTAGAGGTAAGTGCCCCAGTTATTGCAGTTTTTTTAACTATGATTTTTGGTGGTTTTTTGTTTCTCAGTATGGGTAAAAATCCATTCGAGGCTATTAAATTAATATTTTGGGATCCAATAATGAGCCCAACATTTTCAGAATACTCAAGACCTCAATTAGTTATAAAAGCTGCGCCATTAATATTAATAGCACTAGGTTTGTCTTTTGGTTTTAGAGCTAATATTTGGAATATTGGTGCAGAAGGACAATATATTATGGGAGCTTTAATAAGTGGTAGTATAGGGTTGGCTTTATACCCCTTAGATTCAATGGTTATTTTTCCATTGATGATTTTAGGAGGAATCATTGGAGGTATATTGTGGGCAATGATACCTGCCATTTTAAAAATAAGATTTAATACTAATGAGATCCTTGTATCATTAATGCTAGTTTATGTTGCGGAACAAATTTTAGCTCTTGCATCTGTAGGATTTTTGCGAAACCCAGAGGGTCTTGGCTTTCCTGGATCTAGGGATTTGAGCAAATATCCTTCAGCTGCTAATCCAGAGTTAATTGCAAATTCTGGAATACATATGGGCGTAATTTTTTCAATTATTGCTGTAATTGTTCTTACTTATTTCTTAATATACCACAGGTTAGGATTTCAAATTAAATTATTAGGACAGGCACCTAAAGCCTCAAAATTTTCAGGTGTTAATTCAAATTATATAATCATTTTTTGTCTTGGTTTATCAGGTGGATTAGCTGGTGTAGCAGGTATGTTTGAGTTAACTGGTCCTGCTGGTCTTATAAATATAGATTTTAATGTAGGTTATGGTTTTACAGCGATTATAGTGGCTTTTTTAGGAAGATTACATCCAATAGGAATTCTTTTTGCAGGCCTTTTAATGTCCTTGACATATGTTGGAGGTGAACTAGCACAATTTATGTTAAATATTCCAGCTGCTGCTATTCAAGTATTTCAAGGTATGTTACTTTTCTTTCTTCTTTCAACTGATCTATTGGTATCTTATAAAATATCTCTAAATCTATCAAATTTGAAAACTAAAAAATTAAAACCTTTTAAAAAGTGAAAAAAAATGGATTTTAGTGATATTAACTTTTCTCTTTTAATTGCAAGTTTAATCGTAGCAGCTACCCCAATATTATTAGCGGCTCTTGGAGAGTTAATAACAGAGAAATCTGGTGTTTTAAATTTGGGTGTTGAAGGTATGATGATTTTTGGGGCTATATCAGGTTTTATTGTAACAATAGAGACTAAAAATCCTTGGCTTGGTTTTTTATGTTCTTGTNTAGGAGGGATGCTTTTAGCATCAATTTTTGCAGTAGTAACCCAAATATTCAGAGCTAATCAGGTGGCTTCAGGTTTGGCTTTAACTCTTTTTGGTTTAGGTTTATCGGCTCTGTTAGGCCAATCTTATACTGGAATTAAGCCGGTTGCTTTTCCTGACATGCATATTCCAATTTTAGCTGACATTCCAATAATTGGCATTATTCTTTTTCAACATGATTTTATAGTTTATTTTTCAATTTTTGCTGTTATCTTTGTTTATTTTTTATTTAGAAATTCACACTTTGGGTTAATCATCAAAGCAATTGGTGAAAATCATGATAGTGCTCATGCATTAGGTTATAAAGTAATACTGATTCGCTTTTTTACCATTCTGATTGGTGGAGCGTTCGCCGGATTAGGAGGTGGGTACCTTTCTCTAGTTAGAGTTCCTCAGTGGACTGAAGGCATGACAGCAGGAGCAGGGTGGATAGCTTTGGCTTTAGTTGTTTTTGCAAGCTGGCAACCATTTAGACTACTTATTGGTGCATATATTTTTGGCGGTATTACTTTATTACAGTTGAATTTACAGGCACTTGGTTTAGAAATAAATGTTGCTCTCTTGTCTATGTCACCTTATTTGGTAACAATAGGCGTATTGGTATTTATGTCGGCTCGAAGAAATAAAAATTCTTTAGAGGCACCAAGGTCTCTTGGAAAAACATTTTTTGGGCTTTAGTTATTATTTTTATTGGAAGGAGTTAAAATGAAGATTTTAAAAATTTTCTCACTTGTTTTGTCAACTTTTATGGTATCAGGTGTTTTTGCATCAGATATGAAAGTTGGCTTTATTTATATTGGACCTCCAGGTGATCATGGTTGGAATTATCAGCATGATGTTGGGAGACAAGCAGTAGATGAAGCTTTTGGTGGTAAAGTTGAGACTGTTTTTCAGGAAAATGTGCCTGAAAGTGCAGATGCTGAAAGAGTCATGACTCAAATGGCTTTATCAGGTGCGGATATGATATTTGCAACATCATTTGGATATATGGACCCTGTTATAAATGTTGCAAAAAAATTTCCTAATGTAAAATTTGAGCATGCTACTGGTTATAAAACTGCCGATAATGTTTCTACTTACAGCGCTAGGTTTTATGAAGGTAGAACAGTTATTGGACATGTGGCTGGAAAAATGACTAAATCAAACAAAATAGGTTATGTTGCATCATATCCTATACCAGAAGTAGTTCGAGGAATTAATTCAGCATATCTCGCTGCAAAAGCAGCAAATCCTAATGTTGAGTTTAAAGTCATTTGGATTTTCACTTGGTATGATCCTGCAAAAGAGGCTGATGCTGCTAAGACATTAATCCAGCAAGGTGCTGATGTTATTATGCAACATGTAGACAGTTCAGCGATAATGACTGTAGCGGAAGAAGCAGGGGTTTATGCTTTTGGTCAAGCATCTGATATGAGTGAATTTGGACCAAATGCTCATTTAACAGCAATTATAAATGGTTGGGCTCCTTACTATGTAAAGCGTGTCCAGCAGGCTATGGATGGGACATGGAAAGGTGGAGAACAGACTTTTGATGGAATAGGAGCTGGTATGGTTATTATTGGCAATATGTCTGATAAAATACCTGCAAATGTTCGCAAAGAAGCCCAAGATCTAGCTGATGGCATTGCTTCTGGTGATATTCATCCATTTACTGGACCAGTAAATAAGCAAGATGGGTCCCCTTGGTTAGCTTCAGGAGAAACAGCTGATATCGGAACCTTGTTAGGCATGAATTTTTATGTTGAAGGTATTGAAGGTGATATACCACAGTAATATTTAATTTGGATGAGCCTTTCAATTAGGCTCGTCCATTTCTTATTATCTCCAAAAATCAAAAAATTTAATTTTATTATTTACTATTTTTTGGTTGATTTATTCAATTTAAATAGCCTTTTTTAATTTTGAATATAAAATAGCATCAAATGTGCTTATAAATTTTTTATGACTAAGCTATGGAATATTCTGAGAATTTATTAAGATTGGGTACAGAATCAGCTTTTGAAGTTCTAGCAAGAGCACAATCATTGGTTACCAAAGGTAAAGATATTATTAACCTTGGTATTGGACAACCTGATTTTAAAACTGCTGACCATATTGTAGAGGCAGGAGTAAAAGCTTTGAGAGACGGCCATCATGGCTATACACCTGCTAATGGAATTTTACCCCTCAGAGAGGCAGTTTCTGAAGATTTTCTGATTAGGCACAATGTAAATATATCACCAGAAAATATAATTATAATGCCTGGTGGAAAACCAACAATGTTTTTCTGTATTTTAATGTTTGGAGCACACAATAAAGAAATTATGTACCCAAATCCAGGATTCCCTATTTATGAATCTTTGATAAATTATACTGGGGCTAAGCCAGTTCCAATAAAGCTTAAAGAAGAATTAAATTTTTCTTTCAAGGCAGATGAAGTACTCGAAAGAATAAATGATCAAACTAGTTTGATAATAATTAATAGTCCCGGAAACCCAACAGGTGGGGTTATTCCAAGGAAAGAAATAGAGAAATTAGTCATAGGTTTAGAGGCTTATCCAAACGTTACTATTCTTTCTGACGAAATTTATAGTAGATTATTATATGGGAAGCAAAAGCATACAAGCTTTCTTGAGTTTCCAAGTATTCGATCAAGATTGATAGTCTTAAATGGATGGTCAAAAACTTATGCAATGACTGGTTGGAGACTTGGATATTCAGTTTGGCCAAATAGATTATTAGAATATGCCAACCGATTATGTGTGAATAATCATTCTTGTGTGAATACTGCTAGCCAGTTTGCTGGGCTTGCTGCTTTGAAAGGTTCACAAAATGTAGTTGATGAAATGCTGTTGGAATTTGATAAAAGAAGAAATTTTATAGTTAATGCATTGAATAAAATACCTGGTATATCATGCAAGGAACCAAGTGGAGCTTTCTATGTTTTCCCAAATATTAAAAATACGGGCTTATCTTCCCAAAAAGCTCAAGACAATTTTTTAGAACTTTCTGGTGTTGCAACTATTGCAGGAAATAGCTTTGGAAAAATGGGTGAAGGTTTCATACGATTTTCTTATGCAAATAGTTTAGAAAATATTGAGGAAGCAATGGTAAGAATAACAAAATTGTTGCTTAAATAGAAAAAGTAGAGCATCTTTTTTTAATAATTTGAATTCTTCTTTTTTAAATTTCTACAATTTAAGTTTTTTTAATTTTTCTTGGTGAAAGTTTGGTTCTCAATAAATCACTTATAAGTATTTTTTGTGCAATATCTGCTTGTTTTTGTTTTTCCTTGAACGATGTCATGATGAAAGCATTCAGCAGTAATTACCCACTTTATGAACTCACGTTTTTTCGCTCAATGGTTGCTATTGTTATTTGTTTAACTGTTTTAATACCTTTGGAGGGAGGTATTAAAATTTTAAAAACCAAAAACCCTGGCATTCATTTTTTTAGAGGTTCATGTGTAGTTGTTGCAAATATCGCTTTTTTTGCTGGAATTGCAGTATTACCACTTGCTGAAGCAACGGCTATTTTTTTTATTTCACCTATTTTGATAACTTTTTTTTCTATAATTTTTTTAAAGGAGCAAGTAGGTTTATTAAGATGGTCAGCACTTATTTTTGGTTTAATAGGTGTCATCCTTGTAATAAAGCCTTTTGGTGCATCCTTTAGGTGGGAAATCATATTTCCATTGACAGCTGCTCTTGCCTACTCGTCTCTTCAAATATTAACAAGATATTTAGGGGTAAATGAAAAAGCTGCAACAATGGCTTTTTATATTCAAATATCATTTATGATTTATATGGGATTATTTTCTTTTTTATTTCAGGATGGTAGTTTTGATACTGTAAATCATCCCTCCTTTCAGTTCTTTTTCAAAGGATGGGTTTGGCCAGATAAGAATGACTTTCTGATTATTTTTTTTATTGGAGTTTTTAATGCCTTCGGAGGTTATCTTATAAGTCAAGCTTATAGATTGAGCTTTGCAGGTCTTGTTGCACCTTTTGAGTACTCAGCATTAGTTTTTTCAATTTTTTGGGGGATTATTATTTTAGACGAGTTTCTCAATCTATTATCCATTATTGGGATATTAATTATATTAGTTTCAGGTGTTTTAATAGCAGTAAGAGAAACGATAAAAGATAGGCCATTGTCACTAAAAAAAATATTAGATCGCAGATAAAATTGTACCTAGATAAATTATTGTTTAAATCAAATTGTTTAGTATAATTCCCCTATTTAATGGAAAACAATAGTATGAGTAAAATTACCTACTTTTCAGATCTTGGCGGAATGCCCCAACCTAAAAGTTCTCTAGATAAAAGGGCAATATTTACAGAATCTTATATCTTTATTCCAAAAGGGTGTATGAGGGATATTGTAACTAGTTATTTCCCTGATTGGGAGTTAACCAGAGGGTGGATCTTGGCTAGGCCATTATCTGGGCACACCGAAACTTTTAGTTATTATGTAATGGACGTTTCCAAAGGTGGTGGAAGTAAAAACCCAGATCGTGATGAAAGAATTGAGTCAATAATTTTCGTAGTTGAAGGTAATCTTTTGTTAAAGGTTAATGGAGCGGATTATCAATTGAAGGAAGGAAGTTACGTTTTTATTCCACCTGGAAAAAAATGGGAGATTGTAAATTTAGAACAATCTAATGCTAAATTTCATTGGGTAAGAAAAGTTTTTGAAAAAGAAGTAAGTTTATCTGTTCCAGAATTTTTTGTAATTAACGAAAAGTCAGTATTAGATTTAGAAATGCCTAATGATAAAGATTGGAAAACTAAAAGGTTTGTTGATCCTTCTGATTTAAGACATGACATGCATTTAAATATTGTTTCATTTGAGCCAGGCTCATCAATCCCTTTTCCAGAAACTCATGTAATGGAGCATGCCATTTATATAATACAGGGAAAGGGAAGGTATTATTTGAATGGGAATTGGGTTGATGTTGAAGCTGGTGATTTTATGTCTTTAAGAGCTTTTTGCCCTCAAGCTTGTATAGCAACAGGAGATGAAGCATTTAGATATTTATTGTACAAAAATGTAAACCGTCACATTCGTCTCTAATTATAAATTTATTTGAAACTCATCATCAAATGTATATGTCTCTAAATTATTTCCTTTGCCTATCCAATCAACAATAGCAAATGTAGCTTTTTCCTCTACAGGTGCCAAAACACCATGCCAAATATTTTTATGATAATTTATTCCTTGGCCGTGATTTGTTATGAAAGCTAATGGTTCAGAAGGTTTACCATTAATTTCCTTAGCAACTATAACTATAAATCTACAACCAAAAACTGGAATAAACGCTTGACTGCCCAAGGGATGTTTTTCCATAAAATTGAAACTGTAGGGAAAGGTTATTGTTTTGGATTCAAATAGACTAATACCTGCCTGTCCATCAGTAAAAGACAATTTAGCTAGGTTATTGTATCTTAAACAATTACCATTGTTTATCTCAAATGGTATCTCTTGATTTTTATCAATAATATCCCCAAAAGGTTGAAATTGATCTTTATTTAATTGGTTTAATTTTAATTCTTTCATGGATTAAATATCTCTTGAATTCTAAAACCAGCTATTTTTTCAACTTCATTACAAGCATTTTCAAATTCTAATTGCTTTGAATTGTTCAATCTCATTTTAAACTGTCTAAGAATTTGAGACCTATTTTTTCCCTTTACAGCAATAATAAAAGGGAACTTAAATTTCTTTTTATAATTAAAATTTAATTCGTTAAAATCATTTTGTTCTTTTTCTGTGAGGGATGTTAAGCCAGCTTTTTTTTGTTCATTTTTACTACTATTGGTTAATCTATTAATTTTCTGTATTTTTCCTAAGGCTAAATCTGGGTGCAAATTTAAAACTTTTAATTTTTCACTATCTGATGCAAGACGAAATTCTAAACACATGAATCCATGTAATGCATCAGCATTTTTCATCGATGGATTTAGACCTCTTTTATAAGTCTTTTCCGCAACCCATGCACTATGTTCAAAAACATTGCCAAATACCCTAAGAAATTCTTTTTTTGACATTTCATAAGGTGACATTTTAGTAGGTGTATAGGGATGATATTTTTTCCAATGATTTGCTATCTCAATCCTTTTAGCAAACCAAACGTCTTTGAATTTTTTTACATAATTAACAAATTCTTGAATTGCTTTCGTTCTTCCTGGTCTTCCAGCTAAGCGACAATGTAATCCAATACTCATCATCTTTGGATTACCTTGTTTTCCCTCATTATATAAAATATCAAATGTACCTTTAAGATAATCATAAAATTGGTTCCATGAATTAAAGCCTTGAGTTGTGGCAAATCTCATATCATTTGCATCAAGGGTATACGGAATTATAAGTTGAGGATTTTTTTTAGNACTGTTCCAATAAGGTAGATCGTCATCATAAGCATCAGATATATAATCAAAACAACCTAATTCCGAAACTAGTGATACAGTATTTTCGGTGCATCTTCCTAAATACCATCCACGTGGTTTTGATCCAGTAGCAGCCTTATGAAATTTGACAGCTTTTTGGATGTAATGACGTTCTTTTTTCTTTGAAAAGTTTTTATATTCGATCCATTTGTATCCATGCGAAGCTATTTCCCAATTTGCTTTAAGCATTGCGGATACTTGTACTGGNGATCTTACCAAAGCAGTAGCAACACCATAAACAGTTATTGGGATCCTTGCTTTTGTAAAAAAATCATGTAACCTCCAAAATCCTCTCCTTGCTCCATATTCATATATACTTTCCATATTAAAGTGTCTTTTACCAATCCATGGTTCTGCTCCTACTATTTCAGACAGAAAAGCCTCAGAACTTGGATCACCATGTAGCAAACAATTTTCCCCTCCTTCTTCGTAATTAATAACGAACTGAATTGCAATTTTTGCACTATTAGGCCATGTTACTTTTGGTAAATTTTGTCCATACCCTAACAAATCTCTTGGATACTTCATTTTTTTCTCACAAATTAAATAAAAGCTTTATTAAGTAAAATATCAATTATATTGTATTAGCAATAAATTTATTGAAAAGGGAAAAAAATTGACAGGTAGATTAACTACACATGTTCTTGATACATCTAGTGGATTTCCAGCGAAAGGAATAAGAATAGTTCTTTATTCAATAAAGAATGATGACAAGAATTTTATAAAAGAGTTAATTACGAATTCAGATGGTCGAACAGATCACAACTTGCTTACCAATGAAGAATTTTTTTTAGGCAACTTTGAATTAAATTTTTATGCTGGTGAATATCTGAAATCTAACACCAAAAACTTTTCAAATATACAAGGATTATTATATGATATCATTCCTATAAGATTTTCAATTTTTTCAAATAGAAATTATCACATTCCATTATTGTTATCACCATTTGGTTATTCAACATACTTAGGAAGTTAATGGCATTTTTGAGTTAGGTGATAGTCAATGATAGCAATTATATTAACAGAATGGTTAGAATTTGCGGTTCGCTGGTTTCATATTATAACTGCTATAGCTTGGATAGGTTCATCATTTTATTTTATAGCTCTAGATCTAGGATTAAAGAAAAATAAAAGTTTGCCTGACGGAGTTATTGGTGAAGAATGGCAAGTGCATGGTGGTGGATTTTATAATATTCAAAAATATTCTATTGCTCCTCCAAATCTACCTAAAGATTTGATTTGGTTTAAATGGGAAAGTTATTCAACGTGGTTGTCAGGATTTTTTTTATTAGCCATTGTTTACTATGGTGGTGCTGATATTTATTTGATTGATAGAGAAATTGCTGACATTAATAGTTATGAAGCAATATTAATCTCTTTGGTCTCCATACTACTAGGTTGGGTCATATATAATAGTGCATGTAAATCTCCACTTGGTAGTAATAGTAATTTCCTAATGCTGATCCTTTTTTTCTTTTTGATATTTTTATCATGGTTTTATACATCTATTTTTAGTGGAAGAGCTGCATTTTTACATTTAGGAGCTATTACAGCAACATTAATGACTGCAAATGTTTTTTTTATAATAATACCTAATCAAAAAATAGTGGTGTCAGATTTAAAGGCTGGAAGAATACCAGATCCAAAATATGGAATCATTGCAAAACAAAGGTCAACGCATAATAATTATCTTACTCTACCTGTAATTTTCTTTATGCTTTCTAATCATTATCCCTTGGCTTTTGGATCTGAGTTAAATTGGGTAATAGCTCCTTTGGTCTTTTTGTTAGGAGTTTCAATAAGACATTACTTTAATACGTATCATGCAACTAAAAAAAAGTTATATTGGACATGGATAATTACTTTTTTCATTTTTGCTCTNATAATTGTTCTTTCTACTTACAAAAAAAATAATGAAACTCTAGCGGAAAATATTAATGACTTAGAAAGAGTTTATAGTTTAGAAATAGTGGAACTTACTAATGAAGTTCACGATATTATCTCTGCTAGATGTTCTATGTGTCATGCTAGAGAACCACTTTGGGATGGTTACTTAAACGCACCGAATGGATTTGTAATAGAAAGTAAAGAAGATATTATAAAACATGCTAAGAAAGTATATTTGCATTCNGCTATAAGTAGGGCTATGCCTCCAAATAATATTTCTTACATGGAAGAAATTGAAAGATTTACTATTCAATATTGGTATGAAAATAAAAACAAAGATGATTAATTCTTTAAAATTAATTAGCATTAGGGTAGAAAAGTTGCACTCCATNAACCTTATATTNTTTTATTGTGTTCTGTCCTTCTTTNGATAGAAGCCAATNTAAAAAGACTTTTGAATCTTCGATNTTTGTATTAGGACATTTTTGTGGATTAACTAGTATTGCACCATATTGATTAAATAATTTTTTGTCATTATGGAATAATACTTCTAAATTTTTTTTATTTTTAAAAGTTATCCAAGTAGCTCTATCTGAGAGGGTATATGCATTTAATTCTGAAGCTATATTTAATGTGGTTCCCATTCCTGAACCTGTTTCTTTATACCATTTCCCAGAATAATCACTAATCTCTATTTTAGCATTATTCCATAATTTTTTTTCTTTTTTATGGGTTCCGCTATTATCACCTCTAGAAATAAAATTATATCCCAATTCAAAAATAGAATTTAGTGCCTCCTCAGTAGATTTACTTTTTGAAATATTTGCTGGATCGTCTCTTGGCCCAATTATTACAAAATCGTTATACATTAAATTATGTCTCTTTATTCCATTACCATTTGCTACAAAAGCCTCTTCATCACTTTTAGCATGCACAATTAAAAGATCGGCATCACAGTTTTCAGCATTTCTTAAAGCCTGGCCTGTTCCCACTGCTACTACTTTTACATTTATTCCGGTTTGTTCTTTAAATATTGGTAAGATATAGGTATAAAACCCAGAATTTTTTGTTGATGTTGTAGATTGTAGCAAAATATCTTTTCCAAATATGTTTGATGGAAAAATCAACATTAAAATCAACATTACTTTTTTATAATTATTTTTTATCATGACTTTTATAATATATTTAAATAACGACTTCCCCTTCTAGGAATTGATTAATTTCTTTAACTTTAGGATGATTTACAAAAACAGCTTTATCACAATGCTCAAGTACTTTTCCTCTGTGAATAAAAGCAATATCCTGTCCTAATCTTTTTGCTTGTGGGATATTATGTGTAACTAATAGTATCTTTTTTCCGGCAATTGCCTCTTCTTTAATTATTTTTTCAATTTTTATGGTAGTTCGAGGGTCCGCATTTGCAGTTGGTTCATCAAGTAATAATATCTTTGAGTTTGTAATAATTGCAAGTGCAAGAGCAAGTCTTTGTTTTTCCCCTCCTGATAGTTTATTAGCTAAAATTTTTCTTTGAGCAATAAGGTCAAACCTTTCTAATACATCCAAATAAGAAACTTTTATTTTATCTTTATTTAATTCTAGAACAAATTGAATATTCTGTTCAGTTGTTCTTCTCAAAAAACTTGGCCTTTGCATCATTATAGAAACTTTTTTGCAACTTTTGTCTTTTATTGAGGATTTGATTTTGATAGTTCCNGCGCTGGGAAGAATTAAACCTTGAATTATATTTAATAAAAGAGATTTTCCTGCCCCATTTGGGCCTATAATTACAGAAATTGACTTACTATCAAATTGGAGNTTTGGAATATCTATTAAATTTCNTTCTCCNTTGNTAGAAAACAAAATTAAGTTTTTTATTTTTATGAAGTCTTTCATTTATTCATAAGTTTCTTTGTTAATTTTAATCTTTAATCTATTTGCTATTAGATTTATAATTAGAGATATAAAAAGCAAAATAATGCCCAAGGCTAGTGCTAAAGGCAGATCCCCTTTAGATGTTTCCAGTGCAATTGTAGTCGTCATGACTCTAGTGACATGATCGATATTACCACCAACAATAATTACAGCCCCTACCTCTGATACTGCTCTACCAAAACCTGCTAAAAATATAGTGATCAAAGAGTCTTTGCTATCAGAAATNTAAGTTATTACGGATTTTTTAGGTGGAACTGAAAATATTACAAAAAAGTCTTTATATTCTTTGTGCAATTCAACAAAAATTTGAGTAGATAAAGATATTATAATTGGGAGAATTAAAAATAATTGAGCAAGGATCATTGCATATGGAGTGTATAGAATTTCTAGCCAACCCAAAGGTCCAGATCTTGAAACTAATAAATATACAATTAATCCAACTACAACCGGTGGCATACCCATTAAAGAATTAAAAACAGTAATTATTAAGGATCTTCCAGTAAAACGGGTGATAGCTAAAAAAACACCAATAGGGAAACCAATAATTGAAGCAATTAGAAGTGATGTAACACTTATTTTAAAAGATAATCCGACTATTTCAAATAATGAAACATCAAAATTTATAATTAAAGTAAATGCTGTAATAAAAGCTTCTAAAAATACTTCCATTTATACCTAACCAAATTTAGCGTTCCAATAATCAATTGGNACTACTAACACTTCATTATATAAAAAGTGAATCCTCTATTATCTTTTCCATTGTTTTTCTTAATTATTTTATGTTTGGCCTCATTACAATAATGTGGAATATCAAGCTCTGCTGCTGGATCATCAGAAAATATTTTTATAACTTGACCTTTATTAATATTTTTTATCCTCTTTCTGAGTTTAAGAACTGGTAAAGGGCATAATAATCCAGTTGCGTCTATTTCCTCTGCTATGTCCATATGATTTTTTTTCTTATTCTGTTGAACCATGAACGGCAAAAGCTTCTAACTCAGCATCATTAGCTTGAATGTGTCTAAATTTCTCACGTATCCCTTTTGCAGTAATTTCTCTACTCACCATTAGTAAAGTATTATCAGGGTGTTCTTCACAAATTGAATTCATAAACTCAATTTCTTCTTTTGCAACAGGTATAGCTGTATGTATATTAGGAGCTCCATAATCTTTTACAAATTTATTGGCAAGAATAGTTATAAGATTATTATATTCTTCATCAAGTATTGATGTAACACCAACAAAAGTTGATCTTCCAAAAGTGGTTAAGCCCATCCACCCGTTTGTAAATGCTTGTTTCTGTTTCCCTTCTATTTGCTCTTCTTTCAAATTAGAAAATTCAAATGTACCAGAGATTGCCCATTCTCCAGGGGTAGCGCAGGTTTCAAAAATTCTAGAGTCTGATTCATCTAAGGTTATTGTTCGTGCAAATTTCATTTATTTGTCCATATAATCAATAAGTTTCTCAATAGTTATATCATTTGATTTTTTTAAAAGCATATTACCGTTTTCATCAAGACCAATAAAGTCACCATTTTTTGGATAAGAAATTTTTTTTCCTATATTTTCACATTTTTCACACCATGCATTATGAACTGGTAGCAAACCTTCATCAAGAAAACGATTTAACCATACTAGTGTATGTCTTGACCAACTTTCTAAAAGTGNAATAGGGGTTATTTCGGAACATCCTTCCTCAAACAATACTGTTTCTTCAGGCAATCTTCCAGATTCTGTGGATTTACTCCACAAAAATGGAATATTTATTCCTATCACTAACCATTCAGGTATTTCTTCTTCTAATTTTGTAGCTGCTTTATAAAAAGTATATCCACAATTAGCACCATTGACTTTTATGCGGTTTGGCCAATTAAAGTGTATTGCTAATTCTGGAGGACCTAAAGAGCCTAAACTATCAGCCACGCCCATTTGGTTAACTAATACCATTCCTAAAGCCTCTTTGAGCTTAATATCTGGTGCTAAAATTAACGAGGCATTTAANTCNCCAAAGTCCTCATTGTATATAATCAAGCCAGGGTCAATATTTTTTTTTGCTTCTTCAATTGCTTTAGAAAAAGTAGTTGTTTTTAAAGGTAATGATTTACCTCTGAAAAGAGGTGGAAAATTAGGTTTTTTATTATCCTCAATTTTCATCTTAAGTCTAAACTTAAAACTTTATCTGCCACATCGAAAAAAGCTATTGAAGTAGAATTTTTAGGATTACTAACTACAATTGGAACTCCACTATCAGAGGCTACTCTAGTATCTAAATCTAGTGGTAATTCTCCTAACAGTTTAGTTTTTATTTTATTAGCTTCTTCTTTTAGTGATCCAGTACTAAAGGGGTAGTGTGTCATTCCGCAGCCAGAACAAATAAACGAGGACATATTTTCAATAAGACCTATTATTGGTATATTTAATCTTTTAAACATATCTATGCCTTTTCGTGCATCTAAGAGAGCTATATCTTGTGGAGTAGATACTACAATTGCACCAGCAACATTAGTTTTTTGACAAAGTGTTAATTGTACATCTCCTGTGCCAGGGGGTAAGTCGACAAATAAATAATCCTGTTCCCCCCATTGTACCTGATTTAACATTTGTTGTAATGCACCCATAAGCATTGGACCTCGCCAAACAATAGATTCATTTTCAGGAACCATTAGTCCTAATGACATAGTTGTGACCCCATGATTTCTTAGTGGTAGTATAATTTTTCCGTCTGGACTTGATGGTCTACCTGATAATCCAAGCATTCTTGGTTGACTAGGACCATAGACATCTGCATCCAACAAAGCTACTTTTTTTCCTTTAGATGCTAATGCAACAGCCAAATTTGATGCTACTGTTGATTTTCCAACACCACCTTTGCCAGATGCAATTGCTATTATTGTTTTCACACCCTCTGGGTTAGTTTTGGCATTTATTTTAGGTTTTTGTATACTGGGTGATTTAAGATTGGGTGGTACGCTTGGTTTAGAAGATGCATTATTTTCCTCTGAGACATGAGAAGTCATTATTACCTGTACTGGATTCCCTTTTACCCTATTAGTAACCATTTCTTCGATTTTTATCTTTATCGTTTCCATGATTTTTAATTCATTTGGATCTATTTCCAATATGATAATGATTTTATCATTTTTAAGCTCAACTGATTTGACAGTTTTATCAGATATGATATCAAGTTTTGAGATGGGGTTAATAATCTCTTTCAGATTTTGATTAACTGCCTCAATTAAATTTTCATTCATGAATTATCCTCAATAAGAATTTCCCCACTAATTTCATGATTAAGATCTAATTCTTTAATTTCTAGTTTAACTTTAACTTCAATTTGATTTGTTTTCATTAAATTATTTTCAATACCAATTCTAACAGCTTCTTCAATCTTTTGCTGGGAAGTTACGCCAACTTTTTTCAAAAATTTTCTCATTGAAATATTAAACTTTTCATGATCTAGATTCATAATAATTCCTATCTTTTTTTTAATTTAAAATCATTAGTCAAGTTAACATAAGGGGTAGAAGAAAATGTTTGTCAAGATTTTGGATAAAATACTTTTAATTTTTTTTTCATTTTTGATCATATTTTTTCAAGTAAAAAATGCTTTGTCTGAAGAAGTTTATTTACATTTTCCTGAGGAATTATTAATGATCGAATTTGATAAACACATCCTGCCAAGGTTTAAATTTAAAACTCAAATATCAATAAAATCGAAGAAAACTTCTGAAAATACTGATCTTTCAATTGATGTGAAAAATGAAGGTATTAGTGTTTTTTCAGATTTGAATGGTATTGTTTATAAAATTGAAAAAATTACTAGTGATGAAATAAAATTGAATAAAATTGAGAAGTTCATTGATTGGTTAAGAAGTCCATCTGGGATTTCAGCTATTGAGGGATTTCAATTTAATGGGACTCCTATGTTTAAGGCTTTACAATTTGAAAAACAGAATGAAAAAGAATTTGTTTTTGAAGGAGATATAAAGAATGGACTTTTAGTTTCCCAAAAGCATTGTAAAAGATGTCACGTAGTTGATGATAATGCATTTGCTGGAATAGACTCATCGCCTTCTTTTCACGCAATGAGATCCTTTGAAGATTGGGAAGAAAGGTTCAGAGCATTTTGGACAGTAAGTCCACATTTAAATGTCATATCCATTAAAGAAGTATATGATGCGGGTTCAAAATTATCTCCAGTGGTAATAGCTCCTATAGAACTATCATTAGATGATATTGATGATATTTTATCTTATGTTTCAAAGATAAAACCTAAAGATTTAGGGAAACCAATAAACTTTTGGTAAAATGTTTATTGATAATCATCAGTAGTCCTAAGCTTCGGTTTTTTTCCATACTTAAAGGGAGAATTTTCATCATGGTATTGAGCATTTACTCTGCAATCATCACACATTTTAACTAAATCTAGCTTTTTACTATCTTGATACATCCAATGATTATTCTCTAATTTTGAAACTATTCTATTGATTGTTGATTTTACACCAAAAGGCCTTTTACAGGCAATACATTCAAAAGGTTCCTCACTATGAAGGGTTTTTTGACTTAATGCGTCATTATTTAGATTTATTTGTGGATTTAATTTTATTGCTTTTTCTGGACAGGTATTCTCACAAATTCCACATTGAATACAGGCATTTTCAGTAAAATTTAGCTCAGGTTTGTCTGCATTATCTTCTAAAGCATTAGTAGGACATAATGAAATACAAGCCAAGCAAAGTGTACATTTATTTGTATCAACCAGAATTTCTCCGTAAGGAGAGGTATCTGGTAACTTAATAACTTCGTTTTTACCTACGATGGCTTTGGCAGCAGTTCTTGTAATTTCTCTTTTGTTACCAACTAATAAGATAGGATCAGTAATTAAATCTTTACTTATGTATTCATATAATTTTCCTTCAAAAATGTCAGGATCAGAAGTTTCTATCAGTCTCAGTCTATCTTCATTTTTTTTACCAGAAGATTCTAGGATATTTTTGCAAATTTCAATTTGAAGATTTAAAGAACTTGATAGCTCACCATCATTTTTTAAAATTAAAACTTCTCTAAATCCACAACTTAAAGAAACCAGCATCTCTGCATGGCTTAACAATTCAATATTTGGTATACTTAAAGGGATAACGTCTGAAGGTAGACCTTTGCCATATCTTGCAATAAGCGAAATTAATTCTTTTCCAAATATATCATCTACAAATAAGAGACGGGGTAGAATTTTATTTTCATATTTTCTGAAGATTGAACTTAGATTTTTTATTCTATCAATAATAAAATATAATGGAGGGTCATTATAATTTGCAGCTCCTGAGGGGCATACGGAAGAACAATTGCCACAACCAGCACAGATATAAGGATCAACAGAAACGTAGTCACCTATTGATGTGATGGCATTGGCAGGACAAAGATCAAGGCATCTTGAGCATCCTTTTCTTGAAGCTCTGCTATGAGCACATTTAGTTTCGTCAAAATCAATGTATACTGGTTTTTCAAATTCACCTTTGAAACTTATAGCTTCCTGAAAAATTCTTTCTAAACCGACTTTGTCATTTGGGTCTTTTCTTAAATANCCATCTTTCTTTTTTTCATTTGGAAATAATGAATTAGCACCTCTTAAATCAACAATAATGTCACATTTGGAAGTTACTTCTTTTTTGTGAGGACCAAATGTACTAGTTCCCCTGCCATATGGATTCAACTCCGTATAGTCATTAACAGTAATACTATAGTTGCCTAAATAACCTGAGACTCTTTTCAAAACACCTTTGCAGATATTATATTCACTTCTAGGTATTATATCTTCTAATTCTTCTTCAAATAAAATAGTTACTGCAAGTTCATCACTNAGTTTAAGAGCTACATCTAGTGCTGCTTCATCTTTCCCAAGTATAAGACAGACACCTTCAGATACAATTTCCTTAACAGGTGTTGAAGGACTCTCTAAATTTAATTCAGAAAGTAGTGCTGCTTGTTTTGCAAATGCATTTTTATCATTTGTCCAACCTGCGCGGTCTCTTATATCTATATTTATAAGATCGGGTATAATTTTTTTTTCAAATTCGATTTCATTACAAAGTTCGTTAAATAATGATGCTTGTTGTTCGCAAGCAATAATAACTTGATTATCAGATGATAGTTCTTTCTCTGCTACGGACAAATTTTTTGTGCAAAGAAAGTCAGTTTCTATAACAGAACTTGCATCTATTGCTTCTTTTGCTGATTTGGTATCAATCTTCATGCTGTCGCCACAACGACATAATAGTAGAGTTCTATTCTGGCTTTTCATGCTGGAAACTCTTGTTTTTTTGAAATTAAAAAATTATACCTAAGTCAATTTTATGGTTTACATTTTTAAAATTAAAATATCAATAAATATAAATTACTATTTAAAATTTATTTGATAATGGAAAAACAAAAAGAAATAAATGTTGGAGTTATTGTAAGGAGATCTCCAAATAAAAGTCCTTGGTTGAAGTGGTCATGGAAACCAATATGTTTATTGCCCGGATCCGTTGATAAAGATTGGAAATTGATTAGAGAAGAGTCTGGAATATTTGATTATCACGTTGGATCACAAATTTTAGAATTGCATAGAGCAGAAGTAGAGTCTTATAAGGTATCGCTAGCAATGGAACCTGCCTCAGCTTTTGTTATAATGGAAAGAGATGAATTAGAAAATGAGGATAAAGAATATAAACTCCATAAAGTCACAGCGTCCGCCTATGAAGCTCAAGATTATTCGGATTCTGATGAATATTTAGTTGAACCAGTTCCAATGCCGCAAACTCTTCAGGCTTTAATTGAAACATTTTCAGATGCACATTTTAATGAAAAACCATTTATTAAAAGAAAAAGAGACAAGTTAAAATTTGATAATTCGGAATTAGGTAAGGGAGATGCTCGAGTTCAAAAAATTGCTGATGTTTTTTCATCTCCACTTATTTTAAAATCTAGAAAGGATAATTAGTCAATTTGGTTAATAGAGATAAAGATAAAGATAAAGATAAAGATAAAGATAGTTTTTTTCATCGTTGGTCTAAACGGAAGATCTCTGATAATGAAAAGAGTCTAAATCAGAGTAATTCTGATATTAAAAAAAAGAAATTAGAAGAAATTGATAAGTCAGATGAAATAAATGATAAGTTTGCTGGATTACCTGACGATGAAATTTTAAAGCAACTAAATCTTCCAGATCCTGAAAAAATGAAGGCTGGAGATAACTTTAAAAATTTTTTGAAAAAAAATGTACCCGAACATTTAAAAAAGAAAGCCCTAAGAAAACTTTGGTTAACAAATCCAATATTAGCTAATTTAGATGGAATGAATGAGTATGATGAAGATTTTACAATTGCTACATCAGCTTTAGAAGAGTTTGCGACTAATTATGTCGTGGGTAAAGGTTTTAAAGGACAGTTTAAACCTCAAACTGATAATGAAGATTTAGACATTTCTGAACAGTCCAATGCCTTAAAAACATCTTCAATAAGAGTTAATGAACAAAATACAAAAGTCTCATACAATAAAAAACCAATAAGCAATGATGAAGCAATTGATAATGAAGCCTATAATGAAAATACATCTCTTAATGAAGATGTCTCTGAAAAGAAAGATGATAATAGCAGAAAAAAAGATTTTTCATCTGAAAAAGAACATTTAGATAGCCATGAAATGATTAAAAGTAATAATTCCAGTTTTGTAGCTGATAACAGAACTATTAGAATCAAACCAAAAAAGATGATTTTTAAATCTTGAACGATCTTTTTTTATTATTTAAATATTATTTCAAACCATAAATCCATAGTAATTTACTTTGGATTGAAAAGTACATATTTTTGATAACCTATTGTTTTTAATATATTTATTTTTATTTTGGGAAATAGGAAATTTTATTTTATTTTATTTTTTATGTTTATTTCCAAAAATTAAACTTTTTTGATTTTTTTTGCAAAATTTACTTGCAGTTTACGTNAAGTTAATNTTCAATAAACTTAATGATTACGCAGCACGCTAAAATGCCAGCTACGGAAGCTACCAGGGGGGACATTGTTGATATCGAAGATCAGCATCGGTCCTCTCTTTACGCTCTTTTATCAAATTTGCTAAGTAGACCTCCTTCCAAAGATACTTTGAATAAAGTTAGATCATTAGTTGGAGGAGAAAATAGAATTGGTGAATCAATCAATTCTTTGAGTGTGCTTTCTGATAAGTTAGATATTAAAACTATTGAAAGAGAGTATCATAATTTATTCATTGGTGTGGGGAGGGGTGAATTACTCCCATATGCCAGTTTTTATATGACTGGTTTCTTAAATGAAAAGCCATTAGCAAATCTTCGAGATGATATGAAAAAGATAGGGATTTCAAGATCGACCAATAATTCTGATCCTGAAGATCATATTGCTTCTCTTTGTGAAATGATGAGTGGTATTATTACTAACCGTTTTTACACGGCTCTTTCTTTTAAGCAGCAAAATGACTTTTTTGCTACTCACTTAGGACCTTGGGCCAAACACTTTTTTGATGACTTAACTGCAGCAGAATATTCTGTTTTTTACGCCCCAGTGGGTTCTTTAGGGAAAGCTTTTATGGAAATTGAAACTGAGGCTTTTAAATTTTAAATTTTTAGGAATTATTGAGGAGAAGAAAATGAGTAAAAATAATAAATCAACTAGCAGAAGGGATTTCCTTAAAATGTCAGCAGTTGGAGCGCCAGCAGCTGCAGCTGTTTCATTGGTGGGAAATAAGGGGATAGCAGAGGAAACTAAAAGAAAAACAGGCCTTCAAAAAGGTGCTTACTATAAGAAATATTTAGAATTAGCCAAGTTNTAATTAATTACTAAATTGAAATCAAAAAATATAACATAAATAATAAATTTGGAGTGGAATAATGTTAAAGAGAAAGACAAAAGAGATTGCGAGAGGCTCTCAGAAATCTTCTTTATTTGGACATGTGCAATCAAAAAAAGTTAATAGGCGAGGATTTCTCAAAGGGTCTGGAATAGCAGTAGGTGGATTAGCAGCTTTTTCATTTGCTGGTGGTACAGTAACTCCAGCGGATGCGTCAGCAGTTGATTCCAACATGTCAGTGATGAAGAGTGTTTGTACACATTGTTCCGTTGGATGTACAGTTTTGGCTGAAGTGAGAAATGGAGTATGGGTAGGTCAAGAGCCAGGATGGGATAGTCCTTTTAATCTTGGCGCTCATTGTGCCAAGGGTGCAGCAGTTAGAGAGAATGCTCACGGAGAGAGAAGACTTAAATATCCGATGAAGCTTGTTAATGGAGAGTGGACAAAAGTTTCTTGGGATACAGCCATAGATGAAATTGGCGATAAAATGCTTCAAATACGTGAGGAAAGTGGACCTGACAGTGTTTATTGGCTTGGTTCAGCTAAGACAAACAATGAGCAATCTTATCTTTACAGAAAATTTGCTGCCTATTGGGGTACCAACAACGTAGATCATCAGGCAAGAATTTGTCACTCCACTACTGTTGCGGGTGTTGCTAACACTTGGGGCTACGGAGCAATGACTAATTCTTATAATGACATTCATAAATCTAATGCTATATTTTTAATAGGTGGAAATCCTGCTGAAGCTCACCCAGTATCATTGATGCACATTCTTAAAGCAAAAGAGCAGAATAACGCACCATTAATCGTTTGTGATCCGAGGTTTACTAGAACTGCAGCTCATGCTGACGAGTATGTAAGATTTAGACCTGGTTCAGATGTTGCCTTAATTTGGGGAATTTTGTGGCATATTTTTGAAAATGGATGGGAAGATAAAGAGTTTATAAGAACTAGGGTCTGGGGAATGGACCAGATTAAAACAGAAGTTGCAAAATGGAACCCAAAAGAAACTGAAAGAGTAACAGGGGTACCTGGTTCTCAATTGGAAAGGGTTGCCAGGACTATGGCAAATAATAGACCTGGTACTTTTATTTGGTGTATGGGTGGAACTCAGCATACTAATGGAAATAATAACACCAGAGCTTATTGTGTTTTTCAGTTAGCCCTAGGAAATATGGGTGTAACTGGTGGAGGAACCAATATTTTTAGAGGACATGATAATGTTCAAGGTGCAACAGACTTAGGAGTTTTAGCTAATACATTGCCTGGATATTATGGCTTAAAGCCTGGGTCATGGGCTCATTGGGCAAGAGTATGGGAAGAAGATCTAGATTGGCTAAAAGGTCGATTTGGAAAAATGAAGAAGAAAGATGGTAAAGACCGTCTTATGATGAACGAAAAGGGTATTCCTGTTAGTCGATGGATTGACGGCGTTTTAGAATCAAAAGAGAACTTGGTACAACCTGATAACACTAGGGCTATGGTCTTTTGGGGACATGCTCCAAATTCACAAACAAGAATGGTTGAAATGAAAGATGCTATGGAGAAGTTAGATCTATTAGTAGTTGTGGATCCGTTCCCTACAGTTTCAGCAGTACTACATGATCGAAAAGATGGTGCTTATTTACTACCATCAACGACTCAATTTGAGACTTACGGCTCAATTACAGCCTCAAATCGTTCAATTCAATGGCGAGAAAAGGTTATGGAACCTATGTTTGAGAGTAAGCCGGATCATGTGATTATGGCCTTATTGGCCAAGAAGTTTGGTTTTGCTGATCGTATTTTTAGGAATATTGCTATGAATGGTGATGAGCCAGTAATTGAGGATATTACAGGAGAAATCAATAGAGGCATGTGGACTATTGGTTATACTGGACAGTCTCCAGAAAGATTAAAGCTTCATATGGCAAATCAACACACTTTTGATCGTACAACTCTTCAAGCGGTTGGGGGACCTGCTGATGGTGATTATTATGGAATGCCTTGGCCTAGTTGGGGAAATCCAGAAATGAAGCATCCTGGAACACCCAACTTATATGATATGAGCAAACCTGTATCTAAAGGTGGCTTGACTTTTAGAGCTAGATTTGGGGTTGAGCGTGATGGGGACAATCTACTAGCGGAAGGGGTCTACTCTGCTGGATCTGAAATAAAAGATGGTTATCCAGAGTTTACAATGCAGATGTTGATGGATCTTGGTTGGGATAAAGATTTAACAGCGAATGAGCTTAAAGCTATAAATGCTGTTGCTGGTCCAAAAACTAATTGGAAAACAGATTTATCAGGTGGTATTCAGAGAGTAGCAATAAAACATGAATGTGCACCTTTTGGAAATGCGAAAGCCAGAGCTGTTGTTTGGACTTTTCCTGACCCAATACCTCTCCATAGAGAAGCGCTTTATACTTCCAGAAGAGATTTGGTTGCTGATTATCCGACTTATGCTGACAAAGTTTTCTGGAGATTACCTACAATGTATGAATCTATTCAGAAGAAAGACTTTTCTAAAGATTATCCATTAATATTGACATCAGGAAGACTTGTTGAATATGAAGGTGGTGGTGATGAAACCAGATCAAATCCATGGTTAGCAGAGCTTCAGCAAGATATGTTCGTAGAAATTAATCCAAGAGATGCAAACGATCTTGGAATAAGAGATGGAACTAACGTTTGGGTAGAAGGTGCTGAGGGTGCTAAAGTATTGGTAAAGGCTATGGTTACCAATAGAGTAGGTACCGGTGTGGTATTTATGCCTTTCCATTTTGGAGGACACTTTCAAGGAAAAGACCTTAGGTCAAAATATCCAAAAGGAGCTGATCCAATAGTTCTTGGTGAATCAAGTAATACTGCACAAACATATGGTTATGATTCGGTTACTCAAATGCAGGAAACCAAAGCAACCTTATGTAAAATTATGCCAGCTTAAAAGGAGGATTAAACAATGTCTTTAGGTGGAAATGCAAGAGCAAGGTTTTTATGTGATGCAGAACGTTGTATAGAATGTAATGCTTGTGTAACAGCTTGTAAAAATGAAAATGAGGTGCCTTGGGGTATCAACAGAAGACGGGTTGTCACTATCAATGACGGTTCTCCTGGTGAAAGATCTATTTCTGTAGCATGTATGCATTGTTCTGATGCACCGTGTATGGCTGTTTGCCCTGTTGACTGTTTTTATCAGACAGAGGATGGTATTGTCCTTCACTCCAAAGATTTATGTATTGGATGTGGATATTGTTTCTATGCTTGTCCTTTTGGAGCTCCTCAATTTCCTCAAGCTGGAAACTTTGGTTCTCGTGGCAAAATGGATAAGTGTACATTTTGTGCTGGTGGCCCAGAAGATGATTTTTCAGAAATGGAATTTCAGAAATATGGTCGTAACAGGGTTTCTGAAGGTAAGCTTCCTGTTTGTGCAGAAATGTGCGCTACAAAAGCCTTACTTGCTGGTGATGCAGATGACGTCTCAGCTGTATACAGAGAACGTGTAGTAGCGAGAGGATTTGGTTCTGGAGCTTGGGGCTGGGGAACAGCATATGATCAAAAAGGTACTTAAGGTCTAATAAGTTTATATTGTGGAGGAAATTTTATTTCCTCCATTTTATTTTGATTTGGTTAAGTAAAAAATAAATTATAATAGGTCACTAATGTCTAAAATTTTGTCAATATTAGCAATTTTTCTATCATTATATAGTTTTGGATTGTCAGAAAATAACCAAGCTAACAACAATTCAAGAGAATCAACAGGTGGAGCTCAAACCCTCGAAGATATTTTGAAGCGCCAGAATGGAGAAATTGTTGATTATGATTTCAGAAAAAATGCACTCGGGCCAATGGGGGAAAATTCAAGTACTACAATTCCTTTAGGAACTCTAGGTCTTACCTCAGACGCTGAAATTTTTAGACAATTAAGATACAATGAGGCTAATATTAATGTATCTAGTAAAACAGCAGCATCAGAGATATTAGTTCAGGATTCTGGCATGAGTTGGCTTACTATGAGAGAAGGCCCACTCTTACAATACGGTGGATTAGCTTTAATTGGTATGATTGCATTATTATCATTTTTCTATTTAGTAAGAGGTAGAATTCCTGTAGAAGAGGGTTTATCTGGAATAACAATAGAACGTTTTAAACCAGTTGAAAGATTTGCTCATTGGTTATTAGCTTCTTCTTTTATTTTATTAGGTTTAACTGGAATTTTAACTCTTTTCGGTAGAACGTTTCTTATACCGATAATTGGACATGAAACTTTTTCTATAATTGCAATTGGATCTAAATGGATTCACAATAATGTTTCATGGGCCTTTATGTTGAGTTTAGTTATTATCTTTGTATTTTGGGTTGTGCATAATATACCTACTAAACTTGATATAAAATGGATATTAAAGGGTGGTGGTATTTTTTCTGCACATTCTCACCCATCAGCTCGTAAATTTAATGCTGGTCAAAAATTAATTTTTTGGGTGGTTATAATACTTGGTACATCAGTTTCTGCTTCTGGCCTATCTTTGCTTTTCCCATTTGAGTTTCCAATGTTTGCAGCAACATTTGCAAAATTAAATAGCATAGGAGTTACTGGATTATTAGGTATGGATCCTTTACCAACAAACTTGTTACCTCATGAAGAAATGCAACTTTCTCAAATATGGCATAGTATTGTTGCCTTTATCATGATGGCTGTAATAATTGCTCACATTTATATAGGATCAGTAGGTATGGTAGGAGCATATGATGCAATGGGTTCTGGTCAAGTAGATGTAAATTGGGCTAAACAGCATCATGACCTTTGGGAAGAAGAGGTATCCAATCAAAAACCATCAAAAGACAATAAAGTAATAACCCCAGCAGAATAAAATAGAGGTTAAATAAAATGAAACCATTTATAATTGCTATAATTGTTATGTTTGCTATTTCTTATGGGGCAGCTGAGTTTCTAAAATCATCAGGATATTCAACAATTGAAATGACATCCTCTAGTTCAGTTAGGTTGGATTAACTTATTTAATGAAAGTTTTTTTTTACGAAGTAATTAAAACTTGTAAAAGAACAATATTTCAAACTTTGTTGATAATTTCTGGTTTTATATCTCTTTCAATTACAACTACTGGTTTTTCAATGCCAATAAGATATGAAGGCCATGGAGGTCCAGTAATGGGGCTTGATACTTCAATACAAAAAAATTTGATGGCCTCAGCTAGTTTTGATTACTCTGTTTTACTATGGGAATTTAATGAAATTAAGGAGATCAAACAACTAATTGGACACGATGCTGCAGTAAATGTAGCCAAGTTTTCAAAATCTGGAAAACTATTAGCTACTGGTGGAGACGATGCTCAGATTTTAATTTGGGATATAGAAAACTTAAAGACTAATAACTTTTCTCCAATAGTTCTATCAAGCCATACAGCTAAAATTGTGGATATTGACTTCTCTAAAGATGAGAAAGAAATTGCGAGCGCAGGCTGGGATCATACTATAAAAATTTGGGATATAGAGACAGGACAATTAAAAAAATCAATTATTGGTCATGAAGGTCCTGTGAATGCCGTAAATTTTACCGCAGATGGGAAAAAGTTGTTTTCTGCAGGATATGATGGAACTATTAGATTATGGGATATCATAGATGGATTTGAAATTCGAACCCTTATTGATAATGGATGGGGTGTAAATGTTTTGAAAATGCATGAAGATAAGGATCTTATAATCTATGGTACTATTGATGGTCTCATGAAAGTACAAACTTTGCAAACAGGCGAAGTGTTGTTTGAACTTTGGGAAGAAGGTTCACCAGTTTCAGCGCTAAATTATTATCCTGAATATGACTTAGCTGTGTTTGGAACAATGAAAGGAAGAGTTTTAATTTTAAACCTAAAAACAATGAAAGTTGAAAAAGATTTTCTATCAGTTGATGGACCTGTATGGGATGTAGTTTATAATGGTGTTAAAGAGACCGTTTTAGTTGGTGGTTTAGATGATACTATTGCTGAGTGGAAGTTAAATTCTTTCCATTCAAATTATTTTTTACCAAAAAATGATAATCGTCGTTTTCATCAAAAAGATGCCTTAAGTAATGGTGCATTACAATTTGCTAGAAAATGTAGTATTTGCCATACNCTAAATAGTGAGGATATTGGTAGAAGAGCCGGTCCTCCTTTATATGGAGTTTTTGGAAGGAGAGCAGGATCTTTGCTGGGTTACCCTTATTCGAAAGCTTTAATTGACTCTGAAATTATTTGGAGTGAAGAAACTATAAGTAGGCTTTTTAAAGAAGGTCCTGAGATTGTAACTCCTGGGACAAAAATGCCTATTCAAAAAATAAAAAAAGATAAAGACAGACTTGACTTAATTTTTTTCCTAAAAGACGCTACACAATAATTATAATTAATAAAAGGTAAAAAAGATGGGGGATAAATTCAAAAAATTATTCTCTACTAAATCTATTTATGAAATAGAAAAGAATTTATTTAAAAAGAATATTCCTGGTTTTTTATTAATGATGAAAGCTGCTTATGCTGCATTTAATCATTTAAATATNAATACTAAAGGGGAGGTAATAATTCTTTGCGGTAAGGGTAATAATGGTGGTGACGGATATGGCTTAGGTGCATTGTTAGCAATGGTAGGTAGGGAAGTAAAAATATATAAAGTTGAAGACCCAACAAAAATTGAAGCAAAGACTGCTTTAGAATTATGTCATAAATTAGGTATTAAAATTAAGAAATGGTCCAAATCATTAGAAAATTCAGATATTTATGTTGATGCATTACTAGGTGCTGGAATTAATCAATCCCCTAGAGAGCCATATAAGACAATAATTAAACATTTATTAAGTAAGAAAAAAAAGGGAAAAAAAATAATTGCTCTTGATGTGCCAAGTGGTGTGGATGGTACNACAGGTGTTGCGTATAATCCTTCAGTAATCGCCACAACAACTATAACTTTTTTAGCAATGAAGAAAGGACTATTAACGGGTGACGCTGTAGACCATACAGGTGATCTAATTTTTGAAAATATTGGGGTTAGTCAAAAAAAAGTAATACCTGACGCAATTTTATTGAATAAATCAGATTGTAATTTCCAAATTTTAAAACCTTCGTCTCATAAAGGTACAAGAGGTAATGTTCTAATATTGGGTGGTATGAAAGGAATGGAAGGGGCAGGTATATTGTCAGGTATCTCTGCTTTGAGAGCAGGCGCTGGTAAAGTTTTCTGGGTAACCAACACTAATAAGCTAAATTTCCCTCCTGAATTAATTACTGTAAATCCTGAATTGAAAGAGATAAAAAAGTTTTTAAGGATGTCTAAAGTATGTATTGTGGGTCCAGGTCTTCCTATTGGATTTGAAGAACTCATAATAAATATATGGAATTTTAAAATTCCCTTAGTTCTTGATGCTGGAGGNTTACGTTGGTTAGCTGCATCTAATCTCAGAGAACGTCCTTATCATTTAATTGGAACTCCACACGCAGGAGAGGCAAAAGATTTAGTTGGACAAAGAAAATTGGATAGATTTGAAACTATTAGAACTATAAAAAACAAGTATGGTGGTGATTGGATTTTAAAGGGTCCTGGTACCTTAATACACGAATCTAATCNATTATGGATTAACAATTTTAAAATGCCTGAATTAGGNACTGCAGGTTCTGGAGATATTTTAGCAGGATTGATAGCTGGTGTTTGGTCCTCAGGTTCTAAGACACCTGCAAGGTCAGGAGTTTGGCTTCATACAAATTTAGCAAAAAAGGCATTAATTAAAAAAAAGCATACTTATTTCTCTGCAAGTGATTTGTTGAATTAAATTTTCTTTTATTTTAAAAATAAAAATTTATTGAGTAATTTGATAGATAATATATCCTAANTTAGAACCTTATTTATAAAAGTACTGGGCCTTATTTTGAACCTTAATAATCTTCAAACCTTAGATGATTTTCGTTTATTTGCAAAAAAAAAATTACCAAAAATGGTCTTTGGTTATATTGATGGTGGAGCTGGAGATGGACTTGCTTTAAAAAGAAATATTCAATCATTCAAAAAATTGTTGCTTCAACCTAAAACACTATTAAATGTGAAAAATAGAAGTTTTTCAAAAAGAATAAATGATCAGACATTTGATTATCCATTTGGAATAGCTCCAATGGGCTTATGCAATGTATCAAATCCAAATGCAGACACAATGTTAGCTCAAGCAGCTAAGAAACTTAATATTCCATTTTGTGTTTCAACAGCATCTTCTACTTCCATTGAGGATATTTATAAAATAGCTTCAAATAATGTTTGGTTCCAACTTTATATGGGAAGTAGTGTAGAAAGTACTATGAAATTAGTAGAAAGAGTAGAAAAAGTAGGTATAAAAAATTTAGTTATTTCTGTAGATGTTCCAGCTCCTGGTTATCGTCCAAGAGAATTAAGAGATGGTTTTACTGCTCCTTTTACATTTGGTATAAAACAAATTCTTGATTGTGCTTTTCACCCATCTTGGTCTTTACCTTATCTTTTTTATGGAAAACCAAAATTTGCAAATAATGAAGGTTTATCAAATAAAGGTAAAAATTTTTTTGAAAGAAATTCTGGAACCAGACTAATACCTGATTTAGATTTTTTGAAAAAATTAAGGAATAATTGGTCTGGAAACCTTTATGTAAAAGGTATTACTTCATTAGAAGACGCTTATCATTCTATAAACTGCGGTTGCACAGGAATTTATATTTCTAATCATGGAGGTCGACAATTAGAAAGTGTGCCCTCAACTCTTGACTTACTAAAGATGATAAGAAGAAAAATAGGAAAAAAATACCCGATATTATTTGACAGTGGCGTAAGGACGGGTGAGGATATCATCAAAGCTTATTCATTAGGAGCTGATTTTGTTTTCTTGGGAAGGCCTTTTCTTTTTGCAAGTGCTTTAGGAAAAAAACAGTACATAATACATTTAATCAAATTACTAGGGAAGCAAATAGATTCTGCTCTTGCTCAAGTAGGCCAGACTTCCATTGAAAATTTAAACAAAAGCGTTCTTTTTGAAAAGGATGTTAATTTTTATAAGGATATTTAAATATGGTTCGTGGTGGATACTTATTAGCTAAAGCCTTACATGACAAAAATATTAAAAATGTTTTTACACTTGCTGGTGGTTTTTGCAATCCGGCACTGGAAGGATTTAAAGATCATCAAATGCCAGTTATTAATTGCCCACATGAACAAATAGCAGGCCATTTAGCTGATGGACATACAAGAATTACTCGTGAACCTTCTGTTTGTCTGGTTGGACCAGAAGGTTTCGCTAATGCAATTCCAGCAATGATGGAGGCTTGGGGTGAACGATCTCCTGTAATTTTTATTACAGGTTCTTCTACATTAAAAAGAAAAGGATCAGGCGGTTTTAAAGAAATTGATGATGTATCAATGGCAGAACCTATTACTAAATATAGTTTTTGTGTTACGGATGGTTCTAGGATTAAGGAATTTGTAGACAGAGCTTACAGGATAGCAGTTTCTGGATACCCTGGTCCAGTTCATTTGAGTATACCAGTGGACATTATGTTTTCTTCATTTCCAGAAAATATTGGTGATGAAGAAAGACCTTTTTTAAAACATACANATTATAAGCCTAAGGCATGGCCAGAGCCTNTGATTTTNAACAACTGTATTGATATTATTTCAAAATCAAAAAGACCTATAATTATTGCAGGACATGGTATATGGTGGTCTAAATCAGAAACTGAGTTAGCTAAATTTGCAAAAGAATTAAAAATTCCTATCTTTAACGTTCCATATCATCAAAAAGTCTTAGGTGAGGAAACAAAAGAAATGATGGGGTTAGCTGATATTCATCAATACCAACCATCAAAATGGGCTTTNAACAATTGTGATTGTGTAATAATGATTGGTGCAAGGTTAGACAACCAGATGAATTTTGGTAATCCGCCACTTTTCCCACAAAGCTTGACACTTATTTGTATCAATGGATCAGATGAAGAAATACAACTAAATAGATCTGCAGATTTTTTATTACTTTCGGACCCTGCAGCTTTTTTCAAGGAAACTCTGGCTAATAATAAAATTTACCAAAATAATTTTGAAAGTGATTGGCTCGATAAAAATCTCAAACTCAGATTTGATTGGGTGAACAAAACAATAACTGATTTAAAAACAAACACTTCAACACCTTCTTGGAAAGAAGGTGTAATTCACCCACTTCAGTTAGCAATAGAAGTCATGGAAACAATGAAAGACGGAAATCATTTGGTATTTGATGGTGGTAATACCCATTTTTGGTCTGAAATTGCTTCAAATTTGGTAGCTCAAAATGGTAAAAATTTATCCCACATTATGCATCCAGGATCATTCAGTTTACTGGGTGTTGGTGTATCATTAGCGGTCTCTCTAAAAAGAACAAATCCTAAAGATACTGTTGTATTGATAAGTGGAGACGGAGCATTTCTTTCTGGAGGACTCTCCATTGAAGTTGCTTTTCAAGAAAAACTGCCAATAATTGTTGTAATTGACAATAATGGTGGTCTTGACTGTATATCACAACAGCAAGAAAGAATGTTTAATAGTGGATCTCATTTTGCCACAGATTTCCGAGACATTCCATTTCATGAAATGTTTATTGGTCTAGGTGGTTATGGAGAATTAGTAACTGATAAAAGTCAAATTAAATCAGCACTAAATAGAGCTATAAGTAGTGGAAAAACTGCATGTATTAACGTAAAGACAAGAGGTCAAATTAGTCCTATAGTGGCTGCTACCTCAGACAAAAGAGATAAATCATCTATAGAGTAATTTATGGCAACTTTCAGCACACACATATTAAATTCAGTAAATGGGACACATTTTTCTGATATTGATGTCAAATTATTTAGATGTACAAAAACTGATAAAAATGAATTAATTTTTCACAAAAAAACTGATATTGCTGGACGCTTAAAAGTTTCTTTTGATTTGAATACAAAAATAGTTTCTGAATATGAGGTACAAGTTTTTTTACCCAACGATTTTTACAAAAACACAAAACTTGAAGCTACTAAGAAAAATATAAATATATCATACTTTTCGATGAGAGTTTCATTTAATGAACCTGATATAACTTATCATATCCCACTTATTATTTCTCCTTATGGAATGTCTTGTTGGATTTCAAGGTAAGGAAGAAAATGATGGGTGCTAGTTTACAAATGTCGCGACGAATTAGGAGAACACCATACACTGCCTGTGTAGAAAAATCTGGGATTACTGGATTTACAGNAGTTAACCATNGGNGGATCAACTGTGAAACAAGCCTTTCAACATTCTGTTATTGGGAGCCTCATATGGCTCTTTGTTAGCTACTAAGCTTGCTCTTGCAGGCCATAACGCCAAGCTCATTTGTCTGCCCGACGAAGTCAGCCTTATCAATAAAGAGGGAACCCTTGTGAGAATGCCCGTCAAAGGACGCGAAGGGCTCTATGATATTAGTTCGAAAAAATTATCGGGTAAAATTGAGGCTATTGGTCCAGATCAAGTCAAAGCCGATGAATTTGACCTTGCTGTTCTAGCAATGCAGGAACCACAATATCGTTCTGCAGATATTAAAAATGTACTTAAGGATCTCGCGGCGGCTAAAATACCGTGTATGTCGATCATGAATATGCCCCCCTTAACTTATTTAAAAAGAATAAATGGACTCGATACAACTAAATACCGAGATAGTTATGCTGATGCATCTGTCTGGGATCAACTGGACCCAAACCTAATGACGCTATGCAGCCCCGATCCTCAGGCATTCAGGCCACCTGACGAGCCTATCAATGTCCTACAAGTAAGACTTCCCACAAATTTTAAAGCGGCGCGATTTGAGTCTGATGAACATACTGCAATTCTAGAAAAACTCGAGAATGATATAGAGGCAGCTAGGTTCGATACGGGAGATGGTTTGGTAGAGCTACCGGTAAAATTAAGGGTGCATAAATCAATATTCGTTCCAATGGCAAAATGGTGTATGCTCCTTGCGGGTAACTACAGGTGCGTGCAGCAAAATGAAATGAGGACCATCCGTGAGGCCGTTCACACCGACTTGGTTGAAACGCAAGAAGTATACGAGTGGGTATCAGAACTTTGTGTTTCGCTGGGAGCCTCCACCTCGGACATGGTTCCCTTCGAAAAATATGCCAATGCAGCTGAGTCTCTCATTAGCCCTTCATCTGCAGCTCGTGCTCTTGCTGCTGGGGCCCCCAATATTGAGAGAGTAGATAAACTTGTTCAATCAATTGCAAAAAATACAGGCAAATCTCTACAATCGATTAATGAAACCGTTCAGCTAGTTGATGAGTGGTTAGAAAAAAATCGAGCTAAGTGAGCTTTATTGTTAAGGCATTTATCGTCACTTAGTTCAGGTCGCAAAAAGTTATGCAATTTGGAATAACGACCTCTAAAATAGACGAGATAGGCTTGATAGCAAGAGCCGAAAATCTTGGCTATGATTTCTGCTGGGTCACTGACTCACAAATGATTAGGTCAAATCCTTGGGCCGTATTGGCTTTGGCAGCTCAGCAAACCCGTTCAATTCGTATAGGAACAGGAGTTGCTGTAGCAGGCCTAAGGCTAGCCCCAGTTACCGCCAATGGTATTGCTACGATAAACCGCCTTGCTCCTGGCAGAACTTTCTTGGGTATTGGCACTGGAAATACCGCTATGCGCGCGATGGGACAACCGCCGATGGGGATAAAAGCCTTTGAGGAGTATATAAGGGTAGTCCAAGCACTACTTAAAGGAGAAGAGACCGACTATACCTTAAATGGTGTCACGCATCCGATACAATTTCAAAACCAGGACTTTAAATATATAGATGTTGAAAATCCAATACCCATTCATGTCAGCGGGTTTGGACCCAAAACTCAAGCTTTGGCTGGTAAAATTGGTGACGGACTAATCACGGGCATACCCCGAGGAGGAACAATTCCTCAGGCTTTAGAAAATGTTAAGAAGGGTGCAAAAAAAGTAAACCGTTCTCTAAACAGTTTCGAGACGTTCGCTTTAGTAAATATTTTAATGCTGAAACCAGGTCAGAAACTAACTGATGAACTCGTCATTCAGCAGTGCGGCTCCGCCATCATGGCAAATGTACACTTCGTTGTAGATTGGGTAAAGGAAAGTGGCAATCCACCACCAGATTATATCCTACCATTCTGGGACGAATATCTCNATTTTCATAAAAAAAGGGATTCGAAGCGTAAGCATATGAAGCTTCATCAAAGTCACTACAGCTACTTAGACCCAGATGAAGCAAAATTTATTACACCTGAAATCATCAAAGCATTCACTATAGCCGGACAACCNGCAGAAATGGTAGAGCAAATTAAAGAGTTAGAAAGTTACGGGCTAGACGGTATAAATTTTATAGCGCCACTTGAACAACAATATCGGCTCATCGAAGACTTTGCGTACAACGTAATATCGAAAATGTAATAAAAGGGGACTGTCCGTGGGAATTCTTGTTTTATATCTCGTGAAATATCACAACGATCAAAAAGTCGGCATGATTAATGATGATACACAGCGCGATCGNGCCGAAGTTCATCGACAAGCGATAGCAGATTTTGGTGGNAAGCCAATAGCACAGTATGGTTCTTATGGTGAATACGATATGGCGTATATTTATGAAATGCCGGATGAGAAATCACTAGCTGCGAACCTTCACCTAACCGATTCCCTAGGGTTGGCAAAATATTGTAAGACGATACCGCTTATTGACCAGGATGAATTTGTTGAGTCACTAAAGCTAGCACAAAACACTAATACTAATTATCGCTCAGCCACAGCAGAATAGTACCTTTGCTTTGATGTGCTCACTCTTTCAGCTATGTATTTTGCATCGTCCGCCACACCATATATTATCCCTGACTTGCGCTTATACATCCAATTTAAACCCATAAAATAGAGCCCCGGGACACTAGTTACGCCTCTATTTGTTTTCGGATATCCTGTTTCATCAAGTACTGGAAATTTGACCCAAGAGAAGTCAAACTCGAATCCTGTCGCGACGATCACTGTTGAAATGTTCTCAGATAAGAGATCCAGATGCTCAATTTCTTCGAAGTCAAAAGCGCTATCCTCGGGTTCGCCTCGCAATTCCGAACTGGTCGGCAAAGGAACAGTTCGACCTGAATTCGATATGAATTCGTCTACCGACCGACGAAATTCCATTGCATATCGATCCGACGCTTGTAGAGCGGCTTTGACATCTCCCCTTAATTTTAAAATTGAACCGNTACGCGAATCTATCCGCCCCAATAACTTAATACCAGAAGATCGTAACTCATGGAGCGATAACGTGTAGCCGCCATTTTTCCCGGATAAATGCGGATCACCGCTAAACCGCTTATTGGGATCACTTAAAAAGTCAGCACGACGATCAAGCCATCCCATTTCTAGCTGCCATTTAATACAATCAGCACCGCGATATCGTCGCGGAAGTCTTCCAGTATGGCCTATTGATAAAAAAGTCGAACGTCCAGCATTATTTAATTCTTCAGCTATTTGACACCCACTCTGACCGGAACCAACAACGAGAACTGCTCCTTCTCTTAAGCTATAAGGGTTCTTGTAATCAATTGCCGTTTTCAACTCCCACCGCGAATCAAGATTACTTAGCATCTGGGGAATTTTTGGCCTCTGATAAGTAGCTGTAGCTATAATAACTTGGTTAGCAAAAAAAACTCGTGAGTCTGTTACAATTTCAAATTTATCTCCCGTTCTACTAAGATCACTGACGCAGACCCCTTCCATTACTGGTGCACGGAAGCTCTTGGCCCAGTTTTCTAGTAGCCTTACAAAATCATCCTTTTGCATGAAGGCATCTGGGTCAACCGGGCTATCAAGAGCATCTGGCAGAGTTATGGTCCAATTAGGTGTTACTAGGCAAAACGAATCCCACCGCTCGTTTTTCCAAGCATTAGCAATACTTCCACGCTCTAATATAATGTGTTCGATTTTAGCTTTAGTGAGATAATAACTTATTGCCAATCCAGCTTGACCAGCTCCAATAACAATTACATCAGTTTTAGTTTTTCTCACAATAAGTTAAAGTCCCGAACCAAACTGCACGACATCCAATGGAGGTGGTTCCAAGCCTGCATGGCTCAACATATGATGTGTTTGCCCCCTATGGTGAATCTGATGCTGAAATAAATTAGTCAAGCACATTCTGAGGGGTAGACTAAAATATTCGCCCGTCTCTACTGTATCAAAGGAAAGGGTGCCCTCTAATTCTTCGGGGTCCAAGTCATTACAAAAATCCATATACCAAATATCTTGACTGAATTGTGCCTGTTGCAAGCCATCAAAATCTGTGAATAAAATTTCATCTAGTCTTGTAAAAGACGTTGGTTTTTTTTCTAAACGCTCTCTGTAAATAAGGTCTGCCAAAAGAATGTGATTGAGTGTACCTAATATCGATTTAAAAAAACCTTTTCTATCTTGCGATAACTCTGATGCTGATAATTTGCCGGCAACAGCATAAAGTCTTTTATTAGCCCATGAATTATATTTTGCGGCGGTTGGTAGATCTAAAAGCATATATTTCCCCCTAAAAGATTATTCTACTAAAATAAAATCAAATTCTTGCCATTTTTGGCTTATAGGTGTGCCAATTTGTGACACGCTGAAAGGCAGCTCCAACCTTTAAAAGAAGAGGCTCATTCCACCAGCTCGCTTCTAATTGCAAACCCGCAGGTAGACCGTCAGAAGTAAACCCACAGGGAATAGATAAACCAGGAAGCTTTCCAAAGGCGCCAGCATACGTATTCCGTGTAGCGTCTTTAGTGGCTTCAAGTAATGACTTTTCTTCTTCGACCGGCGGGATCAAAGTTGGTAATGTAGGAGATANNATAATATCTACATCTGCAAANACTTTTGCGAGGTCTCTCTGCCATAGTTCTCTGGCATGCATGGCGTTTGAATAATCCACGTTTGTGTATGACCATCCCGTGATCATTCGTTCGTAGACCTGCGCAGAAAATTTCTCCTTGTTATTTTTCAGACGATCATGATGAAAAGCACAAGCGTCTGAATAGATTAAAATGGTCGCCCAAGCTTGCATCTCAGAAGCACCCGGAACATCTATTTCAACCACTTCCGCTCCCAATCCCTCCAACACGTTAACGGCATCGTGAAATAATTTTTCGATATCTGAATTCAGGTTTTCTAAATAAAAGGACTTTGGCAAACCAATTTTTACGCCTTCTATTTCATCATTGAGGCTTGGTAGAAAGTTTAAAAGAGGTTTATTGATACTCCAGGGATCACGACTGTCATACCCGGCTATAACAGCAAAAATTCTGGCTACATCTGTAACCGATCGCGCCATCGGTCCGATAGTGTCAAAACTAGCGCTGACCGGCGTGCTTGCATGATTTGGCACCCTACCATGGGTTGGTCTAAGACCACTAATCCCGTTTATAGACGCTGGCAATCGCACCGAACCACCTGTGTCGGACCCGAGAGCGCCCGCACACATGCCGGCTGCTACAGCGGCACCTGACCCACCGCTGGANCCCCCGGGGATTCTATCCACATTCCAAGGATTTCTGCATGGTGGATTTACTGTATTATTCGATCTGATCCCAAAAGCGAATTCGTGCATGCTAGCTTTTCCTATCATCACGGCGCCTGCTTTAAAGAGGCGATCGACAACAGCAGCATTCTGGTTTGGCACATGATCGTTAAAAAAAACAGACCCAGACGTTGTCCGGACTCCAGCAGTCTCAATATTATCTTTAACAGCTATAGGAATACCGTGCAGCAGCCCCAACCATCTGCCTTCTTCCATAGCTTTATCNGCCTCATCGGCCTGTCGCAANGCATCTTCGGCAGTAACCGTGATCATCGAGTTAATTTTGTCTTCATTTTTCGAAATCGATTCTAAACACGTTTCTACCATTACGCGGGAACTCTTTTCATGCATCAGAATTATACTCCCTTCATTCTCACGGTTTTAAGATACATTATCTTTTTCAGCAGATGTCGGCTCTTTCAAGAATTGTGTTAAAACACCCGCGACAACTGGCAATCCTGCCAAGGTTAGTAACATAAATTGGTAATCTCCAAATAAATCAAACGCTATACCAAGAGGCAATGGTCCTAGGGAGGCTCCTACTACTCCAATCATTTGTCCAGTTCCCTGAATAGAGCCGATATGTTTCCGTCCAAAGTATCTTGGCCACATATAACCAAAAAGTGTGATATTGAAAGCGTTATTCAAGCCAAAAATAATAGCATAAACAAGTGCAGTTAGAAGATCACTGACAAAAGCCATTGAAACCAGTGATCCAAACAAAGTGGCTAGCGCAACCAAAAACACCCTTGGTGTTGGATACTTATCTAAACTGCGCCCTACAAAAGGTTGAGTAATAACCGCAACTATAGCCGACAAGGGGAACATCCAAGCCGCTATGACAGGGCTCAATCCTTGATGCTCAAAAATTGGGACTTGAAAGAAGTGTAGAGAAGTTACGAGCATGGACAGCGTGCAGAGGCCTGCAGCGACAATATAAAAAGTAGATGTTTTTAAAGCTTCATTAAGAGTAAAACCGAATTCGGCGGAGTGCTTGCCACCATCAGCATTATCGCTTGTCAATTCCGCTTTGATACCATCGGGGTGAAGATTAAGTGCCTCGGGCGCATTATGTAGCAAGATCAAAATTAGCGGCAACATTAAAAGCCAAGTCGAAACGCCCAGCCAAAACCAAGCCTGACGCCACCCAACTTGCTCTATAAGCCACTGACAAGCTGGGGGATGGATAGCCATAGAAACGGCAAAGCCAAGCAGCATTAACCCCATTGCAACGCCCCGTTTTCGGCTAAACCAATGGGAAATAATATTTGTACAATTCAGCATTAAGGAACCCTGGGCAAGGAAACGGAGCGCACCAAATCCTAAGGCCAACCAAATCAGACCGGGAGCAAAGCCGAAAGCGATGCANGCAAACCCTAGAAGAACAACAACCGTTCCCATGACACGGCGGGCGCCGTGCATATCAACAAGTCGTCCAACCATGGGGAGCCCAAGTGCCGCAACTAAGGTTGCCAAACCATAAGCGGATGAAATCGCCGTGGCACTTAGGTTTAAATCTTTCGAAATTGGGCTAATGAACACACTAAAAGTATGGGATTGGCCGGGCCCGCTTACAAAAATACCCACCGCAGCGATAAGAAGAATAATCCAACCGTAGAATATGTAATTGCTTACTGACTTAACAATTTTCTGCCGCAAGTTTTCTAAGGTCATTTGATAGTCCAATATTTTTTAATTTATTTATTGCCGCAGGTGTTTCCGCAACCTCGCGACTTTGCATAGCATTAATTCACCAGTAGGTTGCTTACGGTCCAGTATAAGTTATGAGGCAAGATTATTTTGAATGATTTCTTTAAGGTCAGTTGGGATTGGAGCAGCCCGTCTCGTATCTGGGTTAAAAAATACTTCCGTAACGGACTGCGATGCATGGATTTCAGATGTTTCAACATTAATCATGCGCTGCGAAAACGTTACACTTTTGTTTCCGCATTCGATAACACCACCTTCTATTTTAAAAAGACCACCGGCCTGTACTTCTTTCTGGAAATANGTCGTTGTTGATGCTGTCACTGTATGCAGGCCTCGCTCTTCCATCGCTTTCCAGTTAACCTTTAATTTAGGCCATAAGTGAAACATACCATCATCAAAAAAATGAGCGTACCAGCGAACATTCATATGATGAAACTGATCGCAGTGCCAGGGGAAACAAACTCCAGTATGTGTTTCAACCCAGTTTGATGCTGGCTTAATACTGCGCGGCAACTCGCTCTTCAGTGATATCGATTCCCCATTTTTTATTTGGTTTTCAAGAGCTGGGCGAAGCTCATGCGGGATGGGTATTGATGTTCGAGTATCGGGATTGAAGAAAACCTCTAAGCACTCAAATGTTGCATGCAACTCGCCAGTCTCTTCATTAAACATTCTTAATAAAAATGTGAATGTTTTTGTTGAAGATGCTACCATGCCGCCGTCTATTTTAATTAGAGACCCAGCAGGTAACTCTTTTATGAAAGTTGTTCTACCAATAGCAGCGACGCCGTGACCTCCATATTTTAAAGCTACTGACTGTGGAAATCCAGCACGTGCATAAGCAAAGAACTGAGCTTCATTAAAGAGTACAGCATAGTTTCTAACGTTAAGATGTCCAAATTGGTCACAGAGCCACGGGTGAACTACGCCCGTATGAAGTTCGTGCCAAACAGTCATTATTTCATAGCATCCCGGTAAAACGTCGTGTCGAAAGGTAACGGAAAAAAGAATAGCCCAACATTAGCCAATTCTGCTAGAAATGTTAGCAAAACTAAGTAATTATCAAGCACGTATTTACAGATAAGCTTGAGTATCGGGGTGTTTTTTCGTATTTTTAATTATGTGATACACGAACATTGATATTTTTTTAAACTTTAGCCTATTGAGGAAATTTGAAGCTATGCCAGACGGAGTTTTGAGCAATCAAAAAAAGATAAACCAAGGAAAAATAACAAAGCTGGATGCTTTAATTATTGGCGCAGGTTTTTCCGGCCTGTATCAACTACTTTGCCTCCGAGACAAAGTGGGACTATCAGTCAAAGTTGTCGAAGCCGGTGATGGCGTTGGAGGAACATGGTATTGGAACCGTTACCCTGGCGCACGTTGCGACTCAGAAAGTCACTCCTACTCATACTACTTTTCTGATGAAATTTTAAAAGAATGGAAATGGTCAGAGCGATATCCGGGCCACGCTGAAGTCGTAAGATACCTAAATTTCGTAGCCGATAAACTCGACCTTAAGCGGGATATAAATTTTAATCTAAGAGTTTGCTCTGCAACATATAACGCAAGCGAAAACGTCTGGGCNGTTGAAACAGAGCAAGGTGAATGCTTTGAATGCACTTATCTAATAACAGCAGTTGGTTGCTTATCTTCAACCAATATTCCAACCTTCCCGGGACACGAAAGTTTTGAAGGAGAATGGTATCACACCGGCCAATGGCCTCATGAAGGCGTCGACTTTACGGGCAAACGTGTTGGACAGATAGGAACTGGATCAACAGGGATACAAGCTGTACCGGTAATAGCAGAAACAGCAAAACACTTGACGGTATTTCAAAGAACCGCCAACTACAGCGTTCCTGCAAAGAATGGTCCCCTTAGTAAGGAGTTTCAAGAATATCTAGATGCAAACCGAGCAGATATTAAAGAAACTATTAGAACGACACCCAACGGGCACCCATTTGTTATATCTGAGCGAAAAGTTTTTGACGTAAATGATGCTGAACGAGAAAAAATATTNGAAGAAGCATGGGAACATGGTGGCTTAGGGTTTAGAGCCTGCTTTCAGGACATAGCATTCGACAAAAAGGCCAATGATGTGGCAGCCGATTTCATAAAAAGAAAAATTCGGTCAATAGTTAAGGATCCAAAGACAGCCGATTTGCTGACTGACATCGACCACCCCTATGCAACGAAAAGACCCCCAATTGATACCAACTACTTTGAGACCTACAATCGGGATAATGTAGATTTAGTTGACGTCCGCTCGTCACCGATCGAATGCATCACCCCAAAGGGTGTGAAAACCGGCAACGCTGAATATGAACTGGATATAATCGTTTTTGCTACTGGCTTTGATGCGATGACAGGCCCCTTGTTGCGCTTAAACATCGAAGGACGAGATGGTATAAAGCTTGCAGACATTTGGGAGGCTGGACCCAAAAGCTATCTTGGCCTCCAGATACCTGGCTTCCCAAATCTGTTTACCATCACAGGACCAGGCAGTCCCTCTGTTCTTTGTAATATGCCAGTAGCCATTGAACAGCATGTCGAATGGGTGACAGATTGCATCTCATTTCTTGAAGATAATAAGATAGCTTCTATAGAAGCGACAGAGGACTCAATGGACAAATGGGTATCTCATGTAAACGAGTGTGCAGATGTAACGCTTATGCCGCATGCAAAACATACCTGGTATTATGGCGCTAACATTCCCGGTAAACCTCGCGTTTTTATGCCGTATGCCGGTGGCATGGCTAGATATCGCGCGATTTGTGATGATATTGCAAAGCAAAAGTATATTGGCTTTAAATTAGGAGAGACAGATACTGGAGATGTTTGGTCTGCCCCCTCGATCTCAGTTGATGACCTTGTTGAAGCAGCTATGGTAAAAGGTCCCGCTGTTTAGTAATCTAATCAAAGGTACCGATAGCGAACAACATTGCAAGGCGATTGCCTGCTCAAATTTAAGGTTGCGAATAAATAATGAGCGACGAGGCCAGTATCGAAGACAAAAAATCATCTGATTTTATTCGAGAACAAATATATTCCGACCTAAAAAGCGGTAACTGTGAGCAAATCGTTACAAGGTTTCCTCCTGAACCTAACGGATACTTGCATATAGGCCACGCGCTATCAATTTGTTTAAATTTCGGGATCGCTGAGGAAGTTAACGGAATTTGTAATCTCAGGTTTGATGACACAAATCCAGCCAAGGAAGAATTAGAATTTATCAAGTCTATAGAAGAGGACGTGAGATGGCTTGGATTTGATTGGTCCGGCCAAACCAAATACGCATCTGACAACTTTCATCAATTTTTTGAATGGGCGGTGTATCTAATCAAGGAAGACCTCGCGTACGTTGATGACCTCACAGCAGATGAAATTCGGGAATATAGGGGCACTCTTACAGAAGTTGGTCGGGATAGCCCGTATCGCAATAGATCCGCTGAAGAGAATCTTCAAATTTTTCATGATATGAGAGACGGTAAGTTTCAGGAAGGAGAGCGAGTGTTAAGAGCTAAGATAGACATGGGTTCGGGTAATATTAACCTACGCGACCCTGTTATCTACAGAATTCTTAATGCACATCATCCTAGGACGGGTGACACTTGGTGTNTTTACCCAACCTATGACTTTGCACATGGACAAACAGATTCATTAGAGGGTGTCACCCATTCACTTTGTACATTGGAGTTTGCCGATCACAGGCCGCTTTATGAATGGTTTATCGAAGCTTTNCCTGTNCCATNTNAGCCAAANCAATACGAATTCGCAAAATTACAAATTAGCCACACCGTTTTATCTAAAAGAAATCTCACTCGGTTAGTGATGGANCAACATGTGAGTGGTTGGGATGATCCACGACTGCCTACTCTTTCAGGTCTAAGAAGGCGAGGCGTTCCAGCAGAAGCCATAAAAGATTTTGTAGCGCGAGTTTCTGTATCAAAAAATGAAGGCGAAGTGGAGCTTGCACTATTGGAGCACTGCATAAGAGATAATCTAAATTACAGTGCTGAACGGAGACTTGCTGTATTAAAACCTCTAAAGGTTGTAATAGAAAACTTCCCAGAAGGAAAAATTGAGTGGTTGCCAGCATTAAATAATCCCAATTCAGATAAACAAGAACAGCGGGAAATACCTTTCTCAAGGGAAATTTGGATCGAGGAAGATGATTTCATGGAGGAACCCTCGAAGAAGTTTTTCCGTCTAGCGCCAGGTAAGGAAGTTCGATTACGATATGCATTTTTTGTGACATGTAATGCTGTAATCAAAGACGAAGATGGAGAAATCGTTGAACTGCGATGTTCGTACGATCCCGAAACGCGGGGAGGTAATGCGCCGGATGGGAGAAAGGTAAAAGGAACNATTCACTGGGTGTCAGCAGAACATGCAAAAGATGCAGAAGTTAGGGTCTATAACTCTTTTTATAATACACCGACTCCCGGCCGAGACCGTGATTTTATTGAGGACATTAATCCAAATTCACTAGAGGTTTTAGAAAACTGCAAAATCGAGCCTGACTTGATTACTTTAGATGACAACGTACCCATCCAATTCGAAAGATTAGGATACTTTTACAAAGACCCGGATACTACNCCCGAAAAACACATCTATAATCGTACCATTTCTCTACGGGATACCTGGAACAAAAAACCATGAAAAGATAGTAAATGCTAACATCTGAGATGAGACGTTTAATAAATGAGAACACAATAGGTTTGGTAGCTACTGTGACACCAGAAGGTAAGCCAGCCGTCTCACCAAAAGCTACCTCCGTAGTCCTTAGCCCCAGCGAGATAGCGTTTCTAGATATTAGATCGCCAAACACAAGGCGAAATATAAAAGCAAATCCTAATGTCGAATTAAATTATGTAGATGTTTTCCGCCGTAAAGCTTGTAGACTTACTGGAGTTGCTACTTACGTGGGTCCTGATTCTAAGGAATTCAAAATATTACAAAACAATTTTAGAGATTTTGTTTATTTACTAGACGGTGTTCATGGGATTTTCCATGTCACAATTTCTAAGGCGCAACTTATTTTATCTCCCGCATACGACCATGGGGCTAAAGAAGAAATCCTACAAAAAGAATGGCTGGCAAAATATACAGAACTTATAAGCTAGTTTCTATAACCAAGATCTATTTTGCTGCCAATACCTGCTTTACTTGACATACAAAACTTTAGTCAGATCGAGCTTGCCTCATTGTAACGAATTCTTCTGCCGCGGTTGGGTGTATTCCGATAGTGGCATCAAAGATACGCTTGGTCGCTCCGGCATTCATCGCAACCGCAACCCCCTGCATTAGCTCACCCGCGTCAGGTGCTACAAAGTGCGCACCGATCACACGATCATCGGTATGGTTGACCAAGAGTTTTATGTAGCTAAGCTCTTGCCGTCCACTAAGCGTGTACTTAAGTTGCCTAAAGCGGGATTCGTACACATCAAAAGAGAGACCGTCCGCACGCGCTTGTTCTTCGCTGTACCCGCAAGTGGCCAGATTAGGATGGCAAAACACCGCCGTGGGGATATTTTCGTAGCTCACCGCATCGGCCATTTCCCCGAATAGACGTTGTGCCACCCACTGCCCCTCCATAAGCGCCACAGGGGTNAGAGCCATCCGGTCAATCGCATCGCCAACCGCGTAAATGCTTGGCTCGGCAGTACGGAAGCTNTCATCTACCTTGATTGCACCGTTATCACAAAGTTCCACGGCAGTGGTCTCCAGCCCGAGATCCTGCGTTAGCGGTCTGCGGCCAGTGGCTGCAATGACTTGCTGAACTTCAATCTGATTCTCAGATTTAANTAATAACTCTAGATTATTGTTTTTGCGACTAATTTTAGAAACCTCATCCTCGAGAATCAGGTTCGAGCAGAGACCTA
>FUFK010041054.1_pt1 | contig 68965 bp, 67 predicted proteins | sample 1021851 | NCBI WGS metagenome assembly FUFK01 (sample SAMEA51879418, study PRJEB19060) | metagenome | reverse complement strand
TACAAGTTGTCAAGATTGAGAATGAAATGTAAGTGAGTATTCACTATTCTACCAACTGGTGAAGAAGTGAGTGCTTACTAAGTAAGTGAGTACACACTAACAAGGGTACGCAGGAGGCCATAGGGGGCAGGGGTATATATAAATGCATTCTTATACATTTTACCAGGATTTAGGTTGTCAATATTACAGGGGGTATTTTACTTCCAACCGCACTAGTTTAAATATTATAAATAGGTAAACCGATTTTAAAATAGTTAAACTAGCTAAGTGGGGAGGCTTGGGGATATAATATTTAAACTATTGAAAAATAGTTAGCTAGTTAACTATTATAGATTTAATTGTTTTTTATTTTTGTTTAATAAAAAATAAATAAAAAAGATATTTTAAAATAGTTTAAATATAGAGCTACCTTAAAAGAAACAAAAACAAAAGACAAGAAGAGATTATTGTTTATTTTATTTTTGTTTGTTTTAATAAGGTGATGTCCGAAATAACCCAATACATTCCGACTAAGCACAAGAAACGAGAATACACAGAGAAACAACAAAGTTTCTTGGATAATCTTGTTAAAGCAGGTGGCGATTCAAGAATAGCTGCAGAGATGGCAGGTTATGCGCCTGGTGTTTACCCACAGGTGGTAAGAGCTTTAAAAGAAGAGATTATTGAATTAGCTTCAGAGATATTAGCACAATCAGCNCCTAAGGCTGCTATGAAGCTCGTAGAGGTCATGGAAGCTGATGCCCCTATCCCACANTCAAATGTTAAAGTACAGGCCGCACAGACGATTCTAGATCGTATAGGGCTAGGTAAAGCAGATAGAGTNGATGTTAATCACAATATTGCTGACAATACAGGGGCATTGTTTATTCTTCCTGCCAAGAAACCATCCACAGTAGACGCTGATTACGATGAGATTTCCCAAGACTAAACCTAAAGGCAAAGGGTTAGTTCCTTTTGGTTATGCTTACAATCAAGAAACCAAACTACTAGAAGCTATTCCAGGGCATNTAGAAACNTTNGAAGAAGCNTTACAGCTATTTGAAACAGAACANCTTACTTCTTTACGACAAGCAATTGATTACATCAAAGCTAAGATACCTGAAGCTAAGATATCGCATCAGACTTTTTCTAATTATCTTAAAAAAGAAGGCCATGAGCGTAGACAATACACTTATCACTCTGTTGTTAAAAAAGATAAAACAGCTAAACAAAGCATAAGAAAGACCAGAAAGCGTATATCTCGCTTGGAAAGTAAGTTAAGTAATACCAAACAACAATTAAAGAAAAAAGAAAAAGTATTCAAGAAACTCAGTGAAGACCCTAATAAATCAACAGTACAGGGTAAAATTGTTGACATAGAACCTGTTGCAGAAACATTCAAAGATGATATCGAACAAGCAGTTGTCTTTGCCCCTAACGAAGGCCCACAGACAGAGTTCTTAGCAGCTTCTGAAACAGACGTACTCTATGGAGGCGCTGCAGGAGGGGGTAAATCTTATGCCATGCTAGTAGACCCTTTACGTTATGCACACAGAGCAGCTCACAGAGCACTNATTATTAGACGCTCTATGCCAGAGTTACGAGAACTTATCGATAAATCAAGAGAACTTTATCCTAAAGCATTTCCAGGTTGTAAATATAGGGAAGTAGAAAAGATGTGGAACTTCCCCTCTGGAGCCAAGATAGAGTTTGGCTTCTTAGAAAGAGATGCTGATGTTTATCGCTATCAGGGGCAAGCCTATAGCTGGATAGGGTTTGATGAGATTACGCACCTTCCTACAGAGTTTAGCTGGAATTACTTAGCCTCACGACTAAGAACTACTGATACAGAGATAATCCCCTACATGCGCTGTACTGCTAACCCTGGTGGTGTAGGAGCACATTGGGTAAAGAAAAGATATATTGATCCTTCTGATCCTAACGAAAGCTTTGAAGGAGAAGATGGCCTTACTCGTAAGTTTATTCCTGCCAAACTAGATGATAATCCTTATCTTGCCTATGACGGCAGATATGAAAAAATGTTAATGGCTTTGCCTCCTACGCAGCGTAAACAATTACTAGAAGGTAATTGGGATGTTAACGAAGGGGCTGCTTTTACAGAGTTTAATCTAGAAGTACACGTTATCCCTCCTTTTCAAGTTCCTATTGGTTGGGAGCGAGTCAAAGGCATTGACTATGGTTATGCTAGTGAATCTGCTTGTATCTGGGCGACACTAGATCCTTCAGATGGCACACTAATTGTTTACAGAGAGCTGTATCAGAAAAACTTGACAGGTCAGGACTTAGGCTATGCGATTACTGAAATGGAACTACAAGATCCTTTTTCAGTCGCAGGTGTGCTAGATACAGCCGCTTGGAATAGAACAGGAACACTTGGCCCTACAGTAGGTGAAACCCTCGTAAGACAAGGCCATAAACTAAGAAGATCAGACAAGAACAGAATACAAGGTAAGATTCAGATACATGAATACTTACGCATACAGCCTAGTGGTAGACCTAGACTACAGATATTTAATACTTGTCCTAACTTAATTAAAGAGCTTCAGAATATACCTTTAGATCAATCTAATCCTGAAGATGTTGATACTAGAGCACAAGACCATGCTTACGATGCTTTACGCTATCTAATCATGTCTCGACCTAGAGTAACTGATCCTTTGTCAAATTTAAGAGATTTACGCCTCCAACAGGCATATACCCCTGCCGATAATATTTTTGGTTATTAGTTGTGTATTATATTTAATATAGACTATCATTGCCTTATTTGATAGCGTACTTAAAACATAATAATAAGAACTTCGGCTAATAGTAGAGCTATTAGTAAAATAATTTAATAACTTAATCGAGGTAATATTACATGGCAAATCCAGTTTATAACGTAAGAGATACAGGACGAAACTCAGCAAGAACAGGTGATGTTCGAGAGATTGCTGAGAACATTATCACTTCAGTAACTTCAGTAACGACAGGTACTATCGCTGTCACTGCTGATGCAACATATGACGTAAGCTTTACACAACCTGCAGACACCTCAATTAAAAGTTTGATTGCTTTTTCAGCAGGTAATATTGTAACTGCTGGTGCATCAGGAGATGACGTAGACTTTGATCTAGGTACTTCTGCTGGCGGTGGTCAAATTATTGACGAGAAAGCTTTGCTTGATGATGGTGGTTCTGCAGTTACTCTAACAGCTAATACACCTTTGTTTATTATTAGCGATGGCATCCCTGCTGCTGCAAATGCTTTTGCAAACATGAATGGTGGCCCTGCAACTTCAGAAGCAATGACTTTGGCAGGTTCGTTGTATAGTGCTGCAGCAAGAACTTTACACATAAGAATCAAGCCTCTTGCTAACGACTTAGCAACAGCAGCAACTACAATAACTTTCTTTATTGAGTTTCTGCACTTAGGTACTACACCTGATCAATAGAGACTAGTTCATGGCTGAANAAAATAACTTAACAGCAAACGAACTATATTTTGCAGAAGTTGAAAATGAGCAAGGCTTAGAGCTTTCGCTTGAAGAAGGACTGCAAAAAAATCTAGTTGCGTTATTGGTTGATCGATACGATAAAGCTATTGCTGCCAGAGATCACGATGAAGAGCGATGGATAATTGCTTATCAGAATTATCGAGGGCAGTACAACAAAACTGTTAGGTTTAGAGAATCTGAGAAATCAAGAGTCTTTGTCAAAGTAACTAAGACTAAAGTGTTAGCTGCTTTTGGACAACTTGTTGATGTTATTTTTGGTGCTAATAAATTCCCTATTGGTATATCAGCAACTAAAATGCCAGAGGGTGTTTCTGAACATGCTCATCTTGATAACAATACCCCTATACCAGGAATAGAAACATCTGTTCCTACAGGTGAAGGTGCAACACCAGAAGAGAATCCTTTTGATGTTGGTTATGAAGGAGATGGNAAAGTTCTTANACCAGGTGCTACTTTTGATAGTGGNAAGTTTGATGTTGTCCCTCTTGATAAAGCGTTAGAAGAGGAGCTAATAGATGGCCCCTCTTTAGACCCTACAGCCTTCAGAACTTCTCCTGCTCAAGAAGCAGCAAGAAGAATGGAAAAATTAGTTCACGATCAAATTGAAGAATCAAATGGTTCTAGTGAAATAAGAAACTCTTTATTTGAAGCTGCTTTATTTGGCACAGGTATTATNAAAGGCCCATTTAATTTTAATAANACATTAAATAAATGGAATCAAGATGAAGAGGGCAATAGAAACTATAGTCCTGTCAATGTCAGAGTACCACGCATAGAGTTTGTTTCTATCTGGGATTTCTTTCCTGATCCTAATGCAACTAATATGGACGAGTGTGAGTATGTGTTTCATCGGCATAAGATGAATCGCACTAAGCTACGCTCTTTGGCAAGGATGCCTTATTTTAATAAAGAAGCGATTAGACAAGCATTAGCGGCTGGCCCTAACTATGAAGAAAAGGATTATGAAACAGCATTAAAAGATGATTCCAGAACTGAAACTTATGGTAGTGGTCAGTTTGAAGTTGTTGAGTATTGGGGTGTCATGGATGCTGAATATGCTCGACAAGTTGGCATGGAATTATCAGAAGATGTTGATGATCTTGATGAAGTGCAAATTAATGCTTGGATGTGCAACGGCTTCTTACTAAGAGCAGTTGTCAATCCATTTACTCCATTTAGAATCCCTTACCATGCTTTTCCCTATGAGCGTAATCCTTATAGTTTCTTTGGGATAGGCATTGCAGAAAACATGGATGATTCGCAAAACATTATGAATGGTCATGCAAGAATGGCGATTGATAATCTTGCCCTTTCAGGATCACTTGTTTTTGATGTTGATGAAACTGCCTTGGTTGGTGGTCAAACAATGGAGATCTACCCAGGTAAAATATTCAGGCGACAAGCTGGAGTACCTGGTACAGCAATTAATGGTTTGAAGTTTCCTAACACATCAAATGAAAACATGATGATGTTTGATCGTTTTAGACAGCTTGCTGATGAACAAACAGGCATACCTAGTTACTCACATGGCATGACAGGCGTACAAAGCATGACTCGTACTGCTTCAGGGATGTCAATGCTGCTAGGTGCTGCCTCTTTAAATATTAAAACAGTAATTAAGAATCTTGATGATTTTCTTTTAAAACCTATTGGAGAAGCTTACTTTCAATGGAACATGCAGTTCTTAGATAGTAAGTTAGATGTTGAAGGTGATCTTGAAGTAAAAGCAACAGGTACAAGTAGCCTAATGCAAAAAGAAGTAAGAAGTCAGCGATTGACTACTTTCTTACAAACTATTCAAAACCCTGCTGTAGCTCCTTTCATCAAAGTAAATAAATTAATTAGTGAATTAGCAGTAAGCCTTGAGCTAGATCCTGATGAACTAATGAATGATGCTGATGAAGCAGCTCTTATGGCAAGAATAATAGGAATGCAAAATGCTGGACAAGCAACTGGCGCGGAGGCTGTCACCCCTGGTGAACAACCTGGAGACATGGGAACCCCTGAAGGAGTACCTCCTGAAGCTCAAGGACTTGGAGTTACAGGTACTGGTGGGGGCAACATCGGAACTGGAAATGTACCGCAGCCAGGGGAAGGTGAATTTGCTGGTACGCCTAGAGCAGTTGAAGGATAGCGTAAACGAAGCTAGAGACAGGAGTGAGTAATGGCTGAACAAGATAATCAAGGTAGAGAGGCATTAGAACAACTTTTAAAAAGTCTAGACATGGACTCTGTTATAAAAGGTTCTGAAATTGCTGCAACTATTCCTGCAGATGAGAGAAATCTTTCTCAAAGAGAAGATGTAGCAGAATATATGCGTTATAAGTCTTTATCAGAAGAACAAGATAGATTAACTAAGACTGATAATAAAATGGCTATGGGTGGCATGATGTACGCCAAAGGTTCACTAGTAGGAAGACAAAGTGAGCTAGATAAAAATAAAGATGGTGAAATCACTGCACAAGATTTTGCTATGTTGCGTCAAGGTAAACAAGAAGGTGGTTCTTTAATGGTTCCTCCTGAAATGGAAGGCATGATGGCAGATGATATGCCAGTAGATACCTATCCTAATATTCCACCTGAAGAGATGGCAGCAGCACAAGCCTCTCAGTTACCTGATGCAGAGATGGAAGATAAGTACATGGACTTTGTTGTTAATGAATCTCTGGATAGTGAAGAACAAAGTTATTTAATGAATGCTTTAGAGGCAGATCCTATGCTAAGTCAAATCTTTGACAAAGTATTAATGACTGCTTCTGAGTTTACTGGTGCTGGAGAAGTCGAAGGCCCAGGAACAGGTGTATCAGACTCAATACCTGCACGATTGTCAGATGGCGAGTTTGTATTCACCAAAAAAGCTACCGATCAAATCGGTGCAGATAATCTTCAGATGATGATGGATGATGCTGAACGTGCGTTTGATGGTGGCGAAATGAGAATGCCTAAACAAGAAGGCGGCATGATGATGTATAAACAAAAGGATGAAGATCCTCTTGCTTATGAAAAAATAGCCCAAGATGAAATAAAGAAAAACATGTTGAGAGCTAATCGTGCTCCTAGCTTATTAGGTGTAAATTAAAATAAGGCTACCTTGTAATAGACAAGCCCCAAATTCTTTAGACGTTTAGAATTGGCTACCTTGCAAGAAAACAAGCCCCTTAGAAAAGGAAAGAGTAATGTCTGAAACAGATATGATGGAAGAGGAAAGGATTCCTAATCCTTATAATATGAAAAAACCTTGGCATAAGGCTGACGGTAAACGTATGCCCCAAGCTGATGAATTATATTATGAAGATGAAGCCCCTGAACCTGCAAAGGCTACCCGACCACAAACTAAGTCGGCCCCTGAAGAAACTTCTACTAATCATAATTATAAAAAAAGATACGATGATCTAAAGCGTAGATATGATCAGAAAATAGATGAGTTCAAGCAAAGAGAGATTGATTTTCAGTCTCAAATGCAAGCAGCTCAACCTGCATACGAAGCTCCTAAGACTCAAGAACAACTTCAAGAGTTTAGGGAGTCTAATCCTGATTTGTATGAAACAGTTGAATCAGTAGCGCATAACATTGCTTCTGAACAGGTAAACAGTTTGCAACCTCGTCTTTCTGCTATTGAGCAAAGAGAACGAGAGATTGCAATTCGTGAAGCTGAACAGACAATGAGAGAAAACCATCCTGACTACGATGAAATTCGTGGTAATGATAGTTTTCACGAATGGGCTAAAGAACAACCTGAACAAATACAAGATTGGATTTATCGTAATCCTGATAATGTTGCTTTAGCATCAAAAGCTATCGATCTTTATAAGATGGAATCTGGTATAGGACAAAGCTCTCCAAAAAGAAGTCCAAGTAAACCAAAGCAGTCTCCAGAGTCTGCTGCTGATATGGTTTCTACTAAAACAACCAATGTAGAGCCTAAACAGCAAAAAATTTGGACTGAAACTGAAATTTCCAAAATGTCCCTTGATCAGTTTGATAAGTACGAAAATGAAATTCGTGATGCTATCTCTGAAGGAAGGGTGAGGAAAATTTAAAATTCTTTTCTTAGGAGAAATATAAAATGGCTGCAAACACAAGCGATCAATTTTTTGAGCCTAGTACAGATACCAATGCTAACTTTGGTAACTCTGTATCAGGCCAAACAAATTCGTTTTTCTTACCCAAGGTTTATTCTAAGCAGGTTTTAAACTTTTTTCGTAAAGCATCTGTAGCGGAAGCTATTACCAATACAGACTATGCTGGCGAAATCGCTGCTTTTGGTGACACAGTAAGAATAATCAAAGAACCTGAAATCACAGTCGATCAGTACGAAAGAGGACAGGCTATAACAGCAACTAAATTAACTGACCAAGAGGTTACGTTGATTATTGATATTGCTAATGCATTTAAGTTNATCGTAGATGACATAGAAACAAATATGTCTCACGTAAACTTTCGTGACGTAGCAACTTCATCTGCTGCCTATGCTCTGCGTGATGCATTCGACTCAGGTGTAATCGCAACTATGTTCTCAGGTGTATCTGCATCAAGCCCTAATCATGTATTAGGTTCTGACAATGCTACTGACCTAGCTGCTGGTACTTTTGATGGTACTGGTAACTTGGACATTGGATTTGACTCTTCTGAGCATGATCCTATTGATGTCCTTGGTCACATGGCTCGTCTGCTTGATGAGCAGAATGTACCTGAAGAAGGTCGCTGGTTCCTTGCAAGTCCTGACTTCTATGAAGTCCTGGCTTCAAGTTCTTCCAAGCTGCTTTCTGTTGACTATAACGCAGGACAAGGATCTATTAGGAATGGTNTAGTATCTTCTGGTCTGTTGCGTGGCTTTAATATGTACAAGAGCAATAACATTGCTGCAACTTCAAATGCTGCAGGTAAGTGTCTTGCTGGACATATTTCATCTACGGCAACTGCTCAGACAATCACCAATACAGAAGTATTGCGTGATCCTGATAGCTTCGGTGACATTGTACGTGGTCTGCACGTATATGGAGCNAAAGTCCTTCGTAGTGAAGCATTAGTCTCTGCCTTCTATGGTATCGACTAGTAGAAATAAGTTTAGGGGGTCACAATGTGGCCCTCTTTACTTTTCATGGAGTAGGTGATGGCACAGATAGGTTCAGAGGAACGGCCTGTTATGTTTCGTAAAGCGATTGTNTCTAAAGAAAGTCGCTATAGAAAAGGATTTAATAAGAAAAAGTTTGATGANAACTATGACAGAATTTTTAATTCNAAGACTAAAAAAGGTAAGGATTAAANNATGCCAAAACATTATGGTGGTATGAAAAANATGANNNANGGNGGTATGTCAAAAAAGAAAATGATGTACGGTGGCATGATGAAACCTAAAAAGAAAAATATGATGTATGGCGGCATGTCTAAGAAAAAGATGATGGGCGGTGGTATGTCTAAGCAGCAAATGATGGGTGGTGGTATGCCTAGAATGAAAGCTGCAATGGGTGGTCAAATAAAAGGTAAAATGGATACATATAATTCTATTCATGAAATGGAAAGAGATTGTGCTACAAAAACTAATGTAATGGCTTCTTCTAAAGGATATGGAGATAAAGTTACTATTAAGGTNACTGTATGAAAGTNNCTGCTCCCAAGGGCTATCATTGGATGAAGCAAAAGAATGGTAGNTATAAAATAATGAAGCATGAAGGTAAGTTTGTTAAACATAAAGGTGCTAGTTTAACTGCTGACTTTCCAGTGCAGAAAAAACATAAAGCATAACTATGTCAGAAACATACCTTAATCTATGCAATGATTTACTTAGAGAGTTAAATGAAGTTACTTTAACTAGCTCTACCTTTACGTCAGCTATTGGTGTTCAGGCACATGTCAAAGATAGTATTAATAGAGCTTACTTTGATATTGTGAATGAAGAACCTCAGTGGCCCTTTCTTGCAACAGGGTTAAGTGGATCTACTGATCCTATGTATGGCAATGCTTTTATAGAAACTGTAGCTGGTACACGGTGGTATTTACTAAAAAGTGATAGCTCTAGTATTACCACTGACTATGGTGCAATAGACTATGATAATTTTCTATTAACAACAGTAGGGGTATCAGGAGAGTCTGCTCCTTTTACTATTCGTAACTTACGTTTTACTTCTACTGAAGAATGGAAAGATTATTTTAGGATTGCTCAGAATCAAGATGATGCTGATACTCAGAACTTTGGGGTTCCTGATAGAGTTATCAAGAGTCCTGATAATAGAAAGTTTGGATTAAGTCCCATTCCAGATAAAGTCTATCGTGTATTCTTTTATGCATATGACTTACCTACAGAGCTATCAGCGCATGGTGATCAGTTAGTTTTTCCTAAAGTNTATAAAACAGTATTGTTAGCTAGAGCTAGATACTATGTGCATCAGTTTAAAGAAAACCCTCAAGCAGCAGCATTTGCATTAGAAGACTATAGAAGAGGACTTCGTTTAATGAAGTTAAATCTAATGGAAGCTGCACCAGGCTACTTTAAAGATGACAGGATAAGGTTCCTCTAATGTCACAGCCTTTTGCCCTAGCATGTCGAGGTGGTTTAAATGTTAATTTAAATCAGCTTGAAATTATGCGACAACCTGGATTAGCAACAGAGTTACTTAACTTTGAAGTTGATCCTGATGGTGGGTATAGNCGCATCAATGGTTTTACTTTATTTGGTGGAGGTTCTTCTGCAAGACCTAATTCTAGTAATAGAATCCTTGGCCTAGCAGTATATGCAGATGGCTTAATTGCTTGTTCAGGAACAGGTATCTTTTTTAGTCAGGATGGCACTAGTTGGCTACAAATAAATAAAGCGAGTGTTTCAGCAAGTGGTGATAACTTTAGCACATTTAGTGGACGTTCTAATGATGCTAGATCTAGCCAAGGACAATGTAGTTTTGCTTTATTTGAAGGCACTACTGACTATGGTGAGATGNTAATTTGTGATGGTGCTAATAAACCTTTCTTTTTTAAAATGACAGGCACAGGTGCATTATCAGATAGAACTTTTTTTGCTAGTGAAATAACAGTAGATAGCACCACAGCTCCTACTGTAGGTGTAATACATGAGAATCATTTTGTTGTTGGTGGTGCTCCCACTGCTAAGAACAAAATATTTTTTAGTGCTACGCTTGATCCAGANTCATTTAGTGGAACAGGTTCAGGAAGCATACAGCTAACAGATGCTATTGTAGGNTTANCAAGCTTTCGTAGNGACTTAATTATTTTTTGTAAAAACAGTATTTTTAAACTAATTAATATTAGTGATAGTAGTAATATTGCAATTGTACCTATTACCCAAAATGTTGGTTGTTTAGATGGTAATAGTATTCAAGAAATAGGTGGTGATCTTTTATTTTTAAGTCCTGATGGTATTCGTACTGTAGCAGGTACAGCCAGGATTGGTGACGTAGAGTTAAGCTCTGTTAGTAGACAGATACAAAAAATAACTACTACGATTGCTAATGGTATAAATAACTTTGTAATTACTAGTGGCACTCTACGCAGTAAATCGCAATATCGTTTGTTTTATACTAATACAAGTCAAAGTTCTGCAGTTTCAAAAGGAATTATAGGAACGCTAACGCCTAATGGTTTTGAGTGGTCTGAGACTAAAGGAATACAAGCTACTGGTTTTGCTACAGGGTTAGATAAAGATGGTATAGAACAGTTATATCATGGAGATAATGCAGGATATGTTTATAACCATGATACAGGAAGTATATTTAATCCTGCAGGAAGTGCCTCTAATGTCGAAGCACAATACTATACACCTGATTTAGACTTTGGTGATATTGGTACAAGAAAAACTATTAAGTACATTAAAATATCAGTAACTCCTGAAGGAACGATTCAACCAGAGTTAAATGTAAAATATGATTTTGAAAGTAGCACAACTCCTCAACCTCCTGTTTATACATTAGATAGCATACCTTTACCTGCTACTTTTGGTACTGCTGTATTTGGAGTTGCTGAGTTTGGCGCAGCAGAGAATCCATTAGTAAGACAAGCAGTAGAAGGAACAGGTAATACTGTAGCACTTAGAATTAAAAGTGATGACCAGAACTCTCCTTACTCAGTTAATGGGTTTTACATCGACTATATGCCAGCAGGTAGGAAATAAAATAAATGGCTTACTCATATACAAGACAAAGTACAATCTCTGATGGGGATACGATTACAGCAGCATTATTTAATAATGAATATAACCAATTATTAAATGCTTTTGCTTACTCTTCTAGTGATGCGTCTGCTACAGGACATAGGCATGATGGTTCTGCAGCACAAGGCGGTAACATTGGTAAAATTGGTGATCTTGATTTTTTAAATAAAGTTGAGGTTGATAGCAGCAATAATCGTTGGGGATTTTATGTAGAAGTATCCTCAAGTGCTGTAGAGCAAGTAAGAATACAAGATGGAGCGATTGTACCTGTTACAGATAATGATATTGATTTAGGTACAAGTTCACTAGAGTTTAAAGATGTATACATTGATGGTACTGCTTATTTAGATGCCATTAACTTTAATGGTACAGCAATTACCTCTACTGCAGCAGAGTTAAACATTTTAGATGGCGTTACCTCTACGGCTGCAGAACTTAATATTCTTGATGGTGTAACTTCAACTGCTACTGAATTAAACATCATGGATGGTGATACTTCTGCTACTTCTACTACTCTAGCAGATGCTGATCGTGTTGTTGTCAATGACAATGGCACAATGAAGCAAGTAGCACTTACAGACTTTGAAACTTATTTTGAGTCTGCATTAGATACAGGCACTAATATTACAACTGTTGGTGCTTTGAATGCAGGATCTATTACTTCTGGCTTTGGTGCTATTGATATAGGTTCTTCTAACTTAACAGCTACAGGCACTATTTCATTAGGGGCTACATCATTTAATGATAATAATATTACTAATGTAGGTTCTATTCAGTTAGATAGTATTGCAGGAGATGCAGATACTAATACTTCTATTACTTTTAGTGGTTCTGATGTCATTACTATGGCAACAGGAGGAACAACTGCTTTAACACTAGATGCATCACAGAATGCAGTAGTAGGGGCTAATCTGACTGTCACTGGTGATCTTACTATTTCAGGTGATGATTTAGTAATGGGAACTAATACAGCAGGACATATATTAGTTGCAGACGGTACTAATTTTAATCCTACTGCAGTTGGAGATCTTTCTGAAATATCTACAGTCGCTAATGATGATGTATTACTAGCAGTAGATACTTCTGGAGGTGGTCTAAAGAAATTAACACGAAGCACTTTAGTATCAGGATTAGCAACTTCTGGAGCTATATCTAATGTATCTGAAGATAGTACACCTCAGTTAGGAGGTGATCTTGATGTTGATGGAAATGCTTTAGTTTCTACTTCTAATGGAAATATTGCACTAACGCCTAATGGTACGGGTGTAGTAAGAATAGATGGAAATGTTGATATTCAAACAGGTGAGATTGTTCTAAAGAATGGTGGTTCTGTTTCTAACATTAAGTTTTATTGTGAATCATCTAATGCTCACTATGCTCAGTTACAGTCTGCACCTCATAGTGCTTATGCTGGTAATATAACTCTTACTTTACCTGCTTCTACAGATACTTTAGTAGGTAAAGCAACTACAGATACATTAACTAATAAAACTCTTACTAGTCCTGTTTTAAATACAGCAACAGTGGGGACATCTCTTGTTCCTGCTAGTGCAGATGGAGCTACATTAGGTTCTGCTTCTGCAGAGTTTTCTGATCTATATCTTGCAGATGCAGGTGTCGTTTTCTTTGGTAATGACCAAGAAGTAAAACTTATACACAGTGCAGATAAGGGATTAATACTTAAACATACAGCTACTGCAGATGACAAACCTGTTTCATTGACACTACAAACAGGTGAGACAGATATAGCAGCAAATGATGTACTAGGAAAGATTGACTTCCAGGCTCCTGATGAGGGAACAGGTACAGATGCAATATTAGTAGCTGCAGGTATAGAGGCTGTATCTGAGGGTGATTTTAGTGCCTCTGCTAATGCCACCAAGTTAAGTTTTAAAACGGCTGCTTCTGAAGCTGCTGCTGAAAAGATGTCACTAAGTTCTGGTGGTAATCTGACAGTATCAGGAAATGTAATAGCAGTTGATTTAGATATATCAGGCGATGTTGATATTGATGGCACACTAGAAGCAGATGCCATTACAGTCAATGGTACAACACTTGCTGAAACTATTTCAGATACAGTTGGAGCAATGGTTGGGTCTAATACTGAAACAGGTATTGCTGTTACTTATGATGATTCAGATAACACTTTAGATTTTGTATTAGGAGCAGCTCAAACAACAATTACTTCATTATTAGCCACTGATATAAAGATTGGTGAAGATGATGAAACAAAGATTGATTTTGAAACAGCAGATCAAATTAACTTTTATGCTGACAATACTAAACGAGTTACTATTGATTCAACGGGATTAACAGTTAATTCAGGTAGTATTGAAACTGCTACGATTGATTTTACAGATGGTGATAACGCTATCACGATTGCAGATGGTGGAGGCATAACAGCAGCAGCAGGTATTACATCTACAGCGGCTGCTAATGCTTTTGGTGCAAGTTCTGTTACTGGTGCTTTACAACTTAAAAATGGGTCTACCTCTGCAGGATTTATAGAGTTCTTTGAAGATTCAGATAATGGTACAAACAAAGTAACTCTTATTGGCCCTGCTTCTACTGCAGATATAACGCTCACATTGCCTTCTAGTGATGGTGATAGTGGACAAGCTATGGTTACAGATGGTAGTGGAAATCTTAGTTTTACTACTGTATCTGGAGCCTACAATGCATGGGAAATAAAAACTGGAAATGCTACAGCAGAAGCAGGAGATCAATTTATTGTAAATAGTTCTAGTGCTACTACAATTACTCTACCTGCTTCATCTAGTGCTGGAGATACGGTAATTATTAAAGCAACAGGTGGTGGTACAGTAACAATAGGGAGGAACTCTCAAAATATTAATAGCACAGCAGCAGATGGTACTTTATTAAGTGGTAGCTCTGTTCAACTTGTTTATGTAGATGGAACAATCGGGTTCCTTGAAGTCTAGGAGATTATAGATGGCAGTTTTGTTAGGTAGTAAAAATTTAGCTGTTATAGAAGAAGTAGTTATCACTAGTTCTCAAACATATACAGCACGAAGAACAGGAATAGCTGATGTTATTTGCATTGGAGCTGGTGGACAAGGAGGGGCTAGTGGTCATGGTAATGCTCTTCCACATAGGGTACAAGTTACTGGAGGAGGTGCTGGAGGATATTCTCGAAAAAGAATACCAATAACAGCAGGGGATACATTTACTGTTGTTATAGGGGCAGGGGGTGCAGATGCATCAGCTATGCCAGCTCCTTCCACATATGAAGATGGTAATGATGGAGGGGAAACTACTTTTGACCATGCTTCTGCTACAGCTAATATCGCTCTTGATTCCAATGGTGGTGCTGGAGGACTTGGTAATAATACTTCTACTGCAAGTGGAGCTACCTATGCAGGAGGTGCTGGAGGAACAGCTTCTGGTGGAGATGTAAACTTTACTGGAGGTCGTGGTGGCACAGTTACTCGTAGTAATAATTCATCTAATGTAGGTAATTTTGCAACAGGAGGTGGAGCAGTTGCCATGTTTGGTACAGGTTATAATGGTGGCGATATAAATTTTACTTCTTCTGGAACAACAGTTGCAGCAACAGGTGGAGCAGGTTGTGGAGGTAATGGTGGAGATATTGCGTTTGGAACTTCATCAAATGCCTTAGTAGTTGCTACTAGTGGAGGAAGTGCAGGTGGCCCTGCTGACTCATTTACAGCCACTCAAACAGATGCAGCAGCAAATGCTTGGTCAGGATATGGTGGATTATCTTCTTTTACCACCATAGATACAGTAGCAGGAGGAACTAGATTACCTTCTCATGGAGGCTATGGGATAGCAACTGAAGATAAAATTTGCATTGCAGGAAATGGAGGGTCAGGCGGGACTAAAGCAACTCAAATTAATTTTAATCAAAATGGACACCTTACTATTTATGGTGGTCTTGATAGAGTTAGTCTCTTTGGTGACTCAACAGTTGAGTTAGCACCAGCAGGAACAGCACAGCAAGCTGCAGGGTTTCCTGATGCTGTAGGCTGGGGAGGAGGTGGAGGTGGGGCTGCTGGCCCTGGTAATGATACTGCCTCTACTACTCGTATGGCAGCAGGTAATGGTGCTCCTTTTGCAGGTGGTGGAGGTATTGCCTGTACTTGTGATAGTGAGCTTTCAAATAATGAAGGATATGCTGCTAGTAATGGTAGAGCTAGTTTTGGAGGAGGTTCAGGTGGGTGTCATTTAGGCACTAACGTCAGTAACTCTACTGTTGAATGGGCTGGTGGGGGTGATGGCGTAGTTATCATCCAATATTTAGGATAGGTGAGATAAATGGCTAGTACAAATAGATGGATAATAAAAGATGGCCTAGGCAATGTTGTTAATACAATTGTTGCAGACGAAAGTTTTGTAAAACAACATTACTCAAACTATGAAATGTTTGTGCCTATTATTCAAGAACAAGATCCAGAAAGGGTAGCAAAATTGTGGAGAAATACTGAATTACGAAAAACTGATAATGATATAAGACAATTTGCAGATCATCCTGATAATTCTAAATGGTTAGCTTGGAGAAAAACATTACGAGATTGGCCTTCTACTACAGATTTTCCAAATACTTTACCAACAAGACCTTACACTGAATAATGAAAGAAGTAATTTTAACAACACCTGATCAACCTTGTTTTATTGGAGCTTGGTATCTACCTAATATAAATATCTGTGATGATATTGTTCGTGTGATGCGTACAGATTATTTTAATAAACAAGAAGGCCATATAGGTGCGCCTTTTGATGTTAGAGTGGATAAAACAGAAAAAGATTCTATAGATGCTAATTTAAAAGAAAGACCTGATCTTGCTGATGAATTTACAGCAAATTTACTTACTGTATTAGAACAGTATAAACAAAAATTTCCTTTAGCAGATAAAGTAGCTACTTATTGTGTAGATGCTTTAAATATTCAGCAATACCCAAAAGGAGGAGGCTATCCTGCTTGGCATGCTGAAAGAGAAGCTCATACTTGTAGACATTTAGTATGGATGACTTATTTAAATGATGTTGAAGAAGGTGGGGAAACTGAATTTTTTTATCAGAAACTTAAAGTAAAACCTAGAAAAGGATTAACTTTAATTTGGCCTGTTGATTGGACACATACACATAGAGGTAATCTTTGTTTAAATGAAGAAAAAATAATTATTACAGGATGGTTTAGTTTTTTTGAAAACGCACTTTCTGATGAAGAAATTAATAAGTTAAAAAGAATAAAACCTATTGCAGCTTAATTGGAATGTCTNGTGGATCATCAATCATTAAGTCAGATATGTGCGGAGAGTTATAANTCAGTAGATTTTGAAGAATTTAATATAGAAGTTATTGTTAGAGATAATGTATTTGCTTTTAGAGGTACTGATGAGCCTCTGGATGTATTAAGAGATTTAAGGATATTGCCCTGGTGGATGCCAGAGTTAGGATGGGTTCCTGCAGGATTTGGTAAAGCAGCTAGAAGATTATTACCTAAATGCTTATCAGTCTGTATGGAAAATGACATTGATCCAGATACTATTATTTTAACTGGTCATAGTCTTGGTGGAGCAGTAGCTTTAATAGTAGGTGCTCTAATGGTAAGGGATGAAATAGTTCCACAACAGATTGTAACTTTTGGTGCTCCTAGATGTGGAAGACTAAAGTTACTAGATGGCATACCAGTAACATGCTATCGACATGGTAAAGATATTGTTCCTTTGGTTCCTCCTTTGATGAGGAGGCATAAACCTTTAGAACAAAAAGGAATAAAAGCAAGCTTTATTAGAGATCATTATGTCCATAACTACATAGAAATGGATAAAATAGAGGAAGTAGAAAGTTGAATGCAAAACGCTTAGAGCCAGATTCAGAGTATGCCAAGTATGATGCTGATGGTGATGGCATAGTAAGTGATGAAGAGATAGCAGCTAGTGAACGCTTGCAGACTCTAGAGTTACAGAATGAGAAAGCAGATGCACAAAGAAATATGTGTTGGTTTGCTTTATGGGGAATGTTGCTTTATCCCTCATTAGTTTTAGTAAGTAGTTATTTAGAACTAGATAAAGGGGCTGATATATTAGGCTCAATGAGCAGTATTTATTATATCTCAGTAGCAGGTGTAGTTAGTGTGTGGTTTGGTAGTCAAGCATACACATCATCAAAGAATGGGAAGAATGGAAAGTAATACTGATAAAGGATTGGAGCTGGCGTTGGAAGCATTAGAAAGAATAGCAACACATGAGAAAGAATGCGGAGAGCGTTGGGCTGAAGCAATGGTAGAGCTTAGAGATCTGAAAGTGGTTACATCTAATCATGCTGAAAGATGGGAAAAGTTAGCGTGGTTAGTTGTAGGAACTGTTGGAACAACTGGTGCTGCAGCGTGGGCTGCAATGATATTTTAATTTAGTTATAGGAGAACTGTAATGGCACAACCTACAGATACACAACACAAACCTTCACCTAAAATACCAGGTGGAGCTAATGATATTTATCTTCCTGAGAATCCTAGAGTATCAGGTGGTAATGCTAACATTTATCTAACTAATCCTGCTGCAACACCAGGTGGAGCTAATGATGTATTACCTCAAGAGAATCCTAAAGTAAGTGGTGGGGCTAATGATATATATTTAGCTGAGAATACCCCTACTCCTAATACNGGAATCTACTTAGAAAATAATAAGCCTGTATAAATTACAGAAAGGTTAGTAGGTTATGGCTAAAAGTAAGAAAGCTCTCAAAGCATTAAAAAGGCGAAAACAAGCTAAGGAGCGTAGTCGTGCTTTAAAAATGAGGCAGGATTATACTGGAGGAGGTAGGGTAAAAGCACAGCAAGGAGGTTTTCCTAGTGCTTTGCCTGAAGGTGTGCGTAATGCTGTAGAAGAAGCTAGAAAAGCTGCTGAAGAGCAAGAAAGAGAAGCAAAAGAAGCACAGCAAGCTCAAGTGCAGCCTACACCTACGCCTCCTGTGCAACCACAGCCAAGAAATCTTCTTCGTCGAGAGCCTGCTGTATTAGAGCAACGTAATATAAGCCCTCCCCCACCAGTAATAGATACTGCTATTGCAGGGGAACAACAACCAATTGCTCCTGGCACTCTTGGTAGATTGACTAACTTTGATCCTGATAAACTTGAGGCTGTTACTCCTACTGCTCCTACGCAACCAATAACTCCTACTCGTCAAGAGCCTGTTATTGTTTCAGATCCTAGACAAGAGTTTGTTCCTGAGCAGCCTATTCAACAACAACCAGTAGTTGCTGCTGATACACCTCAGTTTGGTACTCGTTATGATGGTAAGCCTTATACTGCCAATGATTATAATTTAATTAAAGGTCAAGGTGGTGATCCTAATAATGATGGAGTTATTACTGATGAGGAGTGGACTAACTGGATGCTTGGTAAAGGAGCTACTCCAGGTTTTGAAGAGGATTATAATCGTAAATTATTAGAAGTAGCCTCTCAAGGTGATTTAAAAAGAAGCACTATAGAAGCTATTAATACTAAGCTAGGTATTGAATCTAAACCTACGCCTACTCCTACTAAAGTTGCAGCTACTACAGGGACTCCTAATTTTGATGGCTCTTATGAAGACTTTGCTGGCCCTATTCCTCAACCATCAGATTTTGGTTCTACTGTATCTTTTCGAGGAAAACCTAGATTTTCTAATGATGGAGCTAGAGTAGCTTATGAGTCAGCAGTTGCTGAATGGGAATCTCAACAAGCTTTATGGAATAGTCTAGATAGTCAAGCAAGACTTGCTCAATTTGGACAAGCTTTTACTGAGCAACAAAGCGATACATCTACATCTACTGCAGCTATGGGTACAGAAGAAGATCCAAGAAAGTTACCTTATAAGATACCTGGGTTAAGTAGAGAGGAAGCTACTGTTGAAAAGGCAGATATTGCAACAGTTTCTACAGAAGATGATCCTAAAACAGAAGAAGATGAAAGAACTAAATCAGAAGCTTTTCAAGTAGAACGCTTTAAAAGAGATGAAGATGGTAACATTATTTTTAATGAGGATGGTACTCCACAGCGTGATCCTACTACTATTAGACAAGTAGATAGATTAGTAACAGAGGATGATCCTACTACGCCTGATGTAGATGAAAGAGCAGTAGGTGTTGAGGATATTACTGAAGATACAGTAACAAGCACTGAAAGACAGTTAACTGATCCTGCTAAAGTTAAAACTAATGCTGAGTTATTAGGTGTTGAAGAAAAAGCTATTCGTGGGTTTTTAGCAGCAGAATCAAATTATTTTAATAAATATCCTGAAGTAAGAGATGCTATTAAAAGAGGTGAAGCTACTGATATTTTTGATTATCAAAGGCGTATAGGAGAGGGGAAAGGCTATACATTAGACTTTGAACCTACTGAATATGCTGCAGGAACAGTAGAAAGACTTGCAGAAGCTTCTGAAGCTGAGTTAACAAGAACAAGAGCAGCAGAAAGAGATGCTCAACAAGAGCGAGAAGCATTAGCTAGGCAGCCTGAATTTATAGAAGATACTCGTTCTCAAATTGATCCTGTTACAGGAGAAAGAGTTGTTCTTTCAGCAACTAGAGAAGCAGAAAAACAATCTAGACAAGCAATATTAGATGAAACTGCTGCTCAAGGTACTGAAGCTTTAATTCAGGGAACGGTAGGATATGAAGCTGCAGAAAGAAGAGAACTAAAAGGAGAAGCAGCTAAAGGAGATGCTAGATCTTTATTACAAGAAGTAGGTGAGATACCTCCTGAAATATCTGAAGCAATCCTAGAAAATCCTGCACAAGTAACAGCGCAAGTAGATACAGAGCCAGTAGAAGTACAGGCAGCTATTGCAGCATTACCTAATGAAGCTCTTGTTTCTGTTCAGTTAGAAAATTTATTAGCTGGTATAGATGAAGGTGTTACTCCTACATGGGCTAGACCTGCTGTGCAATTAGTAGAGTCTAGANTAAATGCTAGAGGACTTAATGTTTCTACAGTAGGCAGGGACGCATTATTTAATGCCATTATTCAAACTGCTTTGCCTATTGCTCAAAGTAATGCAGCAGCATTGCAACAAAGAGCAAATCAAAACTTATCTAATGAGCAACAAGCTAACTTGCAGCAGTCNTCTCAGGAGATGCAATTAAGGTTAAATAATTTAGCCAATAGACAAGCTTCTGGTTCTCAGTCTGCTCAACTTGCTCAACAGATTAATTTAACTCAAGGGCAGTTTACTCAGCAAGCACAGTTAACTGAATCAGAGCAAGCTCAACAAGTTAGATTACAAAGTCTGCAAAATGAACAACAAGCAGCAATGGCTAATCTTGGTAATGATCAACAGATAGAGTTAGCTAATTTACAAATAGAAGCTCAAAGATTAGGTGCTAATCAAAGTGCTATCAATCAAGAAAGATTAGCTGAGATGCAAGTAGCAGCTAACTTTTTAGAGAAGAATGCAGCCTTTAAGCAGCAAATGGAAGTTGCTAATTTATCATCTGAACAACAGATGCGATTAGCATTCCTTACTGCTAAGAACCAGGCAGAGGCTCAAAACCTTACAGCAGCTCAACAAACAGAGTTAGCTAATCTTAATAGTCGTTTAGAAGTTAATCGTTTAAGTGCTAGTTTAGCTCAACAAATGAATTTAGCGCAGCTTAATGTAGATCAACAAACAGCAGTTAGAAATGCTGCTACTGTTGCTAATATTGACTTAACTAAATTTACTGCTGAACAACAAGTAGAGTTAACAAATAGTAAGTTTATGCAGACTTCTACCTTACAAGATTTAAATAATAGACAGCAAACAATTTTAAGAGATGCAACTTCATTAGCTGCAATGGATTTAGCACAAGCTGACTCATTAACTAAAGTAAGTATAGAAAATGCTAGAAACTTTTTATCAATGAATATGAGTAATCTTAATAGTGAACAACAAGCTTATATGCTTGATTCACAACAAAGACAACAAAGAATGTTAAGTGATGTGTCAGTGGAAAATGCAGCAAGACAATTTAACTCTTCTAGTNATTTACAAACGCAACAGTTTGTTACTAGTCTTGCAGCTAACCTAGCACAATTTAATAGTCAGCAAGTTAATGCACTAGAGCAGTTTAACTCTTCTGAGACTAATAGAGTTGCAGCTATTAATGCAGGTAATGAGTTACAAGCTGAACAAATATTAGCTCAAATAAATACACAAATAAGTCAGTTTAATAGTCAACAAGATTTACAAGTTGAACAATTTAATACTGCTAATGCTCAAGCAGTTGAACAATCTAATATTGAATGGAGAAGAAAAGTTAATTTAGCTGATACTGCAGCTACTAATGCTGCTAACCAACAACAAGCAGCTTTTCAGTTTGACATGAATAAAACTGCATTATCGCAAGCTTGGCAGTCTTTACGTGATCAAGCTAACTTTGATTTTCAAGAATATCAAACTAATCAAGAAAGAAAAATTAGTGCTATTAATGCAATTCTAGGCAATGAAGCGTTTATGACTCAAGATAAATTTAATCAAAAACGTGATTCTTTTTTTAATATGCTTAATACTTTTAGTATGAGCATAAAAGATTTTAGAGATATTGGTTTTGTTGAATTAGCAGATGAAATAGCAACTGAAACAACTGAGGGAGAAGGATAAGACATGGGCTTTTTTAAAAAAATATTTAAACCTTTTAAAAAAATATTTAAAAAAATAGGCAAAGGAATTAAAAAAGCATTTAAAAAAATAGGCAAATGGTCTGGAAAGTTAGGTGTTTTTGGACAAATAGCTACAATGTTTATTCCTGGGTTAGGCCCAATGTTAGGTGGTTTATTTAAAGGACTAGGGCAAGGAGCATTAAAATTATTACAAGCAGGATTACAAGGTGGGCCATTAGCTAAAGGTGCTGCATGGTTAGTCGATACTGCACGAATAGTAGGGGGTAGACTTACTCAAGGGTTTTCTTCTTTAACTAAAGCAGCTACTGATTTTGTAGGAGGGACAGCTAAATTCTTAGCTAAAAAAATCCCAGGTAATCCTTTTGGGGTAGAAGGTATGACAGGTACTTATCAAGAATCTGTTTTAGATGTAGTAGGGAAAAATTTTACTGAGAATTTTCCTGGTGTAGAAAAAACTTTTAATGAACTAATGAAAGGCCCAGAAGGTAGATCTCAATTAATTGATACTAAACTAACTGAAATGAATACAGTTTCTTTAGGTGGTGTTGATATTGATACTAGAAAATTACCAGATTTTACAGCACAAGAAGCTGAACAAGAGTTAGCTAAAATTAATGAGGCATATTTAGAAAAAAATCCTGTATTTGGAAAGAATTCAGCAAATGCAATAGATACATACATTAAAAAATATACAGCCGAAAATTCTAAAAATCCTTTTGGAGATACTCTTAATTTTATTACTGATAATCCAGAGTATATGAATACTTTAGTGCAGAGCACTCCTGAACAAATGGCTGACTGGAATAAATTTATGTCTGGAGTTGAAGATGCTACTGATCCTTTTAAGAAAACATTAAAAACTACTTTAGGTAGTTTATTATCTCCTAAAAAAGCATTGGAGGATGCTCCTCAAAGAATGCTTGAATCATATACAACTAGTGCGCTAACAAATTTAGTAGGCGGTGGTGCTAAACAGCCAGAACAACCTGGGCCTAAAGCAACATTTGCTCCTATTGGTGCTTATTCAGCTATGTCTCAAAATCAACTTTTATCACAAAATGTGATGACTGCTGATCCATTTTTAATGGGTCAAAGTTTTGTTATTCCTGATGGAATTATTGGGGAAATGTCTACTGGACAACAAGGAGGATATTTTGGTAATTCATTTGCATTTCCTGGGGCAAATTTTGGATTTGCTTAGTAATTAATAGGTAAATATATGGCAACCTTAGATGAAGATTTTTATAAAATAGGAACCTCTTTTAGAAGACCTATTCCTGGTGAATCTCTTACACGTAGTCCTGAAGATAGATATGCTTGGGAGCAACCTCCTGCTATTACAGATCCTAGAGAAGCATCTAGATTTTTTTTAACAAAACTAACAGAACCAGAAGTATATAATTCTGTTTTAGATTCAGTTGAGCAAGGCATACCTTTAATGGATATTGCTCAAGTATTAATGTATCAGGCATTTGTAGATGGAATTATTAATCCTGATTTAATGATGACAATGGTAGAACAAATTGTTTACATGATTGCTGCATTAGCAGAAAGACAGGGTATAGATTTTATTATTCAAGAAGATGATGAAGAAGATATTAAAGAAGAACAAGATTTAGAATTATTAGCTAATAATGTTCCTGAAGAAATAACAGAGCAGGTAGAAGAAACAGCTTTACCAGAAAGAACTTCTTTATTAGCCAACACTCAACAACCTACACCTGAACAACCATCTTCTTTATTAGGAGCAACATAAATGGCAGAGCCAACTCAAGGTGAACTTTATTCTTTATTAGGAGAAGTAACTGCTTCTTCTTTTCAAAATAGAGCTGAAGAAGAAAGAAAATTAAGAAGAGATCTAAGAAAAGATCAAGTAAAAGCTATGTTGCTTCAACCTCTTATAGGTGCAGCAGCTACTACTGGAATTGAAGCACTTACAGATTTAGCAGGAAAAGCTTTTTTAAGTGATCAAGGACGCTCTTGGACTAATGTTGAAAATGGAAGAGCTATAACAAGTAGAATAGCAAAAGCTAGGCAGTTAAAAGAACAAGTTCAAAAAGAAATTGATTTTTATCAAACACCTGATGCTTACTCAAAAATGACAGATATAATTTATGAAGATGCTAAAAATCAGTATGCAAATTTAGATGAAGTAGATTTAAAACAATTAAAGTCAGCAATTAGTAGTAATAAAGAATTAGTTAAAGTTAATCTTGATTCACATATAGATAATTTAAATACTATATTAACGCAGTTACAAAAAACTCCTACAGATAAACAATTACAAACTCGTTTACCAAATAAAAAATATTATTATGGAAAAAACAAACTTTCTAAAATAGGTACTGAACTTCGTTACAAAGTGTTAGGGCAAGATATTGAGGAGTTTAGAGACAAAGCAAATTATTTTTATGTGACAGGGAGAGATGACCCTGAAAAAATTAATAAAAAAGGAATTGCTTATGCATTATTAAATAATGAAGCTTTTCAAAAATTTGAAAATAATGTTGAGCTTGCTTTATCTGGAGATGATGCTGCAATAGAACAAACTATTGCTGATTTAAAAGAACAACCACAATTAAAAATGCTTTTTGAAGCATTAGATAATTTATCTGAAATAGAAACACAAAACACTTTAAAAGCACATCAATTTTTTAGTTCTTTTGATAATCTTTATAATGCAGAAAGTGAAAGAGTAAGAAAAGAAGGTGGAGTTAATAGATATGCAAATACTCCTTTTTATAGAGCTTATCAAACTCCTGAGTGGGAAGCTGCTCAAAAACAAAGAGACTATAATGCAGCAACTAAAATAGTTTTAGATCAAGTTTTTGGTGGGCCAGATGGCAAAGGCACATTTAAAGATTTTCAAATTCAATCAAGAGCAAGTAGTTCTGCTATTCAAAAAGCAGAAGAATTTATTTTTAATAAATTAGATGATGTTAATCCTGACATTGCAAAAAATATTACTGCTCAAAAAAATTATGTAGCTCCTCTTTTAGAGGGAGCTTTTAAAGAAGCTGAAACACTTATTAAAAATTTTGCATTAAAAGAAAATTTCTTTGCTGAATTTTCAGAGTCAGAAATAAAAATAGGTATTAATAAATATGTTGCCTCTCGTCTTGAAAATGCAATTGTAAATGATCAATTTGAGTATCGCCCAATAATATTGGGGGATATGCCAATGGAAAATCAAGAAATTTTACTTAGAGCTTCTGTGCAAGCTGCTAGAGGTGATATAGAGTTACAAGCAAGAAGAAGTACAATTAGAAAAAATTTAGAAGATGAAATGGCTGCTATTTATGAAACATTAGATACTGATGATACTTTAACTTCTCCTACTGCAAAGAGACAAGCAGCTTTAGCAAAAGTAAATAATATTGTGACTAATTTTGCTACAGCAGTAAATGATGAAAATAATGTACTAACTCAAGAAGACTTAATTTTTTTCGAGGATGAACTTCTTAAAAAAGTATTATTAACAATTGATGATAAGTATCCTAAAGAGTTACCTCCAGATCCTTTGCCAGTAGATATTTCTGGAAGGCTACAACCTATTGAAACTACTATGTTAGGAGATTTTTTTGGTTCTCTTTTAAATAGACGATCTTCTTCTCAGACATTAAGGCAGGAAATGGGACAAACTTCAGAACAAAGTTCTGTTGTTCCTTCTCAATCTTCATTAATTTCAAAACCATTAAAGCTAGTTAATCCTAATGTCCCTGGTTTAGCTGCTGTTGTAAATAGCAGCATTCAGAATTTTAGTCCTAATAATATAAGTAATAATATAGTGGCTACTGTTATTGATATAGAAAGTGAAGCCTTTTCTACATTAGCAGGTAAAGCTACTGCACAAAGTGGACATGATGCTCATGGGCCAATGCAAGTAAAAACAGCTACAGCAGTGCAACCTGGCTATGGAGCTAAAACTGTTTTTGATGTTGCAGATGAATTAAACATTCCTTATGGCCCTAAATTAAAAGATGAAGCTCTTTCTCAAACAACTGCTAACTTTCAAGCAGGGCAAGTTAAACCTGTAACAGGTAGAGCAGGTGCTGAAGTAATCAGGTTATTACAGATTCCTGAAATTAATATTGGGTTAGGCACAAATCTTTTATCTATTTACTCTAATAGGTATCAAGGAGACATAGAAAAAATTCTTTTGGCCTACAATCAAGGAGCAAGTGTAGCTGATAACTTTACAGGAGATAGAAGTAAAATTCCTGCTGAAGGTAAGACTTATTTAGAACGAGCAGAAGAAAGAGGACTTTTTTAATATGACTGCACGTTTTGAAGAAGAACAAAAACTTATTGATAGTTTAGGAAAAGTTTTTGAGCCTGTTGAAATAGAAAGCCCTTCTCCAGAAGATGCGCCTATTTCTAGACAACTTTCTTATGGCTTTAATCAAGGAACTATGTCTCCAGGCAATTTCGTAAGAGTTATAAAATCTGGATTTGACACTATAACTAAATCAGGAGATTTTGAACTACACTCAAAACTTAATGAAATAGGCAGACAGTTAGATATACAAGAAAAATATCCTGAATTTGTTGGAATAACTCCTGACAAATTTACTACTGCAATAACAATAGGAGAGGCTAGTAATTATGTTCTTGATCCTGTTAATTTAGCTTATGCTGTTTTACCAGGAGGGATAGCTGCTAGAGCAGGTCAATTTGCACTTTATGAAGGAAGTCTTGAAGCACTACGTCAAACAGCTACAGAAGGAAAAGTAACTGATCCTATTGCTATTGGAATTACTTCTGCTATTGGTGGAGGAGCTTCTTTAGGATTAGATGTAGCATTTAAAGGGTTTTCTAAAAAAGCTAAAGACTTAGTTGAAGAATCTTCAGAAAATATAAATAAATCTTCTACAAGTCCACCAAGAACTACACCTAAAATTACTACTACTACTACTACTCAAGAAAATATAGCTCCTGTAGTTACACAAGCTGATCATGTAAGGGCGTGGTGGAAAAAATCATTACAAGGACAACAAACAACACTTTCTCAACTTAGACAACGTGCTATAGATGGAGAAAATATTCCACAAGCAGATTTTGTTAAAGCATTTTGGAAAGCATCAGGGGCTGAAAAAGGAAAAATAAATGTAGATCCTGTGTTATCTCCTGTAGAAGTAAAAACTATTCAAGAATCAGTAGCTTCTTTAAAAACTCCTGCAAAAAAACTTTCTTTTGACGAATTAAATTTTCAAGAAAGACTTATTCAAATTTCTAGAGTTGATAATATTCTTAAAAAATTAAATAACAGATTAAATAAACCTTATTTTAATCAGTCTAAAGTTAATTTAAAAATAGCAGAAGTTACTTCCTATAAAAACAAACTTCAAAAAAATATAGATGAGGACACAATAAATTTAGCTAAAAATAAAGCTGATGCTGTAGCTGATACTTTAGAAGATTTAGCTAGTAAAAATAAATTAAATGATAATATTTTTGCAGCACTTATGGCTGAAGCTGTTAGACCTGTAGTAGGAGCTGCAGGTGGAGGTGTTATAGGCAATATGTTTGATGATGATGCAGATCATAATTGGATGTATTGGGGATTAGCTACAGGTGCAGGATTTGGACAACTAAGTAAAAGACTTAATAAATCATCAGCCTTAACAGATATTCAAAAGTCTAATGGGGACTTAGTTATTAATGAAGCGTATCACTCCCTAGCAGGGAGAGTTATGGCTAAATTAAAAATTATGACTGCTTCTACGCAAGCTACTAAGATGGATGCTGCTGGAGGTTGGGCTAAAGTAATAGGTAATAAATTATTTAGTCGTATTGCAGCAGGAGATGCTTATTCTCTTGAAGCAAAAGTTCAAAGGCTACATTCTGATTTCTTTTCTGCTTTAAATTCTATTGTTGCTTTACCTCAAGCAAAAAATATTTTGCAACAAGTAGGGAGTATAACAGAAAAAAGTGTTCTCCAGATGAATGAAGCTAATAGAACAGTTAATACTATTGCTGGAGAAGTAATGAGAGGGTTTATAGATATAAATTCTCTTAAAGCTGGTTACAAAGGATTAGCAGGAGACTTAACACCAGTAACAGATGAGCAATTAGAAATTATTAAAAAAGCAGTTCCTAGCTATACAGAACAGTTAAATTATGTAAAAGGCTTAGTAGAAGAAGCAGGTATTCCTTTTAAAGATTTAGGCGAAGACTATGGGCTTCCTCAACTATGGAATATTGAAAAAGCAGGAGATGAGTATTTTGCTTTTGTTAAAGATCTAGAAACAGCAATAGAAATACAAAAAAATAATGGTGGTAAAGGATTAAATGCAGATAACTTTGCTACTAATGTAACTACAAAACCTGCTTTTAGAGATACTCCTGATTCAAGACGAAGTGATTTTTTTAATAGAGATCCTGAAACAGGGCTTATTACTTTTAGAAAAGAAGCTGTTTATTTTGAAAATACTAGACAGTTAACTGATAAAGATGCTGTTAAATTTTTAGCAGAAAAAGGTTGGCTAAAATTAGATGCTCAAGAAGTATTAACAGAGTATGGGTTACAAACAATTAAAGTAGCAGAATTTGCTAAAACATTTGGGCCTAATGGAGAGGTTATTAATCTTGCTTTTAATAGAACTAGAGATGCTTTTAAAAAAGCTGCTGCTAATTTAAGTCCTAATGAAGCTAGAAAAATAGCGTCTGAAAGAGAAAATTATGAGGATTTAATTGTTAATGGTATTGAAGCTTTTTGGGGAAGATATGGTAGACCTTTACAAGGAGAAATAGGACAAACAGCAACTACTTCTATAAGAACTCTACAAGCACTAGCTAATATGAAATACTTAACAACTGTTAGTATTGCTAACCTTCCTGATTTATTACAGCCATTTATTAATAGTGATTTTGGTATAGCAGCTAAAGTTATAATGCAAAGACCTTCTAAAAGATTTGCCCAGCAAGGTAATTTTAAATATGACAATACTTGGGAAAGAGAGCTATTAAATTTTAGTTCTGGAGGCATGATTGAATCTAGAGGGCAAGCCTTTCTTGCTAATACCCAGGATATATTTTTTAAAGTGGTAGGCTTAAAAACTGTTACTAATGCTTCTAGAAATTTTGCTTATGATGTAGGTGTAAATAGAGCTTATAAATTAGCTAAAAAAGCAAGTCTTAGTAAGTCTGAATTATTAGAACTTAAAAGTATGGGGCTAACTAAAGAAAATCTTGAAGTTATAAGGCAACATAAAACTGTTGACGAAGCCTTTGCAGATGCTTCAGGAGCTAATGTTTTTCTTGATATAGCAGGAAGACAATCTGCAGATAGAGATGCAATTATACCTTTAGTAGGTAACAGGTTGTTATTTACTCAACATCATAATCCTTTTATTAGATCTATGGGGCAGTTTTTATCTTGGACAATGGCTAAATCTGCTCAACTTAATAGAATACTAACAAGAGTAGAAGATGGAGATACTAGATTAGCATTGAAAATGTTAGCTACTGTTCCTGTGTATGGGGCTTTGAGAGAGATAAAAGGATTCTTAAATCCTAGTGCTCCAAAAGATGCTTATGAAGATGAGGATTATATTGATAAAGCTTTTAGAGGATTGCGTTTGTCAGGCCAAGCTAACAATTGGGCAATAGATAAAATTGCTGAATCAATGAAATATAATATATCTTCTAGAGATAACTTCACTGGTGGTTTTTCGCCAGCTATGGGTTATATGGAAGAATCTGTTAAGACTATAGCAAGAGCTTTAGGGGAAGAGGATTTAGAAGATGCTGCTCGAAAAGTAGGAGAAACAGTTCCTATAGTGTCTCAAGCGTTAGATGTAGCAGAAAAATTTGCAGTAGGTGGTGAAGTAGATGTGCCTAAAGCAGCACCAGAGCCTGATGAAAGAATAGATAAGATGACAGGGCTACCTTACAACATTCAAGCAGGTATACCTTTTAGAGATGAAGAAGATCCTATTAAAAGATTAGGCTTGGCAGGAGGAGGAAGAACAACCTCTGATCCTATGCAACGATTAGGTTTTGTAGGAGGTGGTTTTTCTAAGATAGGAAAAGCTTTGTTTAAAACAGTAGGAGAAGATTTAGGAAATACATTTGAGAGCGCATCAGCTAAAAAATTAGCCGCTCTAACGCCTGATGGAAGCGTAGATGATGTAGCTAAGAGTTTACAAATTAAAACTATGTCTAAATAGGTGGTTTAGTGTGAACAAACGTAATGTTTTTGAACAGCTAAAGATTGATGAAGGCATCATCTATGAATGCTATATGTGTTCTGAGAATGTTCTTACGTTTGGTATAGGGCATAAGATATTAGAAGATGACCCTGAGTATGGTAAGCCTGTAGGCACTCCTGTTAATCAAGATAGAGTATGGGAAGTCTTCCAAAAAGATCTAGACACTGCTATCAGTGAATGTGAAGTAATGTTTGGTAAGTACACTTGGTATGGCTTTCCTGATGAAGTCCAAGAAGTTTGTGTCAATATGATGTTTAATCTAGGAAGACCTAGATACAGTAAGTTTCGTAAACACATAGCTGCTCTCAAAGACTATGATTGGGCTTTAGCAGGTGCTGAAGCTAGAGATAGTCGGTGGCATACACAAGTGGGAGATAGGGCTGAACGTCTTTGTAAAAGACTAGAGGCTCTAGCTAGTTAGATAGTTGTTTGCTGAACTTGCAGCAATAGGTAGTGCTTTATCTACTATAAACAGTCTAGTTTCTCAGTATAAAGAGACTAAGGCTAATGCCCAGGATGCTGCTAGGCTTCTAGGTAAGTTCAGTGAAACCTCTGCAAAGTTAGACAAGTGGGAAAAGAAGACCAAACTCAAACGTCCTCTGACTCCTAAAGAAGCGATGGATCTTAGTATCCAACGCAGAAAAATCAAAAATACAGAAACACAAATTAAAGATATTTGCCTAATGTCAGGGTGTATTGACATATGGCAAGATGCCCAGAGGATAAGGGCGCAAAGTGAGAAGGAGCACCAGCAATATTTAAAGACAGTACATATCAAACGACAAAAAAGAAGGAAGAAGATACGACAGATCAGCATCGTTGTTCTTATAGTAGTATTTACAATAACCCTGGGTGTTACTGGATATGGCTCTAAATGGTTATATGAACAATATAAGATTCAAGAAGCCAAGCAAGAATTAAAACAAAAACGTANAATANTAAGAAANATACGTGAATGTGGTAGGCAACAGTGTTAGTGCTTGCTTTTGTATTAGTGGTTATTGTAGATGACAATGTAGTATCAGATAATAAGATGTTATTTAAGAGCATATATCGCTGTAATATATTTAGTAGAGCGATAGAGATGGGTAAAACAAGTGCGTATGACAGACCTAGCTACCCTCAGCAAAATATTACCGCATATTGTATCCCTAAGAGAGTATCTGAAAACGAGGTCTTCTACGACTAGGAGTAGTTATATGTGGCAGGTCAGTGCAGTATTACTAGTAGGATTAACTGCAGTATCAGGGGCTTTTAAATTATATTATGATAAAGCAGAAGCTCAGAAAGAAGCGATAGCTGTACAGTTACGACAGTCTGCAGACAATCAAGCATTGCTAGAGAACAGTATTGCTGATCTTAATAACCAGGTTTTACAGGCTGAACAGGATAAAGAAGAAGCATTTAAAAGGATTACTGCACTACAAGAAGCTAATGCAGAGGCTAGAGAAGAAGTAGATAATTTAAAAAGTAAGTTCGATAAACACAATATGAATGTACTTAGTTTAAGAAAGCCTAAATTAATTGAGAACATTATTAATCGTGGTACAAAAGAGGTTCTAAATGAACTTGAGAATATTACTAATCCTGCTTCTAGCAACATGTAATGGTTGTACTTTACTAGGGAATGATCCCTACGTCCCTGAAGTAAAACCAGTAGAGGTGGTTACTATTACTAAACCTGCTGCTGTGTACCATCCTCCCCTTCCTAATAAAGTAAATACTAAACCTGTAGAATGGACAGTGCTTACCCCTGCTATTATGAGTGAGTACCTTACTGACTTAGAAAAGGGAGAAGCTCCTACTAATGTGTACTATGGTATCAGTCCTACAGGGTATGAAAATTTATCTGTAAATATGGCAGAATTAAAAAGATATATTAGACAGGTGTTATCTATTGTTGATTATTATCAAAAACTAGATAAACAGGAGGATGCTGATGCCAGCAAAAAAGAAGAAAAAGAGTAAGTCTAGAGTTAATGAAGCAGGTAACTATACCAAACCCACCATGCGTAAAAACCTATTTAATAAGATTAAAGCAGGTTCAAAGGGTGGTAGAGCCTGGACAGTGGAGTGCTAGAAAAGCTCAGATGTTAGCCAANCAATACAAAGATAAAGGNGGAGGCTANANGTAATAATGGCTGATCCTAAGAAAGGTACTGGCAAAAAACCTAAAGGCTCTGGGAGAAGGCTATATACTGATGAGAATCCTAAAGATACAGTCAGTATTAAATATGCTACTGTAAAGGATGCTAGAGATACAGTACGCAAAGTTAAGAATATTAAAAAGCCTTTTGCTAGAAAGATACAGATCCTTACTGTATTAGAACAGAGAGCTAAGGTAGCAGGTAAAAAAGAACAGGCTGCTATAGCAAAAAGAGGTAAAGAAGCATTAAGAAGGAAAAGAAATAATGGCTCTTAAAAAATCTCAAAAGTCTTTGAAAGATTGGACTAAACAAAAGTGGCGTACTAAGTCAGGAAAACCCTCTGCTAAAACAGGTGAAAGATACCTTCCTGAAAAAGCAATCAAAGCATTAAGTGCAAAAGAGTATGCAGCTACCACCAGGAAGAAGCGAGAGGATACTAAAAAAGGTAAACAACATTCTAAACAGCCTAAAAAGATAGCAAGAAAGACTAGAGCTTATAGGAAAAAATAATGTCACACGAAGATAGAAAGAAAGCTATGCTAAAAAAGTATAGGCTAAAAGGAGTAAACAAACCTAAAAGAACTCCTAATCATAAAACTAAATCACATATGGTCTTAGCCCAGGATGGACATAAGCTAAAGTTGATACGTTTTGGACAGCAAGGAGTTAGAGGAGCAGGTAAGAATCCTAAAACTGCGAAAGACAAAGCCAGGAAAAAGTCTTACTATGCTAGGCACAATGCACAGGATGCTAACCCATCCAAGATGAGTGCTCGTTATTGGGCACATAAAACTAAATGGTAATGTAATGAGAGGAAAAAAGAAAAAAGAAAAGTATGTATGTAAGTTCTGTTTATGTGATGACAGAGAAAAATTTACTCCTGGTACTTTGTATGAATGTAGAAGTTGTAGAGCAAAAAGATCAAAAGATGTTAATTTTGAAAAGTTTTCTGCTGCAATGAGGAATCAAAAACTTGCTTACAAATACTGGAAAGCCATAGCCTAAATAGAGTATCATTATAAATGGTTGACATTTTAACCAATCCCCTTTTAGGCTAACCTAGTGCTGCAACATTGGGTTAGCCTTTTTATTAGCGAGACTAAAAGATGACTACAACTTTGTATCTAATAACTGTAGCTAATTGGTATGCATTTAGTAACTTTGAAGGCACAGATCAAATTAATAAATGTGGCTTATTAAAAAAGTATTTAGAGCATACCTATAGTGTTAAAGCTACCTGTGTGACTACAAAGAATAGTGAACTACTAAAAGATAAGATTGTTATTTATCCTCGTAAGCCTCATTCTTCTCAGTCGTAGGATCATCAGCAATAAACCTACCTTTTTTATTTCTGGCTCTTTTTCTTTTAATCTTGGTGACTTTATCTTTAGTTTGAGTAGCTACCTCTTCTGCTCCTTCCACTACAATATTTTTTACTTCTGTAGCAGGAACAGCAAAGAACTCTTTTAACCAGTTTAAAATTTTCATATTGATCTCCTTTACATTAGATTATGTTAGACCCACACATGGGTTTTCTTACTGCCATCATACTTAACAGCATGACCTTCTCTGATTAGGATTTGACATATATTATCGTTTTCTTCTTCTGTGTATAAATTAGCAAGAAGTCTGCCATACTTATCTAGCTTTCCTTTGTTAAGAGATTCAACATAAACTTTTTTACCACATAGTTTTTTCATTCTTGCTTTGGCAGCTAACCCTAGTTTCTTTTCCATTTTGTTACGTGTTCTAGACTCAGGAGTGTCAATACCATTAGCTCTAATCCTGACCTTTCTAAACACACCAAAGGATAAATCAAGTAACACATCTACTGTGTCACCATCTACCACNCGTAACACTTCAGACAGATAAATGTATTCCTGGGATATATTTTTTCTACCCATGTTCATTCTCTTTATGTAAAGTTTCTATGAGTTTATCTTGATACCAGTTAGCTTTTTGTAGATCTTCTACACCATTCTTATCTCTAAATCGCCAGTTGTATTTAAAGATATTGCCACGTAGATAACCTATCCACTCCTCTTTTGTAAGCATAGCTTCCATCGCTTCAATACAAGCAATGTTTCCTTTGTTATAGTGCAAAGGATAATTAACGAGATCTTCTGTTTGTTTATCATTCATAATAGTAATGTTATAAGCCTCATCCCATGCAGAAGGGGGTACATCATTCAATCGCTTCTTCAAGTTGCTCATATGCTCTCCAGTTCTCAGGTAAAGTATCAGATGTATACCACTTAAAATTATTCTTATCTGCCCACTCAGCATGACTTCTTTTAGAGCCATCCTTTCTTTTTTGAGCAAAAGGCATAGGAAGTGTGGGATCAGCAAATACAAAAACTAATTCAGTATTAGGAGGTAAAGTTTTTCTTATCCAAACATATTTAATATATTCAGAGTGATCCCAAAATCTTCCTTTTGCTTCAATGATAATTTTCTTCTTACCAAACCACTTAACAAAATCTGGTTCGTACTTGTGTTCAATAACGTAATCAACAGGATCACCATGATGCTGCCAATCTTGTAACACTGTCTGATGTAATACTCTTTCAAATGTAGAGTCATAACCTCCTTTAGATCTTCTAAGATCAGCAGGACGTTTATTTCTTTTCTTTCTCATTTAGCCTCTACCTGTTTGAGCACAGTATTCTTTTACATCTTGTAGTGTAATGGCATCAAGAGGTTTAGTTTTTAGCATTCTTTTTAAGATAGATTTCATGCCCTTAGAGGACATTGCAATCGCGTAATGATAGGATTTATTAGTAGCATACTCTGCTTTTACAACAGAATTCTTAGTAACTTTAGCTGCTTCTTCATCTGATAACTGCTCTTTCAGTAGAGCCATACAGAAAGTTTCTACTTTAGCATTTATTTTTTTCATATTTTTTGCATTCATTAAGCAACCTCATCTACTTTAGGTAACACAGCAACCCTAGTTAAATACTTCAGACCATTAGCATATTTAAATACTCTCAGTCCTACACCTCCATTACTATCCTGCCAACAAGTGTGCTTATGTGGACAGTATACACAGTTAGTATCTAGTTTCATGTTACCTGATTTGCCCTCAGGCACTGGTGGATAGCAGATGTCAGGGGGATTGTCTTGCTGCAATACTTGTTTAATCTGCTCGATCTTATATCTTGCATTAGGTTTAACTAACTCTCCTGGCTCATAAGAAGTTAGTTCTCCTGTTTCTTTATTGATAGCAATGAATCCCCCTTTGGAAGAGTCTTCAGCAGTTTCATAGGCAGCAAGCTGCATTAGATAACCAAAAGAATCTTTCTCATGTAATGAATTATCAGCAAACTTTTTAAATCCAAAGTTAGAAGCAGTCTTAATATCAACTACTTCACCATCAATCTTACAATCAATATGGCCTTTAACACCATCTAGACTCACTTCTTTCTGTTCATCACTGACTTTACGATCAGTCATCCTAACAAACATTAATACTATCTCTTCTAACAGATGACCATATAAAAACTTAATGAATGTTTGAGGAGGGATTCTAGAAGCTGTGCCACTTTCTTTACTGTCAAACCAAAGCTGACGTAAAGGTTTACCAATGTTAGACATTCTGACAGTAAACTTAGTAGAAGGTTGAGGACTAGCCCACTGTTTAATTACCTCTTTAATAGCCTCTCCTGTTTTCTCTATAGTCTCCTCTGATAAATCAATATCACCATCATTTAATTTATCTAGTTTAGAATAGATATCTTTTATAATTAGACTATCCATATTAGTGTGTCTCACTCCAGTTATTACCTACGTTGTATTCGCCAGTAAGTGGACAGCGTAGTTCTAAGGACTGTCCTGCTTCTGCAATAGCCTGGACTCCCATCTTACCTACTTGATTAGCAATACTGGCCTCAGTTTCTATCTGCCATTCATCATGGACATTAGCAACAAAGTGCGTGTCATAAGGTTCTAATTTATGATTGAGAATCACTAGTGCCTCTTTCATTACAATAGCACCTGCACTCTGCAACAAGGTATTTAAAGCAGAGTGTTCGCTACGCACATTAAGCTTTCTNCCATCGAGTCCTTTCAAGTAGTTGTTTGTTTGAACTGCTCTTGATACTCGATTTCTAAGCTTCGCAAATGCAGGGAGATTATCGAAGAAAGATTTTCTAAGTCGAGCACCAGTGTCTTTGTTTCCTCCAGCCACGCTTCCAAGCTTTTCATCTCCTGCCCCGTATAAGAGTGCATAGATGAATGTTTTTGCCTGATCTCTAGATTTAAGTCCTGCAAGGTGTTGGTTAGCTGTGTGTATGTCTCCTGATATGATTTCATTTGTGTAGTCCTTATCACCCATGTAGTGAGCTAACATGCGTAACTCAAGTCCTGAAGCATCAATGCCTACTAATTTACAGTTGTCAGGTACACGCCAACAAGCTCTGAAAGCTCTGCCATAAGGACTATGAACACTAGGAACCTGTGCCATATTAGGTTTCCTGTGAGTCATGCGTCCTGTAACAGTCCCATTATGTATGACATGGCTGTGTACCCTGAAGCTAGAGCAGTCAGCCTCTTCTATCCAAGAGTTAAGCTGTCCTATGCGTTTCTCTAGGAGAAAGTAATGTTGGATCAGCTTGGCCTCTGGGATATCAGTAACAGTCTCTAACACCTTCTCATTAAGCATGGGCCTACCTTTATCAGTAAACTTAGTAGGCTTCCAGCCAAACTCCTGTAAGTATTCAATGAGCTGTACCCTGGATGAAACTAAAACTTCTTTTACTTTAGTTCTAGTAATGTAATCTGAAGTAGTTTGCTTCATCTCTACTAGTTCATCTGTAGTCAGCCTAGTGCCTTCGCCATGCTCTGTAACTGCATTCCTGGCAATGCTGCCATCCTTCTTAAACTTAGGATACAGTTTTGTGGTGATGATCTTAGGCTTGAAGGTTTCCTTGATACTCTTCTCAGTGGCAATCATGTCACGCTGTAACTCAGCCTGGATCTTAGACGCTTTCTCAAAGTCCAGTAAGAAACCCTGTCTTTCTTGAGCACCTAGTATCTCAGCAACATTATGTTCAAGATCAATACATCTTTTACTGTAGCCTCTAGATTCAAGGCGTAGCTCATGGAAGACCTTAGTATTCAACTTCACATCTTGAATACAATACTTCATCATCTGTGCTGAATAACGATAATAGTCGTCAAAATCTATCTTAGGGAAATGTAAGACTCTTCCCCAATCACCTAGCTTATGACCTGTCTTGCGATCAGGATTAAACAGACGAGAAAGAACTAAGGTATCTAATATCTCCTTACCCTTTGCAAAGTCAGGTTCATTCATTATCTTTCTGACACAGGGGATATCAAAAGTAAGGATGTTATGACCTATCAAAGTATCAGCAGTGTTTAGTAAGGTGATAGCATCAGGCAGCTCATTAGGGCCAAAGCTGAATAGCTCTTCAGTATCTGCGTTCTGAACTACAATACACCAGATTCTAGTGTACTTAACACCATCAGTCTCAACATCAAATACAAACCTAGTCATATTGAAGACTCCTCACCTGCTAACTCAATATCACCATTGTCTACTTCATTCAGGCGACCTGTTACAGGTTCATAGATAATATGCCCTGCCACACCTGTTTCACCAGTGTAACGATTCTTGAGCACCTTTAGCCTGGTAGTCCTGGCCTCTATCTCATCGTCAGCTTGTTGATTTCTCTCTAATGCAATAACAGAGTCAGCAATCTGAGCAATCACATGAGAGCCTCGCATATGATTTAAAGCAACCTCAGCTCCATTCTCATGGCCCTTGTTACCATCAAGTCTTCTAAGATGCGAGACAGTAATGATAGCAATGTTAAGCTCTTCACATAGGTCACGAAACTTATGCATAATCTTATTGATCTCTACAGTTTCATTCTCACCACCTGATGCACTGATCATGTGGATATGATCAATAAATATCCATTTACATCCTGACCCTGCTGACATGAACTTAACTCTATCTGCAATAGCATTGAGATTATTCTCACCAAAGTGTTCATAAACCCATACTCTGTTTTTATTAGTTCCTTCAAACAAAGCATCATGCCATTCAGATAGTCGCTCTTTACTGTAAATCTCTCGTACACTATCTTGAGATAGCTTTTCATTGGCCTCAATAGACATCAAGCCATCGATAGTGCGCTCGTAACTTTCTTCAAGCATCACAACACCAATGTTATCGTCAGTGGTTTTTAGTAGCCAATGTTGTAGCTCTCGACATACTGCACTCTTACCTAACCCTGTACCAGCAGTGATTACAGTAATCTCGCCCTGTCTAAGTCCCTCTAGTTTTCTATTCATACCCTGCCAAGGGAAAGGGATGGAGAGCTTTTTAGGTCTATCTAAATAGCGATCTTTTTGATCACTAACAGAGACTAGTCCACTAGGTGTATAGGTTTTTGCACCAAACCAAGCATCCTTAAACTCCTGTTGTTTACCTGCCATGAGCATTTCATTAACGTCATTGTATTCAGCAGGTAAGGTGACAATCTTGGTCTTGCCTGTCTTGAGGAGTCGAGCTACTTTCTCTGTAGCTTTTCTGCCTGGCTCATCCATGTCAAAGCACAGCACTACATTGTCAAAAGAATATAGGTACTCTAGATTGTTTCTTACAGCACGTTCAGCTTCTGAAGAGGACTTTACGCCTAACGCAGCAAAATTAGTGTTTGAATTGTTGAGCATTTGATAACCAGACATGGTATCAATCTCACCTTCAAACAAAGTTACAAACTTTTGCTTGCTTTCAAAGAGCTGCTTACCAAAGAAATCTACTTTACTTGCACCATCAGTCCAACGAAAAGCACCAGATTCATTATTCCTTTTTGCTATAACATCTCTGATTTTTATAACTTCAGTATCACCACTGTAGTAAGGGTAGTGATGTTTAATATCATTACCATTCTCATCTACAACTACTCTGACGTTATATTTCTTAACAGTAGCAAGACTTAAACACCTGGACTCAATGGCTCGAAGCTCTCCTCCTGATGCCCTTACACTTACAGGGGCAGTGGAGGGGCTACTCTTACCAATAGGTACATAGTCTTGATCTTGAGTAGCTCTTTGATATTCAGCAGGACTCCATATCTTATCGCAGGAAAAGCACTTAGCACTGCCATTTTTGAATACGCTTAGAGCATCACTACTACCACAATCAGGATCAATACAGGGTTGATGTGTCAGTTTATAATTATTCTCACTCATACTAGTTTTCCTTAGTTGTTCATTGTTGATCTGGTTGTACAAGAGCCTCCTCACTAACATACTCATTGAGCTTTGTAGCAAAGCCATTGTAAGCCTCAGTGAGTATGGTTAGTTGTTTCTTATGTATCTCTGCTTCACCCTTAGTCGAGACTAAAAGATGAAACAATGACTGTGCTTCAGGTGGCAGCTTGGCTACATCATATTGTTTATTGTTTAGTTCATATGTGTTCACAGGTACTCTCCTATTCCTCTAAAATAAAGCTTCATCGATAGTAATCTCATTGCTGTCTGAGCTTTTTGCCAGTTCAACAATTTTCACTACTTCTAGAATAGGTCTTTTGTACTTTGTGGTTTTGCCATAGGTAGCTTCAGACCATTGCACCTTTATCTTACTGCGATTCTCAATGCGATCAGTAAAAGGCTGCTGCTCATTATCAACAACAATAGGTGCTGAGTTATTGGAACCATCCTTCAACAGTGCATAACGCATGAATGTGATTACAGGCTTACCTTGCGAATAATCATTTTTAACATGGCCCCCTGTATTCAGACGCATACCAGCATTAAAGCCTGCCTCCTTGAAGGCATCGTACACCTCTTGCTCTACAGCCACATTGATTTCCCACTGATAGCGTCCTGTGCCTGGGGCTTGAGATTCATTGTAATCGGGCACAGCATCAAAAACTTTTGCATACCAGCTTTCCCCTTCAATCACATTGGTTAATTTATACATCTAGTTCTCCTTGTTGATTACTTAGTGTTTGAAATTCTTCTACTAAATCATAGCCTGTATGATTGATTCCTTGCCCAAAGATAACCTCGACATAAGCAGCATTGTCTTTACTAGCAATGACATTACATCTCAATTTATCTCTGTACATCTCTTCACCATACACAGCAGTGAATCTATCCCAATCTCGTTTAGTAAGCTTTACCACTCTTGGCCTCCTTCTGTAAGCGATTAATGAATAAAGGAAAGCATGAGTAGATAAACCTTTCATTAAATTTGAATTTGGAATTCACACTTTGCTGATACTTCTGTCTCGCTACTACAAAATCTACAAAAGACTCCATGACATCATCATCTGGCACTTCAGTTTGTAGCCCTGTAGAAAATGCAAGGACAAAGGTATCTTCAATGAGCTGACGCTCTTTAATATAAGACATGATTATTACCTCAGATTAAGCAGCTTTCAGGAGCTTACAGGCTTTCCTGATACTCTCTCGCCTATCGATGCGAGTAGAAGCAATGTTCTCGATGCTACTCTTAGTGTTCCCCTCAGCATGGGTACTCCAATGAGTCATGGCATTGTAGACAGCCCACTCGTTAGCTCCCAATGCAGGGACTTCTTTGTTGATGTATTGATTCCACAAGAATTTAATATCTTTAGTTCTACCATTCAACCAAGTTTTAGAACTAAAGATCTCTTGTAAGCTCATGGTAGGATCTACTTTGAACTTAGATGCCTTGGCAAATATCTTGAACGCTTCCATATCACTAATAGATTGTTCCTTCCAAGCTGCCCATCTCTCTTTCTCTCTATCTAGAGTAGAAATGCACTTAGCGATCTTAGTTGCACCATGCACAGGATTTAAACTCATAGTGTGCTTTGCTGTATAGGTAGCCCAACGATCTAGCAATACTTGACCATTAGTGCAAGCCATTCTGATTACCCCTGCCTCAATGGTAAAAGGCCAGGAACCATCATAACTATTCCTATGTAAGATTTGAGGGATATTCTCTTCACCATTACCCATGTCAAAAGCATGAGCAGGAAGATCATAAGAAGTTAAGTAACGTCCACCATCATGTGATTCAGAATAACGTCTAGTAATACCAGTGAGATCAAGACCAGAATTAACTAACATCTCCTCAACAATGTTTACACATTCTGTAGGTTGATATTCTAGTTTGTACTTGCTACCAACAACATTAATTAATTTATTATTTTGTTTGTTGTAGATAACTCTTTTGGTATCTGAACACTCTAGTTGATTAGGAGTTTCGTAAAGGACAGGTGCTTCACNATAGACAGGAACAGTATCAGGTAGACTACCTAAANTTTCTATGTNTTTTCTAGCATTTATTCTAGGGGATTGTAAAACATGTATATTATTGTTCATTTGTTTTCCTCGTTTTCTTTTGTTTAATTAAAATCAGTAAAAATAAAAATTACTGCTATTTAAAATATGTAAACTATTGTACACATTGAAGTCTAGTAAAGTACAACATGTAAGCTAGTTTCCATATTATCTTCACCTTTATCACTAAAAGTGGAAGAATTCTGTAGATTATGGAGACATAATGTAGGGATTAACATAATTCTGAGCTATGAAACAGGGATTACTACCCTAGTTAGCCTTACTCACATGCATTATGTTTGAAGATGTCCCTACTCACCTTGGTTTCACAAGGCTAACGAAGTTAAGGATACTCGATTAGCTCTACTTTGTGATAGCTAATTTGCTCCAGGCTACCCTCAGCTAGTAGAGTAATAATTGGTTCTATGTTATGAAACATCTTGTTGTTTTTCATACCATAGATAGTCAAGGAATCCTCCACATCTTGACGATACGCAGTGTAATTCGTCTGAGACTCCACCAGATTACCCTGGACACTAATTGTCAGTGGCACAAGGAATGGTATACCCTCAGATGTTTTAAGCACACAGACGATCTTACGTGGTCTATCCATAGTTAATCCTCCTCTACAACTAGACGCATATCCTGTGTATTCTTAATTGATATAAGATCTATATCAGTTGAATCGACTATCAAATCGCATAAGATATCTAGTGGTGATAATTTTCCTCCAAGATCATCAGATGCAATGATAATTGTTACTTGCTGGAATTTTTTATCCATAAGTGTTCTCCTTTAAGCTACTCTAGCTATTAAATTATTGATATTATTAGTAGAGGCAGATGCCCCATGTATGTTGATGCGAATGCTCGACTTACGAGCCACACCTCCTGAACATGCCATACAGGTAGCACAGTTAAGTTTCTTACCTGCTTCTGCACTTGCAGGACATGTAACTTCTTTGCCAATAACAGGATCATTAGTATCTGTTACTACTCTGAAGTATCTTCTACCTAAAGCTTTCACCTGTAATGCTTGCTCCTCACTNTCTACTGAGGCCATGCAATACTTCAGATACTCTGGATGCTTCTGCCATTGGTGGGTGTACCCTGTATTAGATAAGCACTCAGCACTTACCTTATCCCAGACTTCTATAGGCACAGCAGCAGGATCACCATAAGTACCAAAGCGTACCTTTTTACCTTCTAGTAGACCTGTACCATAGGGAAAGGGAGCATAGTTACCACGCTCAAAACAGTCATATATCTGTTTAGGACTTTGCCCCAGGTTTACATAACATGTTCTGCCTTTTAACCCTGTAGCAGTCATTACTCCTCTGTGAGGACAATCACCACAGATAGATACATCTAGTCCTGATTGTGATGCTGTGACAGGGGATACTTCGGACAGTAGGATAGTAGTCTGAATCATGTTACCTGTTTTAGAGTTCTGACTTTTTGTATCAAATCCAGTAGCGACTACTACAATTTCTACACCATCTAATACTGATGGGCCTTGATATAAGATATAGCCATTTTTATTCATAGCTTTGTTGTTCCTTTGTTGGTCTAGTTTTTAGAGTTGAAATCCTTGTATGCTTGTCCTATGTCACTGAACACGTTACGCAATAGCTGAGAGGGTGACAGTGGTTCATCCTCCTCATCCTCTATAAGTTGTTGATTAGTATCTAAATTTTGGATGTACTCTCGATGCTCCTCCAGTGTTTGGAAAGTGATTCGTTTAATCTGTCGCTCATCTTTTGAGTGATTGATGATTAGTACAACTTGTTTTGGATATGTCATCGTTACAAATCTCCTGCTAGTTCTTGTAAATGATCCCTTGCTTGGTCATACAATTTAGCTACTTGGTCACCTAAGATATCAACAGATCGTTTAGTATGATGTATTGGTATCCACTCGTCAGTTACGGGGTCACGACGATCATCATCGTCTAGCTTGTAGGCATACCAGTGCAAGCCATACAAGCCCTCCTCATCAGCTTCATAGTCCCAGGATATCGCACCCTCAAAAGATGCGGAGCAATTGCACTCTACAGAGGTGAAGAGTGGAATACCTAGTGCTTTTAAGTCTGCTATGCTAAAAGTTACTCTGGTTTCAAATGATTCTTTTATAGTCATTATTTTCATGCTTAATTTCCAAAATTATCATGGTATTTTTCAAGAACTTCAGCTGTATACCTATAGTCTTGACCTACTGAGAGGTCAGTGCTGTTAGCATCGTAACGTAGATCACTAAGGGTATCGTCAATATATTCCTCAAAGTCCCTAGCAATCCTTGTTAGATCTTTTTCTATGTAAGCTAATAGGTTTTCTTTCTCTAGAAACTGAGCTTTCTGATAGCACAGTTTTATAGTGTCCAAGCTTTTCTGAGTTGTTTTGTTCATAGTTGTGTTACCTCCTGATTTTAGTCATAATTTCCTGCAAGTCGGACTCACTCAAAATGAACACCCACTTGTCTTTCGGGACTAAGTATTCGTTGGCAATCTCGACAGCAACGTCGTAATCACCGCAATCACCAAGAGAATATGCTTGTCCAGAATTATCAAAAGCTACCCATTTCATAGTGTTACCTCCTCATTGAGAAAATGTATAAGTTGAGAATATGGATAGGCTTCAAGTAAATATGATTCACGTGAAACAACATGAGGATATTGAGCAGTTGCATACTGCCAAGGCTCCTCACCATAAACGATACTTGTCCACTTCTTTACATGGTTGACGTAGTAGTCGTTCTTATCATCGGAACCTAGATAAACCCATCCTATTTCTGATGAGTAGTAGTCCATATGACTATTATCAGGCCAGTTTTTAGTGAAAGTTTTAGTTTGTTCCATATAGTGTTACCTCACTTTTAGTTAATGAATGATAGATAGATTACTCTCAAAGTCTGCAGAGATAATGGAAGTTTCGTTATTGCCAGATGTCCACATATATCAGCCAGCCAGCTATCCCTATGGCTATGTATAGTGGTATGAAAAACAGACAAAGTATTACTTCTCTATGTCGTTCATAGATCAGTCTCGTCATTATTTTGGGTGATGTGTAGAGAGCTGTGCTGATAATGGTGGTGATAACAGATATGCTCAAGCATAAAATTAAAGCTATGCCCATAGTTTAGATCTCCTCTAGAATTGGTTTTAATTTATCAAGCCTTGCTTGCAGCTTCTTCAGCTCTTCTTTCGCTTCCTTTACACAGGCAAGGGCAGCTTCCCTATCTTTTTTCCATTGGGCTAAAATTTCGTCTACCTCTGATAAATCTAATTCTGATTCTTGCATAGATTAAACCTCTCTATTTTTATTTAATTTACGTTCAAAGATTTCATAGGCTCGTGACAAATCAAGACTTGCTCTCAGTTCCTCTCGTCTTTTTTCTCTCCTACTTTCCCTATCTTTTTTCCATTGGGCTAACACTTCGTCTAGGTTATTGATTTTTTTCCTCCCATTCAGCTTTTACTTTCATTCGATTGTTGAATCGCTTAGTAGCTAGTCTTTTCTCTACCATTCTTCGCCTTGCTTTCGCCTTTAGTTGTCGTCTAGTCATAGGTTAAACCCTCATTTCAAAGTTAAAAAAAAGGGATCAACCCATCGCTAGGCGATCCCATATGTAAACCATTGTATGGTTTTATAGATACACTGATAAACCAATGCACCTATAGAACCATGCGCCTATCGTGGTGACTAGGCGCAATAGTACTAGGCTACTTCATCTACAATTGTCAGTTCTACTTTGTAGACTTCGGCAATAATAGTCATCAATTCTTGATCACTTATTTTTTGCTTTTGTGCCTGTACAGCTAACTTTCTGATACGCTCTTGAATCGTAGTTTTCTTAGGTTTTGCTTTTTCTTCTTCTTCATTAGATTCATTTATAGTATTTTCAAATGCTTCTAATGATACGTTCTCAAATGCTTTCGCATCTTCTCTTTCTACTTCACCGCCTTTAACAAGGTTAGAATCTTTTGAAAGTTTGTACACTTTCTTTTCTTTATCAAATAAAACGCCATTGGCTTTCAGCATCTTATCAAGATTCGCTATTGTTAAACCTTTAGGCTTTCTTACAAATGAGGGGATAAACTCCCTCAATAGTGTGAAGCCATTAGTATTGCCAGATTTTTGTAACTGGTATACAGACCAGTTAGTCAAAATAGCAATCGTTGCTAAAACTCCCTCAACGGTTGCCGATTCTGCCATTTGCCTTGCTTTCTTAGCGGTCAAAGTTTTAATGTTTACATTCATTTGTGAATTCCTTATTTTTGATTAATAGTGGTTTGGATTATGTTCTCTATATTTCAAGAAAACATAAAAAAACCACCATTTCAAAATTAATTAAAATGATGGCTTAAAAAAACTTTTTGATATTTTGTAACGCGTTACCTTGTTACTGTGCTCGAATACGCCAAACTTTGGCGAGTGTCAGCTACCTATCTCGTACTCCACCAAACGCAGTGCGCCATACTAGGCTATAAAAGCCCTTAGGTGTTTCCCCTGTAAAACGGTACTAGATCCTTTCAGACTCTAGAACTGGGTAACACTACGCATCACTGCCGTTTTTTCGTGTGTCTCTTAAACCTAGGGGACTCCCCCTCCAGTAGTGCTTCGCTAGGCCCGTTATCATAGGTACAATGCTTCAATCTCTATCAGCTATACCTAGACCCTCAAAAGACTTTCAAACTCTGCCAATAATAGGCTACCTGTTTTGCTGTCAATCAGTACATACCTAGCTATCCATGCGGTGATTAGGGCGAGCAATGGAACCCCCATGTAATCTTACTCATTCCTGATAGTTACTAGATCCAACGTGGTAGCTCTATCAGCCGACTACTATGTAAAAAAAAGTTCTCCTATATCAATTAAGTTGCTGCCTACATTATCATGGAAAGAGTTTTGAATTATGGAGAACTAATGGAGATACAGTGAAAAACTAATGAAAAAAAGAGAACAGAAAAAGGGAATAGTAACCTACTAGGAAGGGTTAAAAACCTGTTACAGAGCAAATAAGAGAGTCTGAGGCCTTATATTGAAAGTATGCAGAACTCTTTGTTTCTTATGCATTTTGTAGAGGTTGTGTAAAGTTTAGATATAACATTTAGAGTAAGTGCTTACTAACTATCAAATTGTCAACATTAGAAACATCTAAAAAGTAAGTGAGTATTTACTAACCTACCAACTCGTCAACTGGTCAATCATAGGTAAGTAAGTACACACTAACAAGGGTAGGCAGGTGGCCATAGGGGTNGGGGGTATATATAAATGCATTCTTATACATTTTACCAGGATTTAGGTTGTCAATATTACAGGGGGTATTTTACTTCCAACCGCACTAGTTTAAATATTATAAATAGGTAAACCGATTTTAAAATAGTTAAACTAGCTAAGTGGGGAGGCTTGGGGGTATAGTATTTAAACTATTGAAAAATAGTTAGCTAGTTAACTATTATAGATTTAATTGTTTTTTATTTTTGTTTAAAAAAAATAAATAAAAAGATATTTTAAAATAGTTTAAATATAGAGCTACCTTAAAAGAAACAAAAACAAAAGACAAGAAGAGATTATTGTTTATTTTATTTTTGTTTGTTTTAATAAGGTGATGTCCGAAATAACCCAATACATTCCGACTAAGCACAAGAAACGAGAATACACAGAGAAACAACAAAGTTTCTTGGATAATCTTGTTAAAGCAGGTGGCGATTCAAGAATAGCTGCAGAGATGGCAGGTTATGCGCCTGGTGTTTACCCACAGGTGGTAAGAGCTTTAAAAGAAGAGATTATTGAATTAGCTTCAGAGATATTAGCACAATCAGCGCCTAAGGCTGCTATGAAGCTCGTAGAGGTCATGGAAGCTGATGCCCCTATCCCACAGTCAAATGTTAAAGTACAGGCCGCACAGACGATTCTAGATCGTATAGGGCTAGGTAAAGCAGATAGAGTCGATGTTAATCACAATATTGCTGACAATACAGGGGCATTGTTTATTCTTCCTGCCAANAAACCATCCACAGTAGACGCTGATTACGATGAGATTTCCCAAGACTAANCCTAANGGCAAAGGGTTAGTTCCTTTTGGTTATGCTTACAATCAAGAAACCAAACTACTAGAAGCTATTCCAGGGCATTTAGAAACCTTAGAAGAAGCTTTACAGCTATTTGAAACAGAACAACTTACTTCTTTACGACAAGCAATTGATTACATCAAAGCTAAGATACCTGAAGCTAAGATATCGCATCAGACTTTTTCTAATTATCTTAAAAAAGAAGGCCATGAGCGTAGACAATACACTTATCACTCTGTTGTTAAAAAAGATAAAACAGCTAAACAAAGCATAAGAAAGACCAGAAAGCGTATATCTCGCTTGGAAAGTAAGTTAAGTAATACCAAACAACAATTAAAGAAAAAAGAAAAAGTATTCAAGAAACTCAGTGAAGACCCTAATAAATCAACAGTACAGGGTAAAATTGTTGACATAGAACCTGTTGCAGAAACATTCAAAGATGATATCGAACAAGCAGTTGTCTTTGCCCCTAACGAAGGCCCACAGACAGAGTTTTTAGCAGCTTCTGAAACAGACGTACTCTATGGAGGCGCTGCAGGAGGGGGTAAATCTTATGCCATGCTAGTAGACCCTTTACGTTATGCACACAGAGCAGCTCACAGAGCACTAATTATTAGACGTTCTATGCCAGAGTTACGAGAACTTATCGATAAATCAAGAGAACTTTATCCCAAAGCATTTCCAGGTTGTAAATATAGGGAAGTAGAAAAGATGTGGAACTTCCCCTCTGGAGCCAAGATAGAGTTTGGCTTCTTAGAAAGAGATGCTGATGTTTATCGCTATCAGGGGCAAGCCTATAGCTGGATAGGGTTTGATGAGATTACGCACCTTCCTACAGAGTTTAGCTGGAATTATTTAGCCTCACGACTAAGAACTACTGATACAGAGATAATCCCCTACATGCGCTGTACTGCTAACCCTGGTGGTGTAGGAGCACATTGGGTAAAGAAAAGATATATTGATCCTTCTGATCCTAACGAAAGCTTTGAAGGAGAAGATGGCCTTACTCGTAAGTTTATTCCTGCCAAACTAGATGATAATCCTTATCTTGCCTATGACGGCAGATATGAAAANATGTTNATGGCTTTGCCTCCTACGCAGCGTAAACAATTACTAGAAGGTAATTGGGATGTTAACGAAGGGGCTGCTTTTACAGAGTTTAATCTAGAAGTACACGTTATCCCTCCTTTTCAAGTTCCTATTGGTTGGGAGCGAGTNAAAGGCATTGACTATGGTTATGCTAGTGAATCTGCTTGTATCTGGGCGACANTAGATCCTTCAGATGGCACACTAATTGTTTACAGAGAGCTGTATCAGAAAAACTTGACAGGTCAGGACTTAGGCTATGCGATTACTGAAATGGAACTACAAGATCCTTTTTCAGTCGCAGGTGTGCTAGATACAGCCGCTTGGAANAGAACAGGAACACTTGGCCCTACAGTAGGTGAAACNCTNGTAAGACAAGGCCATAAACTAAGAAGATCAGACAAGAACAGAATACAAGGTAAGATTCAGATACATGAATACTTACGCATACAGCCTAGTGGTAGACCTAGACTACAGATATTTAATACTTGTCCTAACTTAATTAAAGAGCTTCAGAATATACCTTTAGATCAATCTAATCCTGAAGATGTTGATACTAGAGCACAAGACCATGCTTACGATGCTTTACGCTATCTAATCATGTCTCGACCTAGAGTAAACGATCCTTTGTCAAATTTAAGAGATTTACGCCTCCAACAGGCATATACCCCTGCCGATAATATTTTTGGTTATTAGTTGTGTATTATATTTAATATAGACTATCATTGCCTTATTTGATAGCGTACTTAAAACATAATAATAAGAACTTCGGCTAATAGTAGAGCTATTAGTAAAATAATTTAATAACTTAATCGAGGTAATATTACATGGCAAATCCAGTTTATAACGTAAGAGATACAGGACGAAACTCAGCAAGAACAGGTGATGTTCGAGAGATTGCTGAGAACATTATCACTTCAGTAACTTCAGTAACGACAGGTACTATCGCTGTCACTGCTGATGCAACATATGACGTAAGCTTTACACAACCTGCAGACACCTCAATTAAAAGTTTGATTGCTTTTTCAGCAGGTAATATTGTAACTGCTGGTGCATCAGGAGATGACGTAGACTTTGATCTAGGTACTTCTGCTGGCGGTGGTCAAATTATTGACGAGAAAGCTTTGCTTGATGATGGTGGTTCTGCAGTTACTCTAACAGCTAATACACCTTTGTTTATTATTAGCGATGGCATCCCTGCTGCTGCAAATGCTTTTGCAAACATGAATGGTGGCCCTGCAACTTCAGAAGCAATGACTTTGGCAGGTTCGTTGTATAGTGCTGCAGCAAGAACTTTACACATAAGAATCAAGCCTCTTGCTAACGACTTAGCAACAGCAGCAACTACAATAACTTTCTTTATTGAGTTTCTGCACTTAGGTACTACACCTGATCAATAGAGACTAGTTCATGGCTGAAGAAAATAACTTAACAGCAAACGAACTATATTTTGCAGAAGTTGAAAATGAGCAAGGCTTAGAGCTTTCGCTTGAAGAAGGACTGCAAAAAAATCTAGTTGCGTTATTGGTTGATCGATACGATAAAGCTATTGCTGCCAGAGATCACGATGAAGAGCGATGGATAATTGCTTATCAGAATTATCGAGGGCAGTACAACAAAACTGTTAGGTTTAGAGAATCTGAGAAATCAAGAGTCTTTGTCAAAGTAACTAAGACTAAAGTGTTAGCTGCTTTTGGACAACTTGTTGATGTTATTTTTGGTGCTAATAAATTCCCTATTGGTATATCAGCAACTAAAATGCCAGAGGGTGTTTCTGAACATGCTCATCTTGATAACAATACACCTATACCAGGAATAGAAACATCTGTTCCTACAGGTGAAGGTGCAACACCAGAAGAGAATCCTTTTGATGTTGGTTATGAAGGAGATGGTAAAGTTCTTAGACCAGGTGCTACTTTTGATAGTGGAAAGTTTGATGTTGTCCCTCTTGATAAAGCGTTAGAAGAGGAGCTAATAGATGGCCCCTCTTTAGACCCTACAGCCTTTAGAACTTCTCCTGCTCAAGAAGCAGCAAGAAGAATGGAAAAATTAGTTCACGATCAAATTGAAGAATCAAATGGTTCTAGTGAAATAAGAAACTCTTTATTTGAAGCTGCTTTATTTGGCACAGGTATTATCAAAGGCCCATTTAATTTTAATAAGACATTAAATAAATGGAATCAAGATGAAGAGGGCAATAGAAACTATAGTCCTGTCAATGTCAGAGTACCACGCATAGAGTTTGTTTCTATCTGGGATTTCTTTCCTGATCCTAATGCAACTAATATGGACGAGTGTGAGTATGTGTTTCATCGGCATAAGATGAATCGCACTAAGCTACGCTCTTTGGCAAGGATGCCTTATTTTAATAAAGAAGCGATTAGACAAGCATTAGCGGCTGGCCCTAACTATGAAGAAAAGGATTATGAAACAGCATTAAAAGATGATTCCAGAACTGAAACTTATGGTAGTGGTCAGTTTGAAGTTGTTGAGTATTGGGGTGTCATGGATGCTGAATATGCTCGACAAGTTGGCATGGAATTATCAGAAGATGTTGATGATCTTGATGAAGTGCAAATTAATGCTTGGATGTGCAATGGCTTCTTACTAAGAGCAGTTGTCAATCCATTTACTCCATTTAGAATCCCTTACCATGCTTTTCCCTATGAGCGTAATCCTTATAGCTTCTTTGGGATAGGCATTGCAGAAAACATGGATGATTCGCAAAACATTATGAATGGTCATGCAAGAATGGCGATTGATAATCTTGCACTTTCAGGATCACTTGTTTTTGATGTTGATGAAACTGCATTGGTTGGTGGTCAAACAATGGAGATATACCCAGGTAAAATATTCAGGCGACAAGCTGGAGTACCTGGCACAGCAATTAATGGTTTGAAGTTTCCTAACACATCAAATGAAAACATGATGATGTTTGATCGTTTTAGACAGCTTGCTGATGAACAAACAGGCATACCTAGTTACTCACATGGCATGACAGGCGTACAAAGCATGACTCGTACTGCTTCAGGGATGTCAATGCTGCTAGGTGCTGCCTCTTTAAATATTAAAACAGTAATTAAGAATCTTGATGATTTTCTTTTAAAACCTATTGGAGAAGCTTACTTTCAATGGAACATGCAGTTCTTGGATAGTAAGTTAGATGTTGAAGGTGATCTTGAAGTAAAAGCAACAGGTACAAGTAGCCTAATGCAAAAAGAAGTAAGAAGTCAGCGATTGACTACTTTCTTACAAACTATTCAAAACCCTGCTGTAGCTCCTTTTATCAAAGTAAATAAATTAATTAGTGAATTAGCAGTAAGCCTTGAGCTAGATCCTGATGAACTAATGAATGATGCTGATGAAGCAGCTCTTATGGCAAGAATAATAGGAATGCAAAATGCTGGACAAGCAACTAGCGCGGAGGCTGTCACCCCTGGTGAACAACCTGGAGACATGGGAACCCCTGAAGGAGTACCTCCTGAAGCTCAAGGACTTGGAGTTACAGGTACTGGTGGGGGCAACATCGGAACTGGAAATGTACCGCAGCCAGGGGAAGGTGAATTTGCTGGTACGCCTAGAGCAGTTGAAGGATAGCGTAAACGAAGCTAGAGATAGGAGTGAGTAATGGCAGTACAACTTGCAGCACCATTAATAGCAGCAGCTTCTTTATTAGGAAAAAGTATTCCTACTGCTGTTAAAAAGTTTGGGCAAAAAGTTATAAGTCCTAGAAATGTAGGCCAAGAAAGTATTAAAAAAGCTGCACAAGCAACTGCTGAGTATGCTAAAGGACAAGCAAAAGCTGGAGGAGCTACAGGCACTGTTGTATTAGGAGGACAGTTGCTTTATCAAAATGTTGCTAAAGAAGATTTACCTTCTATTATAGAAGAAGCAGAAGCAAAAAATATTCCTTTAGATATTTTAGATGGTAGAGTTAATCCTGAAGATTATCCTATTTATCAAAAAGATTCAGATTCAGCAAAAGCTTTTAGAGCTGCTCAAAGAGTAGCAAAAGCAGCAAAGGCTGACATATTTATGTTTGAGGGTAGATTATATTCTACAGAAGAAGCTGTTGAATCTAAAGCTATGGGAGGTTCTATGCTTTCAAGACAAAATTATGAAGAGGGAAGTAAGACTCAAACTCCAAAAGAAGTGTTAGATGAGCAAGTTAAATTTTATCGCATGTTAATGGAAGGAGCGAAAACTCCTGAACAAGAACAAATAATTAATGATTCTTTTGGCGATTCTCTCCCTGATATTTTAAAACATATGGATGAAATGTCTACAGAAGAGGCTAATAATAAAATGGCTATGGGTGGCATGATGTACGCCACAGGTTCACTAGTAGGAAGACAAAGTGAGCTAGATAAAAATAATGATGGTGAAATAACTTCACAAGATTTTGCTATGTTGCGTCAAGGCAAACAAGAAGGTGGTTCTTTAATGGTTCCTCCTGAAATGGAAGGCATGGCAGATGATATGCCAGTAGATACCTATCCTAATATTCCACCTGAAGAGATGGCAGAAGCACAAGCCTCTCAGTTACCTGATCCAGAGATGGAAGATAAGTACATGGACTTTGTTGTAAATGAATCTCTGGATAGTGAAGAACAAAGTTATTTAATGAATGCTTTAGAGGCAGATCCTATGCTAAGTCAAATCTTTGACAAAGTTATAATGACTGCTTCTGAGTTTACTGGTGCTGGAGAAGTCGAAGGCCCAGGAACAGGTGTATCAGACTCAATACCTGCACGATTGTCAGATGGCGAGTTTGTATTCACCAAAAAAGCTACCGATCAAATTGGTGCAGATAATCTTCAGATGATGATGGATGATGCTGAACGTGCGTTTGATGGTGGCGAAATGAGAATGCCTAAACAAGAAGGCGGCATGATGATGTATAAACAAAAGGATGAAGATCCTCTTGCTTATGAAAAAATAGCCCAAGATGAAATAAAGAAAAACATGTTGAGAGCTAATCGTGCTCCTAGCTTATTAGGTGTAAATTAAAATAAGGCTACCTTGTAATAGACAAGCCCCAAATTCTTTAGACGTTTAGAATTGGCTACCTTGCAAGAAAACAAGCCCCTTAGAAAAGGAAAGAGTAATGTCTGAAACAGATATGATGGAAGAGGAAAGGATCCCTAATCCTTATAATATGAAAAAACCTTGGCATAAGGCTGACGGTAAACGTATGCCCCAAGCTGATGAATTATATTATGAAGATGAAGCCCCTGAACCTACAAAGGCTACCCGACCACAAACTAAGTCGGCCCCTGAAGAAACTTCTACTAATCATAATTATAAAAAAAGATACGATGATCTAAAGCGTAGATATGATCAGAAAATAGATGAGTTCAAGCAAAGAGAGATTGATTTTCAGTCTCAAATGCAAGCAGCTCAACCTGCATACGAAGCTCCTAAGACTCAAGAAGAACTTCAAGAGTTTAGGGAGTCTAATCCTGATTTGTATGAAACAGTTGAATCAGTGGCACATAACATTGCTTCTGAACAGGTAAACAGTTTGCAACCTCGCCTTTCTGCTATTGAGCAAAGAGAACGAGAGATTGCAATTCGTGAAGCTGAACAGACAATGAGAGAAAACCATCCTGACTACGATGACATTCGTGGTGATGATAGTTTTCACGAATGGGCTAAAGAACAACCTGAACAAATACAAGATTGGATTTATCGTAATCCTGATAATGTTGCTTTAGCATCAAAAGCTATCGATCTTTATAAGATGGAATCTGGTATAGGACAAAGCTCTCCAAAAAGAAGTCCAAGTAAACCAAAGCAGTCTCCAGAGTCTGCTGCTGATATGGTTTCTACTAAAACAACCAATGTAGAGCCTAAACAGCAAAAAATTTGGACTGAAACTGAAATTTCCAAAATGTCCCTTGATCAGTTTGATAAGTACGAAAATGAAATTCGTGATGCTATCTCTGAAGGAAGGGTGAGGAAAATTTAAAATTCTTTTCTTAGGAGAAATATAAAATGGCTGCAAACACAAGCGATCAATTTTTTGAGCCTAGTACAGATACCAATGCTAACTTTGGTAACTCTGTATCAGGCCAAACAAATTCGTTTTTCTTACCCAAGGTTTATTCTAAGCAGGTTTTAAACTTTTTTCGTAAAGCATCTGTAGCGGAAGCTATTACCAATACAGACTATGCTGGCGAAATCGCTGCTTTTGGTGACACAGTAAGAATANTCAAAGAACCTGAAATCACAGTCGATCAGTACGAAAGAGGACAGGCTATAACAGCAACTAAATTAACTGACCAAGAGGTTACGTTGATTATTGATATTGCTAATGCATTTAAGTTCATCGTAGATGACATAGAAACAAATATGTCTCACGTAAACTTTCGTGACGTAGCAACTTCATCTGCTGCCTATGCTCTGCGTGATGCATTCGACTCAGGTGTAATCGCAACTATGTTCTCAGGTGTATCTGCATCAAGCCCTAATCATGTATTAGGTTCTGATAATGCTACTGACTTGGCTGCTGGTACTTTTGATGGTACTGGTAACTTGGACATTGGATTTGACTCTTCTGAGCATGATCCTATTGATGTCCTTGGTCACATGGCTCGTCTGCTTGATGAACAGAATGTACCTGAAGAAGGTCGCTGGTTCCTTGCAAGTCCTGACTTCTATGAAGTCCTGGCTTCAAGTTCTTCCAAGCTGCTTTCTGTTGACTATAACGCAGGACAAGGATCTATTAGGAATGGTCTAGTATCTTCTGGTCTGTTGCGTGGCTTTAATATGTACAAGAGCAATAACATTGCTGCAACTTCAAATGCTGCAGGTAAGTGTCTTGCTGGACATATTTCATCTACGGCAACTGCTCAGACAATCACCAATACAGAAGTATTGCGTGATCCTGATAGCTTCGGTGACATTGTACGTGGTCTGCACGTATATGGAGCTAAAGTCCTTCGTAGTGAAGCATTAGTCTCTGCCTTCTATGGTATCGACTAGTAGAAATAAGTTTAGGGGGTCACAATGTGGCCCTCTTTACTTTTCATGGAGTAGGTGATGGCACAGATAGGTTCAGAGGAACGGCCTGTTATGTTTCGTAAAGCGATTGTNTCTAAAGAAAGTCGCTATAGAAAANGATTTAATAAGAAAAAGTTTGATGAGAACTATGACAGAATTTTTAATTCTAAGACTAAAAAAGGTAAGGATTAAAGTATGCCAAAACATTATGGTGGTATGAAAAAAATGATGGAAGGTGGTATGTCAAAAAAGAAAATGATGTACGGTGGCATGATGAANCCTAAAAAGAAAAANATGATGTATGGCGGCATGTCTAANAAAAAGATGATGGGCGGTGGTATGTCTAAGCAGCAAATGATGGGTGGTGGTATGCCTAGAATGAAAGCTACAATGGGTGGTCAAATAAAAGGTAAAATGGATACATATAATTCTATTCATGACCTAGAAAGAGCCTGTGCTACAAAAACTAATGTAATGGCTTCTTCTAAAGGATATGGAGATAAAGTTACTATTAAGGTAACTGTATGAAAGTAGCTGCTCCCAAGGGCTATCATTGGATGAAGCAAAAGAATGGTAGCTATAAAATAATGAAGCATGAAGGTAAGTTTGTTAAACATAAAGGTGCTAGTTTAACTGCTGACTTTCCAGTGCAGAAAAAACATAAAGCATAACTATGTCAGAAACATACCTTAATCTATGCAATGATTTACTTAGAGAGTTAAATGAAGTTACTTTAACTAGCTCTACCTTTACGTCAGCTATTGGTGTTCAGGCACATGTCAAAGATAGTATTAATAGAGCTTACTTTGATATTGNGAATGAAGAACCTCAGTGGCCCTTTCTTGCAACAGGGTTAAGTGGATCTACTGATCCTATGTATGGNAATGCTTTTATAGAAACTGTAGCTGGTACACGGTGGTATTTACTAAAAAGTGATAGCTCTAGTATTACCACTGACTATGGTGCAATAGACTATGATAATTTTCTATTAACAACAGTAGGGGTATCAGGAGAGTCTGCTCCTTTTACTATTCGTAACTTACGTTTTACTTCTACTGAAGAATGGAAAGATTATTTTAGGATTGCTCAGAATCAAGATGATGCTGATACTCAGAACTTTGGGGTTCCTGATAGAGTTATCAAGAGTCCTGATAATAGAAAGTTTGGATTAAGTCCCATTCCAGATAAAGTCTATCGTGTATTCTTTTATGCATATGACTTACCTACAGAGCTATCAGCGCATGGTGATCAGTTAGTTTTTCCTAAAGTTTATAAAACAGTATTGTTAGCTAGAGCTAGATACTATGTGCATCAGTTTAAAGAAAACCCTCAAGCAGCAGCATTTGCATTAGAAGACTATAGAAGAGGACTTCGTTTAATGAAGTTAAATCTAATGGAAGCTGCACCAGGCTACTTTAAAGATGACAGGATAAGGTTCCTCTAATGTCACAGCCTTTTGCCCTAGCATGTCGAGGTGGTTTAAATGTTAATTTAAATCAGCTTGAAATTATGCGACAACCTGGATTAGCAACAGAGTTACTTAACTTTGAAGTTGATCCTGATGGTGGNTATAGGCGCATCAATGGTTTTACTTTATTTGGTGGAGNTTCTTCTGCAAGACCTAATTCTAGTAATAGAATCCTTGGCCTAGCAGTATATGCAGATGGCTTAATTGCTTGTTCAGGAACAGGTATCTTTTTTAGTCAGGATGGCACTAGTTGGCTACAAATAAATAAAGCGAGTGTTTCAGCAAGTGGTGATAACTTTAGCACATTTAGTGGACGTTCTAATGATGCTAGATCTAGCCAAGGACAATGTAGTTTTGCTTTATTTGAAGGCACTACTGACTATGGTGAGATGCTAATTTGTGATGGTGCTAATAAACCTTTCTTTTTTAAAATGACAGGCACAGGTGCATTATCAGATAGAACTTTTTTTGCTGGTGAAATAACAGTAGATAGCACTACAGCCCCTACTGTAGGTGTAATACATGAGAATCATTTTGTTGTTGGTGGTGCTCCCACTGCTAAGAACAAAATATTTTTTAGTGCTACGCTTGATCCAGAATCATTTAGTGGAACAGGTTCAGGAAGCATACAGCTAACAGATGCTATCGTAGGGTTAGCAAGCTTTCGTAGCGACTTAATTATTTTTTGTAAAAACAGTATTTTTAAACTAATTAATATTAGTGATAGTAGTAATATTGCAATTGTACCTATTACCCAGAATGTTGGTTGTTTAGATGGTAATAGTATTCAGGAAATAGGTGGTGATCTTTTATTTTTAAGTCCTGATGGTATTCGTACTGTAGCAGGTACAGCCAGGATTGGTGACGTAGAGTTAAGCTCTGTTAGTAGACAGATACAAAAAATAACTACTACGATTGCTAATGGTATAAATAATTTTGTAATTACTAGCGGTACACTACGCAGTAAATCGCAGTATCGTTTGTTTTATACTAATACAAGTCAAAGCTCTTCAGTATCAAAAGGAATTATAGGAACGCTTACACCTAATGGCTTTGAGTGGTCTGAAACTAAAGGAATACAAGCTACTGGTTTTGCTACAGGGTTAGATAAAGATGGTNTAGANCAGTTATATCATGGAGATAATNCAGGATATGTTTATAACCATGATACAGGAANTATNTTTAATCCTGCAGGAAGTGCCTCTAATGTNGAAGCACAATACTATACACCTGATTTAGACTTTGGTGATATNGGTACAAGAAAAACTATTAAGTACATTAAAATATCAGTAACTCCTGAAGGAACNATTCAACCAGAGTTAAATGTAAAATATGATTTTGAAAGCGCAACAACTCCTCAACCTCCTGTTTATACNTTAGATAGCATACCTTTACCTGCTACTTTTGGTTCTGCTGTGTTTGGAGTTGCTGAGTTTGGCGCAGCAGAGAATCCATTAGTAAGACAAGCAGTAGAAGGAACAGGTAATACTGTAGCACTTAGAATTAAAAGTGATGACCAGAACTCTCCTTACTCAGTTAATGGGTTTTACATCGACTATATGCCAGCAGGTAGGAAATAAAATAAATGGCTTACTCATATACAAGACAAAGTACAATCTCTGATGGGGATACGATTACAGCAGCATTATTTAATAATGAATATAATCAATTATTAAATGCTTTTGCTTACTCTTCTAGTGATGCGTCTGCTACAGGACATAGGCATGATGGTTCTGCAGCACAAGGCGGTAACATTGGTAAAATTGGTGATCTTGATTTTTTAAATAAAGTTGAGGTTGATAGCAGCAATAATCGTTGGGGATTCTATGTAGAAGTATCCTCAAGTGCTGTAGAGCAAGTAAGAATACAAGATGGAGCGATTGTACCTGTTACAGATAATGATATTGATTTAGGTACAAGTTCACTAGAGTTTAAAGATGTATACATTGATGGTACTGCTTATTTAGATGCCATTAACTTTAATGGTACAGCAATTACAGCTACTGCAGCAGAGTTAAACATTTTAGATGGTGTTACCTCTACTGCTGCAGAACTTAATATTCTAGATGGTGTTACTTCAACGGCTGCTGAATTAAACATCATGGATGGTGATACTTCTGCTACTTCTACCACTCTAGCAGATGCTGATCGTGTTGTTGTAAATGACAATGGCACAATGAAGCAAGTAGCCCTTACAGATTTTGAAACTTACTTTGAGGCTGCTTTAGATACAGGCACTAATCTTACAACTGTAGGTGCTTTGAATGCAGGATCTATTACTTCTGGCTTTGGTGCTATTGATATAGGTTCTTCTAACTTAACAGCTACAGGCACTATTTCATTAGGGGCTACATCATTTAATGATAATAATATTACTAATGTAGGTTCTATTCAGTTAGATAGTATTGCAGGAGATGCAGATACTAATACTTCTATTACCTTTAGTGGTTCTGATGTCATTACTATGGCAACAGGAGGAACAACTGCTTTAACACTAGATGCATCACAGAATGCAGTAGTAGGGGCTAATCTGACTGTCACTGGTGATCTTACTATTTCAGGTGATGATTTAGTAATGGGAACTAATACTTCAGGACATGCTTCTTAGTTGCTGACGGTACTAATTTTAATCCTACAGCAGTTGGCTCTTTATCTGAAATATCTACAGTTGCTAATGATGATGTATTACTGGCAGTAGATACCTCTGGAGGTGGGCTAAAGAAATTAACAAGAAGCACTTTAGTATCAGGATTAGCAACTTCTTCAGGACTTTCTAATGTAGTTGAAGATACTACACCTCAGTTAGGTGGTGATCTTGATGTAAATGGAAATGCTTTAGTTTCTACTTCTAATGGCAATATTGCACTAACGCCTAATGGTACGGGTGTAGTAAGACTAGATGGAAATGTAGATATTCAAACAGGGGAGATTATTTTAAAGAATGGTGGCTCTGTTTCTAATATTAAGTTTTATTGTGAAGTAAGTAATGCTCATTACACACAATTACAATCCTCTGCTCATAGTGANTATAGNGGNAACGTAACNCTTACTTTACCTCCTTCTACAGATACTTTAGTAGGTAAAGCAACTACAGATACATTAACTAATAAAACACTTACTAGTCCTGTTTTAAATACAGCAACAGTAGGGACATCTCTTGTTCCTGCTAGTGCAGATGGAGCTACATTAGGTTCTGCTTCTGCAGAGTTTTCTGATTTATATCTTGCAGATGCAGGTGTTGTTTTCTTTGGTAATGATCAAGAAGTAAAACTTATACACAATGCAGATAATGGATTAATCCTAAAGCACACAGCTACTGCAGATGACAAACCTGTTTCATTAACACTACAGACAGGTGAAACAGATATAGCGGCAAATGATGTACTAGGAAAGATTGACTTCCAGGCTCCTGATGAGGGAACAGGTACAGATGCAATATTAGTAGCTGCAGGTATAGAAGCTGTATCTGAGGGTGATTTTAGTGCTTCTGCTAATGCCACCAAGTTAAGTTTTAAAACGGCTGCCTCTGAAGCTGCTGCTGAAAAGATGTCACTAAGTTCTGGTGGTAATCTGACAGTATCAGGAAATGTAATAGCAGTTGATTTAGATATATCAGGTGATGTTGATATTGATGGCACACTAGAAGCAGATGCCATTACAGTCAATGGTACAACCCTTGCTGAAACTATCTCAGATACAGTTGGCGCAATGGTTGGGTCTAATACTGAGACAGGTATCTCTGTTACTTATGATGATTCAGATAACACTTTAGATTTTGTATTAGGGTCAGCTCAAACAACAATTACTTCACTATTTGCTACTGATATAAAGATTGGTGAGGATGATCAAACTAAAGTTGATTTTGAAACAGCGAATGAAATTCATTTATATGCTGATAATACAAATCGAGTAACTGTTGATGCCAATGGTATGACTCTTAACACAGGAGCATTATCACTTAAAAATGGTTCAACTAGTGCAGGTAAGATAGAGTTCTTTGAAGATTCAGATAATGGTACAAACAAAGTAACTCTTATTGGCCCTGCTTCTACTGCAGATATAACACTTACATTACCTAGTAGTGATGGAGATAGTGGGCAGTTTTTACAAACAGATGGCAGTGGAGCATTAAGTTTTGCTACAGCAAGTGGAGCCTATACTGCATGGGCACAAAAAACTTCAGACTTTACAGCTTCTGCAGGGGATCAATTACTTTGTGTTCATGCAAGTACCCCATTTACTATTACATTGCCTAGTAGCCCTTCAGCAAATGACACAGTAGTTATTTCAAATGCAGGAGCAGCTACAGTAACAGTGGCTCGTAATGGAAGTAATATAAAATCATTAGCCCAAGATTTTACGTTAGTACAAGATAATTCAACTCAATTAGTCTATGTTAATAGCACTATTGGGTGGCATGAGGTCTAGGAGTAATACATGGCATCTTTAGGAACAAAAAGAAATGTTCTTGGTGGAGTTTATAAAGCGGTAGCAAGTGGCTCTATTGCTAATGGCAAAGCCTGTAGGATTAACTCTGATGGCACAGTATCTCAAGCTACTTCAGAAGCAGGTAAAAAAATATTGTTTTGTAGCAATACGCATATTAATCAATATAAATTATTAACTGCTTTTGATGTTACTAAAGTTTTAACTATTGATGGAGAAGAAACTTATCAAGCAGCATACACTGATAGCACTGGTTACATGGATGCATTTCAGCTAACTGAAGAAACAGGTATGAATGCTATTCAATTTAATGATGATGGCACGAAGTTTTTTACATCAGGATATTCTGGTGATGATCTTAATGAGTATACTCTTTCTACAGCTTATGATTTAAGTACGCGATCATTTGTAGATTCTTATGATTGGTCAGCAAAAGTAGGCTCACTGGGTGCTTATGGTTTTGATTTCAAACCTGATGGCACTGAAGTATACACTTGTGAGTATGGTAATAGTAATGTGCATCAATTTACATTAAGCACAGCTTTTGATGTCTCTACAGCTAGTTTTACTCGAACATTTGATACTAGTAGAGATGATTATCGGCATGGTATTCGTTTTAAACCAGACGGAACTAAGATGTATATTACAGGAGGAGCTTATACTACTACTGACCAAACAGATCAGTATACATTAAGCACTGCCTGGGATATTTCAACGGCTTCTTATGATTCAGTGTCGTTAGATCATTCAAGTCAGGATGACACCCCAGGTGATATTTTATTTAATTCTGATGGGACTAAGTTTTATATGCTTGGTAGTTCTGGACATACCATATCAGAATACACACTAAGTACAGCTTATCAATTATCGTCAGCTAGTTTTTCTACTGAAACTTATATAGTTACTCAAGCTCATAATGGAATGACTTTTGCTCCTGGAGGTTCAACAACTAATGATAACTACATTGGTATTTCTCAAGGTGCTTACACAAATGGACAAACTGCAAGTATTAAAGTAATTGGAGCTATTGACACTAATCAATCTGGTTTAACCCCTAATGCTCTTTGTTATATAAATGATAGTGGAACAATCGTTAGCTCTAGCACTAGTGGTGTTATTGCAGGTAGAGCCTTATCAGCAACAACAGTGTTGATTAAAGGCCAATATAAAATGTTGTTTGATTAAAGGAAATAAAATATGCCTGTTTTAGGACTAAGTAATAATGTTCTTGGAGGAATCTATCAAGCAACTGCTAGTGGTGCTATTGCTAATGGCAAAGCCTGTATTATTAATTCTAATGGAACGGTGTCACAAGCAGGGTCAATTGCAGGAAAGAAATTTCTATTTAGCAATAACATCAACGGTGGCACCATTTATTCTTTTGATTTAGCGACAGCTTTTGACACTACGGCGACTACAAGTGGAACTTACCAACAAGCCTATCAAGCTTCTGCCTATGTCCAAAGTGCTTCTGCCTTATCAAGCAATATGACTGCTATGCACGATTTTACCTTTAATGCTGATGGCACTAAATTGTTTGCTTTGGATAGAACAACTACAACCTCACAATCTAGGGTCGCAGAGTTCACCATGAGCTCTGCCTATGACATTTCTACATTAACTTTTGTAGATGTGTATGTAGTTGGGAACTACGTCACTTTTCCAAAGGGGCTGGCATTTAAAAGTGATGGCACAAGAATGTACGTTACAATGTTTGGTGACGTGGATGTTTATGGATGGGATTTAAGCACAGGCTTTGATGTCTCTACGGCAAGTTATAATTCGTCTCTAAAGTATACCACTAGTATATCTGGTGGGTTCATACAAGCTATTCAATTCAAACCAGATGGCACAAAAATGTACCTTGCTGATCATGGTGCTGAAACGATCAAACAATATTCATTAAGCACTGCATGGGATCAGTCCACTGCATCCTATGATTCAGTTGAGTTAGATACGAGTTCCTATCACACCTCTCCAGAAGGTTTTGTATTTAACGATGATGGCACCAAAATCTACGTCGTTGGAGATGATTCCAATGATGTTACTGAATGGTCTTTAAGCACAGCTTATGCGTTAAATACGGCAAGTTTTGTTGCTGATACTGACCTTTATCTGAGTACGCAATATGCGTGTCAGTTTGCCCCAGGGCCAAGTGCTACCTCTTCAAACTATATAGGGGTTTCTGTTGGTGCTGTTTCAGATGGTGAAACTGCTTCTATTAGAGTAGTTGGTGGAATCGACACAAATCAATCAGGTTTAACACCAAATGCACTTGCTTATATACAAGTGGATGGCTCTATTTCGTCAAGCACTACAAGCACTATCGCAGGAAGAGCATTATCTCCAACAACTTTACTTATTAAAAACCAATGGGACATGTTGTTTGATTAAAAGGATTAAACATGAGTAATTTAATTAGAGTAACAAAAGATGGTGTCACGAAAGACTTTAGTTCTTTAGAGGATGCAAAAAAAGAATTTCCTGATAGTGAATATCTAGTTGTTACTGACCATACTCCTGCTGCTAAAAAAGCAATAGAAGAAAAAGCAGCCCGTAACAGAGCTTGGAGAGATGCTGAGTTAGTAAGGACTGACACTATTGTAGATGCGAGTGATTATCCTAATAAAGCGAATATGGTGGCATACAGAAAAGAGTTACGTGATTGGCCTAGTACAGCTAAATTTCCTGCTGGCCCTAGACCTGTATTAAAAACTGACTAATGAATCATCAGGCATTAAGTCAAATATGTGCTGAAAGTTATAATTCAGTAGATTTTGAAGAATTTAATATAGAAGTTATTGTTAGAGATAATGTATTTGCTTTTAGAGGTACTGATGAGCCTCTGGATGTATTAAGAGATTTAAGGATATTGCCCTGGTGGATGCCAGAGTTAGGATGGGTTCCTGCAGGATTTGGTAAAGCAGCTAGAAGATTACTACCTAAATGCTTATCAGTCTGTATGGAAAATGACATTGATCCAGATACTATTATTTTAACTGGTCATAGTCTTGGTGGAGCAGTCGCTTTGATAGTAGGTGCTCTAATGGTAAGGGATGAAATAGTTCCCCAAGAAATTGTAACTTTTGGTGCTCCTAGATGTGGAAGACTAAAGTTACTAGATGGCATACCAGTAACATGCTATCGACATGGTAAAGATATTGTTCCTTTGGTTCCTCCTTTGATGAGAAGGCATAAACCTTTAGAACAAAAAGGAATAAAAGCAAGCTTTATTAGAGATCATTATGTCCATAACTACATAGAAATGGATAAAATAGAGGAAGTAGAAAGTTGAATGCAAAACGCTTAGAGCCAGATTCAGAGTATGCCAAGTATGATGCTGATGGTGATGGCATAGTAAGTGATGAAGAGATAGCAGCTAGTGAACGCTTGCAGACTCTAGAGTTACAGAATGAGAAAGCAGATGCACAAAGAAATATGTGTTGGTTTGCTTTATGGGGAATGTTGCTTTATCCCTCATTAGTTTTAGTAAGTAGTTATTTAGAACTAGATAAAGGGGCTGATATATTAGGCTCAATGAGCAGTATTTATTATATCTCAGTAGCAGGTGTAGTTAGTGTGTGGTTTGGTAGTCAAGCATACACATCATCAAAGAATGGGAAGAATGGAAAGTAATACTGATAAAGGATTGGAGCTGGCGTTGGAAGCATTAGAAAGAATAGCAACACATGAGAAAGAATGCGGAGAGCGTTGGGCTGAAGCAATGGTAGAGCTTAGAGATCTGAAAGTGGTTACATCTAATCATGCTGAAAGATGGGAAAAGTTAGCGTGGTTAGTTGTAGGAACTGTTGGAACAACTGGTGCTGCAGCGTGGGCTGCAATGATATTTTAATTTAGTTATAGGAGAACTGTAATGGCACAACCTACAGATACACAACACAAACCTTCACCTAAAATACCAGGTGGAGCTAATGATATTTATCTTCCTGAGAATCCTAGAGTATCAGGTGGTAATGCTAACATTTATCTAACTAATCCTGCTGCAACACCAGGTGGAGCTAATGATGTATTACCTCAAGAGAATCCTAAAGTAAGTGGTGGGGCTAATGATATATATTTAGCTGAGAATACCCCTACTCCTAATACGGGAATCTACTTAGAAAATAATAAGCCTGTATAAATTACAGAAAGGTTAGTAGGTTATGGCTAAAAGTAAGAAAGCTCTCAAAGCATTAAAAAGGCGAAAACAAGCTAAGGAGCGTAGTCGTGCTTTAAAAATGAGGCAGGATTATACTGGAGGAGGTAGGGTAAAAGCACAGCAAGGAGGTTTTCCTAGTGCTTTGCCTGAAGGTGTGCGTAATGCTGTAGAAGAAGCTAGAAAAGCTGCTGAAGAGCAAGAAAGAGAAGCAAAAGAAGCACAGCAAGCTCAAGTGCAGCCTACACCTACGCCTCCTGTGCAACCACAGCCAAGAAATCTTCTTCGTCGAGAGCCTGCTGTATTAGAGCAACGTAATATAAGCCCTCCCCCAAGAGTAATAGATACTGCTATTGCAGGGGAACAACAACCAATTGCTCCTGGCACTCTTGGTAGATTGACTAACTTTGATCCTGATAAACTTGAGGCTGTTACTCCTACTGCTCCTACGCAACCAATAACTCCTACTCGTCAAGAGCCTGTTATTGTTTCAGATCCTAGACAAGAGTTTGTTCCTGAGCAGCCTATTCAACAACAACCAGTAGTTGCTGCTGATACACCTCAGTTTGGTACTCGTTATGATGGTAAGCCTTATACTGCCAATGATTATAATTTAATTAAAGGTCAAGGTGGTGATCCTAATAATGATGGAGTTATTACTGATGAGGAGTGGACTAACTGGATGCTTGGTAAAGGAGCTACTCCAGGTTTTGAAGAGGATTATAATCGTAAATTATTAGAAGTAGCCTCTCAAGGTGATTTAAAAAGAAGCACTATAGAAGCTATTAATACTAAGCTAGGTATTGAATCTAAACCTACGCCTACTCCTACTAAAGTTGCAGCTACTACAGGGACTCCTAATTTTGATGGCTCTTATGAAGACTTTGCTGGCCCTATTCCTCAACCATCAGATTTTGGTTCTACTGTATCTTTTCGAGGAAAACCTAGATTTTCTAATGATGGAGCTAGAGTAGCTTATGAGTCAGCAGTTGCTGAATGGGAATCTCAACAAGCTTTATGGAATAGTCTAGATAGTCAAGCAAGACTTGCTCAATTTGGACAAGCTTTTACTGAGCAACAAAGCGATACATCTACATCTACTGCAGCTATGGGTACAGAAGAAGATCCAAGAAAGTTACCTTATAAGATACCTGGGTTAAGTAGAGAGGAAGCTACTGTTGAAAAGGCAGATATTGCAACAGTTTCTACAGAAGATGATCCTAAAACAGAAGAAGATGAAAGAACTAAATCAGAAGCTTTTCAAGTAGAACGCTTTAAAAGAGATGAAGATGGTAACATTATTTTTAATGAGGATGGTACTCCACAGCGTGATCCTACTACTATTAGACAAGTAGATAGATTAGTAACAGAGGATGATCCTACTACGCCTGATGTAGATGAAAGAGCAGTAGGTGTTGAGGATATTACTGAAGATACAGTAACAAGCACTGAAAGACAGTTAACTGATCCTGCTAAAGTTAAAACTAATGCTGAGTTATTAGGTGTTGAAGAAAAAGCTATTCGTGGGTTTTTAGCAGCAGAATCAAATTATTTTAATAAATATCCTGAAGTAAGAGATGCTATTAAAAGAGGTGAAGCTACTGATATTTTTGATTATCAAAGGCGTATAGGAGAGGGGAAAGGCTATACATTAGACTTTGAACCTACTGAATATGCTGCAGGAACAGTAGAAAGACTTGCAGAAGCTTCTGAAGCTGAGTTAACAAGAACAAGAGCAGCAGAAAGAGATGCTCAACAAGAGCGAGAAGCATTAGCTAGGCAGCCTGAATTTATAGAAGATACTCGTTCTCAAATTGATCCTGTTACAGGAGAAAGAGTTGTTCTTTCAGCAACTAGAGAAGCAGAAAAACAATCTAGACAAGCAATATTAGATGAGACTGCTGCTCAAGGTACTGAAGCTTTAATTCAGGGAACGGTAGGATATGAAGCTGCAGAAAGAAGAGAACTAAAAGGAGAAGCAGCTAAAGGAGATGCTAGATCTTTATTACAAGAAGTAGGTGAGATACCTCCTGAAATATCTGAAGCAATCCTAGAAAATCCTGCACAAGTAACAGCGCAAGTAGATACAGAGCCAGTAGAAGTACAGGCAGCTATTGCAGCATTACCTAATGAAGCTCTTGTTTCTGTTCAGTTAGAGAATTTATTAGCAGGTATAGATGAAGGTGTAACTCCTACATGGGCTAGACCTGCTGTGCAATTAGTAGAGTCTAGATTAAATGCTAGAGGACTTAATGTTTCTACAGTAGGCAGGGACGCATTATTTAATGCCATTATTCAAACTGCTTTGCCTATTGCTCAAAGTAATGCAGCAGCATTGCAACAAAGAGCAAATCAAAACTTATCTAATGAGCAACAAGCTAACTTGCAGCAGTCCTCTCAGGAGATGCAATTAAGGTTAAATAATTTAGCCAATAGACAAGCTTCTGGTTCTCAGTCTGCTCAACTTGCTCAACAGATTAATTTAACTCAAGGGCAGTTTACTCAGCAAGCACAGTTAACTGAATCAGAGCAAGCTCAACAAGTTAGATTACAAAGTCTGCAAAATGAACAACAAGCAGCAATGGCTAATCTTGGTAATGATCAACAGATAGAGTTAGCTAATTTACAAATAGAAGCTCAAAGATTAGGTGCTAATCAAAGTGCTATCAATCAAGAAAGATTAGCTGAGATGCAAGTAGCAGCTAACTTTTTAGAGAAGAATGCAGCCTTTAAGCAGCAAATGGAAGTTGCTAATTTATCATCTGAACAACAGATGCGATTAGCATT
>FUFK010036892.1_pt1 | contig 68973 bp, 41 predicted proteins | sample 1021851 | NCBI WGS metagenome assembly FUFK01 (sample SAMEA51879418, study PRJEB19060) | metagenome | reverse complement strand
TCTGGTTGTTTTCGACCACGGACACGGTTTGTCTGTGACACTTAACTGATATTTAGGGACCTTAACTTCAGGCTGGTTTGTTCACCTTACGTAATGGTAGCTTACCCACCATCACTCACTGCTAGTATCTACAACGATTACACCTTCGGAGTTTGGCAGCACGCCGAGGNATCGCTCCCCCTAAACGCACAATCAGTGCTCTACAGCGTAATCTATCTCCACTAACGTCTACCTACGAGTAGTTTCACGCGGAACCTGCTATTGCCCCTCTCGATTGGACTTTCACCCCTATACCCAGCTCGTCCGAGCGATTTGCAGATCAGCAACGGTGCGATCCTCCACCCATCTTTCAACGGGCTTCAATCTGGCCAGGCATAGATCGACGGGCTTCAGGTCTTCCACCANTGACTCCAAGCGAGCACACTTCGTCCCTCACAGTAAACTGCTGCGGACNTGTCGGTTTCCCTTCGGCTTCGGGGATCAACCCCTTAACCTCGCCATTGATCAAAACTCCCTGGGGCATTTTTCTAAACGCACGACNNGACGCTGCTCATATCATCGCTTTCACGCCNNNTCAGCCTGTACCCAACTGGTTTCACGTTCTTTTCACATCCCGCCAAGGATACTTTTCAGCTTTCACTCACGTTACTTGTAAACTATCGGTCTCGAGTTGTATTTAGGATTGGAAGTATCTGCCTCCCANATTCACACGCGATTTCCAACGCATGCTACTCTTTGACAGTCACGTGGTCATATCATGTACGGTTACGGGACTTTCACCCTCTATGGATGTGCCATTCCAGGCAACTTCACCTTCCATGACTTAGACAAAAGACTGCCAACCACATCTCCCTCACTTTCATTTCGGGATTCGGTTTGTCCTATTCCGTGTTCATTCGCCACTACTTACGGAATCTCTATTGATTTCATTTCCTCCTCCTACTAAGATGCTTCAATTCGGAGGGTTCCCCATCGCATCGCGATTATTCGGGAAGTCCCATTCGGCAATCTGCGGATCCATGGTATTCATGCACCTCCCCGCAGCTTATCGCAGCTTGTCACGACCTTCATCGGCACTCGAGCCGAGCGATCCCCCAGTTGGGTTGTAGCATCACATGTATGTTACCACACCATGCGAGTAACCCTTCGGTATCTAATTCATGCCAATTCGGCTTCCGCAGAAGACCAACTCCTCTGGGATGGTCCTCCTCAGCCCTTCCCCTGACATAGGCATGCCAAGGTGCTAAGCAAGCAACCGACCTACCTCCCGTATATGAATAAATCGGTTTGTACAGGGATTTTAGACGGAAAAAAAATAGTCACGTACATCGATTTTCGGATTATTTTAAAATTTATATCGATTAGCCACATTTACAACAATCTAGCCAGATTTTCGTCGATTATTGCATCACCTTTGAATTTGGTTAACTTTGCTTTTGCGTTCACGCTCTGTCCTAGGCTTACTAGGGATGCTGCTTCTAGATTTGCCCCTTCGATAGAATTTGGATGTTTGACATTATGAACTGTGATAATTTTCATGGCCTTTTCTGCCCGTCCGCTTACTAATAACGCGTGTGCGAGATTAAGCAGGATAGTTGATTCATCCGGCGCCGATTTTGCGGCTTCCCTCAAGGCTAATATTGCTGATTCAAATTGAGAACTAGCCATCACCTGAACAGATTCATCTTTATGTTTAGCCATCTCTATTGCCCTTTGCAGTAATGCCAAGCCATAATTATTGTACACCGATGAATCACCTGGCATCCTTGATGCTATTTTTTGGAATTTAATCGCCGCCTCTGCCCAACTATTTTTGGCAATTGCAAAATATCCCANATCCAAATCTTCTCTACATTCGGGATTACTTGATAGATCGACGTCTAGGGCTCTAGCAGGGTGAAGTTCGAGTGACAGGACATCGGGGTAATCAACGGTAATTGATTGCATACTTTGAACAGGATTGGTTTCTTGATGGTCGAACATTACTATATCTTCTTCATATTGGTGAACGATTTCTACAACTTCATTTTTAGTTGCGTAAATTTCTTCCATATTGACATCTGATGCGGATATTCGCCATTCATCTGGGATTAAATCTATATTATTATTCGGCACTTCAAATTGGGCAGGTAAATNGTCATCTTGAGTAGTTTCTTCATCATCGCTAGTTTCCAAAAAGGGCTGTATTCGTGGAACATTTGGTCGCTTTACCACGACTTCTACCATTNCCTCGGATAGAAGCTCTGGTTGATGTGGTTCGGGCTGAATACTTGGCAGTAGGTGATTATCCTCTTCGTTTATGTCTGTTGGGTCTTTTGCGGAATTAATTTCCTCTTTGGTAACATGATTTTTATCTGTAATCGGTTGATTCTCAAATGGTATACCATCGGCGTGACTGCCTATGCCAAAAGGTAATCTTGAGGCTTGAATGTTAGATTCTCCAGAATATCCAAAGGGCAGACTTCCATTAGCAGTTGCCGAGTTTGTTGATTTGGGTGAAAAATCATTGAAATCTCCATCTGAACCTTCTATTTCATGCCATGACTCAGCTGCCTCATCTAAACCTGGAATCTCTGCGGGAAGGTCATCAGCCTGTACGCCAGACCTCGACAAATCAATCAGATTTTGACTTCCACAAGCTGGGCAAGATACAGCATTCAGTGAAAGTAATCCACATATGCTGCATTCAAACATGACTAGCCCTAAACAAACCAAGACCGCAACGGATTTCAAGTGTCCGCTAAAAAGATGAATAATTCTCTCATTCCGACTCAGATGAACCTAGAACGACACCCTTAACCTTGTTTATTTTCGAACCAGCCAAATCCTTAATTTCTTCGAAGTCGTTATCTACTAACGAATCTGCTAAATTTTTACCTTTTGTCCTACCTCGGTAGACTTGGTATATTATCCCAATAGAGGTTATACCAAGAAGAGCCAGTTTCCACATCATTCCACCGCCACCTACAGCGTATACGAGGACCATGTAAAGAGTAACAATAGCAGTGGTTAGGATCATCATCGGGAAGCCTGCCCTAAAGAACTCATTAAACGATACAGGATATCCGGCCTCTTCAGACATTCCTGCCATCACTACGTTAGCAGAGGCACCAATCAAAGTACCATTACCACCTAAACAGGCGCCAAATGCCAGTGCCCAGATCAGTGGCCCCAATTCCACATTTGCTCCTTGTGATATTTGCAAAACTATTGGAATCATTGTTGCCGTGTATGGAATATTATCGATAAATGCTGATGCAACTGCCGACACCCACAGCAAGATTACCATTGCCGCAGTCAAACGAATAACTCCATCATCACCTTGCGGGAACCAAACAATAGCGCGCTCAACATATTCGCCTATGAAACTGATTACTCCCATGTATTGAAGTGAATGAACCAATACAAACAGACCAGCAAAGAATAGTAAAGTGGTCCATTCTACTTCTTCCAGAGGCTCATCTAATTCATGTCTGTTGGTTGCTAAAAGCATCAGAACTGCTCCGCCCAAAGCGATCCAAGAAACAGGCATGTGAGTTATCGGGTGCAAAAAGAATCCAAGAATTACCAGGCCAAGAATAAATCCACTGGTCATTAGCATCTTGTAGTCCTTGATGCCATACTTTGTTTCTAACTCGGCGACGTCGCGAATCCTTTTTCCAGAGAATTCATCTCTGTACATCCACTTTAGCAACATGAAAGCAGGAACAACAGTCATCAAAATTCCTGGAGCCATTTCAATAATGAAGTCATTAAAATTAACTCCCTCGCTGGCAAGTTCGGCATATTTACCGCCTTCGGCCCTCTCAATGGCGTCAGGAGACAATCCTGAACCAATCATAATGTTTGGCGGATCCCCAATCATGGTTGCTGCGCCGCCAATATTGGAAAATAATACCTCAGCAATTAGGATAGGAATGGGTTGCAAATCCAATACTTTGGCCAACTGTATTGTTACTGGAGTTAGTAGCAATACTGTTGTCACATTATCCAAAAACGCCGAAAGTACGGCTGTGACGATACACAAGATTACTACTAATGACCATATTGACCCTTGGCTCTTTTTATATGCTTCAACTGCGAACCATTCAAAAACACCGGTATGAGAAATTACTCCAACCATTACCATCATACCAAGTAATAGTCCGATGGTCTCCCAATCGATCATTGTCGTAACCGCCTTCAAACTTAAGGCTGGTTCGTTAGTGAAATAATTCAACGCAATAACGGCAGTCAGTCCACCTAGTGCTGCTGCCAGAGTTCGATGGACAGTCTCAAAAATAATCAATATGTAGACACATATTAGAATTGCCAAGCCGACAGCAATCGCAGTGTTTTTCATGCCATCTTTGATGGTTAACTCGATATGTACATCAGTCCCCCCTGATCCTGCGGCGGTAGTGTGCCCAATTATCGATAGACATCCAACTACCAGAAGAAGGGTAAAAGCAATTCTTTTTGAACGGCTGTTTCGATCTACTAAGTTGAACATAATCAATCCCTTATTTCACGCCAACTGAACTGAATCTTTGAGCATTTTGTATGAATACCCTAATGTTTCCATAATACACCGACATTTCCTCTTGAGGAGACGAGTTTTGAATTCGTAGATTCTTCGAGATGGTTCCAGACGTCCTTCAAATCAGCTTTTTCAAACAGACCGCGATTAATTTTTATCTTTACGATGGATTTGGTTGATAGTTGATCAGAAATTTCAGCAATCAAACTTTCAGTTATGCCGGATTTACCAATCCTAATAGTTGCTTTCAAATCCCTTGAAATAGCCGATTTGGTGATAGATTTGGGGATATCAGACATGTTTATTTCTCCTGTGAAATTTGGGGCCTCCACCGAGTCTTCGTATGTTATTGCACTTCAAGCATGAAATAATTGATTGGCCATATTTTATTCTAATTCTTGAGTTGGTTGAATCATATAGCACATTACATTGTTTACAATACATCAAACTAATCTGCTTTGGCATTTTCAGCCTGTGTTTCCGGTTTAAGGATATCAGTTTGGTAAGGGCATTATGTTTCAATTCAACAGAATTAGTATTGTCATTACGCAATATACCAATTAATTCATTTTGAACCTGTACAGATTGTCTCTCACGGCCGCCTCGATACTTCTTGTGCGACCTATTTCTACTCATTTAATCACCGTTCATGACAATGCTTGCAATATGTCTGAGGTTATTTGTTCAATAGGCCTGTCACCATCTATTCTATGAAAAATACCCTCACTTTCGTACCACTCTGCCAAAGGCGAGGTTTGTTCATGGTAAGCAGATAATCTTTGCAATACTGTTGATTCATTGTCATCTGCTCTACGTTTCATTTCAGTGCTGCCACATTCATCACATATCCCGTGTTCAATCGTTGGATTGAAAGTGTCATGATATACAGCACCACAATTGGCGCAAGAGTATCTTCCGCAGATACGTTCTACTATTCTTTCATCGGGAACTTCTATGGCAATCACATGAGTTACCTCAGTAGTATTAGCGAGGGCTTCTGCTTGAGCAATTGTGCGAGGGAAACCATCAAACATTACCCCTTTTTCTGCATCGGTTTCGAGTATTCTATGTTTAATCAAGTCAATAATTATCGAGTCAGGAACTAACTGTCCATCATCCATGTACTGCTTTGCTGCCAGACCTGTTTTAGTCCCATTTTTTACAGCCGCCCTCAACATATCTCCAGTAGAGACTTGTGGCAAACCTGTTGATTCAGTAATTCTTGCGGCTTGAGTACCTTTGCCTGCCCCTGGTGGTCCAAACAAAACTATGCTGGTCATAGTTGCCCGACATATTCATCTAATTTCAATGTACCACTTAGCGTTGGTGTTTATCAAGCCACATTTGACCATATGCATTCCACTGCTCCATTGTCCAACCAGGCGGCAGGCCAGTGGTTGGAAGAGGCGGTGGACTGGGAGTTGATGGTGTAACTGGTTGCTGTGGAGGATCTGGTAATTTTGGCTGCGCTTTTTGCTGATCAACCGGCGGGACTGCTTGAGGAGACTGCCTCAATGGTGGCATTCCGGCTGGTGGCATTCCGGCTGGTGGCATTCCGGCTGGTGGCACTCCGAGTGGCGGCAGTCCCAGTGGCGGCAATCCCAGCGGCGGTAGTCCTAGTGGCGGTATCCCTGGTGATGGAATACCGGCTGGAGGTGGTTTTGTTGCAGGGATTGGAGTGAACTGGTCTGCCATTGATTTAGCTAACGCGGCAGCAATTTCTTCTTGGGAAACTGCTCCACTGGTCATATCATCCTTAGACATACCAATATCTAACGCTTGGTCTCTCCTGCTACCAGCATCGGGTAAGCTGCCATATTTTTCAGCACTGACTAATTGTGAACCGTCATTCTCAATAGATCCGGTATTACGCATTTTGCGGGAAATAATTACCACATTAATAGCCAATACACCCAGAATTATAACCGAGACATACCAAGGGACTAAGTTGAACAATCCTTTATTTCCCTCAGCCGGTGATGACGAGGTTTGAAGATTGAAACTGGTAATTTCTTGACCACCTGATTCTAATGTTACAATCACATCATACGGGCCACGTTCAACACTACCTCTTGGACTGATTTCAAGTTCAACACGCTGGACATCTCCGGGATTCAAATCGATTGATGTAGGTGAAACACTGGGCCTCCAACCTTCGATTGAATTACCTGATCCATCTACCACTTTTACCGATAAATCGCCTTCTAAAACTACATTCCCATCGTTTCTAATCTCTAAGCTTGTAGATTGGCTACTACCCTTTGGAACTCCCTGGAGGGGTTGCAAAATCTCATCATCAAGAGTTATATTTCCAAATATTGATTCTGCTACTCTAACATCTAGAATTGCGGTTTTGTCAACTTGTCTGTCGCCATTTGTCGCCGCAACCGAAATTGATATCTTGAAGGCACTTTCAGATACANCCTGATTGATTGGAGGGATTACCCCCAGTTTCACGGTTTGGCTTTCCCGGGGGTCAAGTTGGGTCACAGGATTCGAAAAGCCGACGTTCCAACCATCAGGTGGCAGGGAATATGACCAAACTAAATCTGCAACAGAATTACCATCATTAGTAATAGTGAAGTCGGTGTAAGAAAAGTCCTCACCGGGTTCGCAATTAATAAACGATGGCGATGCTAAATCGATAGATAATTTATCGATGATTACCAATCGTGTGTTGTTAGTTACGTAATCAAAATTAGACACCTCAGCTTTGATGTTAAACAAGTTGAAATCGCCTTCCAGAGAGGATATTGGTGATGCTACGATAATTTGTACTAATTCTGTCTGGCCGGCTGATATCGTCACTGAAACTTCATTACTATAGAATAACCCATTATACAACATATCTGCGTACCAACTAAGGTTGGAGGGCTGGAATAATACATCTAATGTAATGTCGACATTGCCTAAATTTACTATCTGGTAATCTAAGGTGACTTCCTCTCCGCTATCAATCATGATATCTCTGACCTCAAGGTTAGTTCCAATATCTACACCATTTCGCTGTAAATTCGTGGTGTAAAGTGATAATTCATCTACTTCAACTGTGACTAATTGAGAGTAGTTGAGCGTAAGGTCAGTGGATGATGTAACAAAACATTCTATTGTGTCTTGGAATCCAGAAAGTGGGGCTCCTTGGGATACCTCAGGGACAAAAATTCTAACTGGCATAGACAGATAATTGCCGATATCCAAAGGCTCAAAATCCAGTGATGAGGAATTAGAATTTCCGAGCATAATTTGCCACAAATTTTGCGAAAAACACTCGACTGAATACTGAGCTTCAGAGTTACCGATATTTAAAGCTGATATGGCAAAAGATGCCGCCTGACCTGGCATGGCAGATAGCCCGTTTGTACCGCTGACGACTATCTTGACATCGTCGACTTCAGCAACGATTATCGTCAATCTGATAGAGTGTGAGACGGTTGGTTGTGTCTGATACGCCACTGTAACATCGACGTAAAATGTCCCAGAACGTGCATATCTCGGATTATTTTGATCGCTTAAATCAGCGTATAGGTTATCAAAGTTTAGTGAAACCTCTATCGCATCTCCGGACTGACCCTGCGGGGAAAGTTGGTATGGTCCATTTTGAGACACACTCTTAGACCAAGAATCCTCGGGGGATATAAAATAATTGAACACTGGATGTTGTTGTTGGACATTCGTGTATGAAAGTGTCACCATCTCAGTCCCAGTACCTTCGTTTCTTATTGAAATAGGGATGTCAATGTCAGTCTTGTTTTTCACATCAAATGTTTTGACTGCAGCCTGCTGGCGTGCTGCCTGACTAATCGGTACATTACCCTCGTCATCAAAAGGTATGACTCGAACACCAAGAGCGGTAACTTCAATATCAATCTGCTTAATGTTGTTATTTGTTCCAGAGGTTTCATCATTCATTTCGTCCAATACGTTATTTACGTCCAAACTTAGTTTAAGTGTATGAATACCGGTAGTGGAAAATGAGCGTGTGGTTATTTTTGACTCGATTCCGCTTGATGGGACGCCGTTTGATTGACCTTGCATTAATATCGTTCCTTCGGTTATATCCTCCAATTTCCAATCAAAGGCATCAGCATCTGCTGTACCTTGATTCATCCATGAAACCCGAACTGAGACAATGTCATTTTGCAGAGGTGATTCGGATGAAAGAAAAATGGATTCTGGAAATGCATATAGATCTGGTCTAGCAATTATTGATCCATCACCGGTAATTACTAAACTGAAATCTTGGTCAACGCCACCCCGATGAATTACCTGAACCAACCATTGCCCTGAATTAGTCAAAGTGTCGGGCGCTATGCTGACCCTTTCAACATTATTTTTTGTATCACTAGAGCCGCCAATTACTGAAAATCCAGCATTAAAATTATTACCATACCATTGATTTCCATCCGGGTCAAAAATAATCAAATCAAGATCGTTGATTAGTTTGGCATCGGTCTGAGCAGATGTAGCACTACCTGCTTCATCATTCCAAGCCAAGGTAATATCCAAACCGTGGCTTGGATTTAGATTGAGTTCATACAGTAAGCCAAATGATGGTTGTAGGGTTTTTCCATCATCATAAAACGTGGATAATGAGGTCGTACCATCCATTGGCATGACAGTATTTTCAAGGTTTAATTGGCCCCAGCCTTCCTTGGTGTTGGGAACATCTGGAGTGCCTAGGTCTTCAGCACCGTTAATCAATGCCGCCTTGATTAATGACGCTGATGGGGACTGAATACTAACTTGTTCCCTTAGGTATTCTCGGGTAAGAGCTGCAAGACCGCCAGCAACTGATGCAGATTGCGAGGTACCTGACAAAGTCATGTAAAGTGGATCACCATTACTATGAGTTCCTGAGCCACAAGCAAAGCCACTTGGGTTTCTTGCCTCTTCGGCTCTGCCGGAACAGATTTCTATCCCCGGTGCGACAACATCAGGCTTTATTCTGCCATCCATTGTCAGCCCTTCTCTTGAAATTGCATCAACTGAACCTTGGGGGGCAGTACCGCCGCTGCCAGTAGTACTAACTCCAACCGAAAGGACATTTTTCGCAGTCGATGGACTAGTTACCATAGAGGACCCAGTGCCGTCCAAATCACCAATCGAAAAAATCGGCAACAGATTCCGCTCGTCCTTGACAAATTGATCTGCTGACCGAGCATCAGCAGTATACTGTCCCTCATTCTCTTCTAACCCCCAGGCATTGATGGCAATACGGGCTGTTTTCTGCTTGGCATCCGCCAACAAATCGTAAATCGATCCTTGCCTTCCAAAGGTTCCTGTGGGATCATATTCCAAAGCATACATTGTTACTGAAGCAGCAGGAGCAATGCCTTTGGTTGACGAATCCTCGGTCCCGTCACCTATTGCGGTTAATGTTACGTGAGTACCATGTCCTCCATTGGAATCTGCTGGGGAGGTGTCAAGACCAAATTGTGTATAAATGGCAGCAACTCTACCGGCAATGTCAGGATGGTCACGGTCTAGTCCGGTATCAACAACGGCTAACATCTCACCAGAACCATCCAAAGTGAAAGATGCATCGTTTTCTAGCGAAACTACCCCTGAAATGGCTCTTGCAACCCCATTATGAACTTGTATAGCGGATATTGGTTCAATCCAAAGAATGCGGCCATCCCTAGCGGCATTGAATAGGAAGTTATTATCATCGCCTATTGTTACTTGACACATTGAATGACCGCACCATGCGTCGTGTGCGCCATAGTTTGCTAAGTCACGCGCAAGTTCCTCAAAACCACCAAACCCCAGATCACTAGTTGGTATCACAGCCAATGTGGATTGTAACTCACCAGACAACAACTGTGGATGCAAGCGATAACCCGGCTGAAGACTTTCAATCCAACGAATTTGATCTGAATCAGACAAAATCTGTAAGGTATTACCCTGATTTGGTAATATTCTAATGATAAAATTGCCGTCACCAAGTAGGTCTAAAATACTTAGATAGCCTTTCTCTTCTAGTTGATTTAGCCAGCGATAATCATAATCATAGAGTTGAACAAACTTCATCCCAGTTACGGCAAAGTCATTGTCATCTATGAATGAGTCTGGCAATGGTGGAAGTTCATCTGTTAATGGGTCAAATGAGCCATGTGCCAAGTTAAACTCTCCAGATAAGTCGTTGATTGGAAATCCGTTATTACTTTCACCAGAGATTTGATTCCAGTTACTTACGGACGCAGGTAAGTGTTCAATTGAAGTCAGTTCATTAGATGAATCAATGGTTACTTTTGGTACTAATGCATCGCTATTTATTAATGGCGAAAAGGAAATCCCGAGAATCAAAATAATTCCGATTAGGACTTGCCTAGGCTTCAGCATAAACTGGGGAAATCTGTTGGGTTTTTGAAAACAACCGTTATATGTTGCCAAATTGCTCATAAAATATTATTGTATTTAGCGATTGATTTATCGGTCTTTGCCACCGAAGCACGCCAATCAGACTCTGTCCCCATGAGAGCCCTTACCGCGTCAATGTTTTCAGGAATCACATCTGACTCTTGATGAATGGCTTGGAAAAAATATAATGTATTGTTTTCGAGTTTTACTCCATCACGCCAAACAAATATCTCATGTAAGTCACCCCACTTACGACCGATATCTCTGGCATATTCCATAACTTCAGCAGTAGTTGTTATTCCAGTTTCACCACCATCCATTAGGATTATTCTTGGTTCTTTCGACCATATATCGATTATTGCTTGTGTATCAAGTCCGTGTCCGTCGGGCAGTTGGGCAACAATTACATGTACATGCATGATGGTTGTTGGAACTGCAACGGCCATCGAATTTATGGCAATTTCCGGCTTCACAGTCATCACATCTGGGCCATGATGAGAAGGAACCTTGAGTACTGGTTTGATTGCATTAATTGGTCCCTTACTAGAGTCTCCGGGATCGGCTGCTCTACGTATCATCGTACACTCAACTGATAGTTCCCCACAATAATTGTATAATGGAACCAACGTTCTTGACAACCCGGTTGTATTGCAAGAAACTACTCTGGTGCCAACAGCATTGAGGTTCTCAGCGTGGTTGGCTGATGACGTGTAGGAGAGTCCTGTCATTGCATGCTTTTCCCCCCCTTGGAAAATCCATTTAATTCCCGCTGATTGATATTTTTCCAAATTACTAGCCCCTATTTTACCCGGAGAACAGTCGATTACGATATCGGCAACTTCCAACAAATCTGCTAGCCCGCCATGACATTCGTAACCTGCGGTTGAAAAAGCAGCTATTTTTTCTTCATCGTCATAAGTACAATAGATTGGATAGCCTTTCCTGACTGCTAAGTCACAACCGAAAGCAGGTCGAGTTTTGGTTACTCCCACAATTTCCATGTCATCTTGCGCATCAACCGCATCAGCAACTCTTTTACCAATAGTACCGTATCCATTGATTGCGACTTTAATCATCATAGTCTCACATTGGTCTGTCAATGAAGAATATCTATTAACAAATCGTATTGATGGAGTATGAAAAAAAATAGGTTTGCCAGTCGTAGTGATAAGAAGAGTATATGTTTATCCTAGTCCGACATAGGCACATGGCGGATACTCTTGATGTTGTGGCGAGGTCATTTAACATCAACAACAAATTAGGACCAAAATTAGAAGCCGCTGCCGAACAAAATGCAATATTGCGAATCGGTTGGACAAATGCTGGAGATCCGGTTCCTAAAAACGGCGAATTAGGTTTATGTCCGGGAATACCCAAGGGCGCTAAAATTAGAGCGCTGGGGACTTTAGGTTCCTGGACCGCATCATTCGGTAAAGGTGGAATGTTTACGATACAAGGCGATGTTGGTTCTTTTCTGGGGGCTGCCAACAATGGCAATCAAATAACATGCGAAAGGTCTGCTGGAAATTATGCGGGCTTTGCGATGAAAGACGGTAAAATTTCGATATTGGATGGTTGTGGTGATGACTTAGGAGCATGTATGTCTGGAGGGTTAATTGTTGTGCGCGGTAACGCCGGACTGAGAGTTGGTGGTGGCATGACGGGTGGTATCATTGTGATTGATGGAGATATTGGAAATGATCCAGGTGCCGGGATGACCGGTGGAAAAATTATCGTTAATGGCAGATGTCCAAACCCGCCAGAAGGCGTCGTATTAAGGCCAATAAATGATTCAGAATTAACCGAACTCAACAAAGAAATAGATGATGAAAACTTCCAAATCCCCAATGATTCGGTGTGCCTAGAATCAAATGGTGAAGCAGAACATTCCAGTAAAAATAGTGTTGTCTCTGCTGGTGATTTGTCGATGATTGGCTTAGTCCCTGCTGGGCAAGCTGGCAATATGTTCTATTCTTCATGCGATACTGTAGCACTTCTTGGAGAGCGTGCAGAGTCGAATACCCCAATCGCACTTCCATTACCAATTCTTCCACACCTGAGTGACGGTAAAATTCTCATCGGGAAGAAAAAATCATCAAAACTTGTTGAAACTCAACCATTTATCGTGCAAAATAATCCTAGAACGATAGACTTCATTTCTATTGATATGAACAACTTATGCCATTGCACAGATGTTGTGAGCAATTGTGGCGGAGCAGTCATTGATTTGATGAATATGCCAAGTATGAATGCGGAGGAAATAGATGGTATGTTAGTATCTGTGCGGTCACTTTTAGGGCAAGAAAAACCATTTGGCTTTTCAGATGGTGTCGGAAGAATTGAATCGTTGCACAAATCCTCCGCATATCACAATGCAGACATTGCAATCTGCACAATTGAAGATGAAACCGGTACTTCAGAATCTGCTGCTTTGCCGCTAATTGGCAGGAGCAATAAAGCAAACTTAGAAAATACTTACACCGATTCTGGCATCGCAATTGGTTTTTCTGCCAGTGCCGAAGATATCGCTAAGTTAAGAGCCTCCGGACTGAAATTTATTTGTTGCTCATCACCCAGTGAAGGTTATGAGGACATCTCTATCTGGCTCAAACAAATTCAATTCCAATTATCTGCTATATTACAGCGCCTTGGACTCGAGTCAATAGATTCCTTAAGTAGACAAAATCTCAGAGCTTTAGATTATGAGACTGCCGCAGTAAGTGGTCTGCGCTTGTCCGGATATGAAAGACCTCTNCCCCACTGGTTTGCAAGGTAGGTAGNATAATGCCAACAATATCTGTTAACCAGGACTTAATCGCCAAACTCTTGAATGTTCATGGCTTGAAGCATAACATCGATGATCTCTCGGAGCAATTACCGCTACTAGGCACAGATATTGACCGTTGTGACAAAGAAATTCTCGATATTGAAATATTTCCTAACAGACCAGATTTGCTCTCAGGGGAGACTCTTACGCGGGCGGTTAGAAGCTTTATTCACCATCAATATACAGGTCCAGATTTGGAAGTTTCAGAGGGTGATATAGCGATTACTGTCGATGCTGAATTAAAACAAATAAGGCCGGTTATATTGGCTGCTGTTGTAAAAAACATCGATCTTGAAAATTTAGGAATTCAATCGGATGAATTTATTAAATCACTAATGGACCACCAAGAGAAATTGCACTTCGCTTTGGGCAGAGGACGGAAACGGGCCTCGATTGGAGTGCATGATCTATCCACTATTTCTCCTCCTTTCAGAGTAAAAGCAGTATCTGGTAAGCAAAAATTCGTCCCATTAGCAATGGAAAAGCCAATGTCAATCGATGAGATTCTAAAAAATCACCCTAAGGGGATAGAGTTTGCTCACTTGTTAGAGGATTATGATAAATTCCCGGTCATCATTGATTCAAACGAAAATATCCTCTCTTTCCCACCAATAATTAATGGCAATCAAACGACTGTAACTGCATCAACGAAGGATTTCTTCATTGATGTCACGGGTTGGGATTTACGCTCATGTGAAGCATCACTTATGCTAATTGCCTTGCAACTACAGGAACTAGGCGGGTCAATTGAATCGGTCAACATAACCGACTGCGATGGAACAATACAGGTATTCCCCAATGGTAAGCCAGTAGAACATACCCTGCCGACAAAACTGCTTGATGGCTTGTTGGGAAGAGAATTAAGTGGGCAGGAATTAGAAAAATCGATTAATCGCATGGGCGGGAGATTTATGTCTCGTAATTCGGAAGAAATCACACTTGAAATGCCTAGGTGGAGATTTGACATTTTGCATCCTGTCGACTTGGTTGAAGATATTGCAATAGGCCATGGATTCGAAGATTTGGGCCAAGATATCCCTCGCTCACCACTCACTGCAAAACCAAGGAATGATGCAAATTTACTCCGCAGAATAAGAGACTCAATGCAGGGCCTAGGAATGATGCAGATACAATCGCTAACTTTGTCTAATGACGCTGATCAGTTCGAATTGGTTAGGTGGAGTAATGTTGGGGAAGTAACTAGAATTACTAATCCAATCACCGTTGACCACACGCTACTACGTCAATATCTCCTTCCAGGGCTGCTGAGATTATTGTCTTCAAACCGACATCATGATTTACCTCAAAGGGTATTCGAACTAGGAACTGTGGTAAGAGAACATAAGAATTCCTTACGCCTTGCATTCTTAGTTGCCGAGCGATCGGGGGGCTTTGCCGCAATTAGGGGACGTATTCAAGCATTTTTACGAGATTTGGGTGCAAGTGAATATGAAGTTCAACCATTGCCAGAAAATGAAGGCCCTTGGTTGGCGGGCAGGGCGGCAAAGATAATAGTGAATGGAATTCACATCGGTTGCTTTGGAGAAATCGACCCTCATGTTGCGAAACGATTTGAATTGAAGGTGCCGATGAATGGAGCAGAATTTTGTTTGCATGAAATAACTAAGGCGCTCCCTGACCCAGTTTGACTACACAAATCATAGCATTGTTTGATATGCTAATCATCTTCGAGCAACCATGCGCAGAATGACGGTAATAGTTGTATTACTGATTTGTGCATCTTCACCAATAATGGTATTTTCCAGCGCTAACTTAGCATCAATCGATGACTCCCTTGACGTCCAGTCAAGTGATGAGCATATAATTCACCGTGGAGAGACAATAGAGGCATCGATTACTGTTAGGAATCAAGCAGATGAGACTACAATAATTGATTTTACTGAAGATTTACCAAATAACATATCTATCGCAAATTTACCCAGTAATTTTACCCTAATACCCGATCAAGTCAGACAATTCAGATTTTACTTTACATGCGATTATCATCACTCTTACGGCACCGTCTTAGCATATGTTAACATTACCTCAAACCTAGATTCAACAACACAATATACCAGTGAATTCAGATTAATAGTATCAAGACAATCAGATTTGAGATTTGGAGTGAGTGAGGATTCACAATTCGTGGTAGACCCGGGGCTGCGAACCAATCTAGCAGTAAACATGACTAATTTTGGTGAGTTCCAAGATCATGTTAACTTCTCAATTACCACCAACTCTGGCTGGCTATGGGGATGGAATATGGATGATGTGCAAAATGGGAAAGCAATGGAATTATTTCAAATTGGACAATTGAAATTTGCTAGACTATGGATTGATATTCCTCAAGTGATTGATTCCAACCCACTACATATGTCAGGTCCAAGATTTACATTGACGGCGACATCAAGTTTGGATCGTGCTGAAGTCACATGGAACTTTGATTTGCTGATGTCGGAATTCCGTAATGTAACTCTGGATAATCAAGGAGACAATTTACAACTTGACCCTGATTCTAATGACCGGATACCGATAACCATCAAAAATTCTGGCAACGTAGAAAATCGATATGACTTAGAGTTACAAATTATCGATAGTAGCGGAAATGCAATTGATGGTGTAGATGCATCAGATCGTATCTCATATAATGGATGGATCGTGGCAATTTTTGGGGGTTATGAGGGTGAATCGCTTATGCCCACCGACAAGCGAACTTTCGAAATCGGATTCCAATCCCCCAACCAAAATTTTGGAGTAATTAATGTCAGATTAAACATCATTCCAGTGGGAGCCGTGCTTAAGTCGATTGAAGTAGATTTGACATCGGAAATTAACTGGAATAGAGATTTTGCAACAGAGCTAATTTCACAGGATTGTCACATATTGCCGCTAGATAAGTGTAATCCAAAATTTAGGATACATAACCATGGAAATTATCAAGATGAGTTCAAAATCGAGGCCATTGAAATACCAACCTTCGTAACACTAGAAAATGCCCAGAAATCTTTGGAAATTCCAAAGGATTCCCACCTTGATATTACTGACATCATAATTACTGCAAATCAAGGTGCTAAGGCATTTTCCAATTCGCAGGTCGTCTTTAAAGTACAACTAGCAGACCTTCCCAGTGAATTTGCTACCGTTGCTATCGATGTAACAATTGCCCAAAATATTGACTGGTCATTACAAGACTTATCCCAGGAAAATGATTCTCTAGGCCGATTCAATATTGCTATGACTTTACGTAATGATGGTAATGCAGCAGATGGCATTATTGTTCAATTACAGTGTTCTCACTTCACACCAATGGCGTTGATACCCCCCCTTGATTCTGTAACTGAAGCAGGTGTTGAATTTCCCCGTTCATTTGAGGTTAACAATATTGAGTTCGGCTCTAACATCACTGTCCGCGCTTGGGCAGAGATACCAACTGACCAAACCAGCAATGGAACTATGTACCTTAACATAAGTATCAGATCAACTTTCTCTCCTGATGCACCCATGTCATTTACCACCGAAGTAGATTATATTGGCGTGCTATGGCAGAAAGACATAAGCATGGAAAATGAGGAAAACTTTGCCGAGATGTTGTCGAAGACTGTTGAGTTTGCGCTGGCGTGGAAGTGGATAATATTGTCAATAATATTATCATCGTTAATTATTGGCAAATCATTCATAGATCGGAGTACTAGAAACAAGCAAAAGCAACCCATGAATCAATTAACCAGTCATTCTGAAAAATCAGAGTCAGATGATTGGATGGCAAAATTCAGCAAAAAACCTGAAGTTGAACAAGTAATTTACTCACCGAAGACCTCTCCTCACCTTTTCGAACTGGGATTCAAGGGTAAAAGCAACGGACAAAAACCTGTAACGGCGCCAGTAGAAGAACAATTACGTAATGCTGCTAATATTGTGATACATAATAATGACAAGAATTCTGTTGGGCAGGAAACCAACGAATTGCTCGATTCAATCAGCATTGATGGTATTGATTCTACCGCAATGGAAAATTCAAATTCGGTGGATAGCGAATCTAATCCTAACATGACTGAAAAGAATGACCCGCTAGAATTACCCGATAACCAAAATTTGCTTACACATTACACTAAGCAAGTTTCGCTGCGTGACGATGATTTAGATATTTGAGAAAGCATGATAGAAATTGGAGTTGATGAAGCAGGCAGAGGGCCGGTGATCGGTCCGTTAGTAGTATGCAGCGTGGCTATGCCAAAGAATGATGTCAACCTATTAGTTGAAAATGGGGTTAGAGACTCTAAGGATTTGTCGCCAAAAAAACGTCAGCATATCAAGGAGTGGTTTTTGAGAAATTGTGACGAGAAAGGGTGGAGTTTCTCTTTGGTACACTGCCAGCCAAAAAGAATTGATAGCGCAGTAATTAATAAAGGATTAAACATTTTAGAGGGAAAATTATTTGCTGAATCAATTAATCAATTAAATCTTGAAAGTAGAACCATGGTGAACATAATCTGCGATGCTTGTGATGTTGATGAGCAACGGTTTAGCCGTAGAATATCACAATTGATTGATGGATGGCCGTGGAGAAAATCCCAGATAAGTAGTTATCACAAAGCTGATGAAAATTACCCGATTGTTGGAATGGCAAGCATACTTGCAAAACAAGCTAGAGATGAAGCCATAAAATCAATAGAGTCTGAGGTNGGTTTCCCAATTGGCTCTGGATATCCCAGTGATAAGATAACCATTGATGCTGTGCGAAAGATGATCGATGAAAAACCCCATAATCAATTGAGATGGTCATGGTCGACAATCAAGAGAATTTGGCATGAAGAACATACTTCAGAGTTACCTAGTAGGGACCTAACAAGTGGTAATCAAACCACCTTATTCTAACCACTCAATTGATGAAGTATTGGCTACAGGACCATATGTTTCACATGGATTGGTCTCCCGATAAAGCAACTGAAACTATGCTTTGGCACATGGCGATTCAAAATGCCATTGAATATTCGGGGAAAGCTGCACCTGGCTCAGTGATTGGCCGCTTGATGAGCATCAGACAAGACTTGAGACCACACGGGAAAATCTTGAGTCCATTAATTGCTCAAAAAGTCACACAAGCAAACAATTTAGCCACCAAGGAAGGTATTGATTATCTAAGAGATATTTTGGCTAGAGAAGCACCTGAATTACTGAAAGAACGAGAGAAGCAAGCCAAGCGAGAGGGGCTACCGGAATTGTCAAATGCTGAGAAAGGTAAAGTCGTTTTGCGATTTGCCCCGAATCCAAATGGCCCTTTGTCCTTTGGACACGCTAGAGGAATAATCATCAATGGTGAATACGCAAAAGAATACGACGGAGAGCTCATTCTTAGATTTGATGACACTGATACAACTGTCAAGCCACCNCTTGCAGAAGCGTATGACATCATTGAATCTGAAGCAGAATGGTTGCTAGGATTCAAACCACACAGAGTGATTATTGCAAGTGACAGAATGCCAGAATATTATCACCATGTTGAGCTAATGCTAGACGGTGGATTTGGTTATGTCTGTCAGTGTAGTGCTGAGGAATTTAGAGAATTTAGAGTTACAAAAACCAACTGCCCTTGCCGAGATAATGATGTGACATTAAATAAAGAATTGTGGGCTAAGATGTTGGATGGAACATTCCGACCAGGTGATTCAGTAGTCCGCATCAAAACCGATATGACGCTAAAGAACCCAGCACTAAGAGATTGGCCTGCGCTGAGGATACAAGATACTGATAGCCACCCACACCCGCGCACAGAGATAGGTTCCAAGTATCGTGTGTGGCCTCTTCTTGACTTCCAAAGTGCTATTGAAGATTATTTACAGGGAGTCACCCATATCATTCGTGGAAAAGACCTGATGGATTCAACAAGGAAACAAACTTTGTTGTACCAACATTTTGGTTGGCAATATCCGGAAACAATGTACTGGGGTAGAGTCAAGGTTCATGAATGGGGCGGCTTCTCAACCTCACAAATGCGTAAAGACATAGAGTCAGGGAAATATACGGGTTGGTCCGACCCAAGACTGCCAACTATTGCCGGACTAAACGGTACTGGAATACAAGCCGCCGCATTGAGAAATTTTTGGAAAGAATTAGGTGTTACTCAAAAGGATATAGCAGTACCGCTAGCAACATTGTATTCCCATAATATCAAAGTTATCGATGATGATGCTCCCCGTGTGTCATTTATTAGAGAGCCTGTTGAACTAATCGTGCAGGGGGTTAAGGACGGGGCAATTAATATTCCAAGCCATCCGAATAATGAAGGTTTAGGAGTCAGAAAGATTAGTCTAAAGAGCCGAACGATATATGTGGAAAAAGCAGATTTAGGCCATAAAAAATTACGCTTAAAAGAATTTGGAGATTTTGATATCGATGGTAATGTCGCTACATTTGTTGCCAAACAAAGAACTGATAAGCGTAAAATTGTCCATTGGACCTCGAAAGATAGTTGTGATGACGCAGAGTTTGTAGCAGTTTCAGACGGTGAATTGGTTTCACTAAAAGGGAAGCTAGAGACCAATTGTCTCACCATTGGAACCCCTGTACAACTTGAAAGAATCGGTTATGGAATTATTACAAAGTCTGATGTTATAACCTTCACACACGATTAGTAAGTATAAAATCTCGAGACACATACGACTAGTTGATGTCAACCGGAACTAAGACTGTCGCAGATTTGGAGCTTAATGATGAACATATCACTGCTGGCTTAAGTGATACTCTGCAAGAAGCTGCCCGAAGACTACTAACGGTCCCTGGCGGAGTACTGATTGTTTTAGACGATGATGCAAAAGTGAAAGGCGTAATTGGCTACAAGCAGTTATTGCTGGCTATTGATAAGGAAATCGATACCAAAACCGCAACCTGTGGAGAGTACATGGAAATGGATTTTATGGAAATAGCATTAACGGAATCCTTAGTTAATGTCCATAAGAATATTAGTCAAAGATCGCCGCAAGCTGTCGTTGCTGTTGACGAACATGGAGAATTCAGTGGATATTTTTCACCAAGTGATTACAAAGAAAGCAGAGCAATTGTGAAATCACTAAAACCCCTAAAATTGTAATTATCCAACAATTTTAATGGTTTTACCACAACCATGGCAGGCTATCCTCAGTGGACGTTCATTACTCAACACTGGAATTGAAGTAGAGCATGATGGACAACTGACCGATGGGACACTTACCGTAGGTTCAGGTTCATTGGTATCATCAACTGCTTGTAACCTTCTTGGACTCACAATGGCAGTTAAAATCCACAAAACTGATGCGCTACCCGAGGCCCCAAAAACAAATAATGGCGGATAAGCGAAAATATAAACTAATGCTGCAATAGGTAGTAAAACAAGTTCAAGCATCAAGAATCTCCTATGCTTATTTTTAGTAATAGATAGTGAAAATGACAGTCCTATGAATAGAACTACCAACGTGATGATGGTTAGTGGCATTGGGCCAAATAACAGGTTATCATTTGGTTGTATAATCACTGTAAAACCTTCATCCAGCCCTGTTGAGGTTGATTCCATTTTAATTATCTCGCCCCACGGATATCTAGAATGACTGAAGGATATTGAATCAGTTTCCAATAATTCTGCGTCCCCAAATGATGTCAAAACTGATGATTTAGCCTCAACAATTATTGTATAATCTTGCCACAATGCTGTGGTCTGAGTAGTAGTAAAACTGCGCAAAATATCAATTTGTTGCCCGCTGTCTAATGTTTGAAGAGTAGAGAACGTGATTGATATAGGGTGATTTACCACCCTTGTTTCACCGTTTAAATCAACTGACACTGAGATTGTATCAAAGTCACTGGCAGTGCCAATTAGTTTTTCGCTTTGTAACTGCATTCCATTGATGTCACTCATGTAAGTTCGGTATCTGGTCTTCATCTCCCTCTCGAATTGTTCTTGCTCAACATTTTCTATATCGCGGCTTTCTCTGTCCTCCTCTGAAACTCCGCCGGGGTTCCAGCCAAACAGCACTGATGTTGATGAAAGGTCGTTATCCCCAATATGGTCCATACCCCAACGCATCCAAAAAGCCATCTCGCCATCAATATCTAGTGTAGTTGTACGAGCCATTTTGAGATTGCCACTATCGCTGGTTAAATCGATCAATTGTGTTACGGTCAATGGACTACCAACACCACTTGTTCGAAGGGGTTCGTCCTGGGGATAAAAAGTACCTGTACCCCCACCAGTATCAGTCACATCAATGGTAAACTGGGCTGCACCTTGTATTAATGGGCCATTAGGTTGTAGATTAAGTCGGATTGAGACATCAACAATATTTGTCCCCGTTGCTGCGTCTTGCCATGTCCAAGTGACAATAATCGAATCACCCCGTTGTGTTTCGATAGGGTCTCCATCTACCTTGAGTCCGTCGACAAACATCTCAATAGAATCAGAATATGCCAGAGCATCTAACCCAAATGGAGAATCCAATACTGCAGAGAGATAGATATCGCTACCTTCTACTTGAGGTTCATCAATGGATAATTCCATCAGCGGTATCTCTGCCGCGACACTAGATGGGAATTCAGAGGACCCCCAAAGGAATTCTAACTTGGCGTCTCCGCCAGGTACACTGAATATCACCGAACGCGCGCTCAGTTCCAATTCAATTTCACTAGATGCTGAAACTGACATCGCTTCAACCGGTATAGAGAATTCAATCTGACCTTCTCCCTGTGGTAGTACCGATGAATCTAAGTTAGTTGAATCGGAAAAATCTTGGGAACCAATTCTCACTGTGGCTGTTGCATTTATTTGGGCCCCGCCTGCATCACTGACACGGTAATTGATGACAAAATTCCAGTCTGATTCGGGGACTGAACCTGGCCATACGCGTCCAAGACTCCAAAGTCCAACTGTTTCTTGAGAAGTTATTGAGTTTGCAATTACTGCGTTGCTTGTATCATCTGTTAACTGTTGAGAAAATGGCGAAAGTTGTCCTGTCGAGCCGCCAAGTAGATACAATTCTACTTGGTGGGCATTGTCACAACATACCACGGTTGGTTGTGCTTCTACTGAGTTGATGAAAGATGAAGCAAAGGGAATAGAAACCAACATGAAGATAAGGACGAATTGTCCCATCCGCCTCAGGAATCTGTCCAACACGAACCGACCACTAACTCATGGCTCATAATTTACACTATTAGGTGTGAGGTAAAATCTCAGTTTCAGAGATGTATTAATCTTTACAATGCTTTTTCCAGTAAATTGCCAAGTTCTTTTTCAAATAATGATACTAGTGCCTCACCGACTTCACCCTGCAGATCATCCGGTAATAGTCTCAAGCCCAGCCTGGTTGCTGCTCGGGTTGCCTTTAGTTCAGCATATACTGAGCGTGCTTTGGACTGAAAATAATATGACACTGCTTCTTTGATTTCTGCCTTTAGTTCAGGATCTGCTTCAACTTTATTTCTGATATGTGTCTTTAATTCATCTTTGACTAAGTCCCTGAATGCTTCGATAACAAGGTCTTCTGTCGACATTAGGTCTTTGATTTGATCCTTGATACTGCCAGTAAGCAACCGTTCGATGGCCATACCACACCGAAGTAGCCATATGGTTTGAATTCATCGTATAAAATTATGATAGTTTTCCAGTTGAAATTAATTCTTTGAGAACTTCCGCTGCATGGGATTTGCTATTTTCTACCTTGTTTGGCCATGCTGATTTGGTTCGATATATTTGGCTATGCAAATCTTGTTGGTCCTCCTCAGTAACTATTCTAAACCAAAGTAATTCTTCTAATCTAGGAGTAGATATTTTACCATCAGATAAGGTTGGTAGAGCTAATTCACTCATGGCTTGTCTTCTTTGGTTAAAATCCATTTTTGGCCACTTTTTGGTAAGTCTACTAAGTATGTTTGAAGGAAAATTTGGAATCATTGTTGTGTCAGGATTCTCAATTTCTGGTAGTGCTAGAACTCGAATTGAACCTTCGTTTTGTAAAATATCTCTAATCTTGGTATAAATCGGATCATATGAATTATCTAGTGATTGTCGCAACCACTGACCACTACCAACCAGCGGCCTNAAACGCCTGACTCTTGGTCCATTTGGCGCTAGGATTGAAGCGATTGCTGCACATTGCACCACTACGTCTAATGCTCCGTTATGCCGTCTATCCGAATTTGGGTGTGAGACTGAAACCGCTAGCGGCACTACTCGAATTCGACCCAAATCATCAATTTGTTCATGATTCCATGTGTCTTCATACTGTTCAACACTTACCACCAATTTAGCTGTTGATGAGAAATCATATTCCTCGCCTTTAGGTTGGTCATGAATTGAGTTTAATATCTTACGGCTGTAGGGGATTTTGGCATCGATCATGGCTGATTCTAAATGAGCTAGTGACACGATGCTATCCAAATCAGCTGTGGCAAAAATTGCTACACTATCGGCACGAGAGATTTTTTCAGCAAACATAGTCATCCTTTCTTTAGCATAAAGGAACAACTCTGTTTCTATCAAATCTTCCATGTGAATCAAACAACCCGTTTGGTTGTTGTTTTACCGTAGCCTATATCAATCACTCGACCATTAGTCGCAATTCATCTCTCTTGTATCGCCAATCTGAGGGCAATTTACCTTCTGAGATGTAATAGTTAGCAAGCTTCCTAATCTTGGCCTCGGTTAACTCTAGAGACCTCTTGTTGTGAATATCTTTATGATTTCCACTGCCCAAGTGCTCAATAATCCTGACTGCTTGTCTCATCAAGTTCATCATATCTTCTGGATATGCACCACCAATATCGTGCTCAGCGAGTATTGTTCCAATTCTCTTGCCGGTTACTAATCGAACATTTGGAACTGCGTGTTGATCCCTCATTACTGTCCCAATTTGAGCAGTTGAATGCCCTGCTTTGCCCAGTTCAACCACAAGTTTTGTGACTTCGTCAGAATTAGTATTAGACCATTCAGGTGCTTCTGTAACATATGGCTTTGATGAGCCACTCTTACCTCTTCTTGACTTATACATACGTGCCATGTTAACCACTCAAGCACCCTTGCGACTTGCCTCTCATTATTAACCGCTTCCCATAACAGCGGTTATTTGTAATATTGCTACAACCGTTGATGGCCTTTGGCAATCATTCCAGGGGTAGTTGACCATTCCCAACATGAGGCTGTTGCTCTTGCTAAACCAACCGGTTGACTATCTTGCATAACAAGTAAATCATCACCGGATTTTATTCCCAAATCATAACTATCTAATATGCTGGAAAAAATATCGCCCTTCCACGGCTTATTTGATATTAAATGTATTTTTTTTAGTGATGAATTTGCCGCAAGTATTGGTATTGAAGACTTAGCCAGCGAAAAGCCTCTACGATCATTTGACCAAAGTGCAATTTGTCTTCCCTGATGTTCAATTCGCCAAAACGGTGGCTTTCCTCTAATTTTGACATCCTTAAGCCATCTATCATTTTCCATCTTGTAGCGCGCAACGCTAGAGAAATTGTCTAACAAAATCTTGTGATGTTTACGNTTTCTGGTAGCGTATTCACTGTTCACTTTAGACACTACTTTACGCAGTTCTTCGAGTGCCTCACGGGAAGTTGCCGAGTTTCCTGCTCTAGTTTCATAGTAGGCAATTCCTTCTAACTCAAATGACATTGAAGAGTGGTTGATTACTGTGTGATAATTATTATTCTCGAGCAGGGAGTTCAACATTATTCTAGTCCTGCTAACTTCATCAAGACTCCACTCTCCAGTTACCGGGATATCATAATGTGATGCTGGCCATGTCTCTTCTAGATCTCGAGGTACCAAACCAAGAGGTGAAGTCACCATTACTTCATGAAAGGCACTATGACCGACTGCATCTAAGAACTTTCTATGGGATTTAGACATACGATATGGTTTTCTTGCTGAGCATGGCAGCAATAATAACACATGGTCTAATCCCTTCGGCGGACGATACTCCTCGATTATGAAATCAACCCACTTTGAAACCACAGGGTTACTCAGGGAGGTATGAGAATTACAGTGAATAATTGTGTCTTTAGACACGTGAGATATTCCAATATCAGAATTTTTTCTTGTTAATTTATCATGATATCGTAAATGTTCAACCAGTTTTGGACTGTTAATTGATTGTTGTTCGACAAGTGTTCTAAGTGTTCCATCGGCCAGTTTCGCTTTGACTTCATTGATGGCAAACTCCCAGTGTGTTATTTGGGATTCTAAATCCGCACTTTCGTTGGATTGAGGAACTAGTTTTCGAGGACCAAATGAGGTCAAAAGTATGTCTGAGGCGGCGCATTGACGCGATCTAGATAAATCAAAAATATCAACTCCAAACCAAGCAAGTACAGCGACATTATCTGGGCCGCCTATGCCGGGTGTCCAAACCAAGGCACCGGGAAATCGATGTTTAATGGCAATTAATGCATCAACAAGCTTGCCCGGTTGTGAAGCAAGCTGAGGAGCATCAACCAATACCACTATACTTGGTTCGAGTGTTAGATTTAGTAGTGATGAATCATGATTTAGTCGCTGCCAAGAAACTGGTAATAAACCCCCGTCACCAGCAGATTCACCAGCATCCGCCTCTTCAAGTGAGGGTGGTAAAACATGACCAATTTTCGATGAAAATATTGGAGAATTATGTTCAAACTTTGGTGGCGATAGCGGTAAATTTGCAGTAATGGTCAGGGTTTGTGGAATTTCATCATTAGTTGATACATTAAATGGCGTAATTTGACTATCTGTATCAATATCACCTTCAAGACCAATCAAACAAGGGGTTGTAGCCGATGGTGATTTTCTATCACCTAACGCCCAACTTCTCGCATACATGTAGCGATGAATAACGGTACGACCCAACTCATTCGCCATAGTTAATGCTGATGCTATTCGTACAAGAATAATTCCTTTCATACCCTAACTTCAAACATGACGAGCCAAACGCAGTGTCATGGAGGGTCGCAGGCAAACTCTGATGGTTACTCTATGTGTCATGATTACCCTCTTACACGCATCCGTAGAGTCATTGAATCACANTATCGCTTTTACCCGAACGCTTGAAGATTCTAAATCAGTCAATCTTGTAACCGAGCAGAGGGCTGAAGAATGGGACATGACCGCCGGAAATTGGTATAGTATCCAAACTAATTGTCAAACTTGTACATCATCTTTATTGTTCAACGATATTTTGATTCAATCCAATGAACAAAATTACTCCGGTCAAGTCAGTGTAGATGGTAAACTAGAATTAATTGTTGATAATTCGCAACTTGAAAATTTTAAGAGTTCGATAATAATTAATGCAAGTGATAATCACCTCAATACTAGACCTAGCCCACAGACTGACATTCCGTTATCGTATGTATATCAATGCCCTGAGGAAAATCACTGTATTGACCAAGACTCCCCAGTTCTTGCTAGCATTTATTTAGGGAATAACAGTAGTTATTCGGTTGACGGTATTCTTGAAGATCAGCAAATTGACTACTTCGGTTTCGCAGTAAATGCTGGGCAAATAGTCGAATTAAATCTAAAGCATGCTAGTTCTGATGTTGAATTTACCCTATTCTACCAAAATTTAACTGATGAAGTGGAACTCTATGATCGTTTATCAGCCAGTGCGATCACTAATCATATCACTAATCCAAAATTAAATTACATCGATATAATCGAGGATGGAAGGCTAATAATCAAAGTATCATCTGCTACTGTGGATACTATTTGGTCTGTTGGAATTATTCTTCATAATCAATCACAAGCAAGCATGTTCGACGTGAACGTTGATAAAGAAATTCTAGGTCATGGTATGAAAACTGTGATTATTGAGATGAATGATACTACATCGGTTAGCTTGCAATCATCTATTTTTGAGGTTAATTACACCTACCAATCCCTAATTAACGCCGAATGGGTTTTTTCTGGTAGTGGTGTGTTCAGTCCCGGTTTGATAAGTTACATTTTTCCATTACCAGGTAGTACAGCAATTAAGTTAATTATTTCGGCAAATGTGTTCCAGCTGCAAACAAACGTGGTTAGGTTTGACGACGTTGGTAGCGGTCTCGAAGCCCCGTCATTACCGCCAATTTTAGCATCAACAGACAATTCATCGTGGCCTATTTTAGATGTTCGGGAGACAAACCACCTAGGTGAATTTACCGCTTCAATTGGAGACACAGCCGATGTGTATAGAATTGAAATAAATGCGTGGGAAGATTCAATACACTTTGTCAAATTAGAAATCGAAGGGAATATCAATGATTTTGAAATAGAGTTGATTGAGAAGAACCAAGAAGACTGGTCTGAAGTTGAATCAAAAGTTAGAACAACAACATTAGGAAAATTGAGTATTGCTCTGGAATTATCCAGAGGNACACACTTTTTCAGAATTTCATTGATCAATACATCAACCGATAATGTCTGGGGAGAGTATATCGAGCCAATAAAATACGCCATTTTCACCACTTATGAATTGGTTGATGAAGGAGAAGAGCCGTGGTTTCCGCCAGATGATAACGCCAAAAAATGGGGAAATATAGCACGTTGGTTTATGGGTCTTATTTTCTTACTGCCGGCACTATACCTAGGAATGATACAATTTAGAAAGAAAAACTATGCTAAAGAGATGCTAATTAAGAAGCAACGCTTACAATGGCTAAAATTTAGGTTAGATGAAGGCATAAGTCCGAAACAAAATCGCCGTGAACTGAGTAGAGCTTTAGAAGCAATTGCCACATTAGATTGGGATGATGCATGTCAAACATGGGGTGAGGCAGATGTTTTATATCGAACAAAAAATGTGGCGATTGCTTGTTGGAAAATTGACCCGAGAATAGCTAAGACATCTAATTCGTGGCCAATAATCGTTGGAGTTTACATCATCGAAGGGAACTGGGAAATTGCTGCATTGAGACTGGATTCACCAACTGGCGAAGCATGGGAAATAAAATCGGCAACTCCACGATTTCTGCACAGTGGTTATGAGGTATTTCTCGATACAATGTTGCAGGGTAACAAAACATTTCTTTCTTTGGAATTAGTTGGTTCAGCTAATTCTGTTGACATTGAATTAAATGGTCTCATGAATGGTGAACCACACGCTTGTCGAACATCTAAGACTCTTTACCGAGATGAGGAAGAGTAATCACTGTCGCCGTTTTAATGCATCCTGCTTAATTATGTCTTGCAGTTCTGCATTTGTGTAGGATTGTCTAAGAGATTCTAACTGTTTTATATCTGATTTACTAACCTTTTTTGGCATTTGTAATTTAACCAAAACAACCACATCTCCTCGTCCTGAACCCCTGATGTGTGGAAGTCCTTTACCTCTAATTTCTATGGTCTCACCAGAATTAGTCATCTTAGGAACCACAATTTTCATTTCACCACCATCGATATGCGGTAAGGTGATGGTTTTACCAAGCAATAAATCAGTATATGGTAATGGTAAAGACATTATTAAATCAGCTCCAGATCTTTCAAACCAATCATGCTGTTCGACCTCTATTTCTATGAACAAATCACCATTCTCCCCTCTACCTCTTTGAGCAGGTTCTCCCTTGCCTCGCATTCTAAGTCTAGTACCACTCTCAGCACCTTTGGGAATGTTAAAACGTAATTTTGTCTCCTTCAGTGTCTGACCGCTACCTTGGCAAGATTTACATTTGGTTTTGATTATTTGACCCATTCCAGAACACTTTGGACAATCTCTTATCACGTCTTGTACGAATGGCCCAACTTGCTGTCTAGCCCTTATTTTACCCTGTCCACCACAGTTGCTACATGAAATTATGTCACCGTTTTCAGCCCCAGTACCATTACAATCATCACATGAGGTAGGTAACTCTAATTCTAATTCTTCACTACTACCCTCGAAAACAGATTCAAGGTTTACGCTGTATCTAAAAATCACATCATTCCCGCGGTTGCGGGACCTCCTTGATCCACCGCCAAAAAAACTTGAGAAGAAATCACCACCCAAGATATCTTCAAGGTTTATATTAAATGAGCCACTGCTAAAACCTCCAAACGGTGAACCCCCAGGAGGATTATGGCCATATCGGTCATACGCCTGACGCTTCTCTGAATCTGAGAGAACCGCATAGGCTTCTTGAATTTCTTTGAATTTCTCCTCAGCATCATCCTCCGTACTGCGATCAGGATGATATTTTCTCGCGAGACTTCTAAAAGCATTTTTTAGTTCTTTTTCACCAGCCGAATTATCAACTCCAAGAATCTCGTAATAGTCTCGCTTATCAGCCATTCACGCCCCCCCCAATGTTAACCTGTACTGATTACGTCTTTCAACATCACGGAAATCATAACACATCTAAACCGCAATTATCACAAAATCGATCTTTAGGCTTTAATGAATAACCGCAACCCCTGCATGTCATACCTTGTTGCGTTGTTTGAATAAAATTGGAGGGATTGTTTGATGGTAACATAGCCATCGATTCTAAGGTTTGATTATTTATTAAATCATTATTTGGGGGCGCAAAAGCAGAATAATTTCCCATTTTCTGAACAGGAGATGGTTCAATAGCATCTGACATTTTAGTTGATTCTTTATCATAATCATCAATGTAGGTTGACTCTTTATCAATCTCTACTTCATTCCTCTCGTATTGTATTGGTGCTTGAGGTTTTTCTGCTTTAACAGGGGCGGCTTGCGATGCCGCCTCAAGAGCCGAATGTCGCCTTTGATCTCTAATTTCTCTGGCAGATGATTTACTAAAGAATCCGGAAATGAAATCTAATAATCTATCCATTGGACTTACTTTGCGCGTCGCACCAATTGTTGAATTGACTTCTTGGTCATCAAAAGTTGATTTTCCTGAAATTCTTCGAGTCGCCTCGATCACACTCTTCGACTCATTAAGCATCGAAACTTCTACCTTATTATCATCTGGTAACTCCATCTCAGGGGCTTCCAAGGAGATTTGCGACACCCCTGCCGACAGATTGGTTTCGCTGCTGAGTTCACTTGGAACTTCAACATTGGTCTGCCATACTCCTTTTTCCTCAGCAGCATAAGCACTTTTCATTTTCTTCATTGCTTTAGATCGGCGATATTCATAATCCTTGACCAAATTTGATTTGCGGTAAATTATTACCCCAATAAGGAGGCCAAACAAATAGTACGGAATCATTAGCAATGGTTCAATCCCAAAAATATCCCTTAGTGGGGTAACAACTACGTGAATAAATATTAGTAATAATAGTGGCAAAATTGAGACGCTGCCAGAACTGAATGACTTTTTGCTCATACTCCTCACCTTTTGATCCTGTACAATATTAATTTAGGTTCCCATTGATTGTATCTCGGTCATTAAATGAACGGGGTTTTCCAAAAACGCCGTATAAAAGGCCAATAGAGAAGCAGGTATGTAGTAAAATCGTAGTCAACGGAACGCCAATTGTCATGGTCCAATTTCTGTTCAGTATTGAAAATCTAACACCTTCGAAGCCTAAGACAAGCAGGTACAATAATCCGGGGAGATACCAATAATCCTGATTTGTAACAAACAATACCACCGTCAATAGCAAACCAAACCAAGGTAAAAATTCCCGGGTGCTCACCCTATTACGATGCTTTTTGAGTAATTTAGTTCGCCAAAAACCGTATCTAAATCCCATCTTTGCCCAACTTAGTAATGATGTCCTCTTGGCCATTTTTACTGATACTTCATCGGTTCTAAATAATTGATATCCTGCTTTTATCAGCCTCATCGAAAGATCGCTATCCTGGCTTGTGATAAACGATGTATCCCATCCACCAACAACATCTAACGCCTCCTTTGAATGTAAACAAAAGGCAGGAACCTTGGTTTTTTGAGTACCAGAAAAGTTGTCAAATTGTCCGTTACCGCTAGCTAACGGCGATGCTAGGCTAGATTCAATCCAAGATTCCACCAGGCCTAGTTCTCCTTCCTGTCTCACGACCTTTACTCCAAGGGCTCCAATAGGCTGTTCATGAATCTCCTCCAACTCAGTCATTAAATTTACCAGGGTTTCGATATGATTTTTAGGAACTGAGCAATGACCTATTATCTCCAATAGATAATCCGTGGAATCGGGCGCCAGATTTAGTGCTAAATTTCGAGCCTCTGCTACGTATCTTCCGAGGTTATCATAAATACTAATTTGTGGTGTTTTTGAGTCCTTGGTGGATATAAAATCCTCAACTAAATCTCTTGTTGAATCATTTGAACCACCATCTAAAACAAAAATTCTGTGTAAACTATGGGGGTAGGTTTGGTCGCAGAGTGAGGAAAGACATTGGATGATAGTAGATTCCTCATTCAGTACAGGGATTACAGACACTACAACTGGTTTTTTTAGGTCTGCCATGTCTTACCATCTGGCTATTCGTTTTCATACTTGCTAATCTAAGGCCAAAAATAAACAGTTTGAAGAGTAAAGCCAACTTAGCCGGCGCGTGACTGAGAGCAAAGTTCTGCTAAATGGAATCGATGAAGGCATCATGAATACTATTTCCTCAAAAGTTAGTGGCTCTGAGTCGCCAAAGTTAGTTTTAGCAAGCATCCAAAATATATTTCCTGAATTCAATTGTGATGCTGTATTAGATGAGCCAATTTTTGGTAATCCTTCAAAATATGAATTTAAGCAGGATAACATCTCGTTGAATAATTTTATTTCACTGCTTAGGAAACAAGCTATATTAGATACCGCACTAGATGTGTTAAGTATGAATCTGAAAGATAATTATACAAAATTCCAAATTCTCAGACAAGCAGCAATCGCGGGAAAAATAGCATTTAATGTGACAGAAAAAAATCCATTGGGAGGAGTCATTGAAATAGAATTAAGTGGTGGAAACCTAGAAACTTGGATTGAAGCCGCAACCTGGCATAAAGGCCGGGACACTGTTCCAAGAAAAATAAACGATGAGCGAACAATGGGAAATGATGGCGAAGCCTCTACTTGGCACTGATATCATTCAGTATAGATAACGCTATGCTATAATCTGCTTCGGCAATATTAAGCTCATCAATGTCGGTGAACCAACCAATTTTATCATGTGATGTCCACCGAGAATCTGGCTCCATATTTTCGCTAAATTCCATTGAAATGTCGATGACTTTCAAATTAATTGCAAATGTAGAATATTCGTGATAATTACTGGACACGATTCTATTTGGATAAACCTTCCAGCCAAACTCCTCATCCATTTCGCGAATAATGGCTTCAAAATCTGATTCTCCGTCCTCTACCTTACCGCCCGGGAATTCCCAAATTCCAGCCATTTCTGAAGTAGTGTTTCTTTTTGCCAACATTAGTTTATTTCCATCAACCAACAAAGCACCAACGACATTGATAATCGGCTTGAATAAAATTCTCTCGATTATTTGCTTAAGCATAAGAATTGAATCTTGCACTGGNACCTTGGATTCACTAGGAAAATGAATAAAGCAAGCGTTGAGTGGTTCATTAATCACTTTGTTTGATAATGACTCTAAGGTTCGATAATAGGTCTCGTTACAAAGATAAGTTCCGGCATCATCTGAAAGAATTAAATTATTGATTGGAGGATTTTTTAGTGCTGCTGAAAATAATTTGTTACAAAAAAGATTAGACTCACCAATTATTACATTATCCAATTGCCGACCAGAATTATCTGGTATCCGCATATCGAGTTTGTTTTGTGCTGTATTTTCAAATTTGATATTTTCACAGTTTTCACACAGCCCCATGTGTACTATCAAGTCCCAAGACTCATCGTTTTCCACTCTTTTTGCTACCGATTTTGAACCAGCTTCGTCTACAGTTAACAGTTGTTTATCAATTATAACTTTGAGATTTTTCTCACCATTAGGTTGAGGTCTAAGGTCATACCAAGGGTCATGCACCAAGATTTCTGATTCTATCGCCTCTAAGATCTGCTGAGAAACATTAGTTTGGTTATCACCAAATGGTTGAAACCCTGTAACTAAGATTCTCGGCATGAATATCCTAATGAGTCCTAACTTTTGACCTGTTTGTAGACATTTATGGGTTATATTGACATGTAGGACATCTCAGCAGCGTATGAGTGATGATGAGCCAAACAAACTTTGTCCAAACTAAATCCGAACCGAATAAACTGGCTACGGGGCTAAAAGTGTTTAGACAAATTTGGAAGGAAATGACACTTGGGGTTGGCTTTTGGGGAGCNTTACGCCCCATTGTAGCAGTGTTAATAGCTGCTATTCCGTTCTTATACTTAGGACAGCATTTCAATAGAAAACATCAGAAAGGCTTTGATTTCGCTTTATTGCAAGTACCTCTGGCACTTACCGTCGTATTGTGGTTTATTCTGTGGGCATATTCAATATTCGATGCATGGAGAGACGCAACAAAGTTTGTTGCGAGCAAAAATACTCAAGGTAGCCATAGTTGATCGGTTACGGGAATTTCACCGCTTTGCATCCCTGCTAAATCATTCAAATCATCACTATCAAAATCATCTGGCAACTCACCAGTTATGATATTAGCCAAATTTGCCTGTTCAATGGCCCAATACATAACTGAGTCTTCATTGTTGGAATGACCCGGGTGATCTTTATCCTCATGGTCGACTGGTGATTTATACACTAAGTTGACTAAACCGAGTAGGTGGCCAAATTCATGAACTAAGACACTATTCTCTATCTCTTCGGCTGAGGGCCGACTAAATATTGGGCCTTCCGCATCTTCTACTGTTTCCTTGAATATAGCAACCGTTGAAGCATCAACTGCAACACCAAGAACTGTTTCACCATCTTCATTGCTGTACTCTGAAGAAGGGAATAGTGCTTGCCAATAAAGTGTAGAACCTGTTTGAGGTTGGTTTGATTTGTGCTCCCAGCCTTGTTCCCTAACATCATTAGCGTCCCAAGTTCCCGTATGGCCGAAGTTAGTCTCGGTTAATTCAACCGATATACCATTTGGTTTATCACATACTTCTTGCAATCTAGTTTTTAGTAAATTGATNGANCTTTGCTCAGGCATGTAACCTGGGTCGTAATCTATCTCAACGACCATTGAAGTATATTTTGCAGAACTCAAGCACGCTAAAGCTAGGCCACCTGGTTTTCCTTTTTTGTCTGCGGTTTCGAATAAATCATTGCCGAGGCAACCTGATATCGACGAGAAAACCATCAGAAGGCCTAGNATTACAGGGGTGAAATTACTCTTGCCCATGTTAAACCCAAGTCTTAATCATTGAAAAAATTGTCACCAATCTTCAGGTATCTCAAGTGGGGAGAATAATTGACCAGGTGATGATATTGTGGCTAGCTTGCTTCTTACCAAATGTTCCCACATTCTTAGAGCAGAAATACCGTCTAGTAGTATCATTTCAGTTTCTATCATGGTAACACGCACTAGGGTCTCCAATATGTCCATTCTATCTTCATCAACTACAGATAGAACTTTTTCAATATCTAGTGATAATTTATTATCATTATTCTCATGCACATCTATTGGCCACTGATTAATGATTTTGTCAGGCGCTAACATACCGGTTTCAGTCACGTGAACATCCAAAGATTCCAGCATTGGACTCAACATATTCTGGATGACCATGCTTACTTCAATTATTGGCATATTTAGTTGATTGATTAGATTCACCATGCGTTCTTGCAGGGTCACTAATCCATCTACAGCTGTATTAGACAAGCTTTCACCCCGTCAACCTGTTTGCCTTGAATCGTATCGTATTGGAGATGAATCTCCTCTCAATCCATCCTCTTCATCGTCATTCACTTCAAACCAATCAACAATCCAATCTCCATCAGTATCCCAATTAATTGGGTTACTACCTTCTGCCAAATGATCATCGTCGAAATCGAGCATATACCAACCAAATTCGTGTTCTCCAACCGCCCTAGCAGGTGCAGTTTGTGGTGAACTGGCATAGTATATCTCCCATTGGTCGGTTCNGGTGCCCGATACCAATAATTCATCATCGGATGAATCTAGGGTAAGAAAATCATTATCATTATCGTTGATTATCAGTACATATCTAAAATCCGATGCTGATTGTTTGTCCATTTTCATGTAGTTTGTTGAGGCTTCTTCTGGCGTTCCAAGTCCTAATGTGTAACCCCTAAACTGCCACCATTCTTCCACTGGAGCATCTTGATACAGCAGAGGAGCTAGCCTTACAGCATTCGGTGAGGTCAAATCCTGGTCGGTAAGCATATAAAATTCTTGGAAGTTGGTATAAGGTTCGTAAATACATTCTGCTCCTGAACAATCGTAGTTACCATCGTTATCCGGATCAAAGTTAGCATCAGCTGGGTCTGCTGGATCCATCGTAAACCAAGCAAATTCTAACTCAGGTCTAGATAAGATTCCAGAATCAGAAGACAAGGGTAAGCAAGATACTGTGTTGCTATTGCAGTCAGCACCAGTAAGGGAATCTATCCAAACGACCTTAATTTTCAGATACGATGAGAAGTCATCAGTAGATTCATTCCAAGCCATCTTATATTCATACCAATCAGGCAACATATCGCCATCTGTATCATTATCTGTCGGATTGATTCCGTATTTGAATATCTCTCGTCCGTCACTCAAATTGTAATCAATTTGATGAAACGTGACTAGACCATTGTTTACTTGAGTAATGAAAGTAACAGAATCTCCGTCAGTATCATTGAGATCCGGTCTTGTATTGTTATTCCATTCCATTAAGTTGGTGAATGGTAATGAGCCTTGACCTGGTTGTATTACGATACCATTAGGCACAAAATTACGCTCGTTCCATGTCCTTTGTTGAGCCGGAATGTCAACCGATTTACGATCATACCATCCATCACTATCACCATCATAATTGACATCATGAGGATTAATTGGATTAGCGGCCCAGTGGTCTTTAGTCGTCACGTCTGGCATACCATAGGTGGCATAACAATATTCCCAACCATCTGGGATAGAATCTCCATCAGAGTCAACACTAGTTGGGTCTGCTACACCAATTAAGGTTCGATTGAAATTATTGTAATCATATGAATTGATTTTCTCCATGCGTTCTGCACTATCTTGGCTTTTCGAGGCAAAATCATTGTATAATGCGTTAATGGCTTGGAAATAAGTATAACCTAATTCCTCAATGTAAGCGTTGATTGCATCGTCACCGAAGGTTAGAATCCCTACCTCTTGGGGCACCGTATTACGCTCAGAATATTTACCCCAAGTTCTTGATTCCCACTCTCTAAGGTTAGAGAATCTCTCATCGAGTGAGATATTACCATCGCCATTGCAATCAAAACTATCGCCATCGCTATCAAGTGATACATCGCCATCAATTAGTGGGTTAATACTCCACAAATTATTCTCTAAATCCCATTCTGCAAACCAATATTCAAACCCATCATACATCCCATCACCGTCAGTATCGGGATTTGTTGGATCAGTTATTCCCATCAGAATCGAAATAAATGCGTTAGCCGGCTCTCCGTTTTGCCAGTCGTTGAAGTCATTTAGCAACCTCTTGCCACGCGTTTCCTTCGAAATCAACATATTGAACATTCTTTGAGTTTTTTCTGTCGGCTGTAGTAAGTCTCCGTCGATGTGTAGTAAAGGAGCATCTGAAGGATGGTTAATTCCATTATCTGGCTTTGAAGTTACTAGCGCAAATTCCTGTAAGTCGACTAGCCCATCTTCATCTGAATCAAATAAACCATCACCTGGAACCAAAGGATTCAATGTCCAGGTTTGTGCAGACAAGTTCCAAGTCGTAAACAGTAACTCAACACCGTCAATAATTCCATCACCATCCGTATCTACATTGTTGGGATCACCCGTGATTCCGGTTAAATTCCTTTGAGTTGAATTAACAAATGAACCAAACGATAGGTCTGTCTGAACTCCAGCCCATGCTTGGAAAGTGTAGGCACTGCCAATGGTTGTAACAAACCATTTAGGAGATGTTCGTTCGGAATCAGTCTCTGTCTTCAATGGATCTATTGCGTTATATTCCTCCCAATTAGTCATGCCATCATTATCAGCATCTTGCCATCTATCCGCTGGTTGTAAAGGATTAAGAGTCCAATCATCTTGCAACACATCCCACCTTGAGAACCAAATTTCCCAACCATCAGGCATACCGTCGTCATCTGAATCGGCATTCAAGGGATCAGCAGTTCCTATGTCTAGAGGATTTTGAGTTGTTAAGTATGAGCCTGCCGCACGCGCAAAATAGGATGCTTCAGGCTCCCCGTTCGCGTTAACATTATCAAACAAGTCAGTAGAAAAACCAGATGGCAGGTTTTTGAAATCAATTGGATTCTCAGCACTAAATAAATCATCTCTAACATGGTATTCAAGGTAGTTTACGAATGCTTCATTGGGTTGTAATATACCGTCTCTGTCGATATCATAACCATCGTTGTCAGGATTGTTATATGCATCAGAACCATTAAGTGGATTTATGCCTCCTCTTTGCGGATTCCAGTTGCACAAATAGGCAGCCTCCCAACCATCGGGCAGTGTATCTCCATCTGAATCAATATTATTTGGATCCGATTCTGTCCAATTTTCTGCGAAAGTGACGTTTTCACCATGAGATTCTAGCAGCAAACCTTCCATTGCTTGATACTTTAGTTGGCTCCACTTGTACTCACAAAGATTTTCCAGACCATCACCGTCAGCATCCCAAGTGGCATCCTCAGGCCGATTAGGATCTAATGACCAGTTATTGCCACCAGTAAATGTTGAACCTACCCAGCGACGATTCTCAATTTCCCACCCATCGGGCATTCCATCACCGTCACTATCGAAATTTGTTGGGTCAGTTCCCAAATCTGATATGGATGAAGTTAGGTAAGTTTCGTTTGCATCTGCACCGATTTGACTGTCGCAAACATACTCCATCTGGACATTGTAAAAACACCACATGTTGGTTTCTTCATAAAAGAAGCCGAAGTATTCTGCTCCATCACTCAGCCCATCACCATCTGTATCTCCAACATTTGGATTAGTTGAGTTATATCCACCATCAGTCCTTGCAACGTATCTAAATTCATCGAGATTAGTCCACAGTCTTTCGTAAATTCCATCACCAGATTGATCTAAGTCTAAGCCATCAAAATCGAAATCTAATTGTGCATCCCATGGGTCAGTTGGGTCTAAACCATTGCCCAATTCCCAACCATCGGGAATTCCGTCACTATCTGAATCGTTAGATTTAGGATTGATTAATTCGAGATTAGAGAATCGGCCCGGATCTGCTGCTGCAAAAATGGTCATGTTAGTCGGTTCACCTACAGTGGTTATTTCGGTGATATAACCTGGAATAACCTCTTGATTATCTATCTCATAAACATTAGAATAATCACCTGATACGAACCAGGTACCGGCATTAGAACCGAGGATTATTTGCTCTCCAGTAGTGTGAATTGCCCTAATATTGTTGATATCCCTGGTACTAATCTCATCAGAGCCAGGATTTTCAAGCAATCCGCTATGGCTAATGACGCTATCGATTAGGCGCATTTGATGGAGTCCAGATGGAGTGCCGAACCAAAGAACCTGAGGGTTATTTGGAGATGGTCCATCAAGATGGATATCTCTGATTTCTGCAGGATTATCAATGCTACCAATAGGGAGTGTCCTAAGTTCGTTAATCGGGACAAAAAGTTCGGTATTTTCTCTTGTGTAGTAGAACCTCCAATCAGCCGAATCACCATCCCTCCCTGAATTGGTTTCTGAGATTAACAAACCTTTGTCAGTGGCGATAAATAATGTCAAGTTGCCATTAGCAAGCCCATGCTCAATATCTGACACTGTAGCATTCCCTACAGAAAGTTGGTTGGTAATTGAATTGCTTACCGGATGGACTGCTTCAATCAAACCAAAACTACTTACTTCGAAGACATTACCAAGACCTGCTACACCCAATCCAATAACTTGGTTATTTGGACTGTTTATATCTAATTCCTCAATTTCCAGTATCGGATCGGTTTGTGACCAATCCCACTTTTCAACGCCTTGCAAAAATCCATCGACTTGAACTCTACCAACGCCTAAACCAATGTTTGATGCAGTTGCGATTGCGTATAACTCTTGGTCTGAATCAAAAAGCAACTCAGAATCCTCCAATACAACTCCTTGGGGCATCCAGTAATCTACACTAGAACCAATACCATAATCAAAAACAGATATCCCGTACTTGGTTGTAATGTATATTCGTTCACCTACTGAATCCAATTCCCTAACATCATGATGCATGATGCTTAGAGTTTCAGTGTTGGTAGAAAATGATATCGGATAGGTGAAAAGAGATGGAGTTTCCGAATCAAATTCAATTGATTTCAGTCCTGAGATCACCTTATTTCCATCATCAAAATAAATATTGTATTCTTCAAGATTTGACAGCTGCTCTCCAAGTGCTAAGGCTGTTTCTGTTCGACTTACATCTGGTGACAATACCCCGTCAAGATTCGCATCCCATCCGTCAAAATCCTCGTCTGTAAGAGCACTACTTCGATTCAATGGATCTAAACCAAAATGTACCTCCCAGCCATCAGGTATACCATCACCGAATGATGGGAATAAATTACGAATAGAAAAACCGTCCCAATTATATCTGTCTGAATCCTTTAACAATGGATCAGTGCCCAGCCACAAATCCTCGCCCACCGGAGATTCGGCATTAGTACAGGCTTTCAATAAATTTTGAAAAGTAGCATTAGCCCCTGTTGCAATATATGGCCAATTGGTTAACAATGATCCTTCAGGTAAGGTCGCAGTGCACCACAATCCATCTAACTCGGTTGTGTGGTTTGACGGCGCGCCGTGAATATACTCCTCACTTGAGGTATACCATTCATTTTGATTCATTATCCCATCCCTATTGACATCAAAACCATCCATGTCAGGATCTTTTGTCGCATCACTCGCATTCAATGGGTCAAAATCTTCACATTGATATCGCTGAGCAAATACATCAAATCCGCCGACTCGTAAACACATGTATGCTTCGTAACCATCGGGCATCCCATCGCCATCTGTGTCAGATTTTCTCGGATCAAGATAAGACCGGATTCCTTCTCCATCTACTACTCCTGTCAAACCACGTAAGAAACCAGGGTCGGTACATTCAGCGGGATAGGGCCAACAATATTCCTCAGTTGCATTTAATCCATCATTGTCATTGTCAAGTGTCGCATCAGAGGCATCGTCTTTGTCAAGACCTTCCATAGCGAATCCTCTGCCATCAACAGAGGTACCGTTAATCCATTCGGTGAATAAGTTCTCATGAACATCAGGGATCCCATCACCATCAGAATCAGTCGTTGGTGGACGTTCTTGATTTGTGTCATCAGGATGAATATTTGAAACAGGAGAGATAGTTGGAAACTGTGACATGAATAGTAAACTGATAACAACTGCGAGTGTTGTTATGAGTGTTGATTGACTTCTACGCATTTGCTCACCACTTGCAAAGCATACCCTTCGCACGACTGACTCATGGATTACCCTTAATAGTATGATGGAGTAATGTTCCGACAAAAACTCATTATTTCAGTTTTGATCTTCCACTATTATTAGCCAAAATGAGAGATTTCAACCATTTGTAGCGATTTGTTCAATACCCTTACGCGCAGAGCCATCTATATTCATATGACCTTGAAAATAACCCATCTCGGGACTGGTAGTCGTGGTAACTCAACACTGTTAGAGACTGATGACGTAAAAGTCCTAATCGATCAGGGATTCAGTGGTGCACAATTGACGAAGCGATTGGGATTACTTGGGATAACACCTGACGATATCGATTGTGCGCTAATTAGCCACCATCATGGTGACCATGGTGGAGGCGCTTCGGTTGCCCAAAGGAGATGGAAGATGAGAATATTGGCCAATAAAAGAACTGCTGATGAATTAAATTTAGACCCGATGCTGACTTCTCATTTTGATTCCCTTGATATTATAAAAATAGGTGATGAACTTTCTGTATTGCCTGTCCCTGTACCACATTCGGGTTCTGATAACGTCGCATTTATCGCTAGTTATCGGGGAGAACGAGCTGCTGTGATAACTGACCTTGGGTCTTGGACTGACGAACTTGTTAAACATGTCCATGGTTGTGAACATATCTCAATCGAAGCAAATTACGATGCAAATCGATTAGATTCTGGACCATATCCCTTCTCTCTGAAAGAAAGAATAAGGAGCAGAGGTGGCCACTTGTCAAATGACCAAACTGGACAGTTTCTGGCAGAAGTGTGTACTGAAACAACCCGAAGTGTAGTTCTCACTCATCTGTCAGAGAAAAATAATTCTCCCCATCTTGCAGAATCTACCGTATTGTATCATATTTCAGACCTGTTCGATGGCGACATATTCATTTCTCTACAAGACGGACCTGAAATGACCCACTATATCGGAAAAGATAACTATCAAATCAACAAAACCCAAGTTGAGAATAACCCTGAGATTGCGTAAAATCTTTCCATTTCAAGGTCAATACCTAAATGATACCAAAGCCTCAGTTAACCATGCCACCCGCTAGGCGACTTCTTGACCAGTCCAGCGGGCGGGAGGATGACTTCGGAGTCAGTGAAGTACTAGGCGTAATTATGATGCTGGCAATGGTGGTCTCAATAATGGGCGGTGTTTGGGTTTTTCTAAATCCGTACATAACAGATTTTGAAGATAATACAAACTGGAATGCAGCCAACGGAATTGCCGATCGATTAGAAGATCGTATTGATGTTGCAGCAGATTCTCCTGAAGGCACTGGAATCCGTCACAAATTAGGGATGCGCACCTCAATGCTCCAGGGGGTAAGTAATCTGGAAATTTGGACAATCAGTGCTGACACATCGCCATTGGATATTATTGATGTCACTGATTTCACCGCCACTACATTTACAGTNGAAAGTATCAATTCGACAGCTAAAAAAGTGAACATTCTAGAGGAAAGTGGTAGCCATGACTTTGACATAAACCAAAATGATGGATTGGTTAATCATGGATTACAATTGGCTGATTGGCACATTATTACAGTGCTAAACGACAATAATGAAACAATACACAAGGAAATCAAGTATACTATTTCAGGATTAAAAGTTATAACAAGTTTAGGCAATGGCGAACATGAAATCGTACTAGTCAACAATGCTAGAATAGAACATTTTGCTGACTCTGCATGGGAAATAAGTAAATTTCCAAGAGTGGAATTTGACCAATTAGCGACCGGTGGCGTGAGACTTTCAATTGTTTTGACTAATATTCAAGTCAATGGTATTTTAGGAAACTCTAACCAACTTGGCATTGATATAATTTCTGGCGGCTCATTAAATCCGTTTGCTGAAGAATGTTTCAATGTCAGATTTAGCCTTACAAATTCAGTAGCCCCGGTCATTTCGCCACAATATGATGAACAATGGTTATCCGAGTACACCTTGAATAGAGCATCGGGCACCCTGGATTCATATGTAGGTCTAGCCCCTTACGAAAGGGCTAGTGGTGTTGATGGAGTTAGCGTTATTTCATCTGGCCAGCCGATATTTTTTGATGTGGCAATAAACGAGGTTGTGGTAGCGCGATGAAGTACAATCTTACACGTAATGATGAGGCAGTTTCTGCTGCAATCGCCACTGTTTTGCTATTTGGCGGTGTAGTATCAATAATTGGTTTAATGCTGGTTTCAATGTTACCAATTATCGAAGAACTAGAGGGATCAATTGAACGAGATGATATGTCTGCTCAAATGATGATATTAGCACAGCAAACTGAAGTTTTAAGCGAACACGGCATGCCTGGAGATTCCACAGAAGTGGAGATAATTCCATTGGATGGAAGTCTTTCATGGGACAGTACGAGAGGCGGCATGTGGTATTCATCAACTTGGTTTAAAGATACTACTTTTAGGATGAAGGGGGTTCTAGATTTTGATAATGATGTTGAGATTAAACATCCAAATAGTAAAACTACTGCTGTTTGCTATAGTGATTTGAGACTGGGGTCGAGTAGGGCTTTTTTCTATTCAATCCCTGACTGGGTTGACAATATAGCAGTTACATCCGCCAAAGGTTTGGCAGCACCACTCGGCCCGATAAAAATCAAATTACTCGTGGGAGAAAGTCTTTCAGACAGCATTGCCATGAATATAGATCAATCAATAAGTATCGATACCAGCATAATTACCGATTTGGTCTTGGAATCAACTCATGAATTGACCATCCTAGCAAGTTCAGGGCAGGGCGGCGGCGTGTTGGTGACGCCAGACAACCCTAGCAATACTGATGGAACGGGAAGGTCATGGACGATTCCGCTGATTCCGGGTGATTCAACAATTCACGTCGTTAGTGAATATTCCAACCAGATAACATCAACTATTGACGAAACAGAAACCACCAATGTAGTCTTAGCGGGTGTTGATTTTAGAGAAGGTACATTTTGGACAAATACCTTCACATCACAAGACACATCAACCTTAACCATAACCACTAGTGCTCCGTCTAGACTGTTAATACTAACTGAACTCTCTGGCTCAGTCGGTGTTGTAAATATTAAAGCTAATTCTGGTGCATATTTAGGTACAGAATTTCTAACGCCACAGATTTCAGGGTATTTGGAGTTGACAAATCCAAGTGATTCAGTTGCAACTGCTACTTGGAAGGGTGGCGGAATTTCAATTTCTCCGAAGTCGACTGAATCAGTAATTTGGCCGCCAAGCGGTACTACTGGTTCACCAATAATCGATGTTGATAGAGATATAATCGTATACTGGCACAACAACAATACAAATTCTAACAGCATGGGTGCAAGCATCATACCTGCTGAAGATACCGGATTTTCCTCAGGACTATCACATGTCTTTGCAACCCATAATTCCGCCAATATGGATTTAATTGTCACCCAAATCGCTGGTTACGAATCATTTTGGAATTTTTCCAGCGATGTTTCGTTTAATCATAGTTCAAACATTGACGATCAATTCCACGTATTTTCCACAGGTATTGGTGATCATCATATATCTGTTGTAGAAGGACACCCGATGAAAATTCACCGNGTAAGCGGTAGCTCTGGATTAGTAGAATTATTCCACGATGGTGCCGAGAGATGCTTAGGCATAAATACCACAGCAAGTGGTTGGATTTCTACTGAATTACCATGGAATACAGTATCAGGACGTAGTGAATTGCAAATTCTTACAGCATGGGAAGATGGTACTCATCCATCAAGTTATTCTGTTAACTTGATAGCAGAAGCAGGGGCATCCGAATATAGCCTAGTAGCATCAGCATGGATTTTCCACATCTCTAGGCTTACCTATGAATTCACATCGTCAGTAACTGGTATGGAAGTTGCATATTCTAACGGAGCTGTTTTGACAAACCATCCTGAATTCCTACCAACAGTACTGAAACAACCTAACGATAGATCTGGCCCTGGTCCAAGATTTGCATCCACGATTCCGGCACTAAATCCAACCTCAGACAGCACAATTGGCTCTGGAGTGATGAATTTGGATATTGAACTCGCATATCGCGAGTCACTGGCATCACAAACTGCATACGAGGTTAGAAGAGGGTGGTATAGCCCTTACGGAGAAGCTATTGCTAACTCAGCTGCAAGTGGGCTAGAGCAAAGTATTGATTGGACAATATACCCAGGTAGACTTGACTTACTGACAGATTATGTTGGGTGGGTTCCAGACCCGAGTTTAGGTACATCCGAAGCAGTTTGGCATACTAATGGGGAAGCTATACAATTCAGTCTTCAACTATCATCGCTGGATGTAACTATGACGGAGGCGGTAGATTGAATTTTACATCAAAGCGTGTAAAGGACACCTGTGGTGCTGCAACCGAATTAGGGTACATATTCACCTTCCTGCTTGGAGTTTTGTTACTTTCAGTTTTCAGTATCTGGACATGGGATATTGAAACTGCAACAAGAGACAGATGGAATGAGCAAGCAATTCAGATGAATCTAGACGACATTGCAGCAGCCATAGAAAGGGCTGATGAAGCAAGTCGCCTTGGTGAGATTGAATACACTGAATCAGTATGGTGGCGGGCGACCGAAGCAAATGAAAATTTGTTATCATTACAATTAACTAACAACTCACTAATTCTAATCGATGATGGAGGTCCGCTAGACACTGAAGTATTCGTATCGGGAACAGGATCTGGCTCTCATAGTGGAACNATCGATTTATCCGGCGCCCAGATGATATGGGTTATTCACAAAGATGGTATTACTTCAATCGAGGTAGACAGGCCTCAATAATTAGCGCCCCATTACTGCATTGTGGACTCTTGTTTGCACTTCTCTCATTCTAGATTTAGCGCCCAATTCTCTGAACACTGANAGTGCTCTTTGCANGTATTCCATTCGCCGTGATTTTTCACTAGCAACGCTTCCAAGTCTTATCAATAATTCACCAATTTGCATTCGCAAATCATTGGCTTCAGCAATTACTAAAGCTTCTCGGAAATGTTCCATTGCTTCATCGTTTTTACCAGAATCTTGTAACACCTCACCTAATAGGATCGTAATATCAACCATTGCTAAAATATCCCCTTCTTCATTCATCGCCTCCAAAGCCTGTGAATAGTGGTGTGATGCTACATCAGAGTCGCCTACTTTAGCATAATAGCGCCCGAGAACTGCTTGCGACCTAGCATGCAGTTGCTTATCATTCAACTTATCAGTCTTGTCAAATGCTTCCAATGCATGATCTCTCGCTCTTTCTATTTCCCCCAACTCCATCAATGCCCTAGCAAGTATCAATTGAGAACCGATCAATTCATCATCATCATTCTCTTTCAAAATCGCTTCTACTTCGCCATATGATTCAAGTGCTTTTGATTTGTCATTCTTTCTACGGAGAATATAACCCATGTTGTTGTAACTTCTTGCCGCTCCAATCGCATCCTTTAGTTTGATGAAGATCCCTAATGCTTCAAGGTGCATGTTTAGTGACTCATCCAAATTACCCTGTTTTAATGAGATGTCTGCTAATGCTGATAACAATTCTGCTTGCGTATTGACATCTTTACTTTTGGATGCTGTCTTTTGTGCTAAAACAAATGCTGCTTTCGCTTCTTCAAATCGTCCAAGTAAGGCCAGAATCTCACCTTTGTAGTGGTTAATCTTAGTTGAGAAATTGCCCGTAAGTTCAGATTGTTCCAATGAATCAATCAAACTTAAGAGTTCCAAATGCCCTTGGGATATCAAACTTCTACCTTTTTTAACTATTATTGACGCAGCATCCACCATATTCTTTGAACTTACAAGATGGAATATTAACTCGATAGTAAATACTGGTACATCAGTAGTTAGTTGATACCAAGAGCTACACTTATTGTGCAACTCAATTTTATGCTGCTCATCGAGACTTCTCAATAAAAATTCTCTAATCAAATCATGCACGTCATAGACTTCACTATCAACTTGCCTTGCTAGCCCTTGCTCGACTAATGAATCAAGGACGTCAATGTTGAGCTTTTGATTAGATAAAGCGTCTATAGATACTGGTTCTCTGAAAATTGATAACACTGATAAAACCCGCTTTTGCTCCGCACTTAATTTTGAAAATATTTCAACAGTGACATAATTTTCCAAGGTTTCATGGAACGCAGTAGCAGATGCCCCTCGATTGATTAACTCAAGAACGAGGGGGTGTCCTCGGGAAATACCATGAATGTAGAGCCATTGCTCGTCCTCTAAATTTTCAAAACTACTGAGCAATTTTCGACCTGAATCTGAATCCAAACCATCTAACGGCAAGACCAAACTAGCAATCCTGCCCTCAGCATCTTTTGATGGTACTACAGGCTTAAACGACCTTGAAAATAGAACAAGCCCAATTTTTTCTTCGCTACCAAGTAACCCAAGGGCCATGGCTTGGAATGTTTGATGTAGTGTGGAATCTGCAACTTTGTGAAAATCATCAATAACAATCAATGAAGGAGTGCCTTCTAAAGCGTTAATCAATAAATTTGCCGCCTCTGCTGGTTTCGGTACGGGTGTGGTGGCGATATAATCAGCAAATGTTGAATCGCCTATATTTGCCAACCACTCACCGACTGATTCAAAAAACGCTCTAGAACCCTCCCAATCTTGACAACGATGATACATTAGATTCCTGCGATGCATAAATCGCTCAATCAATTTACTGGCCATTGTTGTTTTGCCAATTCCGGCAATTCCGGGAACTAGAAGCGTAGTAGCCCTTGCTTCTAAGAGATTGAACATGTTATCAAGCTCTTGTTCTCTACCATAGAAATGGCGCAATCTGGGTAAATCACCGAGAGCTGTTACTAATTGCTTTTCAACATGCTTTGATAAATCTCTTTCAATCAAGTCTGCTGTGAGTAATCGAGAGTCAAGAATACCGTTATCATCCATATATCTAATAATATCTACAGACCTCATTGTAAAGGGAAGAATGGTATTTATATCTCCAAGTGTTGAAGATACAATTTTCCCGTCAGAGAGTATACACCTCAAGGGAAATGAGCGTAAATTATTCCATGTATCCTCAGCTAAATTTTTCCCCGAATCGGTCAAAAAGTACGCTTTCCTTTTTCTCGATACCCCTTTGACATGAGCTTGTCGTTCGATTAGTAATCCTTGGTCTTTCAGACCGGCTATCGCCCTCGGTACGTTAGAGCGAGCAATTGCAACGGCATTTGCAATGCCCATTTGGGACAATGAAAATGGCACTTCTACACTATTTTTGTAATCAGAATAATCTAAAAGATGCAGTAAAATTCGTTCTTGAACGCCTGGTTTTGCATTTGCCATTTGATCACCACGAGTGTTACTTTTGATGGACATAGTTTGGATCGGGCACCCATTGATTAGTTTGAGCATCCCACAACCAACCGGGATGTTGTGAGGTCTGTTGCGGTACTGCTTGTGCTACAACCTGCTGAACGACCGGTTGTGCTGCAATCTGAGGTGCAATTTCAGGAACTTGTTTGGCTTTTGCCCAAGCATATGGATCTGCTTGTACTTGAGCCGTTTGATTGTTTTCTTCCTCTTCGTCAAATTCTTCAAAAGTAAAGAAGAAAGCTCCTACCGCAATTAGGATTGCAATAACTACTAAGGCAATTACAACATACAGCATCAAGTTTCCTCCCTCTGATGCAGACTTTGAAGATAATTCAAATATTGCGTCATCTCCAGATTCATCGGCAAATATCTGACCATCCATCTCAAAGACAACTTCTCCTGTACCTCTTGAACCAAGTTGACTGGCACTAATTTGCATACTCCAAGTTCCATCTGCTAGAACCCTAGTAGAATTTATCATCTGACCCGTTTTTGAATCAAAACGAGCCTTGACTAAGCTTTCTGGCAATCCTTGGCCGGAAAAAATAGCCGGTTCAGAATCACTGATTATACCCGTTCCTTCCCTAGCTACGTCAAATGATACCAGTTTAACAATTACATTAACCGATCTTGACACTTCCCATAAATCACTACTATCTGTTGCAATGAATTTCAATTGTACAAGCGACCATTCAGAAACATCGTCAAACCTAGTTGCTGGCGGATTATAAGTTGCAATGCCCTCCGAAGATATTGATATGTAGTCGTAATACAAATCATCTGTTGGCACATTAGGCTCATTGTACACGTCAAATCTCAGCAGACTATCTTCAGGGTCACTGAAATATTGGGGCAAATCAAATGTCGCTCCGACTCCACAGCGGTCAAGACTCTTTGAATTCGCATCACAATATATTACTACTGTATTAGCCCAACCTGCAGGATTAAACGATGGAGGAGAATTATCTACTGAGTTATCAATCGTTATGGTACGGGATTCTTCCTCCGAATAAGATTCACCATCAAAAGCCCTAACAACAATCTCATACATAGAATTGTGTGGCAGATTTTGAGTTCTCCAAACTGTGTTTTTATTCCATGTTGTATTGAATTGTCCGCCCTGTAGCAAATCTTGAGTTACTGTGATAGTATTTGGAGCAGAACCACTATCCCTGCCATTCTTGTAGATGTCAATATCAACCCTTGTAATTATTCCGTCATTATCCCAAACATATCCAGTAATTGATGTCGATTCACTACCTCGAATAACTTCATTTTCGAGTGGATAGTCCAGGGCAATATTTGGTCGTGCATTGTCATTAGTAATCTTCAGATTTAATGTCACAACAACGCAAGTATCATCCCTTGTATCGTCCTTGCAGAAATCACTATCAGCAGCCCAAATCTTGAATGTATAGTCGCCGGATGAATAGGTTCGATAATTCCAATCATATTGCCATGCTGAAAGGGTTTGTCCAGGTTCCGGTATAATTGCAAACTTCGAAGTAAATTGAGGATTCGAATCTTCAGTAATTTCAAACCATATTTCTTTGATATCGTTGCCATTAACGCCGAAGTATGGGTCACTTGCTGTGCCACTAAAGGAGATGACCGAACCTTTTGGTGAATTTGTATCGTGTTGTGAATTCTGAGCTGGTGTGTTTACTATTACACTTGGTGCTTCCAGATTTAGTTTATACTTCTTCACAGTTACTGGAGAATAATCTAGTCCATCGAAGGATCGGACTCTGAATGAAACATCGCCTTCCCCTTCAGCGTAATCTGACATATCATAATCGAATGACCATGTACTGAATGGGAAAGTTGCTTGGGTAATTTCACCACCTGAGTTTGAGGTATCCACTGCCGATATCCATTCGCTCGAGCCTGGTGGTTGAACTTGAACATCTTCAACATAGCCAAATTGCTTCTGTTGGGCAATTATATCACTGGCATAAGGTGGAGCCTCACCATCCCATGCGGCCCCTGACAATGACACAACACGTGCGAAAGAAGTCAATTCTGGTTGTTCTAATGTGACACTTGGAGCCATGTTCTCCAAGGCAATAATATCATCAACAGGTCCATTGAGAACAAAATCATATTCAAATTTACCTTTGCCAAACTTGTATGCTTCTACCTTGTACTGAGGAATCTCTCGTCCATTCGAACAATCTTGATCGTCGTCGTCAGTAAGTGTATCACCATCATTATCATAACCATCAGAACAGGTATTTTCATCAAGAGTTTTTAGGATGGGGGGTCCACCTGAGGCGTTTACAAGTTGTACCTGTACATTAGTGTCGCCAACTAGATTGTTNTTATTTCGATCGAGATAAAAATTGCTTGCTAGGGTAACTTCATCGGTGTAACCCTGAGCGTTCGTAATCATTGTGTACAACGGTGTTCCAACGGCATCTTTGATAATTACTGTAGCACCTTCAACATCTAAGTTAGCCGCTTTAACTCTAAATTTTACTAATTCACCTTCCCTTACTTGATTACCCCAAGCAGATTGTTGGTTTTTNACATGTACTTTTGAGGCATCAAAGTTTTGCAGACCAGCAAAGGATAATACCGTGGAATTGTTAACCAGTTCGAGCGCCATCGGCATTTCAACTGGAGGCATGTTCACGGTATTTGGCAACTTAAGACACTCATTTTGGTTACTTGGACATTCAGCACCAAGCCATTGCATATTGATTGGATAAAGTTCGTTACCACCCGGGTCTTCTATATATTCTGATTGAATTGTAACCATTGATTCTGTAATGTTGTAAACCTGCAGTGCACCGGTGAAGGTATTGTTGGAGAAATATCCTATTGAGCCATATTTATTGCCATAGTTATCATCATGATGTGATATATTTACTGCAAAACTTTCTGTTTGCATTTCATTGTTTTGTACATTTACGATACTGCCTTTTATCCTAAGTGCATCTCCAATGTTATTCTTTACTACATTGTTGTAAAGCGTCGCAGAAGCACGGAAAATGTGAATCGCTGGGCACTTAAAATCTCCACCGTACATCTTTTCAGAATTACATGTTCCGGCATTATTTTCGATGAGGTTATTCTCCATAAACAGCCTGGATTCTGATGGTTGGAGTGAAGGCCAACCACTATCTTGATAATGATACTCACCGTGAACTACTGCTTCAGCACCAGTGTCAGAAATAGTATTTCCAATCGCAACAACTTCTGAGGTTCCATAAATCCAAATTCCATTGTATCCGCCAATTGGTCCGATATTATTATCGTAAAGATTAGCAGTAGAGGAACGTACTGCAACACCAGAACCTGATTCAGCACCCGATATNNNATTGCGGGATGCGGAGATTCTTGCTTGATCATAAGCGGTTATTCCTGCCTCTTCAGCGGTAGTAATCGTGTTATCATTTATTGTCAAAGTATGCTTGATTGAACCTGTTTGCTTGAATCCGTTGGCGTTAACACCAGCGCAATTAACATCAATTACTGAATTAATTATTTCGCCTGAAGATTGTTCTAAAAAGATGCCAAATCCGTTGTTCGAAATGCTGACATCATCTATCGAAACATAAGAATTTTCGACATTTATCATGCTGATACCTGATGGGCGACTTCCACAAGTTGCCTGGGCATCGCCAGTAAAGGTTGAATCGGATATTGAAACGGGATCAGAGATACCTGCACCAGCCCCTATCATATCAATTGCATTTGCCCGGGCAGTACCAAGAGTATTACCATCGACGCCCAGTGTGAAGGTGGAGCCAGTGATTGTTGGATTAGCTAAATCGGTTAGTAGTATGTTTGACGTATTTATGTTATTGAAAACAAGCCCATTTGCGTACGTTTTGGCTCCATCAAATACCAGCGCACCAAATTTTGCATTTGGATTAGGTCCCACTGTGTAAAGATACTCATACCCGAAGGCGTTGTTAAATTCAACAAAATTTAGACCTGTTTTATCCTGATCGATGGTATTCCTGATAATTATCCCAGAATCACATGCTGCATCTACGCTTATGTAACAAGAACCTCTGACAAGTGATTCAGATTCAGAGGGTGTGGTCCAATCAAAGGTTGTAGGGTTACCTGCTGAGCCATCCGACGGTGCACCACATAGCCTGGAACCAACGCACATGGAACCCCTAACATCAATGTGCTTGCCATAAGGAATAATGATTGTTGCACCACTCTCTACGATTAGTGATGCCCCCGGTGCAACGGTTACATTCCCAGTCAACGTGTGTGTGGCTCTCCATGTTTCTTGACCGTTTAGTAGCCCCTCAGTAGTTTGGTTTATTCCTGCTGCAGAGGCTGCTGGTATTGATATCATCGAAAGCATCACTGACATAAACATCAATGCAATCATTGTCACGCTTTTCTCTTTCAACTTAGAAGTCATTATTACGCCTCTAAAATACCCTACACAATTGAAGAATATAATACTGCGGTAGCACTGATTTTTTTTGTTGTATCAAATCGCTATAATAGTATCAATATTCAACTAAGACATCAGGGCAAATTTGGCCATATTTTAAGTGCAATTTGGCATATTTCTAACCTCTGACAACCAGTTTCCGGCATTTAATTGGCCATAACCAGATTTGTCATCATGTATCTGTCCTCCAGAGTGGGTACTAATTCGTAATGCCTCTTTTACTAAATCTATACACGAGCCATTTGACTGCAGATTTGGTTTCATTCTTGTCTGATCCTCTAAAATTAATGCTAGAGCCGCTGTTACAAACACTGTAGCGTCTGAAGTACCACTACTGGAATACCATGAATCGCCTCTACCTGTACTAATAATCCCATCTCCTGGAGCAATGATCTCTGGTTTTAGGTGTGGATTGGTTCTTTGTTCACCATTTGGCATAGTCTGAGAACCAAGCGAGCTGTTTTCCCAAACCTCTCCACCTCTAGTTGAGGCTCCTACTGCGATTGCCCTTGCTACATTGCTTGGAACTGAGACTCTGCCATCATCATCAGCACCGCCATCATTACCTGCTGCAGCAACTACGTATATCCCCATATCAACCGCCTTTCTAGTAACGGAAACCGATGGACCCTCTCGCATCATGCCATCAGATTGTGTGCCTCCCAATGAAAGCGATATAATATCGGCCGCAAAGGATTCTATGCACCAATTAATTGCTTGTGCTACAGCACTTTCATCCGCAGTATTTTTGCCGGTTCCGTCATCGCCGAGGGCTGCAACCATACCTAGTTGAATATTAGGTGCTAGCCCTATTTGGTGAGATTGTGCAATNAGTAAGCCTGCCATTAGAGTGCCATGCGCCAAAAAGCCATAATCCACTGGTATTGATGAGTCGCCAATCATGTCCTTAAACACTATCTCTATGCCATTAAATGCTGGATTCGATAGGTCAATACCTGTGTCTACTATGCAAACCTTGACTCCATCACCAGTAAGTCCATCTAAAGATGGGTCAGAAAAACCAGCCTGTTCAGCAGCCCATTCTGACTTCGCAGGAGGAAAATCAACAATTAGATACCCTGACTGCCAGATCCATAAAATAAGGACCGCAAATATGGCAAACAAAATCCCATTGGTAACAATAAATTTTCCTCTCCTAACCCGCTTTATTGGTGTCGGNAATGCTGGTGCCCATCCAGTAACTTCTGCCCTCCAATTATCTTGAAACCCAACAGCAGATGGGTCGATAGCAGATAGTATGCTGCTATCATCTGGCTCTGGTAACAACTCTACTGAGTCAAGACTGCCCATGATGACACCGTGTGGATTACATCCGGTTAAGCATTTAATCTATTGTCTAAAATCAGAATCGGTTAGAACTCTTGTTTCTAGCAACCTTCAAGCCACCATAACCAACAAGTATAGTTAGCACAATAATCACAACCATGAACCACCCGGAGGTAGGTTCAGCGGTATCTAGAATTGTTTCTTCCTGATAGTCAAATGGAGCGACTGAGTCATCTACATAGTTGTCGTCTTCTCCTAGTATATCGACACTAATTGCATATCGGTTGAATTTCTTAGATGATTGGTCCAAAGCAAAGGTTGCATTAATTGTTTGACCTGCTGGTACACTGATTGTTTGATTACCAATGTTTTCCACCACCTCATTCCCTGCATCATTAGTGAGGTTGACTGTTACCAATACTGTACTCGCAGTTCGATAACCGCTGTTGGATATTGGTACAACGATTTGACCGGTTTGACTTTCATAGACCTTGGTTAACTCTTGAGACAGTGTTTCATCAACAGATAATGAAATTCTGGCTGACTGGATTGTTACCGTCATCGGCTCAGAGGTAATACCATCTTCGCTAGTAATTGTAACGCTTGCTTCTATTTCACTGGAGGTAAATGATTCAGGTGCGAAAATAGAGAATTGTTGTGTCCTTTGGTCACCTTTTGAAATCGTCAAAGTACTACTAGTTGGAGTAATCTGCCATCCTTCAGGGAGATTGTCAGCCAATTCAATGCTGAATGAATCATCCCCATTCCCAGTGTTTGTTAACGTAAATTCGAAAGTACCTGTGCCTCCCGGTGAAACACCAGTTTCTGTCACTGCGTCACTTATTTCCATTCCGTAGTATTGAGGGACATTAACCGATACCTGTGTAGTTGATGTATCTCCCGATTCACCAGTTACTTCAATTCTAATTTTGTGTCCGTCATCTAAGCTGAGTGACGATGTTAAATTTGGCAGGATAATGCGCATTTTCACAGTACCAAAGTCATCAACAGAATCATCGGCAAGTGATTCGCCAATTCCTATGACCAAATCCATTTCCTCAACCCAATCCGTGCCATTGAAAACCAGTACCGACCATTCATCTGAGTCAAGTGTACTAGAGATTGTACCACCAACTGTCAAAACATCACTAATCTCTGTACCAAGATAGTCGATATCCAGATCAAATTCAATCATTTTGTAATCATCATCCTCAAGGACTGGACTTAACGAGTCAGTATTGACATATGTTGCGTTAGTAATACTGGATTCATTGATTGCAACATTTGATTTTGAGTCTAATGTTCTTTGATATGCTAATTCAATATCGACTATTCCTTGCTCTACAACACCAAAGCTAGTACCAGTGTAATTCATTAATAGATTTCTGTCATGCTGAATTGTCGTGAATGATGAAGAGATTTGGAAGTCACCAACCGGAAGTAATATTGATGCGTCACCATCCTCGCTAAGAGGGTAATTCCAACTAGAATCTAAGCCAATATCAATTGTGAAATTAACATCTGAGGTTATCATTGTTGAACCAGAGCCCATGGCTCCTGCATGATGACTTACTAGAGATATATCTTCCCAAACAGTATCAATTTCAACATAGCCACCTGAGTTCATTATCATTTCCAAAGTTCCCCCCTCTGCAACATTTGCATTGAGTTGTGCTATGGAAACTCCCCCAGTATTTTCATCAAACAGCGGGCTTTCAACTACAACAATCCAGTTACCTGGCTCTACGTTTGCCGTCCATGTCAACATCCCGTTGTCGTAAATGCCGTTGACCTCGACTGGTATTGCATTTCTATCCGCCTCCGGATAAAGAGTAATAGAAGCACCGTCAAGACTTGCAACCTCATCTTGCATTTCCGAAGTAACAATACCGTTGACTTGTACATTGTTAGCGGTAATACTCAAATCGATCGATACTGGTTCAGATTCGATGACTAGGCCATCAGTTTCATTGACCTTGTAATAATCTGTTGAGTATCCAACTTTCTCAACTGTGACATTGTAAGTGTCTTGAATTGGTACTAACTGTGACCACAATCCTTCAGCGTCTGTTTGAAGATCAAACTGAATATTTCCATCACTCGAGGTTACCGTAACATTTGCTTCGGGAATTGATTCTGTCGAATCAATTTCGCCATTTTCATTGAAGTCCCAATATATGTTGCCACCAATACTTACTTCAGTACTAACAATTATTTCGCCAACATCTAGTTCTGTTAAGCCATTAGTTTCTATTGTGTATTGGTTGGAGTCAATATACCATCGCATGTTATAAGTTTCTTTGTCCAGATATAGGTTCCAACTTCCCGGCATTATTTGATCGGTAACAATGCCGCTTGAGTTGCTGGGTTGAAGGGTTACATTGCCTAGCCCATCGTTACTAACTGCGGTAATTCTAATGTCGGTTAAATTTGTTTCAGTAAGTTCTTGTTTTAGAGCTAGCATTATTTCAACTGATTCTTCCATAGCGATGGTTAATCCTGTTCTAATTGCGGAATCTTCTGTTACCGTGAGAGGTGCTCTGTAGACGTAAGTTACATTTTCGTAGACTTGGTTTGATATGATTATCACCCAGTCCCCCGAAGGAACGTAACTAGCGAAGTCTCCTGTTTCGTTGGTATTTACCGAAAGCCACTTGTTATTTGATTCATTATACAACAAGAATTGTGTGTTTTGCAAAGTTGAATCTCCTATTTCGACCTGACCAGATACCATTCGCTCGTTAGCTAATATAATGTGGATGTCATTAGATTCATCGTCAATGAGGTTAATTTGAATATTTTGGCTCTGGAAGAAACTGTTGAAATCTGTAGCGTTAGGCTCTGATGCATCTGTGTAATTTATCTCAGTTACGTAACTACCGGGCATTATTTCTAAGGTTGCCATTCCTGTCTCATCAAAGTCTGATGAATTTAATGTGTAACTCTTCTGTTCAGAAGAGGTTATGGTTACATCTGCAAAGGCTGGTATGGTTTGGTCGCAAATTTCAATCTCGTCATTACTCAAGCACACATAGACCTGTATCTCAACGGGTTCGATATTGGCAGTTAAATTTACCATTGTATCATAGATAAAATCGGTTACCTCCCAGTCTAACACTGGGGTGATATTGTACTTGTCTTCAGCGCCGGTGAAGTCATAAGTACCAGACGCTATCTTCAGCGTGAATTCACCATTAGCTGATACCTGTGTTTGCCACTCAACATTGTTCTCATCAACAGCAATAATATCTGGGGACATGTCGTTAAACCGCGTAGCATCCCATGCTGTGACATTATCATCAAGGTATACAGTTCCAGTAACGCTGACCAACGGATTTAGGTATATCTCACCTAATTCAACCAGCGTTGAGTTGTCTGGTGTTACTAGAATACCAACACCATAGGTCGATGCGGTGGTTGAGGCTTTTAGAGCATATTCCAGATTTCCGGGCAATGTTATAGAGAAATTTCCTTCTGTATTGGTTGAAGTCGTGAAGGAAAAATCACCCGAACTAAGGGTAACTTCTAACAATGATGCTTGGGTTGTATTATCGGCTATTTGTTGTTCAGTCCAATTAACATCATATTCGGAGGCATAAGCAAGAATTGTGCCGGTTAATTCACTTGCTGGAGAGTAATGAACTTCAATTTCCTCATCCTGGTCGAGAATTGAAATTGAAGCAAATAGGTAATAGTCCGATATATTGCTCTGTTCTACGGTATATTCACCTATCGGAAGTTCGATTAAAATAACCCCTAAATCATCAGATACAACATCAATACTAAAGTCATCAGCACCCTCTATCGTGAAATTTTGTTCAGCGACACTAACGGCTGATATACCATTCTCATCCAATGGTGCGATTAGATTGATTGTTAAGTCAAAAGTATCATCAATCACACCAATAGGTGTTATAGTTTCTGCCGATGAATCCACTACAAACGTACCTGAGGATTCATAGAAACCGTCATCATCAATGTCGAGTTGGTAATTATATTCACCTACTGAAAGTGGCCCATACTTATATCCCCCTGTTTCGTTGGTTAGTATGGTAACTGGCATAGAGTCTTCAGTCAAAGCATCAAAAACGTCAAATGAAACATTTGCTATGAAATCGCCGGATGAGTTGGTTATGTTACCCTCCAAAAGCGCCCCCTCCATGCTCAAAGATAGGTCGAAAGTAGGATTGATTCCAACTGAAATCGTTTCTGATAGTTTGACTTCCTTGCCGTTATCTAGATCTACGTATGCTTCATACACACCCGGCACCAGTTCGGTTTGATAGAAAGAACCTGGGCTAACCATCGGTCCTGAGAAATCTCCTGAGCCAACGAATCTACCGGTTCCATTGAATGTACCAGTTCCCTCAAACAATCCAATACCTTCGAACGAAGATCCTTCGTGTTCTTGAACAAGGATAGTATCGCCAACCGAACTAAATCTTCCGTTTGCCGAAATTTCTCCATCTATCATGTAAATCGGAAGTTCGCCCGTATCGTCTTTAAGACAGATTGTTTCATTCACTGGCATGGTTATGTTAGCCGTATCGTTTGAATCAACAACACAATTAACATCAAATGATGCATCTAGGTCAATCCATGATGTTTTAATATCACCAGTGCCATTCCACGTACCATTTGCCACATAGGTTCTGCCATCACCAATTGTTCGGGTGAAAGTTCCATCAAAATCAAATACTGAGGCCAAACCATCACTCTCAAAAGTACCATTTTCAGTGAGTGTCGCCTCTCCTGTACCTTCAATGATTCTAAGTTCATTCGTGGTGAAAGAACCGTTTGTGGTTTCAATTGCTACGTCTTCTGATGTTTCATGGAGATTTCTTAGAATTATTGTGGTGTCAACAATCGGTTCACCGTCGAATAACTCGTCACCAGACCAGGTTAATTGACCAGATATACCACTACTATCTACTACAATATCCATGGAATCTGTGAATGCTGCGGTTCGGTTAGCTTGCTCCCCCGTAACGTTGTAGTGGGTTTCTCCTAACCAAGTCATGTTTGCCACATTACCTAATATTGCGGTAATTGCGTTAACTTGCCTGTTAGCATTTTCTTCAGTCAGTAGATCGTTGATCTGTTGAGCATAACTACCATCGGTGATGGTAGCTTTTGCGGGTTCAGCATCAAACGTGCCAACAAAGGCTGAAACTCTAATCTTACCAGCAGGTGCGTGATAAGACCATGCACCGTTTTCATCGGCATCAGTAAAACCGATTGGAATCCAATACGTATCTTCATCGAGGTCTACAGAACCTTCTCCTGAAAACGCGTCTCTTTCAACCAAAANTCTTACTCCCGGAAGAACCTCTCCANCGTCACTCATGCTTACCGAACCGGAAATTTCGGCACCGGAATAATATTTCAGTATTTTAACCAAAGTGTTGGTGGAACCAAGAGAGAAATTATTGTCTTCATTGTACCAGTTTGAGATTACAAAGTGATTCATCATTGCCCCAGGAAGTGGCACTGCTTGCTGCAGAATTGAACCAGGGCTACCAGATTGGCCAAAGTGCTGGGCAGGTTGTGGATTAGAGAATCCAGAATCTACACCCAAAGATGAGGCTCCATAACCAACATAGGTTCTTGCAAGCATTGTCTCAAAGAACTCAGGATTGTGGTCAACTCTTACATCTTGAACTTGTAAAGGATCAATATCTAGGCCAGCTTGCTGATCTAAGAAATCATTAGTCATTGATTCATCAACCTCTTCTCTAGTCATCTCAAAATTTCTACTACCTCTGGAGGTTTCATATACTTCGTCCATGAAAGTAGAGATATCTTGACCACTCAGAATAGTTGGCGCACCAAAGATACCCATTGGCTGGCCTTGATTGTAACTATAGTCGGCGGTGTATCTACCGGCTCTAGGGTAAAGTCTGTTATCGATTGCAAAGTATCGAATCTCGTGGTCACGGGATATTGTGTCACCCGGTAAGCCCTCATAATCTTGGACTTGGTAATAATTCTCCATGCCGATTAAGTCGTCATATAGATCAACTATTTGGGAATTTGTCATCACATCATTTAGTAATTGCACAGTCATTGCTAATCTTGTATTGTGTCTGTGAATGTGGGTCGAAACTGACGCAAATTCATCTTTTAGATCATTAGTGTACCAATAATCACCAAAGATGTAGTGAGTAGTCTCGTATTGGGTTTCTTGTCCAGAGCGTGTATTACTGGTGAAAGTATCATTGGCTTCAGTAAAATCTGACCAATCTCCATCAACACATGAAATGGATGCATCGGGGTCGCAAATAACTCTCTGGCCATCCTGATACAGTCGATAATACAAGGTTGAAGTATCCGCTATACCATCCACACGATGATAACCACTTGCCATAACATTCTTACTATTCTCTTGGACTTGAGATGCCTCATTGGTTTGGATAACGGTAAATGCATAGTTGTCGATATATTGCTTCATTTTGTCGAAATCACGCTCTTCCAATATTGTCACAAACAATTCGTATTGATCGTCATCAAGATGAGAATCAACTAGGTTTTCAAACCCTCTTGTCAGTTCATAATCTCCAGAATTAATCTGTGTGTATCGGATATCGCCCATGGCAAGTTGCCAGATAAACATCGATACTAGATCTGTTTGAGACCTAGCAAGAAGCATGTTTCCTGATGCAGGAATACCAGACTGGAAGTTATCAGATACTGAGGGGTGTTCTCCTGTGTCAAGTGCTTGGAAACCATAATCCCACCATGAAACAAATGCTGGCCTATCGGAATAAGGCATCTGAGCATCTTGCTTGGTCATCCAGTCATAAGCTGAATTCCAGCCTTGGTCGTTGAATCCGGAACCAAACGAACCTAGGTACCAGTTACCGGAGTAAGCGCTACTGTCTAAAATCGAGAATCCAGCAAGTTCCCACCTAAGTGCGTCTGGAATTATATTGTAGATATTCTCGTCTATGTCATCCTCAGCAGGATCTGATCCAGGAATCGCAGAATCCAACCCATATGTGAATTGTTGACCGCCAAGCAGAACAACGATTAGTAGTATTGCAGAAAATGATGGAGTCCTCCAAACTGCTCTTCTAGCACCCGCAATTCTGTCTGCGGGAGTTCTGATACCATACTTCTTCCAAGTTCTTACAAGGCCATTCCAGTTAGCTTTGTCCCACAAAGCGACGATTCCCCATGCTCCCAATACTGCCACAGCAGGTGTGGCGTTAAACATGAATCTAGCCGCGGTCCATGACATGTATGTTGCCACAAAAATCCAAATTCCAAAGAATAGATGAGATTGATTCTTGTTTCTAAAGGTTGACCATAGTGCATAGAATCCCATGGATAGAGCCAACACTAGAACTATCGGCCCTAGTTGAGCGAACAACTGACCTCTATCGGGTGCATTTGCTTCTGCAACTGTACCGAAAATCTTTGTCTTGGTGAAATAACCACTACCAGTAAACAATACGTCCCAAGCATTACTCAATTCTAGTTGTTTTAATACAAACAGAATGGTAAAGAAAACCGTTGCTGCAGCAAATAATGTGCCGAGAACTAACAACCATGGTTTGTCACGGAATCCTGTTGTAACATATGAGATAGCAAGAGTAAACCCAAAGATGAACAAGAATGGTTGCAATCCTGTTCCATCAAGAACTAGAGCCATTTGTGGATGCCCGTAAAATGGCAGTGACATTAGCAGGTTAGCGAATAGCATGGCAAGGAATAAAGCATTGAGGGTCGTTGAATCCTTCCTTCTGAACATGTTGAGTGCTACCTGAGCAAAATAGGCTAAAAATAGAATACTCGGACCGACTACGAACCCTTTCCAAGCTAGTGAGGCAACACCAAAAGACACACCTGCAAGGATGGCAAAGGCCATCGATGAGCGCTTCTCTCGACCTACTACTGAGAATGAGTGTAGTATGGCACCTAAGTTAGGCGAGGAGGTTTTAGTTAATCTCTCGTTGCCCGAGTTTTTAATTGCCTTGAACCAAAACATGAATCCCATTGAGATGAAGAGCATCACAAACGCATCGTGATCAGCAAGAGCCCAAGTGGAATGTGATACGTGTGCAGGCATGAATGCAATCAGCCATGCAGCAACAACGCCGGTTGATTTACCGAAATTGTCCTTAGCAATTGAAGCAATTGGGAAAATAGTGAGGGCACCGTAAATTGCTGGTAGGCCAAGTATTGCATACCATACTGCATCACTACCTAGCATTGGCTCCAAAGCCATTGATACTATGGCAATCGACCAAGTAAACAGCGGAGGACGAGGATTGACACCGCCAAGAGGATAAGACCTGTCTGCATCGAATATCAAATGAGCATTATTGGCTAGAATGTAGTCGACAACTCGCTTCATGTACCAAGGGTCTGAACCACCAGTCATGTCCCATGTACCAGTACCAAAGGCGTTCATTGATGGTACGATATACCACTGAACCCTGATGACTAACCCAAAGAAGAATGCTGCGCCAACCATCAAGCTTGCCCAGTGGGCATCCCAAAATTTCCTCGCACCACTGACTTCGTGGTCATCTAAATTAGCCCATCCACCATATTTCTCATGAGTTGAAATCATGTAGATTCCAACGCAAATGAAGAATGTGAATCCAAGCCATATCAATGCACCCCATGTGCCGCTTAGTTGTTCTGATTGCCACATACCAGACTCATACCATGACGAAACTAGGTATAGCAGCCACATCGAACCAATAAACATTGAGCGTGTGTACCACCTCTCAGAGGCCATTCCTGCGACTATCATTGCAACAATACCGGTGAAGAAGGCTCCCCAAAAACCAAAGTGACCGTGATAATCACCAACGTTCGTAAGTCCAAGTTTATCGGCCATAGATACTGAATCAAAGTGGTATAAACTGCCCACGTGAGCTAATATCCAAACCAATGTAGCGATTTGCAGTGGTATTGTTGACTTGTTGTAGGCGCCGTCATGATTTGCAATGGTTGAGAACCAACCTTCATCTCCAGCAGGGTTTATCACTCCTCTAGCGAGCACCGCGACTAGCAGTCCTAATGCTGTGAAAATTGTGAGATAACTGAAGAACACGTAACCTAGAGCCTGCCTTTGCAGGTTCAACGTATCCATCAAAGTATCATCTGGCATGGTATAAATTGTGTCAAGTTCGCTGTTATATGAGCCCGCAGCGATCATGCCAACATTAATCCCAATCATCCCAAAAGTCAATATTGTTGCCAATTCATGCCTTCCTCTTGAATCAAAGAAGAAAACTCCAAAGGCAACTACAAGAAATTGCAATGCAGTAAAAGCACCTTGATCGGTCAGATGTACGATTGCTTGGTGGCCGACCATGGCTGTGCCCAGGGTTGCAAGGGAAAGTGCAGAGGAAGAGAAATTTACCGCACCATTTTCCTTGAGTATTCTTGGAATTACACCCAAGATTGCGCCTACTGCTACCAATAGCAGAGGTGACATATTGTTCAAGTCTAGGTCGAAGTCTAATCCCGCGACCATAATTGCAGCGATTGCCAGCAATACTGCTAGTGGCGCAATAAGCCATCCTAACATTGGTGCTGGAGAGTTTCGCAATGTTGTTGTTTTCTCTTCCATTTAATTTCCCTCATCGGTGTTTCGCGACAGCCTAAAGGCTGGAGCAGGTTGGCCACATGAGAACCTCTTTTAACTGTGACGCACGTATTATATGCTCATATTCCCGCAGTAAGCGCTTTTTCTATCAAAAAATCAAGGCCAAATTAAAGCGCTTTTCCTCCGATATCAGTTCGATAGTGAGAGCCTTCAAGAGAAATTNATTCGATTAAATCATAAGCCAATTCTGCGGCTTTCCCTAATGAATCTGACATTGCACTGCAGGATAACACTCTTCCACCGCTAGCAATGTAACTTTCACCCGCTTTCTTCACCCCGGCAAAGTTTATCCAATTACTACCAAATTCTAAGCTTGGTATTTGGAAATTTAGCCCTTCTATTACCCTTCCTTTAATCGGACTTTTAGGATAACCTTCCGATGCTAAAACAACCGTTAGCGCACAGGCCTTATGAAACTGAACCTCCAAATTCTTGAGAGTGTCAGTGGCTGCGTGCATCAATAAATCAAACAAATCTGTTTTAATTAATGGCAGGGTTATCTGACATTCAGGATCCCCAAAACGAACGTTAAACTCTACCACATTTGGATCTCCATTTTCGGTGATCATCAAACCAACATACAACACTCCACGATATGGTGTCTCGCAATTGGACAAGTACTCAAACATCGGGCTAACAATTCTAGACACTACCTTCTCTTGAACAGCATCTGTTACGACTGGCGCTGGACAATATGCACCCATGCCTCCTGTGTTAGGTCCATTATCGCCGTCAAAAACACGCTTATGGTCTTGACTGGCCGGCAGACAAACATAACCAGAGCCATCCATTATGACAAGCATACTGGCCTCTTCACCTGGAAGAAACTCCTCGAGCAAAACCTTCCCATCAGAAATAATTGAATTTCGGATAAATTGTAGTGCTTCTGCATAATCTGTTGTGACTACAACACCCTTACCGCCAGCTAAAACATCTCGCTTTATTACCCACGGATTATTAGAATAATCGTCCAGAGCAGCAGCAATATCAGATGTCTCATCAAGTATTTTGAAGCCCGCAGTAGGGATTCCAACATGCCGCATTATTTGTTTCGCATGTAACTTTGAGCCTTCTAAATTAGCCAGACTGCCTACCGGACCAAAACACGGAATGTCCAACTGTAATAAAATGTCGGCTAAACCATCACAAAGTGGTGCCTCTGGACCGACAACAACCAAATCAACAGATTCCTGTCGACAAAAACTAGCAATGCTAGAATTACCACCAACCGATAAATCGACATTCACTGCGAACATTGCCGTTCCTGCATTGCCGGGGCTGCAAAATATCCGCGCCACCTGGGGTGATTTGTGCAAACCCAAACACAGGGCATGCTCCCTACCACCTCCACCTATCACCAGAACACTGTGGCCGGGCATGTAACACTCTCGAAGTAAACGATTGATAATCTATTTTGCTAAAATGATATATTTGCTCTGTCAAATGTTAAGTGCCTTCAAGTTGACGGTATATCATGCAAACAGTCAATGATGTCGCTTTAGATTTGGGCATAATTTCGTTGAGCATCATGACTTTATGGCTATATTTACCCGGGTTTTTAGCCAACACTTTTGCGATGATGTGGGGTAAGTGGTTGCCAAAAACCGGTTATGGACCGTGGCCAATTGATGGAGGGAGAAATTGGAAAGATGGCAACCGAATTCTTGGCGATGGTAAAACCTGGAATGGCTTGATTGGTGGCTCATTGACATCAGGAATTTTGTGTGTTATTATCGTTACAATAATGGGAGAAGTACCAAATGATAGTTCAATTGAAACTAGTATTTTTGCCCACCCATTGACTGGATATCAGGGGGCCTGGTTTGATGTTGGTTCCACTCATATTTCGGCATTTATGCTAGGGACTTTCCTTGGTTTTGCATGCTTGGTTGGTGATAGTACAGGTTCATTTTTCAAACGCCGAAGGGGATTAAAAAGGGAGGGTGATGTTTCATCAAAAGCCCCCCTACTCGACACCTTACCATTTGCCATCATGGTATTTTTGTGGGGTCAATTGTTCCTCGGAGATTCATTACTATCACAAAGGGAACTCATTGTCCCAATGCTGATAATGGTTATTATCACCCCAATCCTTCATCGCTCGTTCAATCTCATAGGCTATTATATCGGCTGGAAAGATGTCCCGTACTAATTGCATTCTTCGATGCCAAAACGGCAAAGGTTTCATCAATGACTTGAAAGAGTGNTAGATATGCGTGNAAGTATTGCCTTGGTAGCACTAATAGTCAGTGCGACTATTTTGTTGATTCCGACATCGATTGCTGAAGCCCAAAATGATGGCACAACTCAGACAATTAATAGTTCCGAAAGTTGGAGTAGTGACTCTACACTCGATGGTAATGTTATCATTAGTAGTGGTGGAGTGCTAACAATCGACTCNGATATTGATGTNGCAAACGGTAGCATGATTACTATTGAACAAGGTGGAAAACTGATTCTTAATGGCCAGTTGAACGCCATACAATCTAATAATGAGATTTATATGGAAGTCTATCAAAATACAATACTAGAACCCTACTTCAACGGCTTGATTGATTCAGGTACCCTGAGAGTGAATATGGCAAAAGAATACTTCACTTCTATGGAGGTTTATGTCATAGTTGCAGATGAAAATGTAACATGGACAGGTCAAACTTATATCGATTATAGTGTAGATTTTGATGATTCTAGTATAAATGTTGGATTTGAAGGATTCTGGCAATTCCCNGTGTGGATTGATTCAATTGAAGCCTTTGACAGTAACGGTGTGATATACACTTTAGATGCCGATGAATGGAATCACAACAATGGAGTATTGAAGACTAAAGAAGGTCAACCATCGTTTTCTATCGATGTACAAGGGGATTTTGCATCAAATGGNGGAACTATCTCAGATGCCGACATCACTTGTTCAGGATCCTGTTCATTTGATAACAGTACACTCTCGTGGAGTGCACCAATAAATGTCAATGACGGAGCAACAATCACCATGGAGACTAGCGTGATAAATGGTAGCAGAACATATGAAGACATCATTGTTCATGATACTGCTACCATCGATTTCGATACTGATTCAATGGTCGGAACAGGTGGACCGACAGATATGTGGATTAGACTATTGTCTCAAAGAATGATATCTACTAATTTAAAAGATGCACCAGCCAGTGTCCACTACGAAGGATTGGGTTATCAAGGTAGCAGTGGAGATTTAATGCTCGATGAAGATGGAGCAATTGATCTCGGGCACAACACTAATCCGACAATCAGCAAATATCTCAGAATGACCGAGTGGGTAGACAGTTCAGGAGTACTTCACCAAGAATCTGGTATGGTTGTAATTACTCTTAACGGTGGAACTAACGTTTGGAACGGCGATTATTCGATAACCCTTGAACCTGCACCTACAATACCAACATATGTTGCCAATATCGCCCTTCCTTATGTCCAAATTGACAGTGTGGTTCCCGAAGATACCCAGGGCACGGTAAACCGAGGCCTTGGAGTTATGGTTACAGTAACCAACACTGGAACAGTGGATGTAAGTACCAATATCAGATGCTTTGAAGGTGTCAATGAAGCAGATATGGCGACTATGTTTGTCAGTTTGGAANCAGGTCAAACAAAAGAGATACCTGGGGTGTGGTACGCCAATGCNTCTGGAGCAAAATCACTAAATTGCAAGGCTTCAATTCCGCTATTTTTCAATTCCCTAGCTGATGATTTAACCTCAACATTGGGAACCAATTCTGAGCAAGTTTCTTTCAAAGATGCAGAGGACAGGGAAGATGCTCCAATCATTCTGTACTTTGCTATTGTAATTGTAGTAATAACAGCAACAGTACTTTACACTAGAGCAGCAGCTAACAAAATGTCTACAGTAGAACAAAAGGATTACGAAACTGAAGAAATTAATGATTCCATAGAAGCATCTTCCCCTGAGTAATATTAACCATATATGATTGTTGCACCAATACCGAAGACGGCAATGTCGCAAATAGCGTGGGCTATATAAGGTATCCAAACGCTGCGATAACGGAGATAAAGCCATGAAAAAATAGCTCCACCTACGAATAGACTGAGGCTGGCCAATAGATTCGCCCACCATGGAAAACCAAAAAATAGCAACGCAAATGTGTGATGTATTACGAATATAAATGCCGACAACATGATTGCTGGAGTTCCTGTACCAACTAGGGTTTCTGACTTGACAACCAAAAACCACCTAAACACATACTCTTCTAACAACGAATTAACCACTGTCCAGTAAATAACCCCAACAATATACAAACGCACATCTAACAAACCAACTGGCTCAACAGTATCTTTCAGCAAATCTCCATTTATCCGATCACCAACTAAGAACCATGTTACAAAGATTAAACCACTCATACCCAATCCTAGTCCAGTAGCCATAGCATAGCCGCCTTGTTTAGGTTTTGATAGTGAGAATTCACCACCATCTACTTTCAAGTACCAAACTAGCGGAATAACAAGTAACCAGATTTTAGACATGAGATATGATATTTGAGAAAATATACCACCCTGAGTACCGAATGAAATGAAAATAGATACGGATGGCGCTAAACCAACCAAGAGCAACGCAACTAAGGCACGCTTTCGCTCTTCCATAAATCCGGTGGATTGTTTTCATTCTTGAATTGTTACCCGACTAGATTACACCAACATATGCTTGGTATAAACGGCAAGACCGACAATAATTTTGTTGAATTATTCTACGCTGACGTTACTAGACAATCGTAAGACAATTACTCCAATGATGATTAAGCCTATTCCAATGACGGCAGATAAGTCAATTTTTTGATCAAATGCAACAACTGAAACAATGGTAATCGATGCCACACCGACTCCCGACCATATGGCATAAGCAATACCAACAGGTATGGTGTCAAGTGTGAGAGAGAGGAAATAGAATGCCAGCATGTATCCAACTAGAACAATTACAGATGGCCAAAATTTAGTAAAACCCTCGGACGATTTTAGAAAAGATGTGGCAAACACTTCTGAAAATATAGCCAAGCCAAGATATATCCCTTTTTATGGCATCCACATACTCTTGGTCTTCCTTGGTTGGGTTAGTGTCGTCAAATCTTAGATTGACAGGAGCACCATATTTTTG
>FUFK010896208.1_pt1 | contig 69224 bp, 76 predicted proteins | sample 1021851 | NCBI WGS metagenome assembly FUFK01 (sample SAMEA51879418, study PRJEB19060) | metagenome | reverse complement strand
TTTTAATTATTACAAGGAAGCAAAATGAAATCTGCAATATTATATAAAGGTCCTAGTGTTATCGATGGAAAGCCCATTGTAGCAATAGCGATGTTTTCAAAAGCAAATACAAAGACTGGACCAGTGGTCCAAACTTATATTTTAGTTGACGGAATACCACCACTTGAAGCAAGCAAAACGGGTGCAGACTTTTCTATATGTGGTGACTGTGCGTTCCGGGGCGAGGTAACAACGGACCCAGAACGCAAGCAAGCAAAGAATAGAATATGTTATGTTAATTTAGGTCAAGGTCCCACTATCGTTTACAAGTCATATGTAAAAGGTAATTATAAACCAGGAGACCCTCGAGAAATGGGTCGGGGTCGCTTTGTTAGAGTTGGGACCTATGGAGATCCTGGAGCTGTGCCTCAAAATATTTGGGATGAATTATTAAGTGAAGCCACAACGTGGACGGCCTACACACATCGTAAAAACTGGCGGCCAGATATAGCGATGCAATCGGCCGACAATTATACACAAGCAAAGATACAATGGAAGCAAGGTAACAGAACGTTTAGAGTTATAGCAGATCTAGGAGAATTAGATAAAAAGAATGAAGCTTTATGTCCGGCATCAAAAGAAGCTGGACGACGGGTCCAATGTACAGCTTGCAAATTATGTAAAGGATCGAGCCTAGCAAAATCAATAGCAATNGTNNAACATTAATGATAGAATTAANNAGTTNCTTCCTTGGCCCCGGTGCTTGCACCGGGGTTATCTTTCTCAAGTTGTTTGATATAATGATCTACAATGATAGGTCGCAAAGTCGCAAAGAAAGACGCAAAGTCGCAAGATCGCAAGACACAATGGCTCGCAGAGTCGCAGAGTCCTAGATCCAAGAGACTTGGACCTTGATTCCCTCGAAATAAAAATAGGTTCTTGGAAGAGAGGCACTTGACCAAGAAGAAATTTAGGCCACCATTTAAAGAATATGAATAATTCCACGCAATTTGTTGAGGAGAGATTTTTACCCTATTGTTTTTTGTTGTTTTTAATTCAATCCAAAAAGGTAGACCATCCCATAACAAATGCACATCTGGAAGACCACCACCAGTTCTATTTTCTATTCTGGTCGCTATCGTTTTTGATGGCAAGTTCTTCTTTAATTGTGTCCAAAGATTTGACTCTGGTGTCATCTGTTACATCCTTAAATTCACCATCTAAAATAAATGCTTGTGGATATTTTTTTCTCATNTCATCTAATCGTGCTACGATTTCATCACGAGAAAGTTGGTCAATGGTATGAGTAGTTTCTCTTCTATCTATGGTAAGACCACCAAGAGCAGATCTAATCTTTTCAGCATTAATTGCAGCAGAAAATTGCCCTTCTTCCTCTGCACCAACAGAAAGTTTATAAAGTCTTTCGAGTTGACCAATAAGAGTGACACCATATTTTCTTTCTCTTTCTTGTCTGAGTTCAGTAATATGTTCCAGAACGTGAGGATAATCTCTTCCATTCAAAAGTCTGGAAGCATATTCATGTGCTCTTTCTTCAGAATATCCAGCCAACCTTGCACATTCTGCATTACTATAGATACCATCTACAATTTTTCTAGCAAAAGTCTTTTGTCTATTCGTAAGTTTATTTTTCATATCAACCTCAGTTGTTTTTTATCAACAATAATATTACAAAAAATAATATTTTTCAATATACCCATTTTAAGAGAATTTACTACAAAAAGTGTAAACAACGTAAACCATTGTAAACACCAAGGGGCCAGTTTAATCCTTGATTTATTGGGGTTGTTTACACTGTTTACAATATTTACAAACAAAACCACTTCATTTTTTTTATTTTTATTTTTTCTGGTAAAACTGTAAATAGTGTAAATTTGTAAACATAGGGGTTGACTTACAAGCAAACAACAATTAGATTAATTATATTACTTTTAATTATAACAAGGAGACAAAGATGACAAAGATTACTAAAATAGATCGTGCTACATGTGGTAAGTTGCGTGAGCATTTAAATAAAAAACTTTCTACCATATTAAAAGATGAACTAGGTATTACCTTAGACTTTGGTAATGCATCTTTTGATGAGGACTCAGTTACTTTCAAGTGTCGTATCGAGATCGAAGGTGCGAGGAGCGAGAACGATAAGTCCTTGGACTTTATTAAACCTTACAATTCTCACATTGACTTTGATAAAGAAGTGAAGATGGGGAAGTATCTATTTAAGATTATAGGTTACAGAGTTAAGGCAAGAACTAAGCCTTGGTTATGTCGTAATCAATTTGATGGTAAGGATTACGTTTTATCTCAAGAAGATATTGATNNTNANTTTAGGAAAGCATCATGAGGATAGTACCTTGCAAGAATGGTGTNGGTGAGTGGGAGATTGATCCCACTCACGAGACCTTTGATACTTATGCAGAAGCAGAGGAGCATTTGCGTAAGTTAGAAGACGAGATGTCTTTAGTGAATATTCAAATGGATTTATATAGATTATTAGAAGGGAGAAAGTGATGCCTAATCATTGTACAAACGAAGTGTATATAAGTTTCAAGGATCGAGGAACGACAAAAAAGTTTCTTGAATTTGTGAAAGGCAAAGACGGAAGTGGATATGAAGTGCCTTTTACTTTTAACGCAATCGTACCATTACCAAATGGTAAATGGGATTATAATTGGTGTGTTGAAAATTGGGGTACAAAATGGGATGCCTACAAACATGGAGATAAAGTTGAGGTAGATGAAGAAGACGACCAAATTATAACTATGGAATTTTTTACTGCATGGGGACCTCCTACTCCTATCTTAGAAAAGATCAATGAAAAGTTTGGCGATAAGATTGAGTATTGCAGATGGTTTTATCGTGACGAGGCAGACATGTTCTGTGGTTATCTTGACGTAGATGTGGGGATGAATAATGAGTGAAAAGAATAAAATAATTATTGATAAAATTAAAAAGATGTGTCGAGAAAAGACTAGAGAGATTAATAGAATTTATCATGGTGGTTTTTCCTCACGAGAGCAATCTAACTTTGATGGTCAGCTAGAGATTATGAAAGAGATAATGCAGCTGACCGATAGAAGGAGAAAGATATGCTTAGACACGTAGATTTATGTAGTGGCATAGGTGGTTTCAGCTTGGGATTTTCTTGGGCTGAACTATCCAAGACCATCATGTTTTGCGATACTGAAGAGTGGTGTCGCAAGATACTCGCAAAGAATTTTAACAATGTACCAATAGCTAAAGATGTAAAGGAGTTAGCGAATGACCCAGAAAGACTTGTTCCCAACCACGATATCCTCACATGTGGATACCCATGCCAACCATTCTCAGTCGCGGGACTTAGGAAAGGAGAAGAAGATGACCGCCACATCTGGCCGTACATCTTTAGAATTGTTACATTCAAAAGACCCTCTTGGGTCGTTTGCGAAAACGTTTATGGTCACGTTGCCTTGGGTCTCGACAAAGTGCTCACTGACTTGGAAAGCCAAGGCTACGCCACAAGGACGTTTATTGTTCCAGCTTGTTCCAAAAATGCACCCCACCGAAGAGACAGACTCTGGATTATCGCAAGAAATGTGGGCGACACCGAATACAATGGATCATCTTCCACCGAGATCGGAAGAAGCAACGAAAAAAATGCAAGAGGGTCACAGAAAGGGGAGATCCAGACCAAGCAATTTGAGGGAGCAAGTGGACGAGCAAACCATGAAACTATGGCCTACTCCAAATGCTTGGGATGGGAACAGAGGTCCGAGATCCAAGGAGAATTTGATCGAGAAGAGCCATCAGATCAACTTGATTTCAGCAGTGAAGGACGCAGAAGATCCAGAGCCAGTTCACATGTGGCCAACACCAATGGCGAGGGATTACAAGGGATCGAGGAAACCAGAGACACTAAAGAAATCTGGAAGGACTCCAACGAACTCTTTACCGGACATGGTGGAAAATCGAATGTGGCCAACACCAACAGCCAACGAACATCACGCAGGATATCCAGGAATGAAAATGCAAAAGATGTTGGGCAACCACCCAGAATTAGGGAAGACGAAGGGATCTGGTTCTCTGAACCCAACGTGGGTCGAGTGGCTCATGGGATACCCAAAAGGGTGGACAGACTTAAAGGACTAGGCAATGCAATCGTTCCACAAATTGCCATGCAAATAGGATTAGCAATCAAGAGTGAGTTATCATGAAAAGAAATATAGACTATTCAGATTTGTTTTTTGCGGGAGTTTATTTCTTAATTAACAAGGGCAAGGTTGTTTATGTTGGAGAGTCTGAAAAAATAATAAACAGAATTGAAAATCATAGAGATAAAGTTTTTGACGATATAAGAGTTATATCAACGAAGACCTTTTATTGGTTAGATGATATTTGGTTTAGGCTATATTTTGAAAGAAGGTGTATATATTTTTTTCAACCAGAGTATAACGATAAGGGGAAAAGTCATCCAGTCTTATTAAATAACTTTTTAATGAGAAGACATTTGTGGAATCAAAATCCACAGTTTGTTGATGTTGTTTCTAATTATTGTGGAAGAGAAAAATTTAATTCAAGTAAAAGGTACACTACATTTATGCAAAAATGGTTACATCACCGAAGTAAAAATAGAAAACTAACAAAGATATGCAACTATGAGGGGGATGTATATGAGTGCAAAGGCTATGACCAATTCTTCAGAACACTCGACCTAACAAAAAAGATTTACATAGATGGTGGGAGTGCTTTCCATCCACTTGTTGATGTTACTTTAACTAGAGGAAAATTAGAAAAAATGGATCTAAATCAAAAAATGTTTAGGCCATTAACAAAAAGAATGCACAACTAAAAGGAGATTGATAAAAATGGGCAAAGATAAATCATATGAGTTAGTGAAGTTAGGTTTAAGGAAAGGTTACGTTTTTAAATATTTAGATGAGCACACATATCGTTGGTTGGTTGATGAAGCTATTAAACATAGGTGTGATAATCTATCATTGATCATAGCCGGTATAGTTAAGGATGCTTTTAATGAGAAAAGTGGAACAAGAAATATTTCTCCGGCAGAAGAATACGAGTTAAAATTTCTTAGGAAATCATTAGATGATCTTCAAAAAGATATGATACAAAATGGAAAGGATCAAAACTTATCTGGTAAATATTCGGTGGCTAGGTCCGAACTAAAAGAATTTGTAAGTAAACTTAGGAAAGAAGGAGTTAATATATGAATACTGAAGTAAAGAAACAAGTAAAACAAATACTGGTGGAATACTTGACGGATGTTGGTAGTGCATTTGCAATTACTGAGGAAGGTGAGCAAGTTTATCTAAGTAAAAGACTCACAAAGAAAATGGATGTGCAGCCAGGAGATATCTTTGATGCACATGTCTTGTTAAATTATGCAGACAAGAGAGACATGATTAAGTATCGAGCCATGAGAGTGAAAGTTGCTACTGACATTGCACCCATCTTTCAAGATACTTGACTTCTGTAAACAATTTGTTTATTGTTTGAGAACAACTAAAGCATAGTTAACAACTCCTAACCTTACTATGTTTTAGTTGTGTAAAAAAGAGGGTCGAGAGTCACACCATTTTTAACCTAGATTCGTATTTGAATAAGGTGTGGCTCTCACAAACAAGAGAGAATGATATGAAAAAAGTAGATAAAAAAACTGAACAACCATTTAGGAACGTAGCTTTACTCCCGGAAGATCACAAACTTTTGAGAGAACTCGCAGAGCTAGATCAAAGAACCATGACAAGACAACTATCTGTGATTATTCGCAGAGAACATTCTGATATTTTTAAGAGAGAAGCATCCTAATGTTTGAAGGAGCAGTTATAGGTAAACAAATACTTTTGTTTAGTACTCTTGCAATGTTTTCTTTTGAAACTGAAAAAGAATGTGAAGCAGCTTCTAAGTTTTTTCACAAGCAAGATTATGTAGAGGGTTCATGTTTTAAGAGATATGAGTATGTCCATCCTAAACCACTTCCAAGACCAGATGATTTATGGAGATCTGTAAGTGGGGGTAGAGAATAATGTTATGTAATAGATGTGGATATGAAGGAGATCCTTTATATGTACATGGTCATGTGCAATGTTCTTTATGCAAGCAAGTTATAGATGATTGTTGTCAAGGAGAAACTTGTCAAACAGAAACATACTCTCCCTGGACAACAAAATTAAATTTATCTCACATAGAACAAAGAAAAGAAGAGACAGAAGAATAGAATTGTGATACCATCCTACACATATTCATATTTGTCTCTCCATAGGACTCCATGTTCTGTCTGGCCTCGGAGTTCTGAACTTGGGGGAGGTCCCCTTTATCCTCCCCTTTTTTTTGAGGTAAAATGTTTAGTTTTAGTAAACCCGTAGAGAACGCAACATTAAGAGTTGTTAGCTTTGGAGCTGGTGTGCAGTCAACAGTTATGTTGTTGATGGCGGCGAAAGGAGAGATAACTCCTCGTCCAGATCTAGCTATTTTTGCAGACACACAATTTGAACCACCAGAAATATATGAACATCTTGACTGGTGCAAAACAGAATTGAAACGTTTGACCAATGATCAAGTAAAACTAGAGATAACTACTGCAGGAGATTTAAGAAGAAACGAGGAGCAAGGACTGAATGTCTTGGGTCAAGCATACAATACCATTCCCTTTTTTACAGACACCGGGTTAGGACGTAGACAATGCACAACGGATTATAAAATAAGACCAATAAGAAGATTAGTCCGAAAGAAGTTGGGTATTTTACCAAAGAAAAAGGTTCCAAAAGATGTGATAGTTGAACAGTGGATTGGCATATCTACAGATGAATTAGAAAGAATTAAAGAGTCAAGAGACAAATGGACAATCAATAGGTTTCCCTTGATTGAGTTAGGTATGAGTCGAGGTTCTTGTCTCGAATGGTTTAATAAAAATTATCCAGATAGACCTTTAGTTAAGTCAGCTTGCATAGCTTGTCCTTATCACAACAATTCTATGTGGAGAGATATGAAAAAGAATCAACCAGAAATATGGGAAGAAGCATGTAAGTTTGATGAGACCATAAGAAATGTAGCATCAAACAACAAAGAACAGTTTGTTCATTCTTCTGCAACACCACTGCGGACGGCAGATCTAGGAGATGAAAAGACAATGGATTTATTTCTTGGTGAATGTGATGGTATGTGTGGTGTCTAACTATTTTCTTTTGAGTTCGTTGGACTTACCCTTCTTTCCTTTTAATAATCTTTCTGGCTCTTTTGAGTAGCCACGTATTTGTGTGACGTTGTTACGTTTCATATATTTTAAAAAGGTTTGTGCTATCTCTGGAGACAATCCAGTTACTTCTGTAATAGCAGCGGACGCATTTTTTAAATTGGTCCACCCTTTTTTATAATCACATACTGCTTCTATTAATTGTTCTTGGGTTTTAGATTTAGCCATTGTCTTGCTTCTTCTCCTAATACTTTTGCACTTAAATTAATTTTGTTTCTTAACGACTTTACAATTTGTTCATCTATCGTTCCCTCTGTTATCAAATCAACATAGGTAACATTATTCTTCTGTCCTATTCTATGACATCTATCCTCTGATTGCATTCTTGTATCTAAATTAAAATCATTAGCATAATAAATGACTAGGTTAGCTTCTGTCAAAGTCAATCCATAACCGGCAGTGGCAGGATTACCCACAAAAAATCTTAATGGATGTTTTGGATCTTGAAAGTTCTCGATAATTCTCTGTCTTGTTTCGTCTGGTGTATCACCAAAAAAAGAAGCTGCGGAGTTAGGTCCAAACTTTTTATTTAAACGTTCTGTTATTTGTACAATATCATATCTAAATCTGGACCATATAATAGACTTACCATCATGTTCTTCTAGTATCTCTTCTAGGGCATCCATTCTTTTTGATGGGAAGTAAACCATCTCTCCTTCATCTGTTTTCAAATGACCAGACATAACTTGTTGGAGTCGTAACATCTGAGTAATAATAACTGGAGCCGATACTAATTCACCACTGTCAAGAAGTGTCATAGCTTTCTTTTGTAAATCCACATACATNTTCATTTGTTCTNGAGTAAGACTNACATATCTAGCAGTATAAAGTTTATCNGGGAGATCCAAACAATCTTTCTTGAGTACACGATAAGAATACAAATCAAGGAGCGAGGTTAGAGAATCGAGGTTTCGGTATCCAACTACTTGTTGAAACGAATGTGCTCCCATTGATCTTTTGTTTATGACTGCATACTTGCCTTGNAAACTATAGTAAGATTCATGTCCTAATAATCCCGGTCTAAGAAACTCACATTGTTGATAGATATCGAGAGGAGATTTTGTCACTGGAGAGCCAGTTAATATTCTTTTGTACTTGAACTTTTCTGAAATCTTTACTAAGTTCTTAGAGCGTTTGGCCTTGTGGTTTTTGATTGTCGTTGATTCGTCAATAGCTATAAGACCAAAGCTGCCAAACGCACCAGCCAACCAATTACCTGCGTTCTTTCCTTTCAATGTTGAGAAAGATTCAACGTTCATGACAAAGATGGTCAGACCAAAAAAGTTTTCTTGCACAGAACGTAATTCTTTTTCTTGAGTTTTATTTGGATTAGCTACCCACCGAATGACTCTATGTGGTATGTCATCAGAAAGATGTTCTGGTATTTCTTTGGCTACCCAGTTCCGATACACACCCTTGGGTGCTATGATGAGAGCAAAGTTTATTTCACCTCTGACAAACAACATGCCAAGCTCATCAATTAAAACTTTAGATTTCCCGGTTCCCATCTCCATAAAATAACCATATTCTTTTTTACCAAAAGCTTTTCGTAATGCTATCTCCTGGTGATCATATGGATTAGTTTTAAATTTATATTTTTTATCACTTGACATTCTATACATACCTCCATTAAACTCCACAATACGGATGACGAAATGATTTGTCAATCCTTATCTGAAACAAAACAATGGAGTGTTAAATGAAAACAGATACAAAAATATTTGATGACATGTTTGATGTGGCTGGTGCATTAAAAGATGTAAATACAAAAACCAGTCAAGACCTAGCTTCTTTGGTTTCTCAACTTAGTGAGATTACAGATGCAATTGAAGCGTGTGAAAATAAGCTCAAAGATCTTAAAGGTCAAAAGGCAAAGATCGAAGAGAATTACATTCCTTCTTTAATGGAAGAGATGGGTCAAACCGAGGGAACTTGGAATGGTGTTAAAGTAAAACTTGTGCAAAAGATTGATGCAAGAATTACCGAGGCAAAGAAAGAAGCTGCATTTGAATGGCTCCGAGAAAATGGACATGATGGTATTATAAAGAATGATGTAACCATGTCTTTCTCAAAGGGAGAGGATAACTTAGCTGGTGATGTGATTGGCCTTTTACGAGACAAAGGTTTTGATCCAGTTCAAAGGACCACAGTTCATGCTAATACATTAAAAAGTTTCATCAGAAATGGATTAGAGAAAGGTATATCTTTAGATCTTGATTTGTTGGGAGGTTATGTAAGAAACGTTGCTAGTATAGGGAGGAAAGAATAATGGCAAACGCAGTATCAAAAGCAGTTAAAGAAGGAGTAATTTCTACAGAATTAGCTGATGATTTATTTAGTATGGCAGGAGCCGGTGCTAATTTTGAAAGTGATGAAATGCAAATGCCTTTCATACGTATTGCACAAGCTATGTCACCAGAGATTAAGAAGTCTGATGCTAAATTCATAGAGGGTTGTGGACAAGGTGATATCTTTAACAATCTTACTCAAGAATACTGGGATGAAGGTGTTCAGATTATACCTTGTTACGTTCAGACTAAGTATCTTGAGTTTGTATCTCTTGATGATGGTGGTGGATTTGTAGGTGAGATAGCTGCTACAGATCCAGTGCTTCAAAAAACAACACGTGAAGGTGCTAATGAAACACTACCAAATGGCAATGAAGTAGTTAAGGCAGATCACTATGTTGTATTGGCAAAATCTGGTGACGGCAGTTGGACACCGGCTGTACTTGATATGAAAAGTACGGCACTCAAGGTTAGTCGTAGATGGAAAACACAAATCAATTTACAGACAATCACTCATCCAAAAACAAACAAACTATTTCCATGTCCTATCTTTGGAAATATCTGGATGCTTAAAACTGTTGAGGAGACCAACAAACAAAATCAAACTTACTTTAACTATTCTATTACTAAAGTTGGTTTGATTGAAGATGGTAATCTTTTGAACCAGGCTAAGACATTACATGTTTCTAGTGCCAAGGGTGAAGTAAAGACAGACGCACCCGAACAAGCAAAAGAAAAAGTTAAAACTACTGAGGATAGTGACGAGATTCCATTCTAATGTCATTAGCTCAACAAATGCTTGCCATCTTTGAGGGATCGAAGGTGGCACATGGTACTACCCATGTTGGAAGAATTGGTAGGAATGGCAAGGCAGATGCTGATAGTCGTATTGTGCGTGAACCTTTAACTGAGGAAAAAATTCAAGCACATCTCGAAGGTAAGCTAGGTGTTGGTGCTATTCCTATCAATGATAAAAACGAATGCAGATGGGGTGCATTAGATATAGATGTATATGATTTAGATCATCAAACCCTACAACAAAAGATACAAAAATTAAAACTGCCTTTGATTCACTGTAGATCTAAATCTGGTGGAGCACATTTATTTTTATTTCTTTCACACTATGAACAAGCCTCAGTGGTAAGGGAATATTTATTAGAAATGGCAGTGGCGTTAGGTCATAGCGGATGTGAGATATTTCCAAAACAAGATAAGATTTTATCAGAACGTGGAGATGTTGGTAACTTTATTAATCTACCTTACTTTAATGCAGAACTTCCTCAAAGATATTGTTTCAATAAAAAAGGTGAAGCAATGGAACTTGAAGAATTTATATCGTTCATAAAGAAAAGTAAAATTTCAATAGATAAATTAGAAAAGACTTCTGTATCTGGGAAAAGAAAATATTTTACAGATGGACCACCATGTTTAGAACATCTGTTTGCAAATGGTCCAAGTAGCGAGGATCGAAATAAAAAGTTATTTATGTGTGGGGTATACTGCCGGTTAAAGACNCCAGATGATTGGGTCAAGGAGTTCGAGACAATGAACCGACAAATGTTTACAACTCCTTTAGATGCCAAGGAAGTGATGACCCTACAGAAATCTTTAGATAAGAAAGAATACTTTTATACATGTGANCAAGAGCCATTTAAAAGTTATTGTGACAANCAGCTTTGCGTAACAAGAAAGTATGGAGTTGGAGATCAAGGTGCAGAGATGCCACCTATAGGTAGTCTTACCATTATGTTATCAGAACCACGATTATATTTTCTTGATGTAGCTGGAAGTAGAGTTCAGTTATCTACAGAGCAGCTACAGAATCAAACATTATTTCAACGTGCTTGCATGGAACAAATACTAGAGATGCCGCCAACCATGCGTCCTAATAAATGGCATCAAACAATATCACAATTATTAAAAGACTCTACGAAGTTAGAGGTTCCAGAAGAGTTGAAAGTTTCTGGACAGTTTGCAGAGCTTCTTCGTATCTACTGCACAAGTAGAATAAGAGCCATGCATCCAGAAGAATTAATACATGGTAAGCCTTGGACAGATGAAGGATTGACTATGTTCACTATGACTGGGTTGATGGAGTTTTTAAACAATCGTAAGTTTACAAATTTCACGAGGGCACAAGTACAAGAACAGTTGAAAAAATTTAACAGTGACCAGGATTGTAGTGGTCATAAAAGTATAAGGAAAGAATCAGGAGAGAGGACCACTGTGAGAGTATGGTGGGTTCCAGAATTTAAAGGAGAAGAAGTGGAATTAAAAACAGAGGAAATAGGTGATGACGAAATACCCTTCTAAGCTAATGAAGATTAGCGACATAACAGAGTGGTTAAACGTATCGGAGTCAGCCATATACAAGTGGGTGAAAGAAGAACGTTTTCCAAAGCCAATTAAGTTTGGTGATGACAATACCAAAAGGATGTCGGCTCGATGGATGCGAGAGGACATTGAGAAATGGTTAGAAGAAAAGAGAACTAGAAGTTTATTCGAATGATAGAGAATAGTAAACTAATACTAGGTCCACCAGGATGTGGTAAGACTTATACTTTAATACAAGAAGTAAAGAACGCTCTTGCTGATGGGATAAGTCCTTCTCGTATTGGTGTAGTTTCATTCACGACCAAAGCCATAAGAGAGTTTATTGATAGAGCATGTGCAGAGTTTAATCTTACAAAGGATGACTTTCCACACTTTAGAACGTTACATGCTACTGGGTTTCATGGACTAGGTTTAGACTCTGCTGATGTAATGAGTAGAGAGGACTACAGAACGTTGAGTAATATGCTTGGTGTAGACTTTGAGGGTGCAGATTCTACTTCTCCAGATGATGGTATTTTAGTTCCAACGATGGGAGGATCGGGGGCGAAGTATCTACAGATGTTAATGAGAGCAAAGTATAAAGAGATTAGTCTTGAAAAAGAATATAATGAAACCAGTGATTACAGTTTATACTTTGAAAAGTTAACTCAGATATCTTTACAGTTAACTTCTTATAAAGGTCACGTTAATAAATTAGATTTTTCTGACATGATTTCTAAATACATAGAAATTGTTGATCCACCTTATTTAGATTTACTTATTGTAGATGAGGCTCAAGATTTAACTCCACTACAGTGGACAATGGTTGAGAAGATAGCGACTAATGCAGAGCAAGTTATTATTGCCGGGGATGATGATCAAGCAATCCATCGTTGGACGGGCGTAAACGTCCAGAGATTTATTGATTCTTCTAATAACATAAAAGTATTAAACAAATCTTATCGTCTACCACGTAGCGTCTGGGAGTTATCTGAACGCATATCTAGACGTATATCAAATAGAATAGAGAAAGAGTTTTTTCCAAAAGAAGAGGAGGGAAGAGTAGATTGGGTGTGGAGAGTTGGTGATCTTCCTTTGGATCAAGGATCGTGGACCATCATGGCAAGAACTAATAGTTTTGTAAAAGATATCGCTGAACAACTTAGAGATCTAGGTTACTTTTATTCTGTAAAAGGAAGACCTGCTTTTAAAAAAGAATACATAGAGGTTATGTCTATCTGGAAAGATCTTCAAAAAGGTTATGCTTTACCAGTAGATACCATCAGAAACTTTTATAAATCTGTTCCTAAAACTGGTGAGAACGCAGTAGTGGCAAGAGGATCTGTGTCATTACTTGATATGTTACAACCAGATGATAATATAAACTATCAAGAATTAGTTAAAGACTTTAAAATGTTAGCTCCTTTGGATCGTGATGCAAAGGATATAATAAAGTTAAGTGAAGACGAAAAATTATACATATCAGCATTAGAAAGAAGAGGTGAGTCTATAGAGCAAGAACCTAGAATTAAGTTGTCTACTATTCATGCTATGAAAGGTGGGGAAGATGATAATGTCGCTGTGTACTTAGGATCTACTCAAGCTTGTGTGGAAAGTAAACACTCAGAAGATGAACACAGAGTTTTTTATGTGGCAATCACTCGAGCAAAACAAAATTTATACTTAATAGAATCAGATAAAAAATACAGGTACATAATATGAAAAGAGAAGATATATTAAGACAAGCAGAGAAACTTATTAATGGTGACAGAGCAAAAGACTATGGGCCAGCTTATACAAATCATAAAAGAATTGCTGACATTTGGTCTGTTGTTTTTGGTCATGAAGTAACAGTCAAACAAGTTTATCTTTGTATGATTGGTATGAAACTAGCTCGTCTTGTGCATGACGACAAAGAAGATTCATGGGTAGACATCTGTGGATACGCAGGACTTGGTGGTGAACTTCAAGATAAACCTAAAAAGTTTGAGGGTGATTATGGCGAGGGATAGAAAAGATAAAAGCACCATTGATTACTTTCATAGATTAGAGATTGATGTCATAGATAAGGATTGGAACATACCTTGTGAGTATCCAGACCTTACAAAGTATAGGCAGATAGCAATAGATCTAGAAACATGTGATCCTCGTATTAAAAATCTTGGTCCAGGATGGGCAAGAAAAGATGGTTTCATTGTAGGTGTGGCAGTTGCAGCTGGTGATTACTATGGGTACTTTCCCATTCGACATAAGAATGGACACAACTTAGATCCAAAGATCACGTTACGTTGGCTCAAGAAGCAGATGGAAACACCTCACATAGATAAGATTATGCACAATGCTACCTATGATTTAGGTTGGCTCCGAGCCGAAGGGATCGAGGTGCAAGGTAGAGTAATCGACACTATGATTACTGGTGCTATCGTTGATGAAAATCGTTGGTCTTATAGTTTAGATAATCTGGGTAGAGATTGGATCAACATGCGTAAAGATGAAAAGCTATTACGTGCTACTGCAAAAGATTGGGGAGTAGATCCAAAAGCAGACATGTGGATTTTACCACCTGCAAAAGTTGGTGCATACGCAGAACAAGATGCAGTGATGACATTTAAACTTTGGGAAAGGTTAAAGCAAGAAATAGAAAGGCAAGACTTGTGGAATATCTGGAAGTTAGAAACAAGTTTAATTCCAACCATGTTAGACATGAGAACGAATGGTGTTCGTGTAGATTTAGACAAGGCTGATCAAATAGACAATGCTTTGAAAAAGAAAGTACAAGAATTAAAAAAGTATATTAAAAGTAAAACAGGTATTGATCTACAACCCTGGGCAAGTGAGTCGGTTAAGAAAGTTTTTGAAAAGCTTAATTTAAAATATCCAACCACAGAAGCAGGATCTCCTTCGTTTACTAAATCTTTTTTAGCTAATCATCCGCACGAGGTATGTCAAAATATTGTTAAACTTAGAGAGTTTGACAAAGCAGGATCTACGTTTATTAATACAATTAAAACTCATGCACACTTGGGTCGTATTCATGCAGAGTTTCATCAACTTAGAAGTGATGATGGTGGAACTGTAACGGGTAGGTTTTCATCCTCTAATCCAAACCTACAACAAATACCGGCTAGAGATCCAGACATAAAGAAAATGATTCGAGGACTCTTTATTCCAGAGGAAGGAACCAAGTGGGGATCCTTTGACTACTCGAGCCAAGAACCAAGGCTCTTGGTACACTTTGCTGCNAGTCTTGGTAAATTAAAACATGAAATGGTGGATAGTATTGTAGAGGAATATCATACAGGTGATGTAGATTTACATCAAATGGTAGCAGACTTTGCCGGTATTAGCAGGAAAGAAGCTAAGACTGTTAATCTTGGTATAATGTATGGAATGGGTAAAGGTAAATTAGCGAATCAGTTGGGTGTATCGAATGAGGAAGCAACCGAAATATTAGAAACACATAAATCTAAAGTTCCTTTCGTGAAAGACTTAGCTGACATTGCATCCAAACAAGCCCTAGAGTATGGAGTTATTCGTACTCTATTAGGTAGACGTTGCCATTTTCATTTATGGGAACCAAAAACTTTTGGTTATAATAAACCTTTACCCTACGAAGATGCTATGAAAGAATATGGTCAGCCATTAAGAAGAGCGTTTACATACAAGGCTTTGAACAAGTTAATACAAGGTTCGGCGGCAGATCAAACAAAGAAAGCTATGGCAGATTGTTACAAGGAGGGTCTTGTTCCAATGTTAACTGTGCACGATGAATTATGTTTTTCAGTGCAAAATAAAGAGGAGTCTGATAAGATAAAACATATTATGGAAAATGGATTGAATGATATTTTAAAAGTGCCATCTAAAGTAGATGATGTTCTTGCGAGTAACTGGGGAGAAATAGACTAATGAAATACACAGAAGAAAATAAAAAAGTATCTAGTTTAAATAAGATGCATCCCATGCAGATAGACGCTCTTATGAATTTTATAGGAATAAGTTTATCAGTTGCAGCGGCATTAGAAGATGAGTCAGCAATGGAAGCAGTGAAAGAATCGGCTGATGATCTAATCTTGATGCTTGGTGGTAATGGACTTAGAGTAGAAACAAGACACTAAGTTCTACCCAACCTTTGTGCAAGAGCTATGTTTGCTGGATTATTACCTAACAAGTTAGGATTAACAGGTCCTGGTTGCACGTTCATAGATGCAAGGTTCATGTTAATAGGAGCAGGAGCCGGGATACTTGATTGAGAAGAAAGAAATGGATTAGGAGTTGATTCTTTTGGCAAGTTGTTTTGAGGAGAAAGAAATGGATTAGGAGGAGGACTAAAAGTAACATCATCTTTGGATGATGGAGTCAAGTCTTGATTAAAAAGTTGACCTCTAATTTGAAACAACTGATCCAAAGGTAAATTAGGAGTGGTTCTACTTTGTCCTTGAATACTTGTTTCTCTTTGAATAGTTTTAATAAAATCGTCAGATATATTTATAGGTAAAAACTTTCCATTCATGATAGAGCTTATCTCATTTTTGCCCAACCTAGAAGACTTTGAAAGTTGAAAGATTAAATCAGATTCTTGTATACCAAGTTTTTTTGCGGCTTCTATGTCAGCATACAGATCGGCTTGATTCTTTTTAAGAAGATTATTTGCTTTGATATATTCATCTATAATGTCTTGTTCTGTTACATCGTTCCTTGCTGCAAACCTTCTAAAATCACCTGTAATATCTGATCTAGCTCCAGCATATTCAGATCCATTATAATAAAATTTATTTTTTAGATCAGGTTTCACTGGTCTTAATCCAGTTATAATACTAGCTATTTCTCCAGGCACAGTATATTCTTCACCATATCTACCGGGTTCTCCTAGAAAACCTTTTGTTATCTTTCCTTTTTCTATGTCTCCTCTTCTCTCTCTTACAAATAACTCAACAGCACCAGGAACAAAACCACCTCCAACGTGGATTAAACTTTTGTAAAGATTTCCAAGATCATCTGTTTCTGTAAATATTTCTGCACCAGTTTTTGTTCTGCCTCCTCTTATGGTTACATCGAAAAGTCTTTCTGCTAATAAAGACTCAGAAGCAAAAGGATCTAGTATACTACTTGCTCCTGCTGCAGCTGATTTCACAATCTTATTGAAAGTAGAATCAGTGATCTCACCAGTTTCTTGATATGTTTGAAGAGCTGCCCTCATAGGAGTTACCATATATTCGTATGGCATAAGATAACTTAAATCAACATACTCTTCAGCGTTTGCCTTAATCGGAGCTAGTGTGTGTCCTTTTAAGAAGAAAGGAGTTAATCTTTCTAGTGCATCCATTTGTTCTCTGTCCACACCAGTCATTGCCATAAATGCTTCTTGAGCAGCTATGCTTGCCCCATAAGCGTTTGTTATATATCCAAATAATCTTTTGGAACCAATGGCTTGTATTTGTTTTTCAAGTTCTTGTGCTCCTTCTTTACCAAGACGAGCATATAAAGCACTGTTTGGATCTACTTTAAATCCGAGTTCTCTCATACCTTGCTTTAATATATTACCACTATTTCTAATAATCTCTGCAGGAAAAGCCATAAAGTTACCCGTTATAGGTATTCTTCTTAACTGTTTAATAGCTTCTGGAACACGACTATAAGTTGGCATTGTAGCTTTGACTATGTCTGTGGTCATCAAATCTATAAACTCTAAACCAGTTCTATCTGAAACCCTAGGAGCTAATCCTTTTTTTACAAACTCTTCGGCTAAATCTCTTGGGTTAAGTGGATTCGTATTACCAGATGCAGTGAGTGCCTTGTTAATGGCATCATTATATTTTTGTTTTTCTCCAAGATACCCTACAGTTTTCCATAAGTTATCGTTACCAGAATAAACATTTTGAGCACCCTTTACTAATGGTCTTAAAAATGGAGTCTTATCAATTGCATTTTGAGTGCTTTCTGAAATAGCACCAGAATATTTTAAATCACTACCTTCTTTTAATAAGTTTCTATACTCTCCCACCACATAATTTTGATCAATAACTCCCGACTTTTGTAAAATATTAAATACGTTTTCAAAACCGGGATCTTCTAAATCTAAATCTCTACCTATTGTTAAACGAGCACTATCAAAAATATTCATTCCTCTGCCAATGTTCCCATTAGCTCCAACCATAAATACACCAGACAACATGTTCCTAATTTGTGCGGCAGGACTGAATACAGTTTTCATAACTTGCGAAGCACCTTTTGCAAGAAGCGTTGCAGCCAAAGCTTCAGTCCAGAAACCTTGATTAGTTGGTGCTCTTCTAAAGGAATCAGCTAGTTCAGTTTTAACGTAAGATCCAGATAAGACACCATACTTGCCACCAAATGCTTGCTCTGCAGGAGAACCTTTCAACATGTTTGGTAGTTGTCCTAACTTAACATAACCACTGCCTTTAGAATTTAGTATCTTCTCTAGTTCTGGATTTAAAGTTTTACCATCAATGATTAGAGGTTTGGCTCCTGCTTGTAACATTGCAAGAGACTCATCGGCTGATTTAGCATATTGTTGAGCCATGTCTCTATAAAATCTATTTCCAGATATGGTATTAGACATATCACCTATTGTTCTTAGGTAAGCTTCTTTAGGATTTTTTACTTCTCCCATGTACTCTCTGAGAGATGGAGACTTATCTATAAATTTATTTCTATCTTTTAAAATTCCTTGAGCAATACTGATGATTGGAGTTTCGCCCCTCGATAAATCTTTCCCTTCTTTTAATCCTCTATTTACATTATCAAGAGCTTCTTTAAAATTTGCTCCTTCATCTGTCATTTTAAAATTAACAACATCACTTATACTTTTTTTAGCTTGTATTAAAACTTCTTCATTTGTTTTCTGCGGATCACTTTTTCTTATTAGTTCAGAAACTTCTGATAAAGCTTTATCATAAAGCTTTTCATCTCTAACCCATTTATCAGGTTGAGAATGCATCTTGTACATACGTTGTAAATATTTTCCTTGATTAGCAGAAAATTGAGACAAGATCTCTTGTTTAACTTCTGGAGTTAGTTGACCAGTTGGAATGTCTTCAAGATCTTTTAAAAATAAATCAGTCATATCATCTATAGAAGAACGAAGTTTTAAAGCTGAGTTAGAAACTTTTTGTCCATACTTTTTACCCAAAGCTGATTGATCTATGTTACCTATAAGATAACTATATAAATCATCCTCTGCTTCTTTAATGCCCTCTTTTCCTCTACCAAAAAGATTAGAGCCTTGCACAACTTCTCTAGCTGACTTTTCAAAATTATCATAGGCTCTTTCAGCGGCTCTTGTTGTGGCATCTTCAATGTTTCTTATTTCTTGAAAACCCTCATACATATCACGAGGTAATGCACCTTGACTTGTAAAATATTTTTTTAAAAAATTAGACGTGCCAGGTAAGTTTTCAGAAAATAGATCTGCACCTTGTGCCATTTTTTGATTTAAAAAATTTGCAGTCGCAGGAACGCCAGGAATACTAGCTACTTCTCTAGCTGCTGCACTTGCAATGAAAGGAATAGCTTCAAAAGCACCACCAATGACTCCACCTTCAATACCTATTCTAGCTTTATTTCTAAGTCTTCTACCAGCTTCGGCTCTACCAAATAAATTTTGATCTTGTTCTGTTTCTAAAAAATCTGGCAATACCTCAAAAGAGTCTCCTAAAGTTGTCATGTCGGATGGACTTACAAGAAAATCTGCTATGCCTACAGCACCCGCTCCTGTTAGTCCACTTCTTAATTTAGTTTTTAAAAAAGCTTTACCAACATCTGACTTACCAAATGTCTCAGCCGACTTCATAAATTTAGAAGTTCCTTTTAATACCTTTTCTCCTCGAGCAACGGCTGATGCTCTTCCCAACCAACCAATAATGGGTATGGCAGCAGAACCAAATGTAACAAGTCCTTCGGATAATTCTCCAGCTTTACCAAGATCACCCACTCCAACATCTTGTTTCATTAGCTCAAATGCATTCGTAACATTACGACTTGTATTTGTTCCAAGACCTCCATCAATGGCAAGAGCTACTGTTTCAGCTATGCCTTGAGGAACATTTATTGCACCTGCAAGAGCACCTTTTCCTAAGTCACCAAAGGTATCAACTGTCTTACTAGCTACATCTAAACTTTTTTCAATAAGACTTTTATCTTCTTCAGTATTCTTTGACGTACTTAGAAATGGATTAGAACTTTTTTGTGCTTCCTGTTTCGTCTGACCTTCCGAACTTAGAAATGGATTTGACATCATTAAAGTCCTTTTACATCAAGACCCATATTCGCCGCCTGTTTCAGAATTTCTTTGCGTCTGTTTGGTTCAAGTTTAAGAGCCTCTTTAACTTGTTGTAAAAGAACTTGAGTTTGAGTTGTGCTATCATCTTGAGTTGTGCTATCAACATTAACTAATGCACCTTGCATTAGTTTTGTAACAAGGTCATTAAATTTTTGTTGACCACCGGGTTGATTAAGCATGTTAATTACTTGTGGATCTGTGGATAAATTAGAAATAATATTTTGTCTTAATCTTTCTGGTGTATAAGTAGAAGCCTTACCAGCCGTTCCTCTTGTTGCTAAGTCTGTAGCTATTCCAGTAAGAATGGATTTACCAAATCTTTCTGCAAAACTACCAGGATCTGCTAGAGCTGTATTTTTAGCCACCCTTTTAAACTCTGAAATAAGTTCATCTGTGGATTTTTTATCGCCCTTATCAGTCGTGAGTGATATACCAGCATCAGATATTACAGTATTTAAGTTATCTTTGTTTACATCACCCTTTTCGTCTGTGCCTGCGATAGATTTACCTAATTCTTCATTAGTCATCTTATCCGCTCTATTAAGATAATTACTAATTAAATACGAACCAAATCCAATAGCACCAAAAGTAATTGGTCTTTTAAAAGGAGCCTTTGCAAGATTCATACCGGCTGTTACAGTTTTTTTAAGTATTCCTGGTGCAGTTTTGGCTGCTTCTGTTGCACCACGTAAAACAAATGGAGCAGCTTTAGCTATACCTCCAGCCATAAAGTTTTGAGTTGGCATTTCTACTTTGCTAGGTGGCATCTCTTTTGACATAGGTTGTGACTCAACCGACTTCATCACTTCCTTTACTATAGGCATAGCCGCTTGCATTAACTCTTGAGAAGAGGACATGATTCCTCCCATATTAGCTAATTTATTTCTAGCAGAACGACTGTTATCATTCATAAAAACAAGAGATAAGTTTTGTATTCCTGCCATCTTTGTTATGCTCCACTAACATTTTTAGTTGGTGCTAGACCACTTCCCGGTTTATATATGTTTGATGCCGTACTAAATATATTACCTATTGGATTTAAGGTAGGTTGATAAGTAGCGGCTGCACCTGTTACACCACTAGGTAAACCAGATACAATATCTCTCATGAATCCAAATCTAGCAAATGGTTCATAAGCTTCTTCTAATTGTGCCGCTCTGTCTACATCATACTCTGCTTGTAGTTGTTGTTGTTCTAGAGTTCCTACGTTAAATAAAGCGTTAACATCCTTTAAGAATGAGGCTTGTTCAGACTCACCCAAAGCACCTTGTTGTGTGGCTAAGGATCCAATGCCCGTACCTAAGTTACCAAATAAGTTCGCTGCATTTTGACCCATTTTTATAGCGTTCTCAAAAGCTCTTGCTCTTAATTCACCACCAGTTTTAGCCTTTTGTTCTTCTACATTTCTCTGAACTTCTTGTTCAGTTACTGCTTGACGGGAACCTCCAAAGGCTCCAGAAGCAACCATCTGTGCTCTTTGTCCTATGCCTTGAATGTCTCCCGCTCTTTGTATATCTGCTTGAGTAGTGTCTATAACTTGCTCTACATATGGGTTGTAAAATTGTTTGTACTGACTTGGATCTGCAAAACCACCAGACATTGCTTGAATAGGATTGCCTTCTGAATCAAAAACAGTATTGCCTTGAGCGTCCTTTTGATAGATAGGATTACCTTCAGCATCAAACTGTGGAGTGCCAACAGCTTTTTGAAAAGCTCCTAATCCAAGATCCATTAGGTTTTGTGCTTTGTCAAAAGAAGCTTTGTAAGCTCCTAATCCTCCAGTTCCTTCAATGTAATTACCTTCATCATCATACTTACCCGTCAACATTTCTATGGCACGAATCTGTGGGTCTGTAAAACCTATAACATCAGGACGAGCAACTCCTCCCTCTGTAGCTTGTACGGGATTACCAAACTGATCTGTAACAACCTCTCCTGTTTCTGGGTCTGTTTCAAAAACAGGAATGGGATTACCTTCAGCATCAAGCTTTTGCTCACCAGTTTCTGGATCTATCTCAAAAACAGGTTTGCCATATAAGGGAGAGGTAGCACCTATACCAGATACTTCACCAGTTTCTTCATCTACACTATAAATGTTTGATAAAATGTCTTTTATAAAATTTTCTATGTACTCTGGTTGGAGTTGCATAGTTTTTTGTACAGTAGACATTATGCTCTCCCTTCAAACTGATTCATCATTTTGTACATTCGTGCTGCACCTTTAGCTCGATCACCACCTCCTGCACCTTTGACTGCATCTGCCGTCATGACAAATTCACCATCCGAGAGTCGAGCTTCTTGAACTCTGTTCCCATCTTGAAATATGGCAGCTGGTACAGAATCACTTTTACCAGTTCCGGGGCCATCTATCATTCCACCTTCGGCTGAGAATAAAGTTGGTCTTGAGAGTCCTGCTCCTCCATATCTAAAGTCTGGTGCGGGAGTTCCTCTGTAATCTGGATTTCTCTCTCCCGTTGCAAACTGTCTCTGTTCAAATTCTGTAAATGGATTTTTTCTTCTAGTTGCAGCGTTTAATATACCTGCCGCTATAAGAGCTTGCATTGGGTTACTTGTTTCTTGAGATATTAAAGTGTTAAAGATTCCTGGGATACCACCTTGTGTCATTCCTGTCATAGCCATTGTTAATGGATCACTCATTCCAGTTATATTAGGACTTGTTCTAGCTACATTCGATGCACTAGAAATAATATTTTGTCCTCTAGAACTAGGAGAAGAATCACCACCAAAATTAAACATGGCATTTGCCATTCCAAATCTAGGGTCTGTTGTGAAAAGACTACCAACACCCGCTCTTAGAGCGTCTTGAAAATTACCACCACCTAAAAGACTACCAACACCTGCACCAATAGCTGCCCCTTTAGGTCCACCAGTGACAAGTCCTAATATTGTTCCTATGGTTTCTAGTATTCCAGATTCTTTTGCCATCTTTTCTCCTTCAAAGCATAATAGCAAATATTTTTTAAAATTACTATAGCTTTTATGTTGTTGTTACAGATACACTACCTACGGCTGTTGTTCCTAAATTAGTTCCCACATGAGGACTATGAGCTTCAGTTATTTTAACAAATCCATTATAATTAAAGAGTTGACCTACTTCTAATCCTTGATCGTTACCTTTTTGTAAGTTAGTCAATACAAGATCTGAGGATCTACCCTCACCGGGTTGTTGTATTTGATCCAGATAAACAGCAAAGTTACGAATTAGTGCTGCAAAATATTGTTGTTCATATTGATTAGGAGGTATTGGAAAAAATGGTAAAACAAGATTTCTAGACATTACCTTCTCCCATCTGGTCTAATATCCAATCTAGGAGATCCAAGTCTCCATTCTACTCCTGTATCACTAGACTCTATTCTTAACGCAAAACTGCGTCCTCTTAATCTAATTCTAGCATCTTCTGTGAATTGTTCTATAGGTACAGAAGCTGTTTTAACAATGTCTTTTGTTTCTGTTTGTAAATAATTACCACCAGGAGAGTTTCTAGCCTTAACAACAAAACTAGCAGTGGAGTCTGTAGCAGACGATCTAAAAGTGATATCTGGGATAACTCTAGTAATAAAACTAAACTTATCACCATCCCCTATATCAATTTGACTAGACTCTATATGTGCAGATATGGCGGTGGCAGGACTCGTAGTTCCATCATCAGAACCAATTTCATGTTCGTACAAGTAACCATCTGTATTTGCTGCTATAGGTAGTTCGTTTACACCTCGATCCATCCAAGCTGTTCTTGTTAAATTACCAACGTACCAAATCTTTTGTTCATAATTAAATATTACATACTTATCTAGTTCAGAGGAACTAGCTGAAGGATAAAACCACCAAACTTCTGAAAAGGCAGAGTTAACTGAAGCCACTACTTTTTCTGCTTGTTGTTGATTAAAGTCAGAAAAGACATGATCTTTTACACTACATGGTAACTTTTGCACAGTACCAGTATAGATGTAGAACTCAGTCAATCCCATCCAAAAAACAGTATCTTCAACTGCAATAGCTGCTTTGGAACCACGAATAGAAAGATTTTCTGAAATAATCTGAACACCAAAAGTTATAGGTGGACCTAGGAATTGTAGAGTATAAAGAGATGTATCTGTAAAAACTAATATTTGTTGACGAGTTTCTATAGCAACAACGATCTCTGAGCCAGAACCAAGTTTCAACTCTCCAGCTGTGTTTGTTGCAGTGGTTTGCCAATCTGTTAAAGATTCTTGACTAGAAAACCTTATAAGTAAAGGATCTTGTGTTCCTATGTTTGATTCTGGATCACATCCAAAAGCTAGAACATGTCTATCTCTGTCAGATACCATGATCTGTTTTGCAATCGTTGGAGCTAAATTAGAGTTAGCTAATGTATTGAGTTCAACGGCTCTTGTAGTGACACCACCAGAGGAATCCCAATAAAAAATACCGCCCTCTCTTACATTAATTAAAAGGTCTTCTCCAAAATTATCATGTGTCCAAACACGAAGAATACCATCAGTTCCCACATCTGCACCACTATCCCAAGTTCCACGACCCCAAGTTCCCGCACCCCATCCATTACCACCCACTTGACTATCAAGACCAAGGTTTAATTGATATTTACCAATAACAGAACTACCACCATTAGCTGTGTCAGAGGAATTAGCTGTAACTTGTGTAGGTGTATAAGTTCCATCAACTGTTATACTAGATACAGAAGCCACTTCTCTTGCTAAAATAGTATATGTGTTAGTGCCTGTTACTTCGTTTATTCTGTATTCTTGATTTAAAACATCAGCAGTTATGTTACCACCCAAAGTTGTTGCTCCACTGAACGTAACAAAATCACCTTCGTTTGCACCATGTGATGTGTCTGTTACAGTGATAGTAGATGAACCATTTGATGCAGCAAAAGTTACATCTCCTGCACCCGTCGTAGAACGTAAAGGTGTAATGTCATAATAAGCTCGACCTTCTTCTACATAATATTTTTGATTTGTACCAACTCCAATGTATTTTTCTAATGATAGAGTTTGCCAAGGATGTAATGCTCTACAAGTACCGAGGAACGAGCTACTACCTAACTTAACCCAACCACCTATTTTTTCTGGATATCCTGCTCGAAATCTTACTTTATCACAATCATTCCACCCACCTTCATTAGAATAAGATGTTACCTCTTTATTTATACCCGGTTTAAACTGTAGTTTAGTTAACGGCATCTTTTTCTATTTTAAAATTGGTTAAAGACTGTTCATCAAGGAGTTTAAATCCTCTTCTTTCAGCAAAAGTTTTTGGATCATTCTCAAATTTATCTGCACATTTCTCAAGCCATCTCATGGACATTTCATGTGTGGGTTCATTACCATTATTAATTAATTCATTTTCCATTTTAAGATAGTTAAAAACTTCAACTTGAGCTGCTGCTCCATTAATTCCTAGATCAAAAAGATAAATATGGTTTCCTTCATCTATCAAACCACCTTTTGTTCTAGCTGCACTTAGAGCTTGTTTCATGGCTGTCATGATGTGGTATCTGTTTTCTTCTCTTTCATACATTTCTTCAGTAACTTCTTTTATCCCAAGATGTTCAAGTAACTCATTATATTGGTTAATAAAAAAATTCATCTTGCGAATAGCACCTTCTAAATAATTTTTAGTGCTTTCAATGCCATCTTGTAGTTCTAATATTTTTATTTCTAACAACTCTTTTTCAAGCTCATCTGTAGATTCTTTAAGTTTTACCTTATGCTTTTTTAATTTTACATTATTTTTTTTACTTTTTATCATATTGCTTTTTACAGCAAGTTTTGTCTTTTCTATTTCAGCTAATGTATGTTTAATAGACCTTATAGGTGTAATAGCTGTAACATCTAAAGTAACATTCTTAAATTGAGAAGATGTTTTATAAAAATTAGAACAAGCTTTTTCTACTGCAGGTAGTTTAGAATCTATGTTTTTTATCATAGTAAGATATTCTGGCTTACTTGAAGTTAAAACTGTTTTTATTTCTTTTATAGCTAATTGGTTTTCCATTTATTTTTCCTTTTATGAAGTTGAGGATGTACCACCACAACCATTAGAAGCACCTGTCCACTGCTGCTCTCCATCTACTAAATCTCCAAAGTCAGAAGCGTTACCAGTAGAGGCTATTGTTATATAATCCATTGTAGTATCCCTAGAAGGAGAGGCATAACTACCATAACCACCACATCTAGGCAAAGCTCTTGTCTTACTTGAACCAGAAGCAGCAGCAAATCTATTAAGAGATAAATCTCCAAAATCAGTAGCATTACCAGTTGATGCTATCGTTATAAATTCTATTGTNTNTCTTGGACCATTAGTTNCATNATTTNNNTNTTCACTACCATGATGTCCACCAGCAAANTATACCNCTGGTATTACTGCCCATAGAACCANNATTTTTATNTTGTAAATCTTCTGCTAAATCTCCANAATCAGTNCTATTACCAGTACTAGCAGTGGTTANATAACTCATTCTTTCTGTTCTACCATTACTGGCATATCCACCACCAAAAACACCCCTTGTGCTACTTGCACAAGAACCTCCAATATAATGACCCTGTGCATTAAGCTCTCCAAAATCTTGAGAATCACCAGTTGATGCTATTGTTATGTACTCTATTTCATTGTAGTCATAAGCGTTACCTGCATAAACTCCTCTGGTATCATTACTAATTCCCATAGCACCATAGTTACGATTACCAACATTTGTGCCAGTGGAGTTTCTTATATCTCCAAAATCAGTTGTGTTTCCTATAGTATCAAAAGTAATGTACTCCATACTAGACATACCTGCATTATCGTTACCACCAATATAAACTCCTCTAGTTATAGATGATACAGTGGCACATATTTGTCTTTGACTACCAGATGACATATCTCCAAAGTCACTAGCGTTTCCTGTGGAGGCCACATCAACGTATTGCATAGATACTCTTTGACCACCCCCTCCACCTACCCATCTAGGTGTAAATGCAGATGCACCATACCATTCGTTGAATGACATAGTTGCTCCAGAAGATTTATCTATTAAACCACGAATATCTGAATCATTGATTGAAGCTGTTGTTCCACTAGAACCACCTGCTTCTATGTGTATTTCATTCAGTGATATTGCACCGCTGCTTTGTAGAGCCATTTTTAACTACTCTCTAGTGCTAAAACTCTTCTTTTTAAATCATTTATATCTGAATAATCCACAGGGAATGAAGCCATTTTAGTAGCATACGCTTGTTCCAATTCTTTTAAGGCAGCTACTACAGTCTCCATGTCTGAGCTTCCAGATAAAGCATCCCAATCTACATCACCATATTTATTATCAGCCATTTAGTTTCTCCTTTAATTCATCAATTTCTGCTTTTAATTCTTTTATAGATTCTATTAGAACAGCTGTTATCCTACCATAATCTACAGATTTAGTTCCCATTTCATCATCAGCTGTCATGACAACTTGTGGAATAATCTCCTCCACTTCTTGAGCAATCACACCTATTTGTTGTCCACCATGTTTATTGTCATCTCTAATGTATGTGACACCTCTGAGTTGTGATACTTTTTCAAGACCGCCCTCAATCGTTTTAACATCAGACTTTAACCTTGCATCAGAGTACGCTGTTACGTTGTCGTTAAACGTAGCTGCCCCTGCATTTGCACCACTTAAAGTAAGAGCAGTGATTATACTGCCAGCATCGTTTACCTCAAATTTAATGTCTTTATTTGAAACAGAGCTTTTGATATAGAAATTGCTAGATGATTGATATAGTACTCCAAATTCTGTACCACCATCACTTATTTTAACTTCTGCCCCATCTACATCAATTCTAAGATCGCCTACAATATCTAAGTTAAGGTGAGTATCAGATGTTATGGTTGAGCCATCGTATGTGATGTTATCAATTACTAAAGAAGGGGCAGTAATACCTGCATTAAACGTAGCTGCTCCTGCGTTTTCCATATTTAAGGTAAGGGCAGTAATAGTTGACCCACCATCATTTCCGTTAAAAACCATACTTTTATTAGATACATCTGCTTGAAACGTAAACTCTCCAGAACTTACATTTCTTATTCGCCCTATTTGTGTACCATCATCTTTAAATATAATATCTGCCCCACCAGCATCAAAAGTAATATCACCACCAACATCTAATGTAAAATCACCTGCATCAGATATAGTTGAGCCATCTATTGTAATGTCATCTACAGTAAGAGCTTCAGTGGTAAGTGTTCCGCTAGTGTTTAAATCTGCAAAAGCATCGACAACAGCTGCACCAGATCCAGCACCATCTAAATAAACAACTTTAGCATGACCATTTGGAATCGTAATAGTTGCACCAGATCCTTGTTTAATAATGATATTTTGAGAGCCAGATGTTGCGTTCTCAATTATATGGACACGACTCATTGTGTTTGGACCTATTGTAATAGTACAAGCAGAGTCTAAAGTTCCCGTATATTTAATAAACATGGCTCGACCGGGATCAGATGAACCATCCGCAACTGTGGTCGCATGTGTGTCTGCGTTGGTGGTTATCGCTTCTGTTCCAAAACCCAAAGCCTCACCAATTAATTCTAAATTTGTATTGGTAGCTGTACCCCACGTTCCAGAACGTTCTCCAGTACCTATTTCTTCTAATCTTAAATCATTAACATATGTGCTCATTTGCTTATTCCTATGCTGCTATTTCTGACCAAGTTGTTCCCGGAGCAGGTATAATTAAACCCCAAAGTAACACATTTCCTACTGAAGTGCTAGAAGAAAGTCCTGTCACATTTACAACACCATCTCCGATTAAACTTGAATCTCCTACTCCTCCTGTTCCCGCAACTCCTGTTAAAGTTGTGCTTATATTGACTTGACTTGTCGCTGACCCAACTGCACTTGTGCCAACAAGACCTGTCACATTTGTAGTTGCATCTCCAACTACACTCGTACTTCCTGCAGAAGATGTACCGGCAACGCCAGTTAAACTAACATTTAAACCAGTACCCTCTGTAATACTTACTGATCCCACACTCGTTGTGCCTACAAGGCTAGACGAAAGGGTAACAACAAAATCTGTGTTAACAGTTAAGGTTCCTACGCCAGAGGTTCCTACAACTCCCGTTACAGAAAAGGCATTATTTGGAACAACAACTGTACCAACACTAGCCGTCAAAGCAGGACTTGTGGCATTCACAATTTGTGCTGTTTCAGCTAATGCAGTACCAACAGCCGTTGTGCCTGCAACGCCTGTAACAAAAATGGAATCGTTTGGTATGGTTACACTACCTACGGCAGATGTGCCTGCAACACCAGTTACAGAGACAGCCTTTCCAATAGATATAGATACAGTGCCTACGGCAGATGTACCTGCAACACCTGTTACATCTATTAAAAGATTGTCGTCCCAGGCATCTTCACCCCAGGTTCCACGACCCCAACCTGTTACAATTGCCAAGGAAAAACTCCCTTATGCAATTCTTATGATAGCGTTGGTAGCATCAGCTGTTGGAAAAACAATTTGGAAATCACCAGAGCTTGAAGACTTATCACCTCCAAAATCTAAAACCAAAACAGCATCTGTAGTGCTTGAACCACCTGCAGTTTGAGTATTATAAATAATAGCTCCTCTTGCTGTGATCGTTGATGATCCATATGTTTTATCAGAAAAGTCAGCAAAAGCTGTTGTACCGCTTGAAGTGGGTGTTTGATTTGTTAACGTTCCACCACCTGCAGTATAATCTCCAGAGTTACCAACTTCATTATTAGCAGAATAATCAGTAACTGATTCATCCATCTCAGTTCCAGACCCACCAAAGGATCCTTGTGTTGGTTCTGCACTATTTGTAAAAAGAGCAAGTTTAAATTGATCTTGTCCATTTGTAAAATCGTGTTTGCCTTGAAGGAGTTCTACCTTAAAGGATGTACACATATGGTTATTATTAAAAGACATTTTATAATCTCCTTATTAGTTCGGCTAGTTTAGGTTGCCCCGCTTGTTTAATCGCATTATAAACAGTTGTACGATCACTTCTAATAGCTTCTTTCATATAGAAAACTATGATTTTTTCAATATATTTTTCATAAGCTCTTGCTTGATCTCGTATTACAGGGTGAGCGTTGTCTGAAACTGCAACTAATTTTTTAACGCAGTTTTCAGCAACTTCTTCAGGAGTAAACCCTCTATTGTTAGTTGTTCTCACACCAACAATCGGTCCTTCTGGAAGATCCATTTTAATCTGAAACATTATTGTTTACCTCTTATCACTCTACCAACTCTATATTCGTGAGTGGTTTCTTTTGCCTCTCCTAACATCTTAATACCAATCAAAGCATCTTGAAATTTTTGATTATAAGACTGCATAACATCTTGTTCACCCTTCATAAAAACATAAGCTTCTATCAAGCTACCATATAAAAGAGCTAGTTCTGCATTTATACTCAACCATGTAGTTCCAGAATCAGCACCAGCCGTAATGCTTGCTGGTCTGTAAAAATAATGTAATTCTGCGGTGTATGCTGCATCTGGTGTTGGTGCTAGTAAAAAGTTATTAACATCAAACAAACCATAGTATTTTGGTGTTCCTGTTGTTGTTGGATCAGGTGTATATGTTTGTAAAAAACTTATATCTTTATAATCTATAAATATTTTATCTCCATCAGTGCCACTTAAACTTAAAGAAAATGAGGATAAAAAATCTGAGGGAACTGCAAGATATTGATTACTAGCTGTTGTAGCAGCGTTTACGTTTTTCCTAAATAAAGTTAATTGTACATTTTTTAAAATACGTTCTTCTGCCAAACGAATAAACATAGGAAGATTATTAACAAAAGTTGTCTCTGTGTTTTCTGTATAATCTTGAATAGCTGATTTTAATTGTGCGTAAGTAAAACTCATGGTGTATTGGCCGTCCATCCCATATTTGAGTGATTAGTGCAATAATAATATAACGTTGGAGCACCAGACGCTACTGTTATTTGTGTGTAAGCACCAGAAGATCCGGGTGTTCCATTTGTAGTTACGCCAACAGTATATTCAGAACCACCTCCGTGTGTTCCATTGGCTGTAGTAGAAAACCTTAATGGATGACCACTGTTACTTGAGTCGCTTTGATCAAATCTATATGTGCTACCTTCCGAAAGACTAAGTGTAACATCAGCTGTTGCAGTAGAACCATTAATCGCATATTTATTTGTTGAGCCAACATTATAGTATGGATGATTAGATGGATTTCCACCCACTACTGTTACAGTGTAAGTAGTATCTGGAGCAGCAGCAGCGTTAACAGTAACAGACCCAACAGAGCTTGTTCCAGTAACTCCAGAGATAAAAGTATCAGAGTCTCCACTTGGTACATTAGTCACAATTTGGTTAGAAACAATCGTGACAGACCCAACAAATCCAGTGGCTTCTATTTCATTTGGTGGAAAGTGTGGTTGAGTAGGACTACCTACAGGATTAAAACCATAAGAAACACTTCTTTGTGCTGAAAGATTAGATTCTGGTCTTGGATTTCTTAATGCTTGTGGATCTGGAAATGATCTTATTGGAAATAATTGAGGATGTTTGGGTTCAAATTCATCAGGACCAACAAGAGAACCATTCCATTCTCTTTTCATATCTCTTAGTCGATATCTTCTTCCTGATCTATCAGATATTCCATAAGCTTTTTTTCCACTAGCATATGACATTATACCCTCAAATAATCTAAACTAGGTTGTAACTTTAATGGAGTTCTTCCTTCATCTTCGTCAGCGGCTCTTTGAAACTCCTCTTCATAAACAGCTTTTAACATCTGCAATCTGTCTGGTGCTCTTTTCATTCCTATATAATATGCTAACCCCGCCACCATACAAGGATAAAAACGAAAAGGCATATCAGTAGTATTAACCAAAGCATCTGCATCATCTATTCTTTGAACGAAGTAATAAATTAATTGATCAGTAGAGTTTTCTGGAACGTTCCACAAATTTATAACTGGAGCTATTTGTCTGTCAAAATAATATTGACTAGGTCTACCTTGTGTTGTTTTGTTAGGTATAGTAGCATATTCCCCTCTGCTAATTCTTACCAACTCAAAATCAGTAGAGTCTCTTCTTAACGTAACTTCTAAAAGATCAACGACACTATCTGTTGTTAAAGTGTAAGCAGAAGTTCCTTGTGTTAAAGTTTGAGTTCCTTGTTTTACTGTCCAAAGATTTAATCCTCGATTTGCCCATTCAGCAAACATAAGGTTTAAAGATCGTCTAGCAGTACGAGAATCATATCCAGTTCGTACTTCCAAGCCACATCTTTCATAGGCCTCCTCTATAATTTCTCCAACATCTAAACTAAAATTTCTGGAGTTTGAGGTTGTCATTAGAATATTCCTTTAAACATCTTTCCAGATAGTTGAGTTGCAGGAGTTCCTTTTATCTCTCCTCCCTCTCTCATACCTTTAACTACACCGCCTTTTTTCATATAACCCATGTTATTACGAACATCTGTTGGTAGTTTAGCTAATCCGGGATTTTTAGTTTTATCTACGGGTTTTAGTTTTTTTTGCATTTCTACTTCCTTTCGGTCTACCACGTTTTATCTGTTGTTTATCTAATTCCCTATCTATATGAAAAGATTGTGGAACTTCTGTACTAGCACCACCTCCCAAATATTTAGGCTCATCACTTTCTTTTTTTGACTTTCCATTTAAAGAAGCAGCTATTTGAAAAAAGAAATCAGATAATGACAACATTGTATTTTTAATAAATCTTATCATATTTTTAATCCTCTTCATAGTCTGCATATAAATTATCGAAAGTTGTTGTTGGATCAAGATAACTGTTATGTATCTCTGCAGCATGAAGATGTTGACTTGGTTTAAAATCAGGAGGTCCTTCTCCCGTTTCCCATAAAGCAGGACTTGTTGCTCTAACTCTATTGTTAGGTAAAGCTACAATATTTCCTGTCCACTCTCCCGCATCCATTAACTGCAACACATGACTTTGTTTGTGTTGTGCAGGGTCATCTGCAATGTGACTATCTGTGTAGTCAACAGTAAACAAATATTTACCCTGATAGAAATCACCATCAATCTTACATATCCAAGGAGAAGAACTTACTCTTTCCATGTTAATCACAGAGTGATGACGTGAGCTACAATCCCAAGGTTGTACTAGATGTGTTTCCATAAGTGTAGGCCATTCTTGTAAAGGTATGTCTGCCACTAAAGCTGTAATAGGCATTCTTGCCCACATTGCACCACCATGAACTGTATCCTCTGGCTCCCCATCTGGTTCACATCCAGTAAACACAACTTGAAAGCTTAAACACCTATCTGGTATTGTATTAACAGCGATTGCTAATCCATGTAAAAATTCTCCATGATAATCAAGATGATTACATGTAAATTCTTTCCGCACCCAACATTTAAAATGTGGAATGTTACTTATTAAATATGACATTAGGCTTTGGATATCTTATAACCCATGTTTTTAGCGGCGGCTCTAAGTTGTGGCACTGACATACCCACTTTACCACCATTACGCATACCCTTGGTCATTACCTTACCACCATTACGCATACCCTTGGTTTTAACTTTACCACCATTCTTCATGCCTTTAGTTTTAACTTTACCACCATAACGCATACCTTTAGTTTTCATTTTTCCCATCATTTTTTCTTTCTCCTTTTCAATGATTTCACTCTTCTGGGTTTTCCTGCAGGTTGTCCGAGCTTATTCTTTTGTCGAATCCTGGATCTTTTTTCACTCGCTGTAAGTTCTGATGCTGTTTTGGGAGTTTTAGAACTGACCCTCTTAGTGGGGCGACAATATGGAGTACCCCGTTTTTCACCCTTGCTACGGCCACATTTCTTCCCCGTTTTGACATCTTTCCAATCTTCCTTAAACCAACGCTTTAAAGCTAGTCCTTCTTTTGTTTTTCTTACCGCCATCTTTTACCTAGTTTTTTTTGTGCTTTTTCCTGAGTTGTTCCTTGGCTTTTTTGGCGACTTGTGCTTGCTTGTTTTTGCCCGCGACTTTTGCCCTTTGTTCCAAGACAGTAAGGATTTGAATTTTCCTAGCATAAGGCTTATTAATGTTTTTAACTTTCCTAACAGTAGCTTGAGCATCTGCCAAGGTAGCGTACTTAATCGATACAGTATCTTTAGGATTTTCATCGGTATATAATCTCCTTCCAGAACCTTTTGGTTTTTTACCTGTGCCTACTTTTGGATCTTTTCCCATTAAACCATCTTTGTTATTTTTCTTCTACTAGAATCAACAACACCACAACCGGCAGCTACTACACCACCAGGTTTAAATTTTTTGGGCGGTGGTCTTTTAGGATTATCTATCGCAGCGATAATACCACCTTCAGCTTTCTTGATTGTTTTCTTCTTTTTCTTTTTCTTACCACCAGTTCCATAATTAGCGGCTCCTACTTTACGACACTTTGCGATTGCTCCGCTTGCGTAAGCTGATGGGAATACTTTGTATCTTGCCTTTACCTTGTGATAACATGCGTCTTTTGGCATTAGTTCTCCTCCTTGAAGGTGACTTTGAGATTTGCATTTTCATTTGACTTCTGGATATAGCCAATTTGTATCTCCTCTAAACGTTTCGCTATAGTGCTAAGTTTAACTTCCATAACTTCAGTTCTTTTATCAACTTTAATTAGAGTCTCTGTAGTCCAAGAACCCCAAGTGTAGAAGACAGTTCCCACTCCACCAATCGACAAAACAATAAAAGATATAGTTATTTGTTTTAACATCTTATTCATCCATCAACCAAGCTAAAGTTCCAACTATGTAAAAAATAGAAATAAACCAAAGTATAGTAAATATTGTTAACATTTCCATCTTCTCCTAGCTTGACGCAATCTACTGTTAGGATCTTTGGCTGCTTTAGGAAATTTTTTCATTTGACCAGCTGACCTTGCACAAAAAGACTTTCTTCTCTTTGCATCCTTACTTCCTTTTTTAACTTTACCTGTAACAGCCGTTTTTAATTTACTGCCCGGATTCTCTCTTCGATATCGAGCAACGCCTGCCTTAGTCATTCCCGCTCCACTTTTTGTAGAGCGGAAATACTTTTTAGTCTTGGGAGGTTGTTTATCTCTTTTGCGACTAGCCATAGTTCTTACGCATGGCTAGAATAACAGTATACGTATCTGTGTTGTCGTGACCAACTGTTGTAAACTGAATGTCTCCAGTCACACCACTACCCGCATTATTTGTTAAACCGCCAAAACTTCTATAGTCATGATGTCCACTTTGATTTTCACCAAGTTGTATAGCTAGAACGTCAGAAGTAGCATCAAAGAAAATACTTACTTTCATTCCAGTGCATTGCCACCAGATTTGCTCAATAGAGACTCCAGTACAAGTAGCTCCATCTGTGCTTGTGGCTAAAGAACTAACATCAACTTTAGTAACGGCACTTTCTCCAGTGCCATCACTAATGTTAGTAAATTTCATTACAACTTTATTAGGACCATCTAGAATTGTTTGACTTGCAACTGCATCAGCCATATCTCTCTCCTATAATTAAGCTGCGTAACCCATTAACTCAATGAATAATTTACCAGCAGTATAGTCTGCATCAGTTGCATCACCTGTTGTTAGATATAAAAATTCATCGGCTGCTGGCACAGCTGTAAAATATACCTTACTACCTAGCGTTGCGTCACCTGCATTAACTAACAATGTTTCAGTTAAATCGCCAATCGCTCCATCTTCAACACCTGTACCTTCTGTAGCGGAGTGTACATTAATATCTGGATCACCACCTGCAGGTGCTTCAAAACATTCCATACTACCTGTTAAGATAGTTCCGTTTCTAGCAGCTGTAATCTGTCCAATGTGACATACCAAAGATGTACCATTCACACCAATAATATCACCACTACCAGTTGATCTTAGACCTGTTAAATCTATTAATATTCTAGTTGTGATTATACCACCATTTCTTTGAACTGAACTTCTATAGATAGTTCCTGTACCTGTAGTAATACCAGTACCAGCTTCAACAGCCATCGTATTTGCATCAAGAGATGTAAATCCTGCAGAGCTAATTGACATTTGTGTAGTTTCAACGCCTGTTGACGCTGCTGTGGCTATAGAAGAATAACCACCTTCAGAACGTAATGTTCCTTTAAAAGTTGTGTTTGCCATAATTTTTCTCCTGTCTTTAAAAGTCAGTTACTTTTTGTAACTGTCAGGCAATGTAATTCTACATTATATTTTAAAAAAAATAAAGGGCGAATAAATTCGCCCTCTACTTAAACTTCAAATAAAGTTGATCTTATGCACCAGGTGAACCAAATACACATCTTGGATCTGAGAAGCCAAAACTGTATCTCTCACGAGCCTTGTATCTCATGTTACCTGTATCAAAGTCTGCTTCCATGCTAGTGGATAGACCTAAACGCTCAAAGTGAATAAATCCACGAGGAGCATCCGTAATAATGAAAAAGGCATCAGTATCTGTTAAGAAATCATTTACCGCATAACCTTGTGGTAACATTCCCATAGATCTAATTGCATTTACATCATTATCAGCAGTGCCACTTCTAAGATTGGAAGCCATTAATCTTTCCGCAACAAACTGTAGTTGTCTTGGTATAATTAACTTCAATCCTCTCATAGCCACTTTCATACCACGCTCATCAACAAAACCTGCAATGTTAATCAATGAATCTTCTAGAGAAGTTTCATTAAGATCTGCTGCAGTTGATGGTTCATTTGCAAATGTACCACCATTTGTTAATGGGTGATCTGTAGCACATAATGCAACACCATCACCACCGGCTGAAGCACCAGCAGTAAAAGCATTATTTAAGACAGCTGCTGCCTTAACTTGCTTGGTATGTGCCATTGAACGAGCTAATGCACGAGTGTATCTTGATCCGAGTCGATCATAAAGATTATCCTCAACAGCTTCTTCAGTTATTGAAAAAGCTAATGCAATAGTTTCGTGGTTGTAACGTGCTGTATACGCTTCATTAGCGTTATCAAAGTTAACAGCAGCTCCCTCTGATTTAGTTGGTGCTGCACCAAAACCTGATAACATTACCTCTTCTTCAAATGCACGATCTGAAGATTCAGTTGTGTATATTTCAGCATGTTGATTTTCGTATCGGTCATACTCCATTCCAAATAAAGCATTTAGACCGGGTTCTAGCTCTTTAGCTAATTGTGCTCTTGATATAGCCATTACTCAGTCTCCTATACGCCAGTCGTAGAAACAGTACCTTGAGCAATGGACCCTGTAGGTGCATTGAAATGGTTGTTTATACGAACTATTAAAGGGATACCAGCAGCACTAAAATCTGAGTTATCTGGGTCTTCCATTATACCCATNATTCTCAAAGCATGTGAGTTGGTAGTTGCAACAGTGTTTAAATCTGCANTTGCAGAAGAAACACCAGTAGTGGTAGATCCACTATTTCCATTCGCTAACTGTATGTTAGAAAACACAGCTGTCCGAAGTTCGGCTTCTGTGTCATTGCCAGTTTGTACGTTAGATGTAGCAATCATAAACAATTGATTGGGATCATCATACAAAAAAGCTTTCACTGGAAAGTTAGAATCTGCACCAGAACCGGGCCAGAAATTTGAAAATACTTTTTCTCCAGTTGTTGAAGAGACATACTCACAACCATTGAAAACTCCTACGATAGAAACTGTACCACCTGCCGCTGCTTGTAAATCATCTATTACACCAGCTGCTAAAGGTATAACTGCCATCCCCTGAAAGATAGGGTTAGAGTTATCTGAGGCTATGCGATACTCTGTCAAACCTGTGGAGTTGGTAGCTTGACCAAGCTTACCTATCGGTTTTAAACCGAAAGCACCATTAGAATTTGCCATAAAGCACTCCTATTAAGTTAGTCGGAGTCTCCTTTTGATCCTCCGAAGGTTACACGACTTTGCCTACTATTAGTAATAGGCATTGAAGGATGTTGCTCCTTCATTAAGTCCTGATCGACAGCTGTCATTTGTTCGCGGGTTCGGCCCCCGTAATACTCGTTTCTTTCTCGAGCCGTTTCTTCAGGTATTCGACAAAGCATTAAACCGCCTTGTCCGATTACACCTTGGTATTTTCCATCATCAATAACAGGTGCTTCATAGTCTGGATATTCATCAGCACGGACAGGTTCCCATCCTTCACGTAATTTAGTGTGAACATTCATTTTGTCCTCTTCACCACGCATAGCCACTCTTATCCAACGATGCACATAACCCTCTGGAGGATTAGGTGCTTCAAGCATCTGGGGTGGAACCCAAGGTTTTCTGCGAGATTCTGTTTCTCGTGTTTCTTTTTTTCTTTCTGTCCTAGTATTCATTTCTACTCCTTCACATACTTAGCGTATTCTTCAAGAGGTACGCCAAGCTTCTTAGCGATAGCTACCTGAGAAGGTGATAGCTTGACAGTCCTACGCTTCTGGGTGTTGCGGGAAGCGGAGTTACCAGCAGAAGCGACCTGGTTCCCACCCGTTTTCTTAGCTGTTTGAAATTTGTGAGGAAACTCCAAACGTATTCTTTTATCAATCTCAGTATAGTACTCTTCGCTCTTCGGGTCAAACCCTTCTTCATCAGTAAGAATATTATGTAACGTAAAAGTTGCAGTTGTCATAATTTGATCCTTACCAAACCACTCATTATCTGATGCCCACTGTTTAGCTCTTGGATCAATTTGAGCTTGAGGTTGTTGAGCTTGAGGTTGTTGAGCTTGAGGTTGTTGAGGTTGTTGAGCTTGAGGTTGTTGAGCTTGTGCCTTTGCTTGTTGTTCAACTCTTAGTTTCGCAGTGTTATAGTTCTGTAGCTCTACCGCAATGGCTGCCATTGCTTGTTGAGCTTCTGCCATTTTAGTTGCATCTCCAGCAGCGTAAGCATCTGTATAAAGTTTTTTAGCTTGTTCTTGTTGAGCTTGTAAACGATTACCATACTCTGATACATATCCTGTATCTAATGTTTTAACTCTAGACTGAAGCTTTTTATTTTCCTCTATAAGTTTTTGTGAAAGAGCTACTGCTTCTGCCTTATCTCTCTCTTCTTGTCTATATTTTTCTGTAAGTTTTTTAATTCTAGCTTGAACATTTTTACTATAAGAGTCTAACTCATCTTCTTCTTTTTTGGGTTCCTCTTTAACTTCTTCAGCTTTAGGCTCTTCTTTAACCTCTTCAACAACAATCTCTGGTTGTTCTTCTTTAGCTTCTTCTTTAACTTCTTCTTTAACTTCTTCTTTAACTTCTTGATCTGCCATCTGCCACTCCTTAAATATGTTTTACATCATCTGGATCTAGGACCGTAGCAATGACTTCATCGTCATTAATAATACGAACCTCTCCACCATCAATTTTAAATCTTGAACCAGAGTATCTTCCAATGCACACCCATTGTTTTTCTAGACACCAAGGTTTACTACCAAATCTTTCTTTGTCAGCGTAAGCAAGAGGACCTAGTTTTAAAACATAAGCAATAACTGTAGCTACTGATTCTCTTTCTCTGACTTCATCTGGAATATAAATACCACTATCAGTTTTAGCTTTACCTTGATATGGCATAACCAAAACCCTCCAACCAGTTGGTTGAGGTAATCTTTCTAATAATGATTTTTGTAAAAGTGATGGATCTAAAACTCTATTACCGGGCGTAACGAAAGGAGTATTTTCATTTAGTGAGTTTTTTTCTTTTTCTATTTTATCCTTGACATGGTTAGGAACGTAAAGTGTCTTCGTCATAATTTTCATTATTCTCCAGCATGGCCTTGATTTCCTCACGAGCAAGAGAAAGACCACGTATTTCTCCCACTGTCATTTTATACTCTTCCCAGTTTTTTACTCCACCTGCTGAAAGAGCCGAGGTCAGATTATCTTCCCTCTCTTTTAACTTTTTATACAAATATTTTGAAAAGTCAACAACGTCCATACAATTTAACCTCAAGTTTCTTGTTCAAGTTTTATTTTTTGACACAAAGGTTTCACGTGAAACACTGTAGGTTCCTTTAATAATATCCTTGCTTTGTCTACAGACACATCTAAACAATCTTCTAAACTATTGTGAAACTCCCAGTTTCTTGTCACCACCACACAATCTTGTGCAAACATGCTACTACAGACTAAAAGAATTGGCATCCACATGATTATCTTTTTCTTTTGTGTTTAGTCTTATACCTTGTTCTTTGATCTTTTTCGATTTTGCTCAAAGCTCTAGCTTGTCTTGCATGTGTCTTGGAAGCTTTCTTTAATCCTCCAATAATTTTTTTCAAAGGTTTTGTGTAATGTGGCATTATTGTATCAATTCAAAATGAGGTCCATCTATAAAAGGCCGTCTACCTTCGCTACGTCTTAGATCAATATAACTATTCATAGCACCTTCCATGCTACTATTCCATTGAGCTATATTCCCTATACTCCAAGCTGCTCCCCATTTAATTGCAACGTTGTGTGTTTTAGCAGCTTTAGCCATCGCATCAGCGATATCATCATAAAGATTCAACTCCCATGATGCCCTCGAACCAACATAGGCCATGAGATCGACAGCCAAACCTTCAAGGTGTTTTGATCGCATCGTTTGACTTGCACCTTTGGCAACAAGTTCTTTCTGTTCTGCTTCTGTTCTCATCCCGCAAATCACACCGAAATCCACCTTAGACCACTCTATGGCAGAGGTAACACACTTTACCATATCTGGATGTACACCCTCTAATTTATCTAAAGATCTCTGACTTAATTTAAAACTCATTTTGTTAATCCTTTCTGTTTTTCATACGTCCTAAGTGATCCAATACCTAACATTCCTCCCAAAACTGTAAGGAGCGTATTCATTTGAAATTCTGGTAAGGATGGTATTTCTATACCAATTATAGCTATTACAAAAAGAATAATAGGATTAAGAACAAAGTGATAGAAAAAAGCAATCCCACAGACCCAACCAATGAAAGGACGCCAGCCACCTTTAAAAATACTTCCAGAAGCTGCTTCTTCTTTATTAACTGCGATTTGTGCCAGTTGTTGTTCATGAGCCATCTTATCTGCCATCGTTGCCAACTCATGAGCCAACTTAGCTTTTTGATCTTTATCCTCTATAAACTTATCTAGTAAATTGGTGGCTGGACCTATTAAATTATTTAGTAAGCTCAAAATTATCTCCCTTGCTTCCTCTTCTTGCTAATTGATTAAATCCAATGAACGACCCAATTATTCCCATGTTTGATAATATCCAAATTTCAGCAATTCCACTCAAGTGATCAATTCGATCAATAGGTATGAGGGGAGTCATTAATACAACAATAAAAACTGTAACTGTTAACGCAGAAAACCATACAAGCCAACGTTGTTGATCTTCTTTCTTGTCTCGATTCTCAAGAAGAACCATGCGTTCTCTAATTTCTAATTCTTTATCACTAACCACGCCATCACCATTTGAATCAGCTTTCTCCCAAATGCTACCTTTTTGTAATTTCTTTTGTGCCATGGTCCTCCTACTTAATTAATATCCACTTAGGTTCAAAGTGACTAGCCCAAGCATACGCTAAAATAACAATAAAAACAAATATAATATCTTTTTCAGACATTCTCTTGTTGTTTTTTTAACCAAATAGCAAAGAATATTAGTCCTATAACAGAGGATATTAATACAACTACAAAGACACCTTCGATTAATTTTTGTTTTAATTCTTGTCTTTTATAAATAAGTTCTTGCCTTTGTTTACGAATACTACCCTCCATCTTCAACAAATCATCCCAGGCTTTAACGCCAAACTTGAATTTAACGTACTGTTGCAACTCATATCTTTGTTTTTCAAGGGTTTTTTGTGCAACCAAAGACTTCATGGCAGCTTCTTCCACGTTGTCACCACTGAGCATCTTTTTATAAAAAGGTGGGTTTTTGCAGGTCTTGACGGCATTGTCTATATCACTCGAGGCATTCATCCATCTTGAGAGATCAGACCCCATCTGTTCTATATCCCGTCCCATCGCAAACGCTTTTTTCAAATTGTTGAAAGCCACTGTGCTAAGACTAACAGCTGCAGTAATACTAGCAGGATCTAGCATTAATTCTTCCTAGCTTGTCTTTGAACGTCTATCCTTTCTCTGTTTACTTCATTTCTATTAGCTGCAATTTCTTCTTGACTCTCAATTCTAGCAGAATCTGTTACGGCTCTTTGTTGCATTTTAGCCATTTCAAGATTCAAATCGTTTTGATCTTCTTGAGTTTTTCTAACTAGATCTTGTTGTTTTAAAGCTAGTTCTTGCATTCTTATTTGAACTAAAGGATCGGACATTGGATCATTTGGTGGAGGAACAAGTTGTGGCATAATATCTTGAAGTATACCTTCTTGTTTCATGGTAATTAGTTTCTCCATTTGTAATGGATCTTGCATCTTAGCTTGTAATTCCATGACATGTCTTTGCATAGCCTCTGAATTATCGCTTTGTAGAGCTGTTTGAATCAACTCTTCTAACTCAGCCATAACCATCTTTCTCGCCTTTTGAGAGATATGTTCCATAATATGTGAGTAAAATATTCCAGTGACTTGAGGAGAGGTCATGACCAAAGGTGTTTTCATAAACATTAAATGCATACGAATATGAACATCATGATCTTGTTCTGGAAAAGTAGTTAGAACTTCGCTCATCAAAGCTCTAGCATTCTCAATGGCAGGATCTAAAGGCTCTGGTTGAGGAGGGGGAGGAAGAACCTCATCAATATTTTGAACCTCAAGAGCTTGATACATTCTACGATAGGCTGCGTGTAGATTATGTAACTGAGGGTTTGATTGAGCAAGTTGAAGTTGTGTTTGAGCAAGAGTAACCCTCTGTGCCATTGAGAATATATTTGGATCGCTTACTGGAATTACATCCACACGATCATCAAAGTCCTCTACCTTAATAGTGCGTTGAGCACCAGCTACCTCATAAGGATATTCATTAGGTAAATTTTCTTTAAATATTCTAGCTAGTATTTTAAATTCTTTTTTCTGAGAATAATGTAAACGTTTGTGAATNGCTGACATGACCTTCATGCCACGTTCTAGCATAGCCACTGTAGTACCCACTGGAGCTTGTGAGTTCATATCTCCCGTCTTTTGATCTGCAAGAGATACAAATCTTTTACCTGCTTCAACCAAAGCAGCTAACAATTGTGTTAATGTTCCAGATGGTTCTTTATATGGAAGAGGTATAATAGAACTTTTTATATCTCCACCTGGTGCATCTATATCCCGCCACTCACCCGGTTGCAATGGTTCATCATCATTTCGAACCCTCACACCTCTAGCCTTGAATCCAGCAGGGAGGTTAGCCAGAGTACCCGCATCAATCAACTGACGCAGTATACTTGTGGCTGCTCGTCCAAGACCACCAATCATGTGAATAAGACCAAATCCATAAAAACCCAAACCAGGCATAAAACGATAATGAACGAAATATTGAGTCTTCTTAGCTAGTCTAGACCCTTCAGCAAAATTTCTCCTTATGGATAAAATTTCTCCAGATCCTTCATCTATTGTAACTATGTAAGGTAGAGCCACACCACTTGGTTCACCCGTAGGTGACATGTCCTCGAACCCCTCTAGATCTAAATCAACATGCATTTCTAATATGGTGAAAATGTCGTCTGTGTATGTTTTAGATGTTCCTTGTATCTCATCTACTTTTTGACGTACCTCATCATCAGTTTGATCATGACTTATCAAATCAATATCTCTGTACATCCCTGCAACTTGCATCTTACGAACTTCATTCGCATCCATTCTTAGAACATGAGTAACACGAGATGCAGTTTCTAAATCTGTTGCTGAATAAGGAACTACTAAATCTTGTGCAGGTACAAATTTAGATACCGCTCTTTGCTTGGTATTATCAAAATAAACTTTTTTAAAAGTTGAACCAGACAAAGGTAAATAAAATAATAGCTGATCCATATCTGCATCAAATTCTTCCATGACCTCTGTGATCTGATAGTTCATGAAGTCTTTGACTCTAGCGGCTTGTTCTTCTTTAGAAGCATCTTGNAAACCCATAACTTGAGTTTGAACNGGACCACCGGCAGGAAGAAGTTCTTTATAAGCTTGTGCTTGAAACTGTGTAACGCTTTCTGCAATTAATGGATGTGTAACTCCAGAAGCTCCCTCAAAAGGTTGTGACCTTTCTTCTTGTTTAATACCTAATTGATCTAATCCACTCGTGTATGAATCTTCCCACTCAGATCTCGATTCTATATCTTCTTCGTACAATGCTTTTAATTCAGAGGATACTTCACCACGATACCCCTCATCTATTAATTCTGCTAAGTTTGCATCATGAGGAATCTGAGGTTGTTGTCCTTCTTGCGTAGCCATAGCTTGTGATAAGGCTTGAACAATCGCATTCCCTTGTGGACCTTGTAGTACTTCGGCTCCTCCTTCAAAATCTTGTGGTTGGGGAACTGCAACATCTACAGATGCAACACTAGGGTTCATGTCTTCAGGTTTAATTCCAGTTTCTATAGCCATTAGTAATACTCCCGCTTGCGGCGATAATTATAATCCTCTTCGTCTTCTCCTTCAAGTGAAACAAATCCACCTTGTCTAAAACGCATTAATGCTAACGTCATACTATCACAAAAGTCATCATAGTCTCCATTGGGAAAAGATACGACTTCTTCTATTAAATCATCAGCAAATTTCTTGTCAGCTGGTGCCCATACCACACCCGCTTCAAAAAGTGGTGCTACCATGTGCATTCTTGTTATTTTATCTCTACCTTTACCGGGAGAGAATCCCAATGCAGGTATTCCACGTAGTCTAAGCTCGTCTATAAGGGGTGTACCAGTGGCTTTTGCTTCTATTATAACCATGTCTGGTTCCCAATATTCATGTTCATCAAAGGCTTTTTCTTTTAATTCTGGAAAGTTCCACCTACCACGTTGTGCATCTAATAAAACTATGTTATCTGGACCACCCTCCTCTGGTTTAAACACTCCCCATGTTGTAATTGCAGAGTAATCAGCTGTTTCTTTCTTGGAGAACGCTGTATCGTAAGACTGTAAGATGTAATCACATGGAGGAATCTCTTCTTTCTCCCAAAGTTGCCACCATTCACGCTTTACAATCGCAGCTTCTGTGTTTGTTGGCTCTTGTTGCCACTGTGCTGCCCATTTTCCAGCAGGTAAAGAAGCTTTTATCCCTAATAATGCGTCTTTATCCCAGAACTCAGGCCATAAAGCGTTACCAGATGGTAAAATCGCAGGAAATTCTACCACTTCCCACTGATCTGCCATGATATCAGACCCTTGAGCCGCCAATAATCGGCCTGTCAAGTCCTTTTTTCCCCATCTTGTCATAACAATGATGATTGCACCACCCGGTTGAAGACGTTGACGAGGACCAGAGGTGTACCATTCGTATGCATGATCGTATGCTGTCTCACTTAAAGCGTCTTGTTCACTGTGTGGGTCGTCAATTACAAACAAATCAGCACCACGACCAGTAACTGCAGCACCTACACCCGCTGCAAAATACTCTCCACCCTTGTCTGTTTGCCATTTACCTGCACTTTTGTTGTCTTCTTTCAAGGAAGTTGCAGGAAAAATGTCTTTATATTGTGGATCATCAATTAAATCTCTAACTTTTCTGCCAAACCTCACCGCAAGCTCTGTGTTGTGAGTAGCTTGGATGATTTTTAACTTAGGATTTTTACCCAGAAACCAAGCAGGCATCAAGTAACTTGCAAACTCTGACTTAGAATGTCGAGGTGGCATGTTTATTATCAATCTTTTGATTTCACCTTTCGCTACCTTTTCTAATTTTTCAGCGATAATTCTATGATGCTTACCCTCAATGAAGTTTTCATACACATGATGAGCAAAAGGCATGAAATAACTTTGTGCCTTTTCTCTTGTGTCAAGCTTTTTCTTTGCTTCTGTTAAAGCTAGTATCTCTTTTAAAGCTTCTTCGGGTAATGCTTGTAAGTTCATGCTTTAACTGCTTCTGTAGTTTCCACTTTCTTAACATCCACAGTTTTTTGTCCTGGTCTTGTTCTACTTGGACGAACACTTGTATAAGCTTTTGTGCCAATACCTGCTCTCATAAATGTAACTGAGCTTGTTCTAAAACATTGAAAGCCATCTTTTCCTTTAGCTAACTTATAACCATCTGGACATTGATACACAGTTTCTCCAGTATCTGGATCTGTAGATGTTTCTGGTAGAACGATTGGACCAGAAGGAGTTGATTTCACTTCTTCTATTTCTGGTTCACCAGTTTCCTCATCTATCGTAACTTCTATATCTGCACTATCTATATCATTTTCAGTATCATCTAATTCAGTTTCTGGTATTGTTACTGTGGTAGATACTGTGGGTGTAGTGTCTGTCGTAACAGTAGCAGTGGTGTCTGTCGTAACGTTAGTATCTGGAGTAGCACCCACTACGTTTTGATCTGTTGGAACTTCCAATACAGTATCTGTCGTAGTTGTTGCATCTGTCGTAGTTCCTAGATCAACACGAGGACCATCTTTAGTTACACGAACTCTTGGCTTACCTTCAACACTAACTGTTTCTTCTCCCGGTAGAAGAGAGGGATCAAAAGCTGATACAATACTATCTTCACTATATACTTTAACATTACCAAAATTCTCTCCTTTGGAAGCATCACCTGTTTTATGACCATCATAACCTTGTTCTTGTAAATACGCTTGAAAATTATCTGGTTTAGAACCAGGAGTTACCTCTCCAAAAGGATTTTCAAAAATGTTATAATCACCTTGTTTTACTTGTTCCATAAAAGTAGGAGCACCTTTTTGTTTAAAACTATCTATTCTTTTTTTATTTTTATTGTAAAATTCTTCAGCTACTTTTATATCATTTTCATTTTTATAATCAAAAAGTTTAGTTCCTTGTTTTAAACGAATTTTATAAACAACAGGAGCACCTTGATTAGTGCCAGCAAACGTATTGGCATACGTAGGGGATTGTGTCATGTAGATGCCATCTCCTTTTCTATCAAAAGTGACGCTACCATCAATCGGATTGATAAAAGAAGTATCGGCAGAAAACCCTTCTAGCGATCTACCACTATCTTCTCCTCTATAGAAAACATCTCCTGTAACTCCTCCCGGAATAGTTTGTAATGAAGCTATACCTTCTAGATTTAAAGGTGTATCTTGTTGAACAGGAGCTTCAAGACTAGACAAAGTAGGTACTATATATGGAGCACCTTTGTTCTGTTCTACAATCTTATTAAGTGTAGACGAATCCATGTTCACGCCACTTGCAAGTGATGCAATACCTTCGAGTTGTGGACCCATTGGACTTTTAAATCCTGATACTGGATCTACTGGTGAGGTGTCTATAATATTAGCAATTTCTTTTTGTGCTTTCAACAAGTCTGCAGGAGACACATTAGGATCTGCTAGTTCTGGTGCTCCTCTTGTTTCGATAATTTGCTCAACCATCGACATTGGCATGTTCGTTTGTTTGGCAATACTAAATATTTCACGAATGTCTTTAGAGGATGGACTCTTAGCTCCATCCGCATTTGTTTGAACGTTATCTAAAATATTTTCTATTAGTTGTGTTCCAATAATTACCTCTTGTGTACTTGCCGGACCTAAATCAACAGTGGGTACAGTATCTGCTCCAATAGGACTTGCTAGTGTTGGAGGCTTTTGAGCAAATGTACCTGCCGTTCCTAAATCTACAATAGGAGTCGTGACATTTAATTGTTCAGATCGTAAGTCACCTAAAGTACCTTCTCGTGAAGTTGTTTGAACGTTAGGTGCTTGTCCAGTTTGAAAAGTTAAATCTGGTGTTCCACCAACAGCACCAACATCAGCAGAGGAAGCTCTCCCTCCAAACATACCAAATGGAAAACCAAGAGCAAAAGCTGTTACTGCTTCATCTTCCTTTTGTCGTGTAGGAGTTTTGTATTCATCACCTAACCCCCCTGTCATTTCCACACCTAGTTTATCTTTTAATTCAAGTTCGCCAAGTTCAGTCAACGATTCGCCTGCTCCACCACGAACACCAAATCCCAAATTTCGTAGAAATGCATTTGATCCCAAACTTGATAGAATCTTACTACTTTTTGGAAAAAGAGATGCTATTTTATCTATCTTTGGATATTTCAAAAAAGGAAGGTAAGCTGAAAATGCTCCTAATGCACCAACTGGACCCGCAGTTGTTACGTCCACATCGTTCTTTATTGCTTGAAGTGCCTTGGCAGCTTTCTCTTCATCAGAAAAATCTGCAGCATCAGGTAACTGATTTATTATATCTAAAGTTTTTTTGTATTGATCTGTTTGCTGTAAATCTCCAGCTCTAAAGGCTTCATTTAAACTATTTTTAACATCCCTTGCTGCATCACCACCAGCTATTCCAAAACCAAGTCCAGGGCCTAGAAATGGATTAACGGCTGTTGCGAGTATTGGAAGAGCAGTTGCCGGTGTTGCTTCAACTGTGCTATAAGCTAATGCTGCAGGGTCTATCCTTCTATCTCCAAAAGGAAGAAAATCTGGGATTGAAAAACCAGGAGGACCCTCTGGATCTAAGCCAGCAGCCATTGCGAGTCTAGGATCTACATCTCCTTCTCCATAACCTACAGTATAGTCAACAGGAAGAATTGGTCGTCTAGCTATTTCTTGAGTTTCTGGTGATAAACTTTTAAATTTTTCTTGAGCACTTTCGGCAAGTTCATCAGAAAGATTTTGAAGAAATTCTGCACCAGGACCTTGAATACTAGGATCTCTATCGGGTTCTGGAGTAAACCTAACAGTTGGCATTCCTAAACTACTTATATATGGCTGATTAGCAAATTCTTGTGCAAAATTTGATAGTGATGCTCCACCCGCTGTTAACATTGATGCAGCGTCTAAAAAACCTTTCCCTAATAAACTATCCCCAAGAAAACTTTTAGCCTCACCAGTTTCTAAATTGGGAGGAGCTTCTTGTAAGAGTTGAGAATCTGGATCTATTGGTGCAAAATTAGGAAACGTAGCCGTAGCCGCACCACTTGCCGCTAAATAATTATCCTCTGGTGTTGGTTGTGTAAGTGTAGGAGTTGGTCCTTCCCCTACAGAATCATCAATTTGATTTATTGAAGCTAATGTTGGAGTAATTAAGTTCGGATCTCCTGCTACTTGAAAAGCATTATCACCACTAATAATACTTGATCCAACGGATGATAGATTTTGTCTTTGTTCTTCAAGACCTTGATCGTTCAGTTGTTCAATAGCACTTTTTTGACCATAATTAATAAGATTTGCAGAACCAGGCATGGTAGCAACATTCGATGGTACATCAAGACCTACTTGTTCTGCCATCCTACTATACTGTCCAAGTCTTTTGTTTATACTTTTTTTAATATTATTAACATCTGCCAACTCCAAATCTTCTAATCCTTCGGGAACATCTTTAAATTGTATGGCACGAGCAAGATCAGCATAGTGTTGTAAACCTTGTGCAACAAGTTCCGAATTAGGAGTAACTTTAGATTCTGAATACAAACCAACTTCAAAAGGGTCATCTTGACCAAATTTAGCATAATTTTTTAACTTACTATAATCGGCTCCATCTACTAAAGGATTCCAAACCTTAGAAGAAAAAAGCCTAGAACCTTGCGAACTTTGATAAGTAGGACTAGATCCAGAAAGATTCGTAATAGGAGAAATTGAAGCTACGTTTTGATCAACCGCATCCGTTGGACCCAAGAAAGGAGGTGTGTCAGTTATTTCATTTATTGGAGCAAGAAGGGGTACATTTTGATCTATAACTGTAGGATCTGGTTTAAAGATATTACCTTGATCTACTGTTTGCGATGTTAAGTCGGATAAAGGTTGTGGATCGGACACTGTTATGCTTGGTTGAAAAATAGAAGCATCTGTAACAGTTGACCCGGGAAAAGTAGCAGTGGCTGCTCCACTTGCTTTCAAATAATCATCCTCAGTTGCAGGAGTTAAAGGAGCCGCAGGCAATGCACCAGGTGTAAAGGTTCCAGGACCACCCACAGGCATTACAGTTCCACCAACTGTAGGATCAGCAGCGAGTTCCGTGGTATAAGGAGAACCCTTATACATAAAAGTTTTTTGACCGGCAGATCTAGCTTCTGCAAAAGCTTGATCAAATGTTTTCTCTGGTTGAACAGGAGCCGATATGGGTGTTGAAGCAGGACTATACACAACGCCCGTACCACCTTGATTCAAACTATTTAAAGTTTGATCTACTAAAGATACATCGTCCATTAAACCAGATTGCTTCAGATAGTTTGCACGTTCTAAAGCTTTTTCTGGACCCATTGTGTTAAATTGAGTGATGACCTGATCTAGATAAAAACCATCATCTTTTTCCTCAAACCCTAAAAACTTTGAAACACTTGTACCAAAACTATCGTGACTCTTTGGAGCGGTCGTAGTAGTCGTAGTAGTCGTAGTAGTATCTTTAGGAGCAGCCGTAGTAGTAACTCCAGCTGATACATTTGCCATTTTATCATCATAGCTTTTATCAGCAAACTCTACTTTTTGTAGACCCTTACCCTCAATGTTAACAGCCTTACCATGATAACCGGCTTCAGCTGCTTCAGTTAAATTGCTAAACGTAGGCGTTTTATCTTTCTTATCGTCACCGCCGCCACCGCCGCCACCACCAGAATCTGCACCCATAACTATTCTCCTTTTAACCTATAAGTATATCCAACTTGATCATAACCTAATTTTTTCATTAGGCTATTAAATTTTTCACCCTTAATATCTGTCGTAAATCCTAATCTTGTTTCAGAAACACCACGATCTTTCGCCCATAATTGAAACATATCTAAAAGTCTTAACGCTATCTGACTACCTCTTTTCTCTGGAATAACATACCATGCTACATCATTTGCTACTAATTCGTCACTAAAAAAGTATTTTGAAACAAATCCTGCATACAATCCTACTGGTTCACTATCTTCCATTGCTATGTAAAGAATACTGTTTAAATCCTCTAAATTTCTTTCTACTGTAAACAAAAGACGATCTTCACTAAATTCTAAATGAGAATAACTACTTTCTTCATGCATTAACTTACCAAGTTTCACGATATGCTTAAAATCATCTCTGGTCGCTTTTCTATATTCCCTCATATCTTAGTTGTTTTTTTCTTGTTCATCAAACTTGCCACACCACCGGGTGCAGAAAATTTAGCAATGTTTCCTAATCCGGGAATACCTAACTTACTCAAAGGACTCATCTGTCCTCTTCTTCTGGCTCTAGTAACCGAACCTGTAGAAACTCTTTTGTTTGAAGCGGTGGGAAACATATCCTCAATCATCCTATCAATAGAACGTTTAATTGTAGGATCAATACCCGTTGCATCAGTCGTACCAGTTGCAAGGTTCGAGGGTCTAGGAACGGGAGATGTTTCACGTGAAACATTNGTACCCGCCATCACCTTATTAACATAATTCTTCGTTTCTGTAATATCTGGAACCTTGTTCCCCGCACCTTTNACNCTACCNGGNCCTGCATTGTAAGCAGCTAAAGCAAGTTCATTGCTACCAAACTCATCAAGCATAGCTTTATAATACTGAGCACTAAACCTTAAATTCTCTATGGGATCTAAGCGATCTTCAATTGGCTTAACACCATAACCGGGTTGAATACCAGTTGGCTTGGTTATCTGTCCTAGACCCAACGCTCCTGACTTCTTGTTCCTTGCATTTGGATTAAAATTACTTTCTGCTTCAATCATTCTTTCAAAAATGTTTGCGTCCACCCCATATCTTTCAGCCATAATTCTAGCTTGTCTTCTTAGTTCTTGAGACATACTCTCACTCCACGCTCCAAATACCAAAGTAAAAATTAAAAACAGTATAACGAATTTTCGAATGAAAATATAGTCGTAATTTTTTTTGACAAAAAACATAACTTTTTTCTCAAATGAAAATACAATTAAAATTTTTCTTGGAGTAAAAGATTACTTACCATTTCCCCAAGTAACGACCCAAATACCAGATCCCTACAAAGCAAGATGCTATGGCTAATACGATACCAGTGCCTAACTGCAACGCTTCCATGCGTTGTTCATACGCTTTTTGTTGTGCTTTCTTTGCTGCTTGTCTTTGTTTTCTGGCTTCAGCCTGCCACTGTTGCCAACGATCCCATTGTCCAGGTCTTCCATACAAGCGAATGTAAGACTCAAGTTCCCGACGTTGTTCCCTAATTTTCTCTAAATGTTGGAACTCTTCCCAATCTCCTTGCTCCCCGCCTGTAATAGCACGAAGAGGATTGTTCTTCTTTTTGTTAATCGCTTCTTTTATATCTTCTTCAGCACCAAGAAACTTACCGATTTCTCCGATAAGACCTGCTGTTTCTTTTCCATTTGCCAGAGCTTTTTTAATTACAGAGTAAGCTGCGTTGGCGGCAGCAATAGATTCTAGTATTAGCATGACTCACTCCAATGAAATTATTTCCGAATGAATTTACAAAACTGTGCAGATAGCAGCTAGTAGCAGCAACCTACCCCCAAAATATGGGTGTCCCCCAAAAAAGTAAAGAGCGTTATGGCTCAGAAAAGCCCACAGTAACCCATAACATGGGACCATGGAACAAAACGTGAACAAATAAAAAGTAAATAAAAAGTAAAATAATTGTATTTTAGTTGTTGACAATTTGAAAATAAAAAAATAAGATAAGTTATTATCTTAATTAAACAAGGAAAGAAAAATGACAATAGCTAAAGACAATACATTCAAAAGATTAGTTGAAATAGAGAAAGAAATAACTCAACTAAAAATCGAAGAGCAAAGATTAAAAGATAAATGTGTTACTCATGGATGGGCATCTTACAAAGAAATAGATGGTCGTTTATCTTGTGGAGTAAAAGCATTACAAGAACATTATCCAGAATTATTTAATCAGTTAAAAGATTTAACTTATAAAAATAGTAAAGATGAAACAAAGAATATAATCAGTAAAGGCCAATCTTATCCTAGATTTATAGACAATGGATATAAAGCTTATATAAAAAAGGTAATGTAATGGAGTATATCATTGTATCAAAAGATTATGAGGAAAAGAAAAGATATCATAGTCAAATTGAAAAAGAGATCTTTGGGGAGCAATCCCCAATGATCCTTGCAGAAACTAATCCAAAAGAATTTGAGAGACTAACTCAATTAGTTGGTTTAAAAATGAAAGAGAAATTTGGAGAATAAATAACTTGTGCCTTGATTGTATTTTTGTTACAATCAAGGTACTTTAATTTTAATATAACAAGGAAAGAAACAATGAGTAAATTTTCAAATAATCAAGCAATAGATATTGAACAAGATCTCGGAGATCTTATTCAAGATATGCCATACGACTCTGCTCTCTATATGATTGAGCAACAGTATGGGTCATATGGTAAGACTTATGCAGAATATATTCTTGAAAAATGGAAAGAGTATAGCAATGCTTAATTTCTTAGGATACGTAATGGCATCTTGTGGTATGGCTCTCTTATTTCTGGGAGCCATTGCAAGTGATAACGATCTACCATTATCCATAGTTATACCTATGGGTGTTGTTGGTTTAATCGTTTTTGTTTTTGGAATCTTTGTAGCAAGGGAGAATGAATAATGACTCAGAACGTGAGAAAAAATTCAAGGTATCAATTTTGCATGATACCAAATAATGAAATGGGTGAGGCATATATTAAGATGCTAAAAACTTTTCTTAATAAAGATCGTTACTACATCACTGTAAAAGGCCAACATGTAGACAAAGAAAAGTTTCCAAATGCTAGCACCTATTTTGGGGCGACTCGCAAAGAATGTAAATTTCTACGTGTTTACATTAATGAAAAACGAGAGATCACTAAAAATAGTTTTGTTGATTGGAAACAAAATGCTTTAAGAGTAGCAATAACGATACTTGATAATGAAAGTAAAAAAGTAGAAGGATATAGAGTATAAAAATCGTTTGCAAGGAGATTGTATTTTTGTTACAATCTCCTTATTAATTTTAATTTAACAAGGAAGGAAATAAAATGGGATTAGATATGTATTTAGATGGAATTAAATTTCATAGTACATTCGGTAAAGATGAAAATGGAAACACCATCAGAGTAGAAAGACCAAAATGCAAAGATGGTCATGATATAAAAAGATCGGTTCTCGATCTTGGGTATTGGAGAAAGCATCCAAATTTACATGGCTATATTATAGAAAATTATGCAGATGGTAGAGATGAATGCCAAGAGATAGAGCTAAGTGCAAATGCCTTAGATGACATTGCAGATGCTATTAAAAAAGATAAGCTACCACATACAGAAGGATTTTTCTTTGGTAAATCTGAATGGCATGAGGAAGACAAAGAAAAGAATGCAGAAATCTTTCGCAAAGCTAGTAAATGGCTAAGAAGTAATGAAGATGGATGGACTTCTACAGTAATTTATCAAGCCTCTTGGTAATCAATATGAGTCTTTCGTTTGATATAGATCTCCCTCCTACAAAGGAGGGAGACCAAATTAAAATAGAAGTCACTGAAAACTACGAGGGAGATCGCTGGCATTTGGTCCAGTTTAAGAACCTAGAGCACATAGAGTCGATAGGTCTCGACCATTGGGAAGAGGTCGCAAAGTATCTTAGAAAGATATAGGGCCGCAAGGTCGCAAAACTTAGGCTGGGCCGCAAGCTGCTTGGCCTAGGTTATAAATTTAATTTAAAATAAACGCTTGCAAGTAAACAATAAATAAAATATACTTTACTTACTTTTAATTATTACAAGGAAGCAAAATGAAATCTGCAATATTATATAAAGGTCCTAGTGTTATCGATGGAAAGCCCATTGTAGCAATAGCGATGTTTTCAAAAGCAAATACAAAGACTGGACCAGTGGTCCAAACTTATATTTTAGTTGACGGAATACCACCACTTGAAGCAAGCAAAACGGGTGCAGACTTTTCTATATGTGGTGACTGTGCGTTCCGGGGCGAGGTAACAACGGACCCAGAACGCAAGCAAGCAAAGAATAGAATATGTTATGTTAATTTAGGTCAAGGTCCCACTATCGTTTACAAGTCATATGTAAAAGGTAATTATAAACCAGGAGACCCTCGAGAAATGGGTCGGGGTCGCTTTGTTAGAGTTGGGACCTATGGAGATCCTGGAGCTGTGCCTCAAAATATTTGGGATGAATTATTAAGTGAAGCCACAACGTGGACGGCCTACACACATCGTAAAAACTGGCGGCCAGATATAGCGATGCAATCGGCCGACAATTATACACAAGCAAAGATACAATGGAAGCAAGGTAACAGAACGTTTAGAGTTATAGCAGATCTAGGAGAATTAGATAAAAAGAATGAAGCTTTATGTCCGGCATCAAAAGAAGCTGGACGACGGGTCCAATGTACAGCTTGCAAATTATGTAAAGGATCGAGCCTAGCAAAATCAATAGCAATCGTAAAACATTAATGATAGAATTAAAAAGTTTCTTCCTTGGCCCCGGTGCTTGCACCGGGGTTATCTTTCTCAAGTTGTTTGATATAATGATCTACAATGATAGGTCGCAAAGTCGCAAAGAAAGACGCAAAGTCGCAAGATCGCAAGACACAATGGCTCGCAGAGTCGCAGAGTCCTAGATCCAAGAGACTTGGACCTTGATTCCCTCGAAATAAAAATAGGTTCTTGGAAGAGAGGCACTTGACCAAGAAGAAATTTAGGCCACCATTTAAAGAATATGAATAATTCCACGCAATTTGTTGAGGAGAGATTTTTACCCTATTGTTTTTTGTTGTTTTTAATTCAATCCAAAAAGGTANACCATCCCATAACAAATGCACATCTGGAAGACCACCACCAGTTCTATTTTCTATTCTGGTCGCTATCGTTTTTGATGGCAAGTTCTTCTTTAATTGTGTCCAAAGATTTGACTCTGGTGTCATCTGTTACATCCTTAAATTCACCATCTAAAATAAATGCTTGTGGATATTTTTTTCTCATATCATCTAATCGTGCTACGATTTCATCACGAGAAAGTTGGTCAATGGTATGAGTAGTTTCTCTTCTATCTATGGTAAGACCACCAAGAGCAGATCTAATCTTTTCAGCATTAATTGCAGCAGAAAATTGCCCTTCTTCCTCTGCACCAACAGAAAGTTTATAAAGTCTTTCGAGTTGACCAATAAGAGTGACACCATATTTTCTTTCTCTTTCTTGTCTGAGTTCAGTAATATGTTCCAGAACGTGAGGATAATCTCTTCCATTCAAAAGTCTGGAAGCATATTCATGTGCTCTTTCTTCAGAATATCCAGCCAACCTTGCACATTCTGCATTACTATAGATACCATCTACAATTTTTCTAGCAAAAGTCTTTTGTCTATTCGTAAGTTTATTTTTCATATCAACCTCAGTTGTTTTTTATCAACAATAATATTACAAAAAATAATATTTTTCAATATACCCATTTTAAGAGAATTTACTACAAAAAGTGTAAACAACGTAAACCATTGTAAACACCAAGGGGCCAGTTTAATCCTTGATTTATTGGGGTTGTTTACACTGTTTACAATATTTACAAACAAAACCACTTCATTTTTTTTATTTTTATTTTTTCTGGTAAAACTGTAAATAGTGTAAATTTGTAAACATAGGGGTTGACTTACAAGCAAACAACAATTAGATTAATTATATTACTTTTAATTATAACAAGGAGACAAAGATGACAAAGATTACTAAAATAGATCGTGCTACATGTGGTAAGTTGCGTGAGCATTTAAATAAAAAACTTTCTACCATATTAAAAGATGAACTAGGTATTACCTTAGACTTTGGTAATGCATCTTTTGATGAGGACTCAGTTACTTTCAAGTGTCGTATCGAGATCGAAGGTGCGAGGAGCGAGAACGATAAGTCCTTGGACTTTATTAAACCTTACAATTCTCACATTGACTTTGATAAAGAAGTGAAGATGGGGAAGTATCTATTTAAGATTATAGGTTACAGAGTTAAGGCAAGAACTAAGCCTTGGTTATGTCGTAATCAATTTGATGGTAAGGATTACGTTTTATCTCAAGAAGATATTGATACTTATTTTAGGAAAGCATCATGAGGATAGTACCTTGCAAGAATGGTGTTGGTGAGTGGGAGATTGATCCCACTCACGAGACCTTTGATACTTATGCAGAAGCAGAGGAGCATTTGCGTAAGTTAGAAGACGAGATGTCTTTAGTGAATATTCAAATGGATTTATATAGATTATTAGAAGGGAGAAAGTGATGCCTAATCATTGTACAAACGAAGTGTATATAAGTTTCAAGGATCNAGNAACGACAAAAAAGTTTCTTGAATTTGTGAAAGGCAAAGACGGAAGTGGATATGAAGTGCCTTTTACTTTTAACGCAATCGTACCATTACCAAATGGTAAATGGGATTATAATTGGTGTGTTGAAAATTGGGGTACAAAATGGGATGCCTACAAACATGGAGATAAAGTTGAGGTAGATGAAGAAGACGACCAAATTATAACTATGGAATTTTTTACTGCATGGGGACCTCCTACTCCTATCTTAGAAAAGATCAATGAAAAGTTTGGCGATAAGATTGAGTATTGCAGATGGTTTTATCGTGACGAGGCAGACATGTTCTGTGGTTATCTTGACGTAGATGTGGGGATGAATAATGAGTGAAAAGAATAAAATAATTATTGATAAAATTAAAAAGATGTGTCGAGAAAAGACTAGAGAGATTAATAGAATTTATCATGGTGGTTTTTCCTCACGAGAGCAATCTAACTTTGATGGTCAGCTAGAGATTATGAAAGAGATAATGCAGCTGACCGATAGAAGGAGAAAGATATGCTTAGACACGTAGATTTATGTAGTGGCATAGGTGGTTTCAGCTTGGGATTTTCTTGGGCTGAACTATCCAAGACCATCATGTTTTGCGATACTGAAGAGTGGTGTCGCAAGATACTCGCAAAGAATTTTAACAATGTACCAATAGCTAAAGATGTAAAGGAGTTAGCGAATGACCCAGAAAGACTTGTTCCCAACCACGATATCCTCACATGTGGATACCCATGCCAACCATTCTCAGTCGCGGGACTTAGGAAAGGAGAAGAAGATGACCGCCACATCTGGCCGTACATCTTTAGAATTGTTACATTCAAAAGACCCTCTTGGGTCGTTTGCGAAAACGTTTATGGTCACGTTGCCTTGGGTCTCGACAAAGTGCTCACTGACTTGGAAAGCCAAGGCTACGCCACAAGGACGTTTATTGTTCCAGCTTGTTCCAAAAATGCACCCCACCGAAGAGACAGACTCTGGATTATCGCAAGAAATGTGGGCGACACCGAATACAATGGATCATCTTCCACCGAGATCGGAAGAAGCAACGAAAAAAATGCAAGAGGGTCACAGAAAGGGGAGATCCAGACCAAGCAATTTGAGGGAGCAAGTGGACGAGCAAACCATGAAACTATGGCCTACTCCAAATGCTTGGGATGGGAACAGAGGTCCGAGATCCAAGGAGAATTTGATCGAGAAGAGCCATCAGATCAACTTGATTTCAGCAGTGAAGGACGCAGAAGATCCAGAGCCAGTTCACATGTGGCCAACACCAATGGCGAGGGATTACAAGGGATCGAGGAAACCAGAGACACTAAAGAAATCTGGAAGGACTCCAACGAACTCTTTACCGGACATGGTGGAAAATCGAATGTGGCCAACACCAACAGCCAACGAACATCACGCAGGATATCCAGGAATGAAAATGCAAAAGATGTTGGGCAACCACCCAGAATTAGGGAAGACGAAGGGATCTGGTTCTCTGAACCCAACGTGGGTCGAGTGGCTCATGGGATACCCAAAAGGGTGGACAGACTTAAAGGACTAGGCAATGCAATCGTTCCACAAATTGCCATGCAAATAGGATTAGCAATCAAGAGTGAGTTATCATGAAAAGAAATATAGACTATTCAGATTTGTTTTTTGCGGGAGTTTATTTCTTAATTAACAAGGGCAAGGTTGTTTATGTTGGAGAGTCTGAAAAAATAATAAACAGAATTGAAAATCATAGAGATAAAGTTTTTGACGATATAAGAGTTATATCAACGAAGACCTTTTATTGGTTAGATGATATTTGGTTTAGGCTATATTTTGAAAGAAGGTGTATATATTTTTTTCAACCAGAGTATAACGATAAGGGGAAAAGTCATCCAGTCTTATTAAATAACTTTTTAATGAGAAGACATTTGTGGAATCAAAATCCACAGTTTGTTGATGTTGTTTCTAATTATTGTGGAAGAGAAAAATTTAATTCAAGTAAAAGGTACACTACATTTATGCAAAAATGGTTACATCACCGAAGTAAAAATAGAAAACTAACAAAGATATGCAACTATGAGGGGGATGTATATGAGTGCAAAGGCTATGACCAATTCTTCAGAACACTCGACCTAACAAAAAAGATTTACATAGATGGTGGGAGTGCTTTCCATCCACTTGTTGATGTTACTTTAACTAGAGGAAAATTAGAAAAAATGGATCTAAATCAAAAAATGTTTAGGCCATTAACAAAAAGAATGCACAACTAAAAGGAGATTGATAAAAATGGGCAAAGATAAATCATATGAGTTAGTGAAGTTAGGTTTAAGGAAAGGTTACGTTTTTAAATATTTAGATGAGCACACATATCGTTGGTTGGTTGATGAAGCTATTAAACATAGGTGTGATAATCTATCATTGATCATAGCCGGTATAGTTAAGGATGCTTTTAATGAGAAAAGTGGAACAAGAAATATTTCTCCGGCAGAAGAATACGAGTTAAAATTTCTTAGGAAATCATTAGATGATCTTCAAAAAGATATGATACAAAATGGAAAGGATCAAAACTTATCTGGTAAATATTCGGTGGCTAGGTCCGAACTAAAAGAATTTGTAAGTAAACTTAGGAAAGAAGGAGTTAATATATGAATACTGAAGTAAAGAAACAAGTAAAACAAATACTGGTGGAATACTTGACGGATGTTGGTAGTGCATTTGCAATTACTGAGGAAGGTGAGCAAGTTTATCTAAGTAAAAGACTCACAAAGAAAATGGATGTGCAGCCAGGAGATATCTTTGATGCACATGTCTTGTTAAATTATGCAGACAAGAGAGACATGATTAAGTATCGAGCCATGAGAGTGAAAGTTGCTACTGACATTGCACCCATCTTTCAAGATACTTGACTTCTGTAAACAATTTGTTTATTGTTTGAGAACAACTAAAGCATAGTTAACAACTCCTAACCTTACTATGTTTTAGTTGTGTAAAAAAGAGGGTCGAGAGTCACACCATTTTTAACCTAGATTCGTATTTGAATAAGGTGTGGCTCTCACAAACAAGAGAGAATGATATGAAAAAAGTAGATAAAAAAACTGAACAACCATTTAGGAACGTAGCTTTACTCCCGGAAGATCACAAACTTTTGAGAGAACTCGCAGAGCTAGATCAAAGAACCATGACAAGACAACTATCTGTGATTATTCGCAGAGAACATTCTGATATTTTTAAGAGAGAAGCATCCTAATGTTTGAAGGAGCAGTTATAGGTAAACAAATACTTTTGTTTAGTACTCTTGCAATGTTTTCTTTTGAAACTGAAAAAGAATGTGAAGCAGCTTCTAAGTTTTTTCACAAGCAAGATTATGTAGAGGGTTCATGTTTTAAGAGATATGAGTATGTCCATCCTAAACCACTTCCAAGACCAGATGATTTATGGAGATCTGTAAGTGGGGGTAGAGAATAATGTTATGTAATAGATGTGGATATGAAGGAGATCCTTTATATGTACATGGTCATGTGCAATGTTCTTTATGCAAGCAAGTTATAGATGATTGTTGTCAAGGAGAAACTTGTCAAACAGAAACATACTCTCCTTGGACAACAAAATTAAATTTATCTAACATAGAACAAAGAAAAGAAGAGACAGAAGAATAGAATTGTGATACCATCCTACACATATTCATATTTGTCTCTCCATAGGACTCCATGTTCTGTCTGGCCTCGGAGTTCTGAACTTGGGGGAGGTCCCCTTTATCCTCCCCTTTTTTTTGAGGTAAAATGTTTAGTTTTAGTAAACCCGTAGAGAACGCAACATTAAGAGTTGTTAGCTTTGGAGCTGGTGTGCAGTCAACAGTTATGTTGTTGATGGCGGCGAAAGGAGAGATAACTCCTCGTCCAGATCTAGCTATTTTTGCAGACACACAATTTGAACCACCAGAAATATATGAACATCTTGACTGGTGCAAAACAGAATTGAAACGTTTGACCAATGATCAAGTAAAACTAGAGATAACTACTGCAGGAGATTTAAGAAGAAACGAGGAGCAAGGACTGAATGTCTTGGGTCAAGCATACAATACCATTCCCTTTTTTACAGACACCGGGTTAGGACGTAGACAATGCACAACGGATTATAAAATAAGACCAATAAGAAGATTAGTCCGAAAGAAGTTGGGTATTTTACCAAAGAAAAAGGTTCCAAAAGATGTGATAGTTGAACAGTGGATTGGCATATCTACAGATGAANTAGAAAGANTTAAAGANTCAAGAGACAAATGGACAATCAATAGGTTTCCCTTGATTGAGTTAGGTATGAGTCGAGGTTCTTGTCTCGAATGGTTTAATAAAAATTATCCAGATAGACCTTTAGTTAAGTCAGCTTGCATAGCTTGTCCTTATCACAACAATTCTATGTGGAGAGATATGAAAAAGAATCAACCAGAAATATGGGAAGAAGCATGTAAGTTTGATGAGACCATAAGAAATGTAGCATCAAACAACAAAGAACAGTTTGTTCATTCTTCTGCAACACCACTGCGGACGGCAGATCTAGGAGATGAAAAGACAATGGATTTATTTCTTGGTGAATGTGATGGTATGTGTGGTGTCTAACTATTTTCTTTTGAGTTCGTTGGACTTACCCTTCTTTCCTTTTAATAATCTTTCTGGCTCTTTTGAGTAGCCACGTATTTGTGTGACGTTGTTACGTTTCATATATTTTAAAAAGGTTTGTGCTATCTCTGGAGACAATCCAGTTACTTCTGTAATAGCAGCGGACGCATTTTTTAAATTGGTCCACCCTTTTTTATAATCACATACTGCTTCTATTAATTGTTCTTGGGTTTTAGATTTAGCCATTGTCTTGCTTCTTCTCCTAATACTTTTGCACTTAAATTAATTTTGTTTCTTAACGACTTTACAATTTGTTCATCTATCGTTCCCTCTGTTATCAAATCAACATAGGTAACATTATTCTTCTGTCCTATTCTATGACATCTATCCTCTGATTGCATTCTTGTATCTAAATTAAAATCATTAGCATAATAAATGACTAGGTTAGCTTCTGTCAAAGTCAATCCATAACCGGCAGTGGCAGGATTACCCACAAAAAATCTTAATGGATGTTTTGGATCTTGAAAGTTCTCGATAATTCTCTGTCTTGTTTCGTCTGGTGTATCACCAAAAAAAGAAGCTGCGGAGTTAGGTCCAAACTTTTTATTTAAACGTTCTGTTATTTGTACAATATCATATCTAAATCTGGACCATATAATAGACTTACCATCATGTTCTTCTAGTATCTCTTCTAGGGCATCCATTCTTTTTGATGGGAAGTAAACCATCTCTCCTTCATCTGTTTTCAAATGACCAGACATAACTTGTTGGAGTCGTAACATCTGAGTAATAATAACTGGAGCCGATACTAATTCACCACTGTCAAGAAGTGTCATAGCTTTCTTTTGTAAATCCACATACATATTCATTTGTTCTGGAGTAAGACTCACATATCTAGCAGTATAAAGTTTATCCGGGAGATCCAAACAATCTTTCTTGAGTACACGATAAGAATACAAATCAAGGAGCGAGGTTAGAGAATCGAGGTTTCGGTATCCAACTACTTGTTGAAACGAATGTGCTCCCATTGATCTTTTGTTTATGACTGCATACTTGCCTTGNAAACTATAGTAAGATTCATGTCCTAATAATCCNGGTCTAAGAAACTCACATTGTTGATAGATATCGAGAGGAGATTTTGTCACTGGAGAGCCAGTTAATATTCTTTTGTACTTGAACTTTTCTGAAATCTTTACTAAGTTCTTAGAGCGTTTGGCCTTGTGGTTTTTGATTGTCGTTGATTCGTCAATAGCTATAAGACCAAAGCTGCCAAACGCACCAGCCAACCAATTACCTGCGTTCTTTCCTTTCAATGTTGAGAAAGATTCAACGTTCATGACAAAGATGGTCAGACCAAAAAAGTTTTCTTGCACAGAACGTAATTCTTTTTCTTGAGTTTTATTTGGATTAGCTACCCACCGAATGACTCTATGTGGTATGTCATCAGAAAGATGTTCTGGTATTTCTTTGGCTACCCAGTTCCGATACACACCCTTGGGTGCTATGATGAGAGCAAAGTTTATTTCACCTCTGACAAACAACATGCCAAGCTCATCAATTAAAACTTTAGATTTCCCGGTTCCCATCTCCATAAAATAACCATATTCTTTTTTACCAAAAGCTTTTCGTAATGCTATCTCCTGGTGATCATATGGATTAGTTTTAAATTTATATTTTTTATCACTTGACATTCTATACATACCTCCATTAAACTCCACAATACGGATGACGAAATGATTTGTCAATCCTTATCTGAAACAAAACAATGGAGTGTTAAATGAAAACAGATACAAAAATATTTGATGACATGTTTGATGTGGCTGGTGCATTAAAAGATGTAAATACAAAAACCAGTCAAGACCTAGCTTCTTTGGTTTCTCAACTTAGTGAGATTACAGATGCAATTGAAGCGTGTGAAAATAAGCTCAAAGATCTTAAAGGTCAAAAGGCAAAGATCGAAGAGAATTACATTCCTTCTTTAATGGAAGAGATGGGTCAAACCGAGGGAACTTGGAATGGTGTTAAAGTAAAACTTGTGCAAAAGATTGATGCAAGAATTACCGAGGCAAAGAAAGAAGCTGCATTTGAATGGCTCCGAGAAAATGGACATGATGGTATTATAAAGAATGATGTAACCATGTCTTTCTCAAAGGGAGAGGATAACTTAGCTGGTGATGTGATTGGCCTTTTACGAGACAAAGGTTTTGATCCAGTTCAAAGGACCACAGTTCATGCTAATACATTAAAAAGTTTCATCAGAAATGGATTAGAGAAAGGTATATCTTTAGATCTTGATTTGTTGGGAGGTTATGTAAGAAACGTTGCTAGTATAGGGAGGAAAGAATAATGGCAAACGCAGTATCAAAAGCAGTTAAAGAAGGAGTAATTTCTACAGAATTAGCTGATGATTTATTTAGTATGGCAGGAGCCGGTGCTAATTTTGAAAGTGATGAAATGCAAATGCCTTTCATACGTATTGCACAAGCTATGTCACCAGAGATTAAGAAGTCTGATGCTAAATTCATAGAGGGTTGTGGACAAGGTGATATCTTTAACAATCTTACTCAAGAATACTGGGATGAAGGTGTTCAGATTATACCTTGTTACGTTCAGACTAAGTATCTTGAGTTTGTATCTCTTGATGATGGTGGTGGATTTGTAGGTGAGATAGCTGCTACAGATCCAGTGCTTCAAAAAACAACACGTGAAGGTGCTAATGAAACACTACCAAATGGCAATGAAGTAGTTAAGGCAGATCACTATGTTGTATTGGCAAAATCTGGTGACGGCAGTTGGACACCGGCTGTACTTGATATGAAAAGTACGGCACTCAAGGTTAGTCGTAGATGGAAAACACAAATCAATTTACAGACAATCACTCATCCAAAAACAAACAAACTATTTCCATGTCCTATCTTTGGAAATATCTGGATGCTTAAAACTGTTGAGGAGACCAACAAACAAAATCAAACTTACTTTAACTATTCTATTACTAAAGTTGGTTTGATTGAAGATGGTAATCTTTTGAACCAGGCTAAGACATTACATGTTTCTAGTGCCAAGGGTGAAGTAAAGACAGACGCACCCGAACAAGCAAAAGAAAAAGTTAAAACTACTGAGGATAGTGACGAGATTCCATTCTAATGTCATTAGCTCAACAAATGCTTGCCATCTTTGAGGGATCGAAGGTGGCACATGGTACTACCCATGTTGGAAGAATTGGTAGGAATGGCAAGGCAGATGCTGATAGTCGTATTGTGCGTGAACCTTTAACTGAGGAAAAAATTCAAGCACATCTCGAAGGTAAGCTAGGTGTTGGTGCTATTCCTATCAATGATAAAAACGAATGCAGATGGGGTGCATTAGATATAGATGTATATGATTTAGATCATCAAACCCTACAACAAAAGATACAAAAATTAAAACTGCCTTTGATTCACTGTAGATCTAAATCTGGTGGAGCACATTTATTTTTATTTCTTTCACACTATGAACAAGCCTCAGTGGTAAGGGAATATTTATTAGAAATGGCAGTGGCGTTAGGTCATAGCGGATGTGAGATATTTCCAAAACAAGATAAGATTTTATCAGAACGTGGAGATGTTGGTAACTTTATTAATCTACCTTACTTTAATGCAGAACTTCCTCAAAGATATTGTTTCAATAAAAAAGGTGANGCAATGGAACTTGAAGAATTTATATCGTTCATAAAGAAAAGTAAAATTTCAATAGATAAATTAGAAAAGACTTCTGTATCTGGGAAAAGAAAATATTTTACAGATGGACCACCATGTTTAGAACATCTGTTTGCAAATGGTCCAAGTAGCGAGGATCGAAATAAAAAGTTATTTATGTGTGGGGTATACTGCCGGTTAAAGACACCAGATGATTGGGTCAAGGAGTTCGAGACAATGAACCGACAAATGTTTACAACTCCTTTAGATGCCAAGGAAGTGATGACCCTACAGAAATCTTTAGATAAGAAAGAATACTTTTATACATGTGAACAAGAGCCATTTAAAAGTTATTGTGACAAGCAGCTTTGCGTAACAAGAAAGTATGGAGTTGGAGATCAAGGTGCAGAGATGCCACCTATAGGTAGTCTTACCATTATGTTATCAGAACCACGATTATATTTTCTTGATGTAGCTGGAAGTAGAGTTCAGTTATCTACAGAGCAGCTACAGAATCAAACATTATTTCAACGTGCTTGCATGGAACAAATACTAGAGATGCCGCCAACCATGCGTCCTAATAAATGGCATCAAACAATATCACAATTATTAAAAGACTCTACGAAGTTAGAGGTTCCAGAAGAGTTGAAAGTTTCTGGACAGTTTGCAGAGCTTCTTCGTATCTACTGCACAAGTAGAATAAGAGCCATGCATCCAGAAGAATTAATACATGGTAAGCCTTGGACAGATGAAGGATTGACTATGTTCACTATGACTGGGTTGATGGAGTTTTTAAACAATCGTAAGTTTACAAATTTCACGAGGGCACAAGTACAAGAACAGTTGAAAAAATTTAACAGTGACCAGGATTGTAGTGGTCATAAAAGTATAAGGAAAGAATCAGGAGAGAGGACCACTGTGAGAGTATGGTGGGTTCCAGAATTTAAAGGAGAAGAAGTGGAATTAAAAACAGAGGAAATAGGTGATGACGAAATACCCTTCTAAGCTAATGAAGATTAGCGACATAACAGAGTGGTTAAACGTATCGGAGTCAGCCATATACAAGTGGGTGAAAGAAGAACGTTTTCCAAAGCCAATTAAGTTTGGTGATGACAATACNAAAAGGATGTCGGCTCGATGGATGCGAGAGGACATTGAGAAATGGTTAGAAGAAAAGAGAACTAGAAGTTTATTCGAATGATAGAGAATAGTAAACTAATACTAGGTCCACCAGGATGTGGTAAGACTTATACTTTAATACAAGAAGTAAAGAACGCTCTTGCTGATGGGATAAGTCCTTCTCGTATTGGTGTAGTTTCATTCACGACCAAAGCCATAAGAGAGTTTATTGATAGAGCATGTGCAGAGTTTAATCTTACAAAGGATGACTTTCCACACTTTAGAACGTTACATGCTACTGGGTTTCATGGACTAGGTTTAGACTCTGCTGATGTAATGAGTAGAGAGGACTACAGAACGTTGAGTAATATGCTTGGTGTAGACTTTGAGGGTGCAGATTCTACTTCTCCAGATGATGGTATTTTAGTTCCAACGATGGGAGGATCGGGGGCNAAGTATNTACAGATGTTAATGAGAGCAAAGTATAAAGAGATTAGTCTTGAAAAAGAATATAATGAAACCAGTGATTACAGTTTATACTTTGAAAAGTTAACTCAGATATCTTTACAGTTAACTTCTTATAAAGGTCACGTTAATAAATTAGATTTTTCTGACATGATTTCTAAATACATAGAAATTGTTGATCCACCTTATTTAGATTTACTTATTGTAGATGAGGCTCAAGATTTAACTCCACTACAGTGGACAATGGTTGAGAAGATAGCGACTAATGCAGAGCAAGTTATTATTGCCGGGGATGATGATCAAGCAATCCATCGTTGGACGGGCGTAAACGTCCAGAGATTTATTGATTCTTCTAATAACATAAAAGTATTAAACAAATCTTATCGTCTACCACGTAGCGTCTGGGAGTTATCTGAACGCATATCTAGACGTATATCAAATAGAATAGAGAAAGAGTTTTTTCCAAAAGAAGAGGAGGGAAGAGTAGATTGGGTGTGGAGAGTTGGTGATCTTCCTTTGGATCAAGGATCGTGGACCATCATGGCAAGAACTAATAGTTTTGTAAAAGATATCGCTGAACAACTTAGAGATCTAGGTTACTTTTATTCTGTAAAAGGAAGACCTGCTTTTAAAAAAGAATACATAGAGGTTATGTCTATCTGGAAAGATCTTCAAAAAGGTTATGCTTTACCAGTANATACNATCAGAAACTTTTATAAATCTGTTCCTAAAACTGGTGAGAACGCAGTAGTGGCAAGAGGATCTGTGTCATTACTTGATATGTTACAACCAGATGATAATATAAACTATCAAGAATTAGTTAAAGACTTTAAAATGTTAGCTCCTTTGGATCGTGATGCAAAGGATATAATAAAGTTAAGTGAAGACGAAAAATTATACATATCAGCATTAGAAAGAAGAGGTGAGTCTATAGAGCAAGAACCTAGAATTAAGTTGTCTACTATTCATGCTATGAAAGGTGGGGAAGATGATAATGTCGCTGTGTACTTAGGATCTACTCAAGCTTGTGTGGAAAGTAAACACTCAGAAGATGAACACAGAGTTTTTTATGTGGCAATCACTCGAGCAAAACAAAATTTATACTTAATAGAATCAGATAAAAAATACAGGTACATAATATGAAAAGAGAAGATATATTAAGACAAGCAGAGAAACTTATTAATGGTGACAGAGCAAAAGACTATGGGCCAGCTTATACAAATCATAAAAGAATTGCTGACATTTGGTCTGTTGTTTTTGGTCATGAAGTAACAGTCAAACAAGTTTATCTTTGTATGATTGGTATGAAACTAGCTCGTCTTGTGCATGACGACAAAGAAGATTCATGGGTAGACATCTGTGGATACGCAGGACTTGGTGGTGAACTTCAAGATAAACCTAAAAAGTTTGAGGGTGATTATGGCGAGGGATAGAAAAGATAAAAGCACCATTGATTACTTTCATAGATTAGAGATTGATGTCATAGATAAGGATTGGAACATACCTTGTGAGTATCCAGACCTTACAAAGTATAGGCAGATAGCAATAGATCTAGAAACATGTGATCCTCGTATTAAAAATCTTGGTCCAGGATGGGCAAGAAAAGATGGTTTCATTGTAGGTGTGGCAGTTGCAGCTGGTGATTACTATGGGTACTTTCCCATTCGACATAAGAATGGACACAACTTAGATCCAAAGATCACGTTACGTTGGCTCAAGAAGCAGATGGAAACACCTCACATAGATAAGATTATGCACAATGCTACCTATGATTTAGGTTGGCTCCGAGCCGAAGGGATCGAGGTGCAAGGTAGAGTAATCGACACTATGATTACTGGTGCTATCGTTGATGAAAATCGTTGGTCTTATAGTTTAGATAATCTGGGTAGAGATTGGATCAACATGCGTAAAGATGAAAAGCTATTACGTGCTACTGCAAAAGATTGGGGAGTAGATCCAAAAGCAGACATG